>Ga0307373_10011727_pt1 | contig 12629 bp, 5 predicted proteins | sample OX2MG_FD_202534 | JGI IMG/M metagenome (GOLD analysis project Ga0307373, IMG submission 202534) | Soil microbial communities from Risofladan, Vaasa, Finland - OX-2 | ecosystem: Environmental > Terrestrial > Soil > Coastal area > Acid sulfate soil | place: Finland: Risofladan, Vaasa | collected...
TTTGATATGCAGTTACATTACTTTGTATTTTATCTACCTCTTATCTCAAAAGTACCATTATTCCATAACTTGTTGAAAACAGGCACATTATGTTCTTGGTCAGACTGAAATTCAGGGTAGTTCAATTTGCATAAAATCTTGAAGCTTGAGTGACTCGATAAAGATGATTGCACAAGACTGCACAATTATGTGCAAACTGCACAAGACTGCACCCTTTTATCATACTTGTAATTTGCTTTCTTTTTCTTCTTTCATTATCATTTTCTTTTTTGTCTGATCTTCTGCATTGCCTTTGTTTTTTATCATTAGAGAACACTAGTTTTTAGCTTGTCATTTTCTGTTATATTTTTTATATTTGAATTCATTATAATCTTGTTTTATATTTATCAGAACCTTTTGATTCGTTTGATATATTCTCGATCTTCATTTTGCTTTCTTTTTTACAAACTTTCTTGATCAGTATTTTCTCGGTTATCATTTCTTCCACATTTGTAAAAGTCTTGAATTTCATCTTGCCCTCTTCATATTTTTCAATTGCACATAATTCTCCTGGCCATAATTCCTCCTTGCATTTTTTGCACACGTGCAGGTTATTTTTTGGATCATGACATATGCAAGAACATCGGTCTCCTTTCTTTTTGTATATAGTGCCATCTCCAAATACTAGTTCGTCTTTTGACGTTTTTGGCATTGGTGTTATATCTTGTCAAGTTAACAATAAGACTTGTGGACGTTTTGTTTATTCCGTTTAATTCTATACTTGGTTAAATCTTGTCAGAATTGCCAGAACTCACAATTTGTAGAAATATTATATTTAAAAAACATCTTATGATTATTCCTAAAACTATGAAACTTTAGATTGAGATTTAGTCTGTCTTAGTGTTATTTCTTTCCAAGACTAACAATCAATTCTTTGATAGAATCAAGTGCAGATTCCAAATTGTCTGCAATTTCTTGAGCAATGATTTCTGGAGGTGGTAAATTTTCTGTATCTTCCATACTTTCATCTTTTAACCAAAAGATATCTAATGAAATCTTGTCTCGCTTGATTAATTCATCATAAGTGTATGCCTTGAATCTCTCAGATTCTTTTCTATCTTGTCTATTTTTAGTATTATAACACTTTACGAAATCATCAAGATCTTCTCTTTTCAAAGTATTTTCCTTAAGGGTAAAATGCTTGTTTGTCCTAAAATCATAAATCCATAGTTTCTCAGTCCATGCTTTTCCATCAGTTCGTGCTGGTTTTTTATCAAAGAATAACACGTTTGCCTTTACTCCACCCGCATAGAATATTCCAGTAGGTAATCTCAAAAGAGTATGAACATCAAACTGTTCAAGTAATTTTCTTCTTACGGTTTCTCCAGCTCCTCCCTCAAACAACACATTATCTGGTACAACTATTCCGCATTTACCATTCACCTTAAGAATTGTCTTGACATGTTGAAGAAAATTCAACTGTTTGTTGGAAGTAGATGCCCAAAAATCATCTCGCTCATAAACTAGTGTATCCCGTTCTGCTTTACCTTCTTCTGTAATTGATGTAACGCTACTCTTTTTTCCAAATGGGGGATTTGTCAATATGATATCAAATCTATCTCCAGAGTCAGAGGTCAAAGCATCTGCATTAATTACTGGGCTTTCATTGCTTCCAATTCCATGAAGGTATAGATTCATGGCACAAAGTCTTACCACCTCAGAAACAATATCCCATCCCTTGAAGGTGGATTCTTTTAGGAATTTCTTCTGGTCTCTATCTAGATTATACTGGGTTTCAATGAAATCATGAGCTTTGAGAAAGAATCCACCTGTTCCACAAGCAGGATCACCAATTATCTGAAGTGGTTTTGGTCGTATCACATCAACCATTGCAGAGATTAATGCTCTTGGTGTGAAATATTGCCCCGCACCACTTTTTACGTCTTCAGCGTTTTTCTGAAGTAATCCTTCATAGATTGAACCTTTTACATCAATGTCTAGTCCTACCCATGTCTCTTCATTGATTAGTTTGATCAGTCTTTCAAGTTTGGCAGGATCTTGAATCTTGTTTTGTGATTTTCTGAAAATAACTCCCAGTAGACCAGATTTTTTCCCCAATTCTTCAAGGATGTGTCTGTAATGAACTTCGAGTTCATCTCCACTTTTTGAAATAAGGCTTTCCCAATCATACCCTTTTGGAATTATGGATTGTTTGTTAAATGGAGGCTTTGTTTGCTCGTCTGCCATTTTCAGGAATAATATGTTGGTTAACTGTAAGACATAATCGCCATAGGAAACTCCATCATCTCGTAAAACATTACAGTAATTCCAAAGTTTTTGAACTATTGCAGGTGCATCACTTTGCATTTTTTATTCTCCTTGATTTGAAGGATTTAACTTTACTAATCTTTTGGATTTCTTGCAATTTTTCTTTTTCTTGTTTTATTTTTTGTAATAAAATTTCAACTGGTTCATCATTTGGATCCTGAGGTATTAATTTTCCCTCGAAAGCAAGTTTCAGTATAGTTTTTTTCAATCTAGGAATGAGATCATGTAGCATAGCAATAGATTTTTCATAAGACACCATGTCTGAATTTTTTGATTCCAAGTCAGTGATTATATTATTTTGTACCATAATGGATGGAAGTAAAATTGGAATTCTGTTGATCTTGTTGAGGTAAAGACCGCCTCTAGCCGTATCGTGAACCATTCTTTTAATTATTTTCTGAACATATGGATTTTGGATCCATTTTAGTAGATATAATGGATTTATTTTCTCACTAGGACGTAGAAGTGCAACACTTCGTACTATCATAAACGGTGGTTCATTTCGCACTATGGCCGCCCTTCCTATGGTGGCTCCCACGGACACTAGAAGTATGTCGTTTTTTTGTGGTTGACATCTCTTAATCTCACGATTAAAATGATCTTCAGAAACGTAACTTATCTCATTCATACTTATATGGCCATCCCGAACATTTCTTGCAGATAGCATTAATTTTCCAGATTTTAATCTAGGTGGCGTTTGATGTGAACCATCGGTTACTAGATCACAGATATCAGCAATCTCTTTTAATTCCCATCCAGTGGGAAGTTTTTCTTCACATTGTTTTCGCAAAACATCGAAATTTGCTAAATCAAATGCTGTTTGGATTAAAAAATCTACAAATATTTTTGGTACAGAACTAGCTTGAATGGATAATTTAAAACGATTAAAATGTCGTTCTGTCATTTTTAAAACTCTTTCCACCCCATCTATGATTGAAAATAACTCTTCGATTTTTGCAGCAATTCTTTTTTGTTCTTTTAATGGAGGTAGTGGAATTAGCATTTCTCTCAATTTTGATTTAGAAATTTCTTTGAATGTTGTTCCAGTTGCTTCTAACTCAATATTTTTTTTATTACCCACAAGCCAATGTGCTAAATAGTAATTCAAAAGTGGCTTATGACAAATAAAAGATGCAAACCCTTGATTAGTTGTTACCTCGTCTCCAGCAATTGCAACATAACCAATACTTGCTCTTGATGTTAAAAGAACTGATTCTTTAGGAATAATTCTTGCAGAACTTTTTTTTAAACCTAAGTCAGTAATTTTTTCTTTGGAATTATTGATCCTAACAATCGTATTTTTTGGAATCTCAGTTGGCGTTAACCAAATAATATTTCCACCAAAGTATTCAGGATTACTTCTAGAAGGAGTTCCCCCCCCAATTAACTCACATAAATCATTTAATTTAGTCTTGATCCAACTCTGTGGTAATTCATTGTTTTTTTCCAAAACCAATTCACTCATTGACTAATCAAAACTTCATGTAACTCTTCTAAAATTTTCTGATAATCATCGCCAAAGATATTATAAAGTTTCAATCTTCCGCCCTTTTGATTAAAGGGTGATAAATCTAGATCTTCCAAAGTCACAGAAACCGAAGATGCAATATGCTCTTTTATCATCCCAAGCCACTGTTTCTGCTCTTGCGTAAACTTTCTTCCAGAGGATTCCTGTTGTGATAACCATTTTTCAAATTTTTGAGTCACTACATCCTCAAAAGGTATCAAAAGCTGCTCCTTACCCATGGCAAAGCGGATAAGGGATATCAAATCGGTGAGCATATGTTTTGGTGAACCTCTCACCCGAGATTTTTCCAGTCTCTCATATGCACTCCATAACAAATCAGGGCTGAGTCTATAGGGCGGTTTTCCTATGGCATCTGCCAGATTTTTTATATCATTGAAGGTGATTTCTCGCATCTTGTATGGTTTAGAATAGATAATTTGTAATGCCAAAATCTCGTCCTTATTTTTCTCAATAAACTCTTTAAAGTCTTTGACAACCTTTTCACTCTGCTCTTTTGCCTCTTCACTAAACCCTGCTCCAATGAGGCGGTCTATTGCACTAGAATCAATAATCTGTTCATTTTTTTGTTTCAATTCAACAAGAGTATCACGTAGTCTTGGATTATCAAATGGCTTGCAGGCAAAACTGATAGACTCTCTTACTGCATCTTTGACTTGATCCTCAGTTGGTTTGTCTGTCTTGAACATTTCTTTAGCTTTTTCAATTTGCTTGTCAGTATCTACACCATCAAGCAACCTGTTGATTATATTGTTAAGTGAATTTCCTCCTGAGGCTTCTTTGATGGTCGATTTTTCATTGTTGTCAAGTTTTTGATCCAGTCTTGCAAGCCTTGATGCCAAAGTTTCAATCGTATCCTCATCAGCTCGTCCTTCTGCAACCATCTGCACTAGCTGTTCAAAAGACAATCCTTTCTTTCTCTCAAGTGAATGAGTATCTGTCATGGCATGATCACAAACACCAACTGCATCTACTATGACAAAATGATCCTTGGTAGTTGCATCTGGAGTAACTGCAATCAGATCATCGGATTTTATTATTCGTGTTCCTCTTCCTTTCATTTGATCAAAGTATAGTTTTGATTTCACATCTCTCATAAACAAAATACATTCTAGAGGTCGAATATCGGTTCCTGTTGCAATCATGTCTACTGTTACTGCAATTCTTGGCATTGGTGAATTTCTAAAACTTGCAATAAGATCTTCAGGTTTTTCACCTGTTGTACGATACGTGATCTTTTTGCAAAATTCATTTCCTTTGCCAAATTCCTCTCTGATTATTCTAGTAATATCTTCAGCATGAGAATCGTCTTTTGCAAATACCAGTGTCTTGGGTACAGTGTTTCTGCCTGGAAATATCTCTCCCAGCCTGTCTCTGAATGTTCTAACAACTAGCCGAATTTGATCAGGGGCTACTACATTTCGGTCTAGTTGAGATGCTTCAAAAACAACGTCCTCATCAAGCTGTTCTGCCCTTTTTTCACGAGTAAGTTTGTCTCTTTTTTCTATTATTTCCCCTGCATCAATCTTACCTCCACTTTGAGTAATCTCGGTGCGTATTCTGTACACTTGATATCCTACATTGACACCGTCTGCAACTGCTCTTTCATGAGTGTACGTCATGACTTGGTTATTGTCAAAAAATCCTATGGTGTGTTTAGAAGGAGTGGCAGTAAGACCAATGATAAACGCATCAAAATAGTCTAACACTTGTTTCCACTTGTTGTAAATTGATCTATGACATTCATCCACAATGATAACATCAAACTCGCTAATTGGAATATCTGGATTATATTGTATTCCAATGGGTTTCTCATCTTGAGCTGCAAGTTCAAAGACTGATTTTTCTTCGTTTTCTGCCTCGTATTCTTTCTCGCCTTTTAAGATGGAATACAATCTTTGTATTGTTGTAATTACCACTTTGTTGACGGGATCAATTGTATTTGATGTTAACTGTTTTACATTGTACAATTCAGTTATCTTTCTTCCATCATCTGGTGTAGAATATTGTTGAAACTCTCTTTCAGTCTGTCTGCCTAAATTGGATCTATCCACTAGAAATAAAATTCGTTTTACTTTAGCATATTTGATTAATCTATAACTTGCTGTTACTGCTGTGAATGTTTTTCCACTGCCTGTTGCCATCTGAATTAAAGCACGCTGCCTATTTTTTGTAAATGAATCTTCCAAATTTTTAACGGCTTCTTCTTGACAATTCCACAAGTTTTTGTAATCAAGTATGGGGATTTTTTTTAATCTGGCACGTAATGTTTCAGATTCTTTTAGCCACTCTGATAGAGCTTCAGGGGTATGAAAAGTAAAAACATGTCTTGATCTAAACTCTGGATCTCTTCTATCGGCAAATAATGTCTCCACACTAGTTGTTTCATAAGAAAATGGAGGCAATCTTGGACCCTTGTATTTTTCATGTAAACCTTTGAGATATCCTTCAGATTGTTCTGTTACACCAGACAAAGTCCATCCAGCAGGTTTTGCTTCTACTACTCCCACTGGGACTCTATCTATGAACAAGGCATAATCTACAGCGTCCTTTCCTATCGGAAACTCTCTTACTGCAATTCCTTTCGCTGCACCTAGGTTAAGCTGAGAATAGTCTTGGATAATCCAGCCTGTTTCTATCAGCATCTTGTCTATTTTCTCTCGTGCTTGGGCTTCTGGTTCTACCACAATAACTCACTTTATACCTCGTATTTTAGATTCTTTGATTAGAATCATATTTTTGAATACTTTCACATACAAATCTGTACAATCATCCTAAAACCACTAGTTTTATTTAAAATCCTATCAGAATTGAAATTTTATACAAAAGCAATATGAGAGAGACTTTTCTAATTCAACTCTACTGAGAGTAAATGAGTATCACATTAAATCCTGAACAAAGCGAGGCTGTAACACATATGGGAAGTCCGCTTTTGATTGCAGCAGGTCCAGGAAGCGGTAAAACCAGAGTGATTGTTGAACGAATTAGATATCTGATTGAAAACAAGGGGCTAAAACCATCTGAAATACTATGTCTGACATTTTCTGAAAAAGCAGCTCAGGAAATGAAGGAAAGGCTAGAGAAAATCACGAACGTCTCAGAAATGCATATCAGTACATTCCATTCATTCTGCCAAGATGTTCTAGCAGATAATGTACTTGATTCAGGAGTTGGCATTGGATCTGGTGTCATGACAAGGCCGAGTACACTTGTATGGGCTTTGAAAAATATAGATTCATTTGGGTTTGAACACATTGAGCTTGGTAACAATGCAGTAAATGTAATTGAAGCACTAATTGATGGAATCAGTACATTCAAAGATGAATTAATCACTGCCCAAGATCTTGCAGATTATTTAGAAAAAAAATCAAAGATAAAAATTGATCTTGTCTCAGATATAGAACAACTAGATTACCTACAAAAATTATGTGACTTGCATAAAATCTATGTAAAACACCAAGAGTATCTTAGAAAATCAGGATTGATTGACTTTGATGAAATGATTACACTTACAATAGAACTATTCAAGAAAAAACCAAATGTTCTTGCAAAATACAAAAATCAATTCAAACATGTTCTAGTAGATGAATTCCAAGATAACAACTATGCACAACTAGATCTAGTAAGAACACTTGCGCCATCGGGAAACATAACTGTAGTTGGAGATGATGATCAAAGCATTTACAGATTCCAGGGAGCCTATATTGCAAACTTTCAACACTTTACCCAATCATATGAAAATAATGTCAAACTAATTATTTTAAAACAAAACTATCGAAGTACTCAAAATATAGTAAATCTGGCAAGCCAACTCTTGCAAAACGTTCCAGATAGGCAGCAAAAAGAGCTATTTTCTAGTAATGAGGTGGGTGAAAAGGTAGCTGTAGTAAGATGCAGTCATGACATGGCCGAAGTTGAATTTGTAGTAAATACAATAAAAGAACAACTCGGAAAGACTATTCCAAGAAGAGATGGTACGCAAAAGCCACTCTCATTTCGTGATTTTACTGTACTATCCAGAAGAAGAGCAGATGGAAAGAAATTTGCACAAGCACTAAACGCATATGGGATTCCTGCCACTTTTGTCGGAGAGGCAAACATATTCAATTCTTCAATAGGACGTGATCTCATTGCATATCTTGAGATTGCATCAAATCCAACTAAATCAGGACTAGCATTATTTAGAATTTTAAAGAAAAGTGGAATCTCTGATCAAAATATTGCAAGAATAAATCAAGAAGCAAGAAAAAGAAAAAAAGATTCTATCACATATTCTGACTTTGTCTATGATGTGCTAAATGATCTCAATGTGCCAGAACTTGATCAGTTGGACGAATTATTTGATATTACAAACCAGATACAAAAATTAACTGCATTACAGAATGACACAGTAAGTAAAGCTGTTTTTGATATCATGATGTCAATTACTGACTTGTACAAGAGTGTAACACAAAATGACTCACTTGAATCAAGACAAAAACAGACCATACTAAAAGAATTGTACCATCTGTCACTTGATTTTGAATCTCAAAACAAAAAAGGAACGCTAGGAGAATTTATCGACTATCTAAGACTGTTAGGCGAATTTGATATAGAACTAGAACAAAATACTGAGATTAAAGATGCAGTGCAGGTTTCTACCATACATCAAAGTAAGGGAAAGGAATTTCCTTTTGTTTTTGTAGTTGATGTAGCACAAGGAAAACTACCATTACGATACAAGGCAAAGAAATTCTATGTGCCAAATGATTTGGCAAAGGGATTGCTCCAAGCAGAGGATGAAAAGGCACTTTCCCTTCGAGAAGAGCGCAGGTTGCTGTACGTAGCCATGACCCGTGCCCAAAACAGACTTTTTATCATATTTCCCACAAAATACGCACAAAATATACGCCAAAGCAAGCCTTCAGTGTTTTTAGAAGAGATTGATTTTGAAAATAATCCTCTGATACAGGTAGTTGATTTCAATGGAACCTCACAGGAGACACTACTCCAGGAACAAGACAAGATGGATATCATACGACAAGACTTGCAGTCAAAATCTACTAGATTTATCAACCAAATGCAGCTTGAATCTGCCATTGCAAGAATAGTTGATCTTGCCAAGGTAGACTATTTTGAAAAAAACCACCACCTAGAAGGATTTGATACAAAAGAACTCTTTACAGTAGAGAGCAATGATGACATAGAAAAAACACTTGTAGATGAAAAAATTCCATTAATCAACAAAGATACATTGAAACTTTCTGCAACAAAATATGACACATATATCAAGTGTCCAATGCAATTCAAATTTGCACATGTACTTGAAGTACCTATGCCAGAAACTACATATTTTAATTTGGGAACCTCAATTCACAAAGTGGCAGAACAGTTAACCAAGAGATATAAGGAAAAATTATCCGTTAATGAAGATATTGCACTTGAGATTTTAAACAAGAACTGGGTATCAAATGTTTATTCTAATGAGAAAAAAGAAAAAGAAGATTATGAAAATGCAAAAAAGATGATACAGACTTTGCTACAATGGTATCAGAACAATCCAAATGTTTCAATAGATGCTGAGAAGAGATTTCAAATTAAAATTGCGGGAGTTCAAGTTAATGGAAGTATAGACAGGATAGAGCAAAGTCCATCTGGGGAATATCAGGTAATTGATTTTAAGACTGGTAAAGCATATGAGACATCAAACTCTATCAAACAAGATACACAGATGAATGTCTATGCACTTGCAGTACAAGACTTGTATGGTAAACTACCTGAAAAGACATCTCTTTTCTATATCAAAGAGAACAAGATGGTAGATAATTTAATCAAAACAGATACTGTTGAGAAGGTCAAAAATACGCTTGAAGATATAACAAAAGCCATCTTGAACGAGGAATTTGAAGCCAAACCTGAGAAAGGCGCCTGTTTCTTCTGTAATTTTAAGAGCATTTGTGATTTTGTGGAATCTGATTAAGAGGAAAATGTAGAATGATAAGAGTGAGAACTTTCTAAAGGGGGTGAAAGAGCATGGATAGACCCCAAATTGAACAACTCATTGGCAAATACAAAATATTTCAAGAAAAATTACTACAAACAAATGCAAAAAACCGTTGTATATTTTTAAGTCGTATTTATAAAAAACATACATTTGATCTTTCAACTCTGGAAAAAATAGATACAGATCTAGTAGAAAAAATAACAGAAAGAGTGCTTAAAACTAAAAAACCAATCTGCATCTTGCCTGATTCTGATGATTCAGAAGATGCTGAATCCATGAGATCAAACCTATACGCCTTATCCAAGAATCTAAAACAAATTGAAGATGAAACTGGTACGCAATATGGATACTTTGCATATCCTTTCTTAGAAGGACATGTCTCAGAAACTTTCTACATTCGAGCTCCACTAGTTCTCTTTCCTATTAGTCTAGAATACAAAAGAAATGGAAGGCCTTCTGGTTGGTATATCAACTTCTCCGATAGCTTACCAATCTTCAACCATACATTACTGGTGGCACTAAAAGAAAAAGCAGGACTTCAAATAAGTGATGATTTAGAAATTTCATTCCAAGATTTTATAGGAGATCTAAAATCTGACACTGAAAATCTTGAATCTAAATTTTTTCAAAATCTAGAAGAACTACTACTAGGATTAGGATGTAAAATAAATAAAAAACCTGATGATAATCAAATAAAAAATTTATCAGCACTTGGAAAAGAAGACATAGAAAAGATTGAACGACAACCGCTTTGTATTGTAAATTACAAGGTCATAGGAAACTTTCCTCAAGGAGATAGCAAGATCTATGAAGATTATAACGAGTTAATAGAGAAAGCCAAAGATGAGGACACACACAAAGTCATCAATGAACTTCTTGAAATTGAAAGAGAAAGCACGACTTTAGAGTCACATGTACAAATTGACCCTGAAAACCCGCCTGATAGTTATTTACACACTGTATTAGATAGTGATTCAAGCCAAGATAAAACCGTCCTATCTTCACAAGACAATCATTATACCGTTGTAAGAGGTCCTCCAGGAACTGGTAAATCCCAAGTCATAGTTAACATAATTTCCAATGCGCTTTCCAAGGGACAAAAAATACTCGTCATATGTCAGAAAAGAGTTGCACTAGAGGTAGTTCATCAACGTCTAAGCAAAGTAAAACTTGACAAATATTCTATATTGCTAGATAAAGAAAAAGATGACAGAGCAAAAATTTATCGACAGCTACAGCAGATAATTCAAAGAGGTAATTCAGATTATCACGGTACAACTAATGTTGAAATTATTTCAAAACAGATAGACGATATTGTACAAAAACAATCTACAATTGCTGATGCTTTAACAAAAGATTTTGGAGGTATCACAATACAAAAGTTGTACCTAAAAGCAGAGACAAATTACAAACCGGCACTTGAGATTTCATCACTTGTTGATAAAATAGAGTTTCCATCTTTGGAACAATTCTTATCAAAAATAGAAGATGTGGAAGAAGGCTACAAGTTATTTGAAGTTCAAAATCATCCGTGGTATCATAGAACTGATTTTTCTGCAATTTCCAGTCTTTCAAAAAATATGATTGAAGGTATTCTTAAAAATATAATTAAACTATCTCAGGAAAGTCTCGTGGTATCAAGTAGACAAAAACAAGATCTACTTCTTTCACTTATGAAAGAATATTTTACACTTTCATCCACCCTGGATACCTTGTCAGCGGATGTCTCTGGAATCAGGAATAATCTAAGTAACCTTCTACCTAATTCAAATTTATCAGAAATATTACTTGATTATAATAATAGTCTTGAAAGAATTAAGCTAGGCCAGAATCTTTGGAAAGAATTCAAGTCACATGAACGAATAAACGAAATAATTGATGATCCTTATCTTGAGAGATCCCAATATGAACAACAAAAGATTTTTGATTCAATTAATAAATATAGAAAAAACAATTCTTTTATCAAGAAAATGCTATATCCTGAGGTCAGACAGGCAGAACAAGTAGTAAAAATCATACTTGAAAAACCGCAAAATCATAGTAAGGGAATAGATGATGTTGCAAAAAAAGCTGAAAATGGTTTACTTCTCTGGAATTGCTTCAAATCATTAGACACAATACGACGTACAATTACCGATTCCATAACATTACCATCACAGTTTGGACAGGAACAACTTATTGAAAATATGATCAAATACAAAACCAAAACTGACCATATTTCAGATTGTAAAAAACAAATGAATGAACTACTGAATAATATAAAAAATATTTTTCATGAAAGCAAATTAGATTTTCAAGATCTGAAACTAAAAGAATATGTTCAATTTGGCGAGAAGGGACTGTTAGTTTTTGACAATCTTGAAAAACTATATGCGTTTTTAAATGAACAGGGGGGATATCAACTTGATGAAATAAAATCTCAACCAAATGAGCTTCGTGATAAAGCAGAATCAATGCTAAAGTATTTAGAATATTTTGAAAAAATTCAGGACCATGATCTTCGTAAAAAAGAACTATCACAAGAACACATTACAATACTTTATCAATGTAGTAAAAAATTTGACAGCAATATAATTTGGAAAGATGCTGTAAGACAAGAGCTCTTCTATGCATGGATAAACAACATCGAAGCAAAATATCCTATACTTAGAACATATCATTTTGAAAATCATGCCAGTTTCCAGAGCCAACTAAATGAATTAATTATAAAAAAGAAGGAGGCAGTAATCAATAAGATAGTCAATAAAATTCAAAGTAGTGTAACTACGGGGGAAAAATATTCTAGAAATAGGACTGACAGACAATCAAGAACCG
>Ga0307373_10011728_pt1 | contig 12629 bp, 9 predicted proteins | sample OX2MG_FD_202534 | JGI IMG/M metagenome (GOLD analysis project Ga0307373, IMG submission 202534) | Soil microbial communities from Risofladan, Vaasa, Finland - OX-2 | ecosystem: Environmental > Terrestrial > Soil > Coastal area > Acid sulfate soil | place: Finland: Risofladan, Vaasa | collected...
AGCCGGAGCGGTCGAATCCAAAGGCATTCATGGGCATGGCTCCCATGCTCAGAAACCCGACCACACTGATTACACCCAGCATAACCAGGAAACCAGCCAGCGGATCGGATACACCGCGAGCAAGCATCAGCGCGATAGCGACGCACGCAATTGGCGCGACCGGATAATTCAGCCACAACTGGGGGCTGCGGACGTAATAACGAAGCGTCTTGCCAACCAGGGGAGCGAGCACCGGTCCGAAGGCGCTGGCAAGGCGGTCGTAAGGACGGTTCCATCTTGCCTCAGCCCCCGCAACTGTGCGAGTAGGAGAGGGCAACCCCTCCGCCAGGACAAGCAAGACAGCGGAGATGAAGCACCACAGAAGCAACGCCAGCAACCGCCAGAAGGAAGCAAGAACCGGGGCGCCAACCATGATGCGTGCGGCCACGAGGGGCGGAGTAAGCTGCAATGAAGCCATGAGCGCAGGGAAGGAGCCATGCTTCCACAAGGTTGCCGAGCGCATCAGAAAAGGCCCGAAGGATAGCAGACCCGTAAGCAGAAGAATCGCCAGCAATATCACCAGCGCTCCGGAGCGCCTCGAGACAATCCACTCCGCCAGGACCGAAAGAACCCGGGCCAGCAGGAAGTTGGTCACAACCAGCAGAATGGCGGCTGGAACGGCAAGAAGCAGCCACGGAGCACCCAAGAAAACGTAGAACCCCACGGCGACGCCCAAGTCCAGAGCGAAGACAAACAGCCAAATTGGCTCAAGGAAGGCCGTCAGTTGGCGGGCGCCCAGACGGTCAAGCCGGGAAAGCGGATAGCGGCGAAGCGCAGCGTCGGAAAAAGCAGGAGCCGAGCCTATTCCGAGAATCACTGCTATCAGGATTGCCTCCAAAAAGACGACCCCGAGTACGATTCCCGCAACCAGCTCTGCTTTGCCCGAGCGGATGGCGGCCAGCCCGGAGCCGATTCCACCGACAAGTAGGACGATTGCGATGGGGATGACGAGGAGATAACCGCAGGAAAAAAGGATGACCTTGCCCCGCTTTGAACGCACGTTGGCCCAAAGCAGCCGGTACCGGAGACCGGCAATCCGAAGGAGCGCACCCGTATTCATGTGAGCCATCCACCGAGCTGTTGACGGGTCACGTCCCACCGGACATGACGTCCTTCACATCTATTCAATCCCCCCAATGCTAGAAGACCGCGGCAAATTTGCTGTGATTAACATCACGCCTGGCTGTGATTGCTTCGAGAACCGCATCGCTGTGCCTGGGAGCGGAATTCAGACTGAGTGGACCAGCATCAAAAAAACGCAAGCGAGAAGAATTCTTATACGCATGGCGACAAACCTCCTCATACTCACAGTTCTAAGTCATCGTGCCCGATCTCAGTGGTGGAAGAAGACCAGCAGCAGGATTAGCCCGCCGAACCAGACGCCGAACGCAACTGCGAAGCCGGGCGCCATCAGCCTGGCCGGCCGGAAGGGCGTGGACCAACTGCCCACGGGCAGCAGGTCGCGGCCCATCTCGGTCAGACGCCGCCCTCCGCGGATGATAGACACCACCATGTAGAGCCAAATCGCCAGAACGATGCCAATCAGCAACCAACGCAACCAGGCGCTTGTGCTGGCCACGTGCCAGCCGTGCAGTAGCGCATAGCCTCCAAGAATGATGATGAAGAACCATCGAAAGATATCCACGTTGTGCAGCCAGTGCCTGCGTTGCGCTTCCATCCATCGGTAGTGTTCCTCGGGCCGGTCGGCAGGGAGCGGCAAACTTATCCGCGCAAATATGACCTTGAGCAGAAGTAGCCCAAGAATAACGTATGTGAACACCACAGGTACCTTCCAATGGACCCGTGCGTCTCCGTTGGTGAGAAGCAGGGCCCAACTGGAGGCGGTGATCACGGCGATGAGCGCTTCCCCACGCCAAGAGATGTAATCGCTGAGGTGCCGCGTTTCGAGCGGGATCGCGACACTCGGGCGGACGGGCGGGTTCGCCCCGAGCGTGGCACGAGTGTAACCATTGAACCCCAAGAAAGTGACCATGAGTAAGACTGCGCCGCCACCGGCCCAAACTGGGAAGAGGTACCACTGGCCCGAAACAAAGATGGCCAGCACTGCAAGCGCCAGGATCGAGTGTGCTGCGAGCACAACCGTGCGGTAGCGCCTCAACCAGCGGATTCCCTCGCCTTCGTAAAAGCCAGGGGAGACTTTGACCCCCAGGAAGAATCCAGGGCCATGCTTCAGCGGCTCATCCCAGAACATCCGCTTAAAAGTGATGGCAATGAAGACGACAATCGCGATTGTGCAAAAGAGGAGTAACCACTCGCTCGAAGTATGCGCGCTCATCGGGAATCTCCTTTCTGGCGAATCAGATCGAGTTCCTGCCGCACCGCGGCGACGATTTCGCGGTCGCTCTGCCCGCCCAGGATCAACTGGGTCAGGGCGGTACGCAGCGGCTTGCGCAACTCCTGCTCCTCAACGCCGCGGCCGCGCCGCGATGATACGACTGCGCCGGTCCCATGGCGCACTCGAAGAAAGCCTTCCTCCTGCAACTGTCTGTAGGCGACGGCGATGGTGTTGAGATTCACACCGAGATCGCCAGCCACCTGCCGGACCGAGGGCAAGGCCATGCCCTCGCGGAGGTCGCCCGAGGCAATCAGCGCTTTCACGCCATCAACGATCTGCTGGTACAGGGGACGTTTGTCGTTGGCATCTACAGTGAGGAACATGGCAGCCTCTGTGTCTAGTGTATGTATACTCCATACACTCGATGGCTGTCAAGGGGGAAATGTTGGCTGCGATTGACCTGGTAATGGGATGGCGCCTTGCGGATGGGAAAGCAACTGGCAACCCTCCGAATCATCGCATGGCGGGAGCTTGCCGCCGGGATCAATTCCGCCGCGAATCATGGGAGCGCGCCCGAGCCTTGACACCACTTTGAGCCGCCGATAACATAAAATCCCTCGGCTGGCGATGGAACCGGGTGTCCGGTTCAGACCCAAACCTGAAAATGAACATCCTCACACAGCAGCCTTGGTGTACATTCTGAAAGGTGGGTAAAAGGAGCCTGAGGGCGCGTTAAACGCCTGGCTGCAAATGGTTAAACAGTCTCATTTGACGGATGTAGGCGAAACGTTCCGAAAGAACGAAATCCTGCTGACGGGAGGAAACGGTTTTCTCGGCAAAGTCGTTCTGGCGCTCATTCTCGACCGCTATCCCCACCTGAAACATCTCCATCTGCTTTTGAGGGGTGGCCGGAACCTTTCCGCCCAGGAGCGTTTTGACGCGGAAATCCTGCAATCTCCCGCGCTAGCCTCGCTGGTGGCGCGACTGGGAGAGCAATTTGTCCGCGAAAAGGTCACCGTGTGGCAGGGCGACGTCAGCCGCCCCGGCTGCGGGCTTGAGTCTGCCGCGCATGAGCAGATTGCGAGCCGGGTTCGCCTCGTCATCCATTGCGCGGGGCGCGTGGACTTTTTCCCTCCGGTTGATGAATCGCTCCACTCGAACGTCGATGGCGTGGAGAACATTGTGGCGCTGGCCAAACGCGCCGGCGCAAAGCTTCTGCACGTTTCCACCTGTTTTGTATCAGGCGAAGCGGACGGATTGATCGAGGAAACAGAGCCCATCCTGGGCTTCTATCCGCACCGCAAGGGCCCCGATGACCTCTCGTTCGACGCCGCGCGCGAGCTTGCCTACTGCCGGGAACAGATTCGTCTGATCGCCGAGCACACAGCCTCCGGGCATCAAGATGTCCCGCCCTCGCGCAGCCGCGAAGTGGCGCAAAAGCTGGTGGCGCTCGGGAGGCAGCGGGCGGAGCACTGGGGATGGGTCAACACCTACACGTACTCAAAGAGCCTCGGCGAGCAGATCATCGCTTCCCAGGAAAATCTCGACTGGAGCATCGTGCGGCCCGCCATTGTCGAAAGCGCACTGCGCTTCCCTTTCCCGGGCTGGATTGAAGGAGGCAGGACCGCGGCGCCGCTGGTGCTGATGGCGCTCGGAGGGCTGAAGCATTGGCCGGTGCGGCGCGACACGGCGCTTGAAGTGGTTCCCGTGGATTTGATTGCCGCGGCCATCCTCGCGGTGGGCGCTTTGCTGCTGGAAGGCCGTCACGAGCGGGTCTATCAACTGGCGACGGCGGATACGAACCCGGTCAGGCTCGGCCCGCTGGTCCATCTGCTGCGTGAAGAAGCCCGCAAGCAGAAAAAGAATGGCGCGAGTGCTATGCGAATCTCCGGCGGCCGCGCCCGCTTTGTATCGGTGGAAGAAGCCCGCGCGCGGCGGTTGAAATTCGAGAAGCGCATCCAGAGGGCACAGGCAATTATTGACCGGATGCACAACGCCGTGAAGAACACTCGAATGCCCGGAAGAAAGTCCCTGGCCGGCTGGCAAAGCGCCTTGCGGACGCTGGGACTGCAAGCGAGATTTCGCGAGCAGACTCTCGACCAGTATTTGCCTTTTATCCTCCACAACCGCTACATCTTTGAGTCGGAAAACATTCGCACCGCCTATACAATGATTTCAGCAAAAGATAAGGTGCTGCTGCCCTGGGACCCGGAAAGAATTCGCTGGAAAGAGTACTGGATTCATCATCAAATCAGGGGAATTGAAAAGTGGGTTCAACCGGACGCCGTGAAGGAATGGGCGTTTAAGATTTAAGATGCCGACCACGCACCATCAACTCGACGCAAAGCAGCTTGAAGGGCAGATGCTCGAAATTGTCCGCGAGCTGCTGAGGGAACTCGGTTCCGAGCGCGCTGCAGACGCCGCGACGCTCGATTCGTCCTTCGAGCGCGACTTGGGGCTCGGCAGCCTGGAGATGGTCGAGTTGCTGGTCCGCTCGGAAACGCGTTTTAGCATTCGCCTGCCTGACCGCATCGCCGAAGAAGCTGATACTCCGCGCGAGTGGGTCCGCGCCATGCTGGGCGGCAAAGAGGAAGCGCCCGCCGCAACGCGTTACAGCATCAAGCAGCCGGAGCGCACGGCCCCTCCAGCGCCAGACTCCGCCCTGACGCTGATTGAAGTCCTGCGCAAACACGCCGAAGTCGATCCCGGCCGCGTCCAGGCCCACATGCTCGAAGGCGGCTCCGGAGAAGACATCTCTTACGGCCAGTTGCTCCAAACCGCATCGAACGTGGCGGCGGGGCTGGTCACCGCCGGGCTTCGCCGGAATGAAACCGTGGCCATCATGCTGCCCACTTGCCCGCAATTCTTCTATGCTTTCTTTGGCGTCATGCTGGCAGGCGGCATTGCCGTTCCCATTTATCCTCCCGCGCGTCCCGACAAGATTGAAGAATACGTCCGCCGCCAGGTGGGAATTCTTCGCAACGCGGAAGTGCGTTATCTGATCAGCTTTGAAGACGCCAAGCGAGTTTCCGAGCTTTTGCGGCTGAATCTCCCCAGCATGCTGGGCGTCACTACGGTTGAAGACCTGGCGGCAAGCGGCGCGCGGCTCCAGCCGGGAGCGATCGAGGCCGCCGACGCGGCTTTTATCCAATACACTTCCGGAAGCACCGGCGACCCCAAAGGCGTTGTCCTGACTCAGGCAAACCTGCTGGCCAACATTCGCGGCATCGGCTGGGCCGTCAACGTTCAGCCCACAGATATTGTTGTGAGTTGGCTGCCGCTCTATCACGATATGGGGCTGATCGGTTCGTGGCTCTTCAGCGTTTATTACGCGCTGCCGATTACGGTGCTTTCGCCGCTTGCTTTCCTCAGCCGGCCGGAACGCTGGCTCTGGGCCTTGCACGAATCCGGAGGCACGCTCTGCCCTGCCCCAAACTTCTCCTACGAGCTTTGCGCGCGCAAAATCCCCGACAGCGCCATTGAAGGTCTCGACTTGAGCACCTGGCGGATTGCCATCAACGCGGGCGAGGCGGTGTTGCCGGCAACGCTGGAACGCTTTGAGGAACGCTTCAAGCCGTATGGCTTCCGCGCTGAGAGCTTTGTGCCTTGCTACGGCCTGGCAGAGTCTTCCGTGGCGCTCGCTTTTCCGCCCATCAACCGAAGGCCGGTGATTGACCGGATTCTACGCGACCCGTTTGAGGCGGAAGGCAAAGCCGTTCCCGCCAGGAGTGACGATTCCGGCGCCTTGCGTTTTGTCGCAAATGGCAAGCCGCTGCCCGGGCACGAAATCAAAGTGGTGGACGAGGAAGGCGGCGAGCGCGGCGAGCGGGCCCAAGGCCGGGTGCTGTTCCGCGGCCCCTCCAAAACCGACGGCTACCACCGCAATCCCCAGGCCACAGCCGCCGTCACCACCGAAGGCGGCTGGATGGATTCGGGCGACCTCGGCTACTGGGCCGATGGCGAGCTTTATGTTACCGGGCGCGCAAAAGACCTGATCATCAAAGCAGGCCACAACATCGTTCCGCAGGAAATTGAAATTGCCGCGGCGGAAGTCCCCGGAGTTCGCCGGGGCTGCGTGGCCGCTTTTGGAACGCGCGACGCCGCGCTGGGCACCGAACAACTGATCGTGGTTGCAGAGACTCGGGCGACCGGGCACGAAGAACATGACCGGATCAAAGCTGAGGTAATTCACCGGGTAAGCCTGGCGGTCGGAACTCCTCCGGACAAAGTCGAACTGGTAGCGCCGCAAAGCATCCCGAAAACTTCCAGCGGCAAGATCCGCCGCAACGAAACCCGGCTGCTTTACGAGCGCGGCCGGTTGGAAATCAACAAGCGCCCGCCGTGGGTGCAATTCCTGCGGCTTTGGCGGGAGAATCTTGGGTCATGGATTGAGTTGTGGCTGGTCCGCCTGGGAAGATGGCTCCACAAGAAATACACGCAAGGGCTGCTGTTTGTGGCCGCGGCATTGGGCGGAATACTGGCGCGCATTGTTCCGGGCCAAGCGCTTTCAGCCACGGTCGTGCGGTGGTCATCCCGGGCGCTTTTGCGGTTGCTCGGCCACAAGGTCACGTTAACGGGAAACAATCAGATCGAACCGGGCGAGACCGTGGTGTTTGTAGCGAACCGCGCCGGCATTCTCGATCCGCTGGTTCTAGCAGCTACCATTCCTGTGCCGGTTCTCCTGGTCAATGGAGGCGCGCTTGAATCGCTGCCTCGAATGGCCGCCTTCTTGCTGAAGCCCATCGTGCTCCCGGCGCTCGACGATATCCCGATGCCGCCCGGCGGCACGCTGCGCCAGCGTATTCACCGCGCGCTTGATGAGGGGCGCTCGGTCCTGGCGCTTTCTGAAGGCCCTCCGACCGCGCCCGCCCATCTCAGCCGCTTCCGGCTGGATGCTCTCGACGCAGCAGGCCAAACCTCGACGCCGATTTATCCTGTGGGCGTTCAGGGAACATCTCATATACTTTCAATGGGCAGGGGAGTTGAAGCGGCGGCCGACGCAAGGGTTTCTGTGGGCAAGGCGATCCGTCCCGAAATTCGAGACCCTCGCGAATTGGTCACGTTGCGGGAACATATCAGGAACGCCATCGCAAAGCTGTGCGAATAATGGCATCGATCTGTAGCAGCGCCCCATAGGGCGGCGTGCCTGCGGAAAGCCGGGCGCTACGCGCCGGGCGGAATCAGCGGCTCAGAAAGGCTTTGATGGAAGTAAGCGTCCCAGGAATCATCGTCCGGTTTATCATCTGCTTCTTCGTCGGGTCGATCCCTTTCGCGGTTCTGGCCATGATAGGCAGCGGCATTGACATTCGCCAGGTGGGGTCCGGCAATCCGGGTTTCAACAACGTTTTGCGGGTCAACAAAGGGCGCGCCGTCCTGACCTTGATCGGCGACATGGGTAAAGGTTATCTGGCCTTGTGGCTGGTGCGCCACGGAGCGCCGGGGGCAGGGTTGGGCTGGCTGTTTGGCTTCGGCGCCATCCTTGGCCATTGCTACTCGCCGTTTTTAAAGTTCAACGGCGGCAAAGGAATTGCTACGTCAGCGGGCGTGATGCTGGTGCTCTACCCCTATTGGGCCGCCATTGCCATGGCTTATTTTGTGGTGGCCCGGGTCATCGGAGGGAAAGTAAAATTGCCGGAGGCGGGCGCTCTTGCTTCGGTCAGCACCTGGATCCTGTTCACCATTCTGATGCTTGGCTTCGTGAGCCCGCAGGACGCGCTTTACGCCGCCGCTCTGACCTTGTTTTTGGCCTGGAAACACCAGCAGAATTTCCAGAGGCTTCTGGCACACCGGAACGCGGCCGCCGGAAACCACGATTCCGCTGGAGGCCGGGCGTAGGACCGGCCTGAACTTCCGTGACATCCATGAACCAAACAAGCCAACTGGCGTTCTATGACTTTGACGGAACCCTGACTTCCGGGAATGTGGTTCGCCGATACGCATTTTTCGCGAGACACCAGCCCTCCAAAATCCGTTCGGCCCTGAAGTTCTCAAAACTTCTGCTGAGCATTCCCGTGTGGCTGGCGCTCGAGTTCCGTTCCCGGCGGCTGTTCAACGAAATCTTTTTCCGCGAATACCGGGGAATGGAACAGGATCGGCTGCGGGAGCAGGGCCAGAGGCTTTTCGACGAAGAAATTCTGCCCACGCTCTATCCGGGATCGAAAGAGCTTCTTGAAAAAGACCGCCGCGAGGGTTACTTGCCCGTTCTGGTGACGGGCGAACTGGATGTTGCACTTGAGCACGTAATCCGTTACTTTGGTTTTCACGCCGTGATCTCAAACCGTCTGGTTTTTGAAAAAGGAATTGCCACAGGCGAGGTCCGGCCGCCGCTGGTGGCGGAAACAGAGAAGGTTCGCGCAATGGAACGGCTGTGCCGTCAATACGGCGCAGAAATGAAGAAGTCGAAAGCCTATTCCGACAGTTTTTCTGACGTTCCGATGCTTGAAGCCGTGGGCATCTCCACAGCCGTCAATCCCGACCGCCGGCTCCGGCGAGTGGCAACGGAACGGGGCTGGGCTATTCTGGACTTGAAACGAGGCACCTATGTCAACCGACGCCGGGAAGACACCCCCGGCCGGGTCTCCGGCGTTTGATCTCGGCGACCCCACACCGAACGCCGTCGGCCGCAAGGCCGCCGTTTCTCACGAGGGGACGGTGGTGCGCCTGGAAAAGGACTCCGCGCCGCGGCTGATGTGGTATGGAGAAGACCTGCTCTCCGTGAAGATGCCGGAGGGCACGCGCGTCGTTTACCCCAAACCCACCGTTCCCGGCCTTGAGAACCGGAACGTCGCCATCCTCCACGCGCTCGAACATCCCGAGCAGATGGACCCGTTCACCTCTCTGCTGCGCCCGGGAATGAAGGTCACCATTGCGATCGACGACATTTCCCTGCCCCTTCCCAAAATGAAGAAGCCGGACGTGCGCGAGTCGGTGTTGCGGATCGTGCTGAATTTGCTGGCCCAAGCGGGCGTGGAAGACTTTCACATCATTGTCGCCAATTCCTTCCATCGCCGCATGACGCCCGCGGAAATCCGGCGCGCCGTGGGAGACCTGATCTTCGTCCACTATTATCCCGATCGCCTCTACAATCACGATGGGGAAGATCCCAACGGCATGGTCGAGCTTGGCACGACCGACCGCGGCGAAAGGGTTCGCATCAACCGGCGCGCGGCGGAATCCGACCTGCTGGTCTACATCAACATCAACCTGGTTCCCATGGACGGAGGAAGCAAATCCGTCGGGGTGGGCCTTTGCGATTACCCCACTCTCCAGGCGCATCACACCCCGCAGACCATCCTGGCGTCGGACTCCTATTTCGATCACACGCGCTCCGCAATGGCGGACTCCTGCAACCGCATCATGGAAGTCATCAACCAGAAGCTCAAAGTCTTTCATGTTGAAACGGTGGTCAACAACCGGATGTTCGATCCGGCCATGGCCTTCTTCACCAAAAATGAAGATCGCTATTCGACGCTTGACCGGGCGATGTTCAAGGCCACCAAGGAGGGCCTGGGCGTTCTGCCGCGCGCGGCCAAAAGGAAAATATTGTTTTCCATTCCCGCGCCTTATGAAGTGATCGCCGTCCACGCGGGCGCCACCACGCCCACCCATGAAAAGACTTTGGCGTATTGCTACGCGCAATACTGCACGCCGCTCGAAGGGCAGTCGGACGTGGTGGTCTACGGCATTCCCTTCATCTCGCCCTATAACGTCGATTCGGTTCTGAACCCCTTGCTGGTCCAGGTGATGGCGCTCGGTTATTTCCACAACATGTACCGGGGCATGCCCGTCGCCAAAAAGAACGGCGTGCTGATCATCACGCACCCGCTTTACGACGAATTCCACCCGCTCCATCATCCCTCGTACATCGAGTTCTTCCACCGGGTGCTGGCCGAGACCCGGAATTCATTTGAACTGCAACACAAATACGAAGCCGAATTTGCCAGCGATCCCGATTACATCCGCATGTACCGCACCGGCAACGCCTACCACGGCGTGCATCCCTTTTACATGTGGTACTGGGGTGAAAACGGCCGCGCGCACATGGGCAAAGTTATTGTGGTGGGCGCGGAATCCAAAAGAGCGGCCAAGATTCTGGGATGGGAAACAGCAGCTTCCATGGACGAGGCTTTGGAGATGGCCCAGACGCACGTGGGCCACAAGCCCAGCATTACCATGATGCACTTCGCTCCCATCCTGATGGCGGACGTCCAGGGAGCCTCCGAGAGCATTTGAGACCTATGAAAACCATCCTCGTCACCGGCGCTACGGGATTTCTTGGCAAGCATCTGGTGGAGCAGCTCCAATCGGAGAGTGACTCCACGCGGCTGCGGGTTCTTTGCCGGAATCTCGCCCCCTGGGAGCACGATTCCTCGATCGAGGTCATCCACGGTGACATCACCAATCGGGAACACGTGGAAAAGGCCGTCGAAGGAGTGAATGAGATTTACCATCTGGCAGGCTTGGTTTCACGCCGGCCGCAAGACCAGGAACTCCTCTACCTGACCCACATTGAAGGAACGCGCAACCTCTGCCAAGCCGCATTAAAGCACGGCGTGGAGAAGATCGTTTTCGTATCTTCTTCAGGAACCGTCGCCGTCAGCACGGAGCCGGAGGTCCACAATGAAAAGTCCGGCTATAAGCACGAAGTCGTGGGCGAGTGGCCTTACTATTTGAGCAAGATTTTCGCTGAAAAGCTGGCCCTGCTTTACCACCGGCGTGACGGGCTGAACGTGGTAACGGTAAATCCCAGCCTGCTGCTTGGGCCGGGCGATGACCGAAATTCCTCCACTCGCGACGTTGCCCTGTTTCTCAAGGGAGAAATCCTGGTCATTCCCCAAGGAGGGCTGAACTTTGTGGATGTGCGCGACGCGGCGCAAGGCCTCACGCTGGCGATGCGCTCCGGACGGCCGGGAGAGCGATATCTGCTGGGCAACGTGAACTGGACGTTCCGCGAGTTGATCGAAAAAGTCGCGAAAATCGCAGGGAAGAAGCCTCCCAAGTATCAGTTGCCCCTGGAAGCTTCCTTGTGGGGCGCCCGGGTGCTGCGCCGGGCCTATCCCCTGTTCGGGAAGACTTTCGAATTGGATGACGCCTCCGTCCAAATGTCGGCGTGCTTCTGGTATTGCGATTCCACGAAGGCCAGAGAGGAACTCGGTTTCAAAACCCGCGAACCGGAGGAAACGCTCCGGGCCACCGTGGATGACCTCCGCGCGCGGCTCTCCAAAACGGGCCCCGTTGCCCCGCCCGCATGATCAAGCCCCAAAAAGTCGCGGCCATCGTCAATCCGTGCGCGGCAAACGGTGAAACAGCCCGGCGCTGGCCGGAACTCAACAGCCTTCTCAAACATTCGCTTGGGCCCCTTACGGCGCGCTTCACGGACTCGCCGGGCCACGGCACCGTGATCACTCGCGAACTTCTCCGGGATGAGTATGACCTGATCATCGCGGTCGGCGGCGACGGCACCATCAACGAGGTCGCCAACGGCTTTTTTGAGAACGATCGGATCATTCGCCCGGAAGCGACGCTCGGAATCCTGCCGCTCGGCACCGGCGGCGACTTTCGCCGGACCCTGGGAATCCCTCAGAATCCCGCCGAGGCCGCCAAGATTCTTTCAGGCGGGCTTCCCTTGCTGATCGACGTCGGAAAGGCAAACTATCAAGCGAATAACGGCGGGGCCGAGAGCCGCTATTTTGTCAACATGGTGAGCTTTGGAATGGGCGGGCGCGTGGCCGCGCGCGCCAAGAATTCTTTGCGCCGCTGGGGCGGCAAACCCGCCTTCTTATGGGCGACTCTCGAGACTTTTCTCACCTATCGCGGCCGGTGCGTCAAACTCAAGACGGACTCAAGCGCTGGCGAACTTGAGTTCCTGGTGGCAAACATCGCGGTGGGAAATGGACAGTTTCATGGCGGAGGCATGCGCCCTTGCCCAACTGCCGTGCTCAACGACGGCCTGTTCGAAGTCACCGTCATCGACTACGCGGGCGCCCTAAAGCTGATTAGCAGCATGCCCGTCCTCTATTCCGGCGAGATCTACAAACATCCCAACGTGCGCCATCTAAGGACCGCAAACCTCTCAGCCCAATCAACGGCCGAAACCAGAATTGAAGTGGATGGTGAAGCTTTGGGAAGGTTGCCGCTCGAAATCTCGCTTTTGCCCCGGCAACTTCCGGTCCTGATTTCCACCTCGAGCCCTTTGCACGGCTGAGACAGTCCACCAAAACCCTGAAAAATGCCGGCCCTAAAAATTTTCAGCCTGGGCTGCTTTCACAACCCAGGCTGAGCCCCGAGTGCCGTG
>Ga0307373_10011729_pt1 | contig 12628 bp, 8 predicted proteins | sample OX2MG_FD_202534 | JGI IMG/M metagenome (GOLD analysis project Ga0307373, IMG submission 202534) | Soil microbial communities from Risofladan, Vaasa, Finland - OX-2 | ecosystem: Environmental > Terrestrial > Soil > Coastal area > Acid sulfate soil | place: Finland: Risofladan, Vaasa | collected...
CACTCGAGTCGGCAGCCTCGCGGGTGTTGCTTCGATTGTTATGCCGAACAAACCAGACTCAGTTAGTGCGGATCACGCCAGCGACCTTCGACCTGTTGGCGCACCCGCAGCCCACTCGCTCCGTTGGGACGGATGGCAACCGGTAACCCGATGCAGATCGGCGTGGTCGGGCTCGGGCGGATGGGCGCCAACATCGTCCGGCGCCTGATGCGAGATGGCCACAAGTGCGTGGTCTTTGACGTCGCCCCAAAGGCGGTAAAGGCGTTGCAAGAGGACGGCGCGACCGGGGCGACCTCTGCAGCAGATCTGGTCCAAAAGCTGTCCAAGCCCCGAGCAGTCTGGGTCATGGTCCCCGCGGGGGACATCACCGGCAAGGCCATCGAAGACCTCGCTTCCCACATGGACCCCGGGGACATGATCATCGACGGCGGCAACTCCTACTACCGGGACGACATGCGGCGTGCCGCCCACCTGTCCAAGCGCGGTATCCACCACGTCGACTGCGGGACCAGCGGCGGCGTGTGGGGGATCGACCGGGGCTACTGCCTGATGATTGGAGGCGAAGCCGACGTCGTCGAGCACCTCAGCCCGATCTTTGCGACGATCGCCCCGGGGATGGATTCAGCGCCGCGCACCCAGGGCCGAACCGGAGCGGCCGTGCCTGCCGAGCACGGGTTCTTGCACTGCGGCCCGAACGGCGCCGGACATTTCGTGAAGATGGTTCACAACGGAATCGAGTACGGGATGATGGCGGCCGTCGCCGAAGGGCTCAACATCCTGCGCAATGCCAACGCCGGCAAGCGCACCGCGGCGGCCGACGCCGAGACGGCGCCGATGGAGAATCCAGAGTTCTACCAGTTCGACATCGACACCACAGCGGTGGCCGAAGTATGGCGGCGGGGCAGCGTCATCGAGTCCTGGTTGCTGGACCTGACAGCCGCCGCATTGTTCCGCTCCCCCGACCTGACTGAGTTCGCCGGCCGGGTGTCTGACTCCGGGGAGGGCAGATGGACCTCGATCGCAGCCATTGACGAAGGCGTCCCCGCTTCAGTTCTCACCAACGCGCTCTACTCCCGTTTCTCCTCCCGAGGGCTGGACGACTTCGCCGACAAAGTGCTGTCCGCCATGCGCAAGGGCTTCGGTGGCCATGACGAGAAGAAGCCTTGACGCGCTCGAGGTGTCATCGGATTGGCCCGAGGGCGGCTGCTTGGCGACGACACTGTCTTTTGGCCCTGGGCGCTCCCGCTATTTGCGGCGGGCGCCTTGGCTGCATTCAGGGGTGCGGTCCGTTCCGGTGAGGCCAGGCTGACGAAGGCGCACCGTCGAGACCGTTCGCAGTTGTGTTACACCACGTATCGGCCCAGCTGCGCCTCTCCGACGCACAGCTGGCGGCTGCACTGAGGAGGCGTCCCGATGTCACTGGCCGCGATGGTGCTCGCGGATCGCAGCGAGCGTCTGGTTCGATTCTATGACCGATGGATCGGTCTCGTCACGTTCGGTGCGGCCGATCGTGTTCGGGAGCTCGTCCTCGGTGAGATCGCCCCTGGCGAGCGGCTGCTCGACGCTGGCTGCGGTACAGGGACGCTCGCCGTCGCTGCTGCCCGGTCCGGAGCCCAGGTAGTCGCCTTCGATCGCTCGAGCGCGATGCTCTCGCTAGCCCGTCAAAAGGCAGACGCGTCCGGAGTGACAGTGGACTGGCGGCAGGGCGACATCGCTTTCCCGCCGATCGGCGATGAGCGATTCGACATCGCGACTGCGACTTTCGCGCTCAGCGAGCTCTCCAGAGACATGGCGGCTCTTGCGGTCCGTCGATTGGCCCGCGCCCTTCGCCCGGGCGGTCGCCTTGTCGTCGCGGACGAGGGTCTGCTGGAGCGACCTGCGCTGCGCCTCCTGGCGGCGATTCCGCGCTTCCTCCTGGCGATCGGGTCTTTCTTCGTCCTCCAGCAGCTCGCCCCCGCTCGCCGCCACCCGTGGCGGTCTCTGCTCACCGAGGCCGGCCTGGAAATGGACGCCGAGCGTTCATACCAGTCGGGCGCTCTGCGCGTCCTGGTGGCATCCCGTCCGCCCGACCTGGCGGGGCGAAAGCGGCCTGTGGTCGCGCTAACTGACGTACTGCCTCGTGGCTTACGACGTGCCTTGCTGCTCGCTGCGGCCTGGATTGACCTGCCGATCACGATTCAACCCGGCGTGTACCGGATAGGGCGGCCCGGGCCAGACGGGCCGGTCCTCCTTACGGGTAACTTTCTGGCCTCGGTCGAAGCGGTTCGCAGCGCGCTGGCCGGACTGGATGCTTACCTCGTGGTGGAGGACACGGACGGCTGGAACGTCTGGTGCGCCAGCGACGCCGGACTGTTCAATGCCGAGAAGGCGGCAGCATTGTTCGAGCTCTACGGCCTGGACGGCCTGGTCAGGCGGCACGAGATCATCGTCCCGCGACTCGGTGGGCGAATCCACTCCGCGCTGGCGGCACTCACAGGCTGGAAGGTCGCGGTCGGACCGATCGAGGCGCGCGACCTGCCCGTTTTTCTGTCGATGGGACTCAATCCCGAGATGCGCAGTCTGCAGCGCATGTACCGGCTGCCGGAGCGGATCCGCGTCGCTGCTCTCACCACGATCCAGTTGCCCCTTTTCCTCCTGCCGCTAAGGTTTATCCCCGCCTCCACGCGCCGCCCGGCCTGGCGCCTCGCGTTGCTTTCCAGCTGGCTCTTACCGCTCGCCAACGACGTGATACCTGGGCGAACGGGCATCGTGAAGGGGACCCTGCTCGGGTGCATCGCAGCGCTCGCCGGCGTGGGGACCAAACGAGTTTCGCCACAGGCGGCAGTGACAATGCTTGCCACCGCGCCCCTGGTCGGTTGGGTGTATCAATCGTCCAGCCCGGTGATCTTCTGGAAGCGCTTGTGGCGTTGAGCGCAGGGACGGAGGGTTGTCCAGCCTTGTTCTTCTGTGATCCTCGCATCAGCACGGGCGACCATGTCATCGTCTCCCGCTCGGAGTGCACAACCGTGACACCGTCGAGGTCCATATGAAGATCCTCGCGATCGATGTTGGGGGCACCCACGTCAAAGTGCTGGCCACCGGCCGCCGGAAGCCCCTCAAGATTCGATCAGGTCCGAAGATGACCGCCACGCAGATGGTGCGAGACGTTCGGCAGAAGACGGCCGGGTGGAGCTACGAGGTCGTCTCGATTGGCTATCCCGGACCGGTGCTTCACGGCAAGCCGGTGAGCGAACCGAGGAACCTGGGAGGCGGATGGGTTGGGTTTGACTTCACGAAGGCGTTCGGCCATCCAGTACGCGTGATCAACGACGCCGCCATGCAGGCTCTGGGCAGTTACAAAGGCGGCCGCATGCTCTTCCTCGGGCTGGGCACGGGGCTCGGCTCCGCGCTCATCGTCGACGGCGTGCTCGAACCGATGGAACTGGCGCACCTGCCGTATAAGAAAGGACGGACCTATGAGGATCAGGTCGGGAAGGCGGCACTGCAACGATTGGGCAAGAAGAAGTGGCGGCGCGGCGTCGCCGACGTCGTGACGCGATTGAAAGCCGCCCTGGAGGCTGACGACGTAGTCATCGGTGGCGGCAACGCGAAGTTGCTACACACGCTCCCGAAGGGCGTCCGGCTCGGCTCGAACGCAAATGCATTCTCCGGCGGCTACCGGCTTTGGAAGAATCATGCCTGAGCAACAATCGGACGCCCTGGTGCTGTTCGGCGCAACCGGTGATCTCGCCTACGAGCAGATCTTCCCCGCCCTACAGGCGATGACCCGCCGCGGACATCTGGACATCCCGGTGGTCGGCGTCGCGAAGCCGGACTGGACGGTCGAACAGCTGCATGCTCGTGCGCGAGAGAGCATCACCGCGCATGGAGACCTGGACCAGGAGGCGTTCGGAAGGCTCGCCGCGCGTCTCTCCTACGTGGCCGGTGATTACGAGGACCCCGCCACCTTCGACAAGCTGGTGCGGGCGCTCGGCTCCGCCAAGCGGCCGCTCTTCTACCTGGCGATCCCGCCAAGCCTGTTTGGTACCGTCGCGTCGAGTCTGGCTCAGGCCGGCATCGCCGCACACGGTCGCGTAATAGTGGAGAAGCCCTTCGGTAGAGACCTCGCCTCGGCGAGGGCTTTGAACTCTGTGCTCCACAAATCGTTTCCCGAGCCCGCGGTCTACCGTATCGATCACTTCCTGGGCAAGGAGGCCGTGCAGAACGTCCTCTACTTCCGGTTCGCCAACGCGTTTTTGGAACCGATCTGGAACGCCGAGCACGTGGAGAGCGTGCAGATCACGATGGCGGAAGAGTTCGGCGTGCGGGGCCGGGGCGGCTTTTACGAGGAAGTTGGTGCCATTCGGGATGTCTTCCAGAATCATCTGCTGCAGGTGCTCTCGCTGCTAGGAATGGATGCCCCCGAAGCGGGCGACGGCGATGGGGTCGACGCGGCCAAGGTTGCGTTGCTCCATGATGTTCGACCTCTTCGCCCGGTCGACGTGGTGCGCGGCCAGTATCGCGGCTATTTGTCCGAGAAAGGTGTGGCGGCCAACTCCCGAATCGAAACCTATGTCGCGGCACGGCTGGCGATCGAGAACGCTCGGTGGGCCGGGGTGCCGTTCCTGATCCGCACCGGCAAATGCCTGGCCGCCACCTTCACCGAGGTGCATGCCACCTTCAAGAAACCTGTGCACGGCCTGTTCGATTCAAATGAGGCCGGGCACCAGAACAAGATCTCTTTTCGGTTGAGCCCGGATGTTTCCATCACCCTGGCCACTCGAATCAAGAAGCCAGGGGAAGAGATGATCGGTGAAGACGCACACTTGGTCGAACACGCCAAACCTGGCGACGAGATGGAGCCGTACGAGCGCCTGCTCGGAGACGCTCTGCACGGCGATGGGACGCTGTTCGGGAGCGAAGCCGGCGTCGAGGCCGCGTGGCGCATCGTGGACCCGGCGCTGAAGAGCCACGAGGCGCCATCCGAATACGACCGAGGAACCTGGGGGCCAGCGGAGGCTGACGGGATCGCGGCGAATATCGGCGGTTGGGTCAATTCACGATAGCTCCGGTCACATGAGCCGGGACGAGCGCTCGCCCGCGCGATGACGCTCGACGTGCGGGAGAGCGGCTACCTGCCCATCGCCGGGTACGGGATCATCGGCGACTGCCGCTCGGTGGCGCTGGTTGGGGTGGACGGCAGCATCGACTGGTGCTGTTTACCTCGCGCTGACAGCCCGAGCTTGTTTGCTCGCATCCTCGACTCCCGCCGGGGCGGTTGCTGGGAACTCTCGCCGGTGGGCAGCTTCACCTCCTCGCAGCGCTACGCGGAGAAGACCAACGTCCTGTTGACCATTTTCGAGACGGAGAACGGGCGGGCCGAGGTCACCGATTTCATGCCCGTTGACGAGCGAACCATCGATGAGCACGCCCGTCCCCATGACCGGCCCCGCCTGATCCGAATAGTCACAGGCCTGGCGGGCAAGGTCCGCTTCCACAGCCGGGTGGACGTGCGTCCCGACTACGCTCGCCAGGGAGATCCGCTCCAGGCTCTCGACGGGCGGCTCCATGGCAACGCTGCCGGACACCACATCTGCATCAGCGGAACCATCCCGGTCAGCGGCCACGAGCAGGAGTTCGACCTGGGGCCTGGAGACACGGTCGCTTTCGGCCTCACCGTCAACGAACCCAATGGCTGCGGCACGGGCGTAGGCGGCGTCGAAGATGTGCGAGCGAGACTGCGTGAGAGCCGTGAGTTCTGGTGGACGTGGGCCAACCGCTGCACTTATACGGGCCCCTTCCAGCATCATGTCATCCGCTCGGCGCTGGTCCTGAAGCTCATGACCTATGCGCCGACCGGCGCTCTGCTCGCCGCCTCCACGACAAGCCTTCCCGAGTTGATCGGAGGGTCTCGAAACTGGGACTACCGCTTCACCTGGCTGCGCGACGCCTCGTTCACCCTTTACGCGTTTTTCCAGCTCGGCTACGACCACGAGGCCGAATCCTTCATGCAATGGCTCGTCCGCCTGGCGCTCGACGCCAAGATCCAGAACCTCCATACCCTTGACGGCGGGGACAGCCCTCCCGAGCTGGAGCTGACTCATCTGGGCGGATACCGGGATTCGCGGCCGGTCCGGATCGGCAACGCGGCCGCCGGTCAGCTTCAGCTCGACGTCTACGGCGAGATCCTCGATTGCGCGTTCATCTATGCGCTTCGCGGCGGCCAGGTCTCGAGCGAGCTCTGGGCCGAGCTCAGACATATGGCCGATCTCGCTGCCGACCGTTGGCAGGAGAGTGACGCATCGATCTGGGAGGTGCGAGGCGAAAACCAGGAGTTCACCTACAGCAAGGTCATGTGCTGGGTGGCCCTCGATCGGGCTCTCAAGATCGCCAAGCGCCTGGACCTCCCCGCGGAGACCGAGCGCTGGGAAGAAGCACGTCGCGCCATCCACAGAGCCGTCACCAGCCGAGGCTGGTCGGACCGGTTGGGGTCTTTCACACAGGCTTTTGGCTCGGATGCGCTGGACGCCGTCGCCCTGCGGCTGGCACAGGTCGGATTCCTGGAGCCTCACGACGAGCGGCTGAAGAGCACGATCAAGGCCGTCGACCGAAACCTGAGCATCGGACCGCTGGTCCGTCGCTACGACGTCAAGGAGACCAACGACGGGGTAGCCGGCAGCGAAGGCACATTTGTGATGTGTGCCTTCTGGCTGGCGGACGCTCTTGCCAACGTCGGGGAGTTGGAGGAGGCAGAGCGGCGCTTTGAGCGCCTGCTCAGCTTCTCCTCGCCGCTCGGCCTCTTCTCAGAAGAGATCGATCCGCGGACAGGGATGCTGCTCGGCAATTATCCTCAGGCGTTCAGCCACCTGGCCCTCGTCGCCGCCGCAGTGAACATCGAGAGGGAACGAAACCACGCGCTCGGGCAGCGCGCCCGCGGCTGATTCAGCGCATCGGAGGTTACCTGGATGCTGCTTGAGGGACCGCGCGCCGTTGTTCACCGGCATGGGCAGCGGGTTCCCGGCGTGAACTATGAGGGCCGGTCAGGCCCGATCACCACCGCGCGCAGGCGTGCTGCCAGTTCCGCCAGGTTGGAATCCGTTCCCATCAACTTCCAGCCCAAGATGTATGGGGCCAACCGAGCCTCGAGCGGATGAAGTCGTCGAAACTCCCGTAGCAACGCCTCGCGCTCTGTCTGGTCAAGAAACCGCACCGAGGGCTTGTATTGCCGGCCACCGATTGCAACCTGGACCGCCCCGCCCGCGTTCAGGTTCCTGTACCAGTCGGCCGATTCTCCCCATGCCGAAATCACGGTGGCTTCCCGCATCGTTCTGTTGTAGTCGACCACCTCGAGCGGTGTCTGGAACAGGCGCCCGCTCTTACGCCCGCGGTGGGTCAACAGCAGGAATCTCGTCCCCAGAAATCGCCCGAGATGGGCCCGGTAGAGCCCCGATGGGAGGGCGAGCAGTCGAATCGCCAAGGCAGAGGGCTTGTTCGCCACTGACCCAACAGCTTAGGTCGACAAAACGGACGGTGGCTGAACCCGACTTCAATCTCCCGTTTCTCCTGCCCCCCCGTCCGCTGGTGCGCGGCCCGGCTCGCAAGGGCTCATTGGTTCGCCTGGCGACCGGCGGTGGTGAGGTCGCTCGGCTCCTTCACCAGCAACGGTGCTTTCGTAGGGTCAAACACCCGATAGGCGAGCAGTTTCACGCGGTCATTCACGAGAAACCACGCCAGTGCGTAGCCCCAGACGAACAGCGCCCAACTCCAGCCGAGGGGTGTCATGAACAACCCATAGACTGCGATCAGGGTCGCCAGGATCTGAGTTCCGACCACCGCCCCCAACAGGATCGGCGCGGGGCGTATGGACCAGAACGGGCCGCGCGTGCGAGTGAGAAAGATCGTCAGATGTCCGGCGACGGACAGCTTCAGATACATCAGTGTCTGAATGTGCGCGCGGTCGAGGTGAAACACGCGCTCGCCAAGGTAGAACAGGCCAAACGCGGAGACGACGCCGATTACACCCAGGACCGTCGAGACCCCCAGCACCAAGCGCATGTTCCAGGCCTCGGGCTTGTCCTTGTAATGGACGTTGTCATAGGCGATGGACAGGATCGCCCCGTCGTTCATCAGGGCCAGCAGCACGATCATCACCGCGGTCACCGGATAAAAGTTGAAGATCAGGATCGCCAGCGTCATAAACAGAAGCACACGCAGCGTCTCCGCGATCCGATAGATCGCGTAACTGTTCATGCGCTGGAAGATGCGACGGCTCTCTTTGATCGCGTCGATGATCACGGACAGACCGGGCGTCAGCAGCACGATGGAGGCCGCTGCCCGCGCCGCGTCCGTCGCGGCCGAAACGGCGATCCCGCAGTCTGCCTTTTTGAGCGCCGGAGCGTCGTTCACCCCGTCGCCCGTCATGCCGACGATGTGTCCGCGTTGCTGCAGCACGTCCACGATGTGGAACTTGTGCTCGGGAAACACCTGCGCGAAGCCGTCCGCCCTTTCGATGGACTCCGCCAACTGCGCCGTCTCGTGATGCTTCGTGTCGCCGAAACCGCTGGCGTCGAGGATGTTTGTGCCCAGCCCCAACTGTCTCGCCGTTTCTCGAGCGATGGCCACCTGGTCGCCCGTGACCATCTTGACGTTCACGCCCATCTGCCGTGCGGTCCCGATGGTTGCCTTGGCCTGCTCGCGCGGCGGATCGAACAACGGCAGCACGCCGATGAACTGCCACTCCCCTTCCTGGTCTGCGCGGGCCACGCCGAGTGAGCGGAAGCCGCGTCCGGCAAATTCATTGACGGCTTGGTCGACGGCCGCCTTGACCCCGCCGGCATTGGCCGACATCTCCAGGATCACCTGCGGCGCTCCCTTGGCCACATCGAACTGCTTCCCGTCGGCGGCTTTGACGGTGGCTTCTGTGCGCTTGTGCACCGGGTCGAACGGCCGGAAATGGGCGACCTGGTAGCCCTTCAACGCTTGATCGTTCTTCAGGCCGCCGATCACGGCCAGGTCGATGGTGTCCTTGTCTTCCGCCCGCGAAGCCAGTGCGGCGCAGAGGATGACCTGATCGGCAGGGATGCCATTCACGCAGAACGGATCGCCCAGGGTCAGCTTGTTCTGGGTCAATGTGCCGGTCTTGTCCGAGCACAGGACGTCCACGCCAGCGAGCTCCTCGACGGCCGCCAACCGGGTCACAATCGCCTCTTTCTTGGCCAGCAGGCGCGCTCCGACTGCCATAGTCACAGAGAGCACCGTGGGCATGGCCACGGGGATCGCAGCCACAGTCAACACCAAGGCAAACTGAAGCGTGATCAGGATCGGGTCACCGCGGAAGAGCGCGACGGCGATGATCACCGCCACCAGAGCCACCGCGAGGATGATCAGGTAATCGCCAATCTTCAGCACCGCGCGTTGAAAGTGGCTGACCGTGTGCGCCTCCTGCACCAGCTGCGCGGTCTTGCCGAAATAGGTGTTGGTACCGGTGGCATACACCATCGCGTCGGTTTCGCCCTGGCGGATGATCGAACCGGAAAACACCGCCTCGCCGGGTTTGCGGCTGACCGGCAAAGATTCTCCCGTCAGGGCCGACTGATCCACCTCCACAGGGTCGCCCGCGAGCAGGCGCGCATCGGCCGGCACGATGTCGCCCAGGCGCACGCGGATGACGTCGCCCGGCACCAGTTCACGCGCCTGGGGGGTAGTCCACTTCCCATCGCGTCGGACCCGGGCCTTGATCGCCAGCTCGGCCTTCAGCGCGGCGATCGCGTTGCCTGCCTGGTGTTCCTCCCAGAATCCGACCACGGCGTTGGCCAAAAGCAGAAGAAGGATGATGGCGAAGTCCGGCCAATGCTGGGCGATGGCCGAAAGGATCACGGCCGCTTCGATCATCCACGGTATGGGACCCCAGAAATAGGTGAGGAATTTCAGGAACGGATTGGTCTTCTTTTCTTCGATCTCGTTTGGCCCGTATCGAGCCAGCCGTCTCTGCGCCTCAGCCTGACTGAGACCATCCGGCGATGAGACCAACTTTGCCTGCAGGTCGTGCATGGGAAGCGATTTCAGATCGTCTTTGGACCCAGGCGTCGATTCGAGAGTTTTGGCCTGGTCGCCATCCGGTTTCATGGTCCGGGCCACCAACCCGTCGTCTGACTCCGGATCGGGCAACTCGGGGGGCGCTTATCACACATCTAGCACCGGCTTCGAAGGGGCATCCCGCCCATCCTAGCGGCGTCCTCTTTCCCATCGATTTTCAATGGTGTTCAAAGCGGCACCGGTGCTGCGGCAGACTGAAGTGGTGGGGACAATGGGCCCGACATCAGGAGGCCGTCGCCACAGCAGAACCCGGCCGCTCGCGATGCGTGGATTCAATGCGAGGCGGGCTCCGCAGGCTCATTCGAATGCGGTGACGGCTTGGTCGACCGAGGCGAATAGGCGCTCGGTCCCGATGCGCTCGAGCAGCCCGCTTCGGGCGAGGCTTCTGCGGACCCGATCCCCCGGCCTGGCAAAGGCGAGCGCAATGTGGTCTCGTTCGAGCCTGTCGAGAACCTGGCTCAGCGCACGCGAGCCGGTGTAGTCAATGTCTGACATCCCCTGAGCGTCCAAGACGACCACCTTCGGCGAAGGTTCCGAGCCCGCTATCGCCTTTTCCAACTCGACACGAAAGTGCTCTGCATTCGCGTACCACATCGGCGTTGCGAACAGCACAACGAGTACACCGGGCTGCGGCACCGGCTGCTCAGGTGTCCCAAGCGGCGCCCAGCTGGTGGTATCGGGGATGCGACCCATGACATGCATCTGCGGTTGGGCGCTGAGCCGGGTGCGGTCGAGGATGGCGAGGCCGACCGCCACAGCGATGCCCTGTTCGACACCGATCAAAGCGACAGCGAAAAGGGTCACCATCGCCAGCGCGAACTCGAAGCGATCGAAGCGCGCGATGGCAGCAAGGTCGCCCACGTGGAAGAGTCGACTGGCGATGTAGACGAGCACCGCCGCCAGCGTGGCGAGCGGAACATCTTTGAGCAGCCCGGCGGCGGGGAGCAGCAGCACCACCGCGACGGCGGCGGTGAGGCCGACCGCCTGGGTCCGACCGCCCGCCGAGGCGACAGCCGCGGTCCTCACCGGGCTGGCGTTGACGGGGAAGGAGCCCGACAGGCCGGCCACGATGCTGCCAGCGCCCACCCCGAGGAAGTCACGTCCTACGTCCACGTGGTAGCCACCGTGGTCAGCAAAGGCACGAGTTGTCGCCGCCGACTGGCTCACGATAACGAGTGCCACCACACCGGCCAGGGGCACGACGCTGCCAAGCGAGGACCACGAAAGGTCGGACAATCCCAGGTGCAGAGCGTTCTGAGAGACGGCGCCCAGCACTGTGACGCCGTGGCCGGCCAGCCCGAACAGGCCGACCGCGAGTGCCGAGACGATAAGCCCGACCAGGGCCCCAGGGAGCCGGCGGTCGAGATGGTCGGTCGCCAACACGATGCCGAACACGAGCAGCCCGATGCCGAGCACCCACACGTTTACCTCGCCGAGGTTGCTCGCCACCACGCCGATTCGGTGCAATGTGGAACCACTGGCCGGCGGCAGGCCCAAGAAGTCTGGGAGTTGGTCGACGATGATGATCACTGCCACTCCGGCGAGGAACCCGCTGATGATCGGGGCGGAGAGGAATTCGGCTATCCACCCCAGGCGCAGTACGCCGACCAGCACCACCAACGTGCCCGCCACCACCGCCACCTGGCCCATGAGAGCGATGTATTGGGGGGAGCTGCTTGCCGCCAGGTTTGCGATTCCGACGGCGAACAGAGGCGCGATCGTCGAGTCCGCACCCACCGACATCTGCGGGTTTGAGCCGAGCACGGCAAACAGGACGCTACCCGCAACGAACGCGAACAGGCCACTTACCGGCGGCATACCCGCCAGCCGGGCGGTCGCCAGCTGTTCGGGCACCGCGATCGCCAGCAGCGTGAGCGCGGCCAGAACGTCGGCTCGCGCCCACGCAGCGCGATAGCCGTCCAAAGAAGAGAACAGAGGTACAGGCAGGCGGATGCGAAGGCGACCACCTGGCCGCGGCAGCTCGGTCATCGGATTTCTCATGTCTTCGACGTCACGCTCGACGAGGTCGTCACGGGCCAGCTTGAAACTGCGTCGTGCGCTCGGCACCAAGTTAACCAAAGTCAGGCACATTCAACGGGTTGGAGCCCGATGGCTCGATGCACGCAGTCAGCTTGTTTTCTGCCAGCGCGCCGTCCGATCATCAGACCGCCAAACCCGGTCCGGGCACGACCGGAGGACCCCAGCGGACGGGTAGCTTGGCCCGATCGCCACCGGTGTGATCCTTCGGCGGCTGCTGTAGCCTTGCCCCGGTGAAGGCCTGGGTGGTCCACGAGCTCGGGGGGCCGGAGTGTCTGCGCTTCGAAGACGTCGACCCTGGCGAACCTTCCGACGACCTCGTCCGTATCAAGGTGCAAGCGGCGTCTATCAACTTTCCAGACGCCCTCATGGTCGCCGGGCTGTACCAGACAAAGCCCGATCTGCCCTTCGTGCCCGGAGTCGAGGTGAGCGGAACCGTGACCAGCGGACCACGGGAATCCGGATTCCAGCCGGGCGATCGCGTCATGGCCCTGCTCGACAACTCGGGCCTGACCCA
>Ga0307373_10011730_pt1 | contig 12628 bp, 10 predicted proteins | sample OX2MG_FD_202534 | JGI IMG/M metagenome (GOLD analysis project Ga0307373, IMG submission 202534) | Soil microbial communities from Risofladan, Vaasa, Finland - OX-2 | ecosystem: Environmental > Terrestrial > Soil > Coastal area > Acid sulfate soil | place: Finland: Risofladan, Vaasa | collected...
CTCCGTCCCGGTGGTGTCACAGGATTCGTACGCACGCCCGTTCCATACAAGTTGGTTGATGTACGCGGGGTCGGATCCGTTGCCGCCGTTGTGGCCCGGGTCGATGGCGACGACCTGGCCGGCGAGTGAGTAGCCGGTCGTCTGGAACGGCGGGACCTGCAACGCCGCAGCGTCACCGAAAGCGTGAACTTGCCCGTTGCCGAGCAAGATCCAGTAGCCACCGCCGTCAGGACTGGCGATCATGCCGATGGCGGGGGCGGGCAGCTTGCTGGCACCGTCCGACCCGAGGAAGGGTGCATCCCCGAAGTTGAAGATCCCGCCGTCGCGTGCCACGAGCCAGTAGCCCTGCCCTGAAGGCGTGGCTGCCATGCCCACGACGGGCTGGTTGAGGCGGATAGAGCCCGTCGAACCGTGGAAGCCGGCGTCGCCGAAGTTGAACACGCCGCCGTCACGCGCCACGAGCCAGTAACCCTGCCCTGAAGGCGTCGCCGCCATGCCGTCGACGGGCCGGTTCAGCCGGATCGATCCGGTCGAGCCGTAGAACCGGGCGTCGCCGAAGTTGAACACCCCGCCGTCACGCGCCACGAACCAGTATCCGTCGCCCGACGGGGTGCCGACTATCTGCAGTGCCTGGCCGTTGAGGTGCGCCCCTCCCATCGATCCGTAGAAGCGCGCGTCGCCGAAGTTGAACACGCCGCCGTCGCCGCCGAGGAGCCAGTAGCCGTTGCCGCTCCTCGTCGCCGTGATGCTCACGATCGGTGCACCGAGCTGGAGCGACGCGGCATCGCCGTGCGCGACCGCGTCCCCTTCGGGCGTCACAGTGCCGTCGGTGGTCGCCACCCAGTAGCCGCGGCCCGTTGCGGTGCTCGCCGCGGCCGTCACTACCGACCCGCCGCCGTAGGACGACAGGTGCACCGAAGCTGGCTGTTCCTCAGGCCGGGTCTGCTGATGGGACAGGTGCTTCACGGCGCCCGGCGTGCATCCCGCTAGAGCGGCCGCCACCACGAAGGCCACCACCAGGAGCCGTCTAGCCATCGTCCAGTGACTGTACAGATAGGCTCTGGCCGCTACACGGTTTTCTCTTTTTTCGAAGGAGAGTAGGCATGCTGGGGAAGCTGGGGGAAAGATCCGTTCGTCTCGCCGTCGGCGCGCTGGCGCTCGCATGGTTGGGCGTCTACTTCGTGCCGGCATCGGGTGCGGTTCAGGGCTCGTGGGTCAACCACGACCACGACAACTGGAGCGGTTGGGCCGACCCTTCCAGTCCCGGGTACGCCACCAACCCGCAGGGCTGCGACCCGCTCGTGCCGCAGCAGTGCATGCTCCCCTATCCCGACGACTGGCTCACCAGCTACGACCCGACCAGCCTCACCGGGCGGAAGCTGAACCTCAACCCGCTGGCCATGCCGCGCAACGCCGAGGGCAAGCCGATCGACCCGTCATCCTGGAACGACTGGAGCGACGGTTTCAGCGCCGGCGCGCAGATACTGACCGTCCTCCCCGGCGTGACCAAGAACGCCGACCTCGTGGCGTCCGGCATCCCGACCGACACGAGTATGTCGGCCAACGCAGCGCCTGACACGGGCGTGATCCTTCTCGACGCTGACACCGGTCAGACATGGCCGGTCTGGGCAGAGGTCGACCAGTACACCTCGGAAGCCGGGCTTCTGCCGGCGGGTGCAGTCGGCTCGGTGCAGCAGGATCTGATGATCCACCCCGCCGAGAACCTGCTTGACGGTCATCGTTACATCGTGGCCTTGCGCCACGTCCACGCCGACGACGGGACCGTCGTGGCACCTTCACCAGCTTTCAAGGCCTACAGGGACGGGACAGCCGGTTCGCTCGATCCCCGCACGGCCCACATGAACGGGATTTTCGCCGACCTGTCCGAGGCCGGCTGGGCTCGCTCCGACCTGTACCTGGCATGGGATTTCACCACAGCCAGCACCGAGAGCGTGACGAGCAGGCTGGTCTCGATGCGCAACGACGCGTTGGGCCAGCTCGGCCAGACGACCGCCGACATGAAGGCCGGCGTCGTGACGCCGTCCAGCAAGGCACCGGCCTTCACCGTCTCGTCGGTGGCGGACTACACGACGTCCCAGAACCCCTACGTGGCCCGTGAGATCACCGGGACATTCACCGTCCCTTGCTACGTGGCGCCCACCTGCTCGCCCCCGGTCAAGTGCGAGACATTGACTGCACCGACTCCGGCCGGCACGCCCTTCGACGACTGCCCGTCACCGGGCGAGTTCGCTCTCGACCCGACCAACCTTTATGCAACTCCCAGCCAGGTGCCGGGACAGACGTACCAGGCGGGCTTCATCTGCATCGTCGGGCAGAAGGGCTGGGGCACGGCATTGATGAGACCGGTCGAATACGGCCACGGCCTGTTCGGCAGTGACAGCGAGGTGACAGCGAGCCCGCAGGAGGAGATGGCCGGTCGTTTCGGGATGATGTACTGCGCCACTGACTGGTTCGGTTTCGCCGACGCTGACATACCCAACGCCGTGCTCGCACTGTCGGACCTGTCGAACTTCTCGCTGCTCATCGACCGGACCCTGCAGGGAGAGCTGAACTTCCTGTACCTGCAGCGACTGATGATCCACCCGGACGGGTTCGCCTCGAACGGTGCCTTCCGCTATCCCGGCAGTTCGGCGTCGTTCATAGACACGAGCGATGTGTACTACGACGGCAACAGCCAGGGCGGAATCTACGGCGGAACGGTCTGCGCGATCTCCGTCGACGTGAAGCACTGCAGCCTGGGTGTGCCCGGCATGGACTACGCGGTCCTCCTGCCGCGCTCCAGCGACTACGTCGCCACCTCGCCGCTGGGACCGTCGTCGCTGCTGTCGATCACCCCCTCCAACCCGACCGGCGGGTTGGGGTACTCGAACCTGTTCGACCTCTTCTACCCGGACCAGTCGGAGCGGCAGCTGACCCTCGACCTGATCCAGACGCTGTGGGACCGCGCCGACCCGAACGGCTACGCGACCCACATGACGTCAACGGCTTCCGGCGGCCTGCTTCCCGACACCCCGGACCACCAGGTCCTGATGCAGGTCGCATGGGGTGACCATCAGGTGGCTGACGTGACCGCGGAGGACGAGGCCCGGAGCATCGGAGCCGCGACGTTTGCGCCGGCGCTCGACCCGTCGAGGTTGTGCGGCGGCAACGACCCGTCGGGCGCGTACTGCTACTCCTCCTCAGATCCCTCGTGGGGGCTGCCGGCGATCACATCGGACACGTATCCCGGTTCGGCGATGGTGTTCTTCGACGCGGGCCCGGTCGGCGCCGATCAGTACGGCACCGATCCCCCGCCGCCGTCCGACGTACCCAACTTCACCGGGGGCGACCCGCACGAGGCGCCGAGACGGGCGTGCGCCGCTCAGGAGCAGAAGTCGGATTTCATGGCGGCCGACGGTCTCGTCACGCTGGTGGCTCAGCCGCCTTCGGGCTTGGCGCCCCCGCCGTACTTCTCCGGCGGTTGGCAAGGGACGTGCGCCCTGTCATAGAAATCCGGCTGTCAGATCGGGCAGTCACCGTCGGTGCAGACGGCGCCGTCTGCGACCACGGTCTCGGGCTCGGCGGGGTGCGAGCGGCCCCAGGCGCGTTCGAGGGTCAGGGCGAACGTCTCGACGTCCTGAGCGCCTGGGATCGCGAACGCTCGGTCGATGACGAAGAACGGCACCCCGGTGCATCCGAGCCGCGCCGCTTCGAGCTCGTCCGCCCGCACCTCCGCGACGAACCGGTCTCCCTCGAGAATCGCCCGGATCTCCCCCGGTTCGAGACCGACGCGCGAGCCGGTCTCCAAGAGAACGTCCGGTTCGCTGATCGGGAGCAGGTCGACAAAATAGGCCTTGAGGAGAGCTTCGTTGACCTCGCCGCCGGTGGCGTCGCCGGCGGCGTAGCCGAGGTGGATCAGGCGGTGGGCATCCAGCGAATTGCCGCCCTGCGTACGCGCAAGGTCGTAGTCGAGACCTTCCCTGGCCGCCAGGCGGTTCATGCTGTCGAGCCGGCCCGCGGCCTCCTCACGTGACATGCCGTACTTGGTGGCGATGTGGTCGGCCATCGTGCCGGACCGGCGGAACGGGGCCCTCGGGTCCAACTCGAAACTCCGCCAGCGAACCTCGACCTCGTCCTTGTGCTCGAAACGCTCCATGGCGGCTTCGAAGCGCCGCTTTCCGATGTAGCACCAAGGACAGACGACATCGGACCAGATCTCTACGAGCACGAGGGTTCCAACGTCTCCGGAGGCTGCCGTGTTCCTCCACCATGGCGAGAACCTCTTTACGACGCCAAGCGCTCCGGGCGGGCAGTAACGGTACGCCTCTGGGAAGGGTGCAGTGACCGGCTGGTGACCGCGTCCATGGCGCGCTGGCAGGCCTCGCTGACCGAAGCGCCGGCCTTGTAGGCGCGCTCAGCAACCATCACAGCAAGGTCCACCGCGCCCGGGTCGTCCGGGAACCGGGTCTCGGCCCACCCTCTCACCATCTCAGCGAGCACCAGTTCGCCGGTCACCTGCACCACCTCCAGTTCGGAACGGTAAGCGCGCAGGGCACCCCCTGCGTAGGGTCGAACGTCCCGAATTCCGGCTCGCAACGCGCACGAAGAACTGGCGGCCCACGAAAGGTGACGCAGGCGTCAGCGTCGAATCAGATGTCCGGAATGAGCAAAACTTCCGAAGTTACGGGCAGGTCGCGGCGGCGGAGGTTGCTGGTGGCGGCGGGCGCCCTGACGGCCGCCGCGCTGGCCGGCGGGCCCGCCATCGCCACATCCATGCCGAAGCCGGCGATCGTCGCGCCGGCGGCGACCCCGGCAGCACCGGTGGCGCCCGACAACCCCCGGCCGGGATCGTGTCCCGCCATCCCGTCCAACCAGGGCGGCCCGGGCAACGACACACAGACCACGACCGGCACCCCCCTCTGGCCACAACCGCCCACCGGCACGAACCCCGAGGACTACGCCGCGTATCTCCACACGGCAACGGCCACGCCACCCGTTCGGCCGGCGAACTGGGCCAACGGAGGCGGCGACTGGAAGCTCACCAGCGCGCGCAGCACCAACTCCCTCGTCTCGCAGAACCCCCAGGAGCTGTGCGGCGTGGAGGGCAACTCCGTCGACAGGGCCTGGCAGGTCACCACCGGGAGACCCGACACGGTCATCGCGATCACCGACTCCGGCATCGAGTGGTGCGACACGTCGGTGGTGGACAAGATCGCGCTCAACCGCGGCGCCCTGCCCTACCCGGAGAACGAAGCAGGCCTCACCAAACCACAACTCGAGGCGCAAGGCGTCACGTTCGCGGACGGCGATCCCTACGACCTCGACAACACCGGCATCTTCAACGTCGCGCAGTACGCCTCGGACGCCCGGGTGGCGGCAGCGACAGCGGCGAGCCCGTCCAAGGGCCTCTTCTGCGGCAAGTACATCTCGCCTGAGGACCTGATCCGCACGTTCGGATCTCCGTCGTCGCCGTACTACTACCCGAGCCCCAGCGCCGGTCCCGAGGACCCGCCCTACCCGGGTCAGGTACCCGCCGGGTTCACCGAAGCGATCGCGGGCTGGAACTTCGTTGACAACACCAACGACCCCTACGACGACGTGCTCTACGGCCACGGCAGCGGTGAAGCCGAGGACTCGACCGGGGCTGCCGACGCGATCGGCCAAGAGGTCGGAGCGTGTCCGAGCTGCACCGTGCTGCCCATCCGGGTCGGCGAAAGCTTCATCGCATCCTCCAGCGACTTCGCCCGCGGCGTCCTCTTCGCGGTCGACAGCGGAGCCTCGGTGTTGCAGGAGGCGCTCGGTACCCTCGACGTGACCACAACAGCCGCCCAGGCGATCGCCTACGCCAACGCTCACGGAGTCCCGGTCATCTCGAGCGCCGCAGACGAGGAGGCCGAGCACAAGAACGAGCCCGGCGACCTCCCGGGAACGATCGTCGTCAACAGCGTCACCCAGTCACCCTCGGAATCCGGCGGCGGGCAGAGCCTCGGCCTGTACCAGCCCCCGAGCTACCTGTACCTGAACGGTTGCACCAACTACGGGGCGAACATCGGAGTGAGCGTCGAGAGCGCGAGCTGCTCGTCGGAAGCGACCGGCAAGACGGGCGGCGTCACCGGATTGATCGAATCCGAGGCGCGAAACCTCCTCGGTGCCGGCAAGCTCTCGCCCTACCCGGGATTGAAGAACGTGGCAGGCGCGCCGGTCGCTCTTTCATCGACGGAAATCCGCGAGCTGATCGAGATGTCGGCGGACGACATCGACTTCCAGACAGCGGTCCTTCCGAGTGCGAGCTCGCCGTTCGCCGCACCGCCGGACAACTACGCGGTTGCGTCGCCCGTCCCGACCACCCGGTACCCCACGCAGCCGGGGTTCGACATGTACACCGGCTACGGACGGCTCGACGCTGCGAACATCCTCGACTGGCTGTCCGCCGGCAAGATCCCACCGGAAGCGTCGTTCGGGGAGATGCAGTGGTTCCAGACCTACGACCCGTCGCAATCGCTGCCGGTGCCGTTGCTCGCTGCGGCGGTGCGCACGTCCGGCACCTACCACTGGCAGCTGCAGTACGGCATCGGAACCCAACCCGGGCCCGGGTCGTGGTACGACATCGCCGGGGGGACCGGGTCGGGCGGACCGGGCGGGGCGGCGGTGAGCGAGACCTTCAAGCTGAGTTCTTCGATCTTGTCGAAGATCGCGTCGCAGTTGCCTCCATCCGACAACGGGACCGCGGCGGGAGGGCGACCCCAGCCGGATGCGGACGCATTCACGTTGCGGCTGGTGGTCAGCGACGCCGGCGGGCTCATCGGTATGGACCGTCGCACCGAGTACCTGCAGCACGATCCGACGCTGCTCACAGGAACCGCCGTGCAGCCGGCCGAGGGAGCCGGGGTCGTGAGCAACGAGGTACCGGCAACCGGCTTCGGCGGCTCGGTCGACGCCGCACCGACGCTTGCACCCATTGGTCCCGGCGGCAAGAACGCTTTGATCGTTCCCACGGCCGACGGCACGATCCACGCGTACTCACCCGACCCGAGCGGGAAGATGTCGGAGCTGCCTGGATGGCCCGTGCGAACGGAGCTTCTCCCGGGGCAGGCGGAGCTCACGGCGCACGAGGCGGCGTACACCAGCGGCTCCGTGACGGCAGAGCCGCACTGCAGCATCGTCGGGGGTGTCGCGGTCGGGAACCTAACGGGGGAAAAGACCAGCCCCGACGTGGTCCTGTCCGACATGTGCGGGAACGTCTACGCGTGGGACGCCGGCGGAGCCTTGTTGCCGGGTTTCCCCGTCAACACCACACCGGCCTATTCGCGAGATCCCGCGCCCTATGCCGGAACGACTTCCGGTACCGACCCCTCGGTGGACCCGCGGGACCCGAACAACCGCCTGCTCCCGGGGATCGTGGGCGCTCCGGCCCTCGCGGACCTGACAGGCGACGGACACCTCGACGTCGTCGTGTCCTCGCTGGACCGTCATGTGTACGCCTGGTCTCCCTCGGGCGAACTTCTGCCGGGTTACCCGGTGCTTGTCGCCGACCCCGCTGAGGTCGCCGCCGTCGACCCAGTCACCAACCACGTGACCTTCAAGCCCGGGGTGGACGTCCAGATGGGCTCGATGATCCTCGACACACCCGCGATCGGGAGCCTGGCCGGCGGGGACGGGCCACCCGATCTCGTGATCGGAACCGACGAGGAGTACGGGTGCAACCCGGCGACGGTTCCCGGCGCCAACCTCGCCGAGAAACCGGGTGACCCGAACTGCGCGATCAGCGAGGTCAACGCGGTCAACTGGGGGCTCGACGCGGCGGGCGCGTCGCTGTTGAACCCGGCCAACAGCCGGGTCTACGCGCTCAACGCCTCAGGCAGCGCCACGTCGGCGAACTGCTCGCACGGGACCGCCCAACCGGACGCGTGCGCGATCCGCCCCGGCTGGCCGGCTCAGATGGTCGACCTCGACGCGGGGCTGCTCCCGGACGTGGCAGATGGGACCACCGCTTCGCCGGCGCTGGCCGACCTCAGCGGGAACGGGAAACTCGACGTCGGCGACATGACCTCTGTAGGGCCTGCGTACATCTTCAACTCGTCCGGCCAGTCGATCTACGGCAACGGCCCGGACGGCGAGCCGATAGGACTCTCCATGTCGGCGGTCGGCCCGCTCGCCAACTCCCAGGACGTGCCGAGCATCCCGGGTCTCGGAATGCCGGTCTTCGCACCATTGGGTGGCGGGGCGCCGGGGACGAGCTTCGTGGCTCCTGCGGCCTCGCTAGGCAAGGCTCTCGACGCCGCCCTGCCGGCGGAGCAGTACGCCAACGACAACCAGGTCGACGCCTGGAACACCTCGACGGCGACCATGCAGGCGGCGTTCCCTCAGGTGGTCAACGACCTCCAGTTCTTCGACCAGCCCATCGTCGCCGACGTCGCCGGTGCGTCCGGAGGACCGTTCGTGGTGGAGGGCAGCGCCAACGCGGACATCCGCGCCGTGAACTCCGCGGGCCAGGAAGCACCGGGATTCCCCAAGTTCACCGGGGGGTGGGTGGTGAACAGCCCGTCGTTTGGCCCCTTGGGATCATTGGACGACCAGGTAGTGGTGGCCGGGACACGCGACGGAGACCTGTTCGTGTGGTCTACATCCACGCCTCGGTGCGCCTCGAGCGGACCGTGGCCGCGTGAGCACCACGACCTGTCGAACACCAACAACCTCCAGTGGACCGCTGCTCTGGAGCCGTCGTGCCAGTGAGACGTGGGCGACTAGCTGTCCTGGCGGCCTGCACCGGCCTGATCTGCCTGCTCACCTACCCGGCGATGGCGACGGTCGCGACCGACCCGGCATTCGAGGTCGGCGCCGCGCAGACCGACATCACCCCACCCGCACTGGCGACCTCAGCAGGCCAGGCGTTCGACGCGTCCGAGTTCGTGCCGGCGTGCGGGTCGTCGGAGGCGCTCGTGGCTCAACTGTGGCCAGGCAAGCGCTGGCGGCGGACGGCAAGGAAACGGCGGTGCTTCCGGGGATGTTCGTCGACTCGGGCGGGCACACCTGCGACAGCCCGTTCCCTACTGCGGCGGGATCCTGGGTTACCGGGTGCTCAGGGTTCACGGGTGCAGTCGGCGTCGAGGTGGTCGAATCCGGAGGATCCAAGTCCATAATCGACGTGGGAACCGCTCCGGGCGATGCCAGCAGGTGGGCAACCTACCTGGCGACACCGGACAGTGGCACCGCCGGCACCGCATTCGGCTACTCGACTTCTACCCGAGGTGTCATCGTCGACGGCCAGGCGGTGTTGATCGATGTCGTCGCCGGCGCTTCGGCGCTGTGATTACGGGACCCTCTTTAACGGCAACCGTCCACGAATAGCCCGAGACGTTCGAGGTTCCCACGAATCGTCTTGCTCTTGCCTTCGGGCTGCGTGGCGATGTCCAGGGACGGGCAGTAGATGTCCGCCTCTCCGCAGAAGAAATGAGGGGAGCCGCGCACGCCGCGGTCTATGCCCTCCTTCCAATCGGCTACGACCGTTGCATAGTCGTCGGGGCCCGGCGGGCCGAGGTCGTAGTACCGGCCGATCCGGCTGAGGATCACCGGATCGGACACGTCTTGCCCATGCTCGAACAGGAACTCCCTCACCTCGAAGCTCAAGGACTCCCCCACCCGGTACCCGACCTTGTATCCCTTGGCGACGAGGGCGAGCACGGGAATCGTCGACTTCGGGAAATGTGAACCGTCGAATTCTTCGAAAAGGTAGGGCGTCGCCTGCTCGCGCAGCTCCACGCTGTGCCGGACCGCGTGGTCTGCGTCCATTGGTTTGCCATTGACCCACTCGAGTGGCCAGGAGCGTACCCAGATCCGGACGTCGCGGCGATCCTCCGCCCCGAGCTGTTCGCTCAGGGCGTGGAGGCCGACGTGTGTGAACGGGCACCAGATGTCGGCGAAGACCTCGATTACTGTCGGGGACCCGGTGTGTTCGTAGTTCATGGGTATTCGTGCATTTCAGCTACGGGTGAGGACCACCTTCAGGGCACCGGTGTCGCCCGCACGGGAGAACACGTCGTACGCCTCGAGGAAGTCGTCCATCGGAAAGTGATGCGTGACGAACCGGTGCGCGTCGACTTGGCGCCCGGCCGTGAGCTTGAGCAGAGTGGGCGTGGAGAACGTGTCGACGAGGCCAGTCGTCACGGTCACGTCTTTGATCCAGAGATCCTCGAGGTGCAGCGTCACCGGCTCGCCGTGAACTCCGATGTTGGCAACCCGGCCGCAGGGGCGGATGAGCCCCGCAGCGAGCTCGAACGTCGCCGGCACCCCGACGGCTTCGATGGCCACGTCGGCACCAAGGCCGTCGGTGAGGCTCTTGACGACCTCTATCGCGTCCTCCCAGTCGTTGTTGACCGTGATGTCGGCACCGAACAGCTTCGCCGCGTCGAGGCGCGTGTCGGCCTTGTCGATCGCGATGATGTGCGCCGGGCTGTAGAGCCTCGCGCCCATGATCGCCGATAGTCCGATCGGGCCGGCCCCGACCACTGCGACGACGTCGCCGGGCGACACCCGACCGTTCAGAACGCCGACCTCGTAACCCGTGGGCAGGATGTCGGCCAGCATCAGGAGCTCCTCGTCGGAGACGCCGGCCGGGGCCAAGTAAGTGGACGTGTCCGCGAAGGGGACCCTCACGAACTCGGCCTGGGTGCCGTCGATCTTGTGACCCAGGATCCAGCCGCCCCCGCCCAGGCACTGGCCGTAGCGACCCTCGCGGCAGAACCTGCACGCCCCGCAGGCGGTGATGCAGGAGACCAGCACCCGGTCACCGACCCGGACATTCTTGACCGAGGAGCCCACGGCTTCGATCGTGCCGACCGCTTCGTGACCGAGAATGCGTCCGTCCGTGACCGCCGGGACATCACCCTTGAGAATGTGAAGGTCGGTGCCGCAGATGGTCACGGCGTCAACCCGCACGATGGCGTCTGTGTCGGCCTGCAGCGTCGGGTCGGGGACTTCCTCCCATGCCTTGCTGCCGGGACCGTGGTACACCAATGCACGCATGGCGTCCCTCCTCGTTCGTTTGACTGGTGCGACCGTAAGGGCGAGTGAGTGGTCGAGGACAGAGTCGAAGGTCCCTCCGCCAGAAGAAAGGGCGTTCGCCCCTACACGGAGGCTGCCGGTCCGGGTCAATCTGGTTGATGACACAAGACCCATCAAATAGAAAAGGAGGAGCTATGGCACTGGTGCGGCGCGAGTCGCCGAAGGCTTTCGACGTGTTCGACCGCTTCTTCGGGCGCTATCCCGACATGTTTCGCCGGCCGATAATGCTCTGGCCGGACACCCTGGAAGACACCCTCAGGGTCGAGGAGTACCGCGAGAACGGGAACCTCGTCATCCGAGCCGATCTTCCCGGGATCGACCCGGAGAAGGACGTCGAAGTGACGCTCAGCAACGGCACCCTGCGCATCTCAGCGGAGCGCAAGCAGGAAGAGACCACTGAGAAGAAGGACTTCTACCGCCACGAGTTGCGCTACGGCAGCTTTACGCGGGAACTGCAAATGCCGGAGGGAGCGTCCGAGGACGACGTCAAGGCCGTCTACAAGGACGGGGTCCTCGAGGTACGGGTCCACGTAACGGAACCCGCTCCGGAAGAGCCGCCCAAGAAGATCCCGGTGGCAGCTAGTTGACAGTCGCGTTCCGGGGCCGGCCGCGGCGGGCGAAAATGCCCGCTGATGGTCGGTCCCTTGGCGCGGTCGAATCCGGAGGGTACAAATGGGAGAGAAAGCGACGTTGAAGGCATTGACCGCCTCGGAGTGCGCGGGGCTCCTGGCCGCGGGGCGGTTCGGGCGCTTGGCCGTCATCGCAGACGGCCAGCCGATGATCTTCCCGGTGAACTACCTCTACCGAGACGGGGTGATCGTCTTCCGAACCAACAGGGGAACGAAGCTCGCGGGCGCCGATTACGCGCGGGTGGCCTTCGAGATCGACGGCGTCCATCCCGACGGCCAGACCGGATGGAGCGTCGTAGTGCGGGGCCGGGCCTATGAGGTCACCGAGGCGTTGGGGGGCAACGCCGAGACTGTGAAGACGGCCGCTATCCCGTCTGCTCTGCGCGACGAGACCGATGCCGTCGTCGAGATCATCCCGGAGTCAGTCACGGGGCGGGAGATCGGCAACTATCCGAGCAGCGCTTCGTTCGCCCCGCTGGATCCCGTTTGGGTCGACTGGCCCCACCGGTAGCGGGAGCCGATGGCCCTGAGCTGGGGGGCTGCCTCGCCAGGGAGGCGATTCTCGAAACCTCGGGCCGGAAGGTCGGACAGGTCCGACAGGGCATCGTCGAGGATCCGGAGGATCTCATCACAACGCTTGCTCGGTGACACTTCGACGCCTCCTTTCCGGCTCGTTGGATGTCAATCTCTCATTCAGACGTTTCCGGTGGTAGGGCCCTTCGTCCCGAGCCGACCGGCAAAGGGCCTCGTCGAATGCCCACCCCCATCAAGTCCAGGACAGCGGCAGAGGTCTCGGCGATACCCCGGGTGGTGTCCACCTCGGCCGCCGTGGGCCAAGCCCGCTGGGAGCGGGCCATGTGGTGGGCCACATCGGCGGTCGCGTCGGATGCGGTGCGAACACTGGCCCGCCCCGACAGGCGTTCCTCGATGAGTTGCAT
>Ga0307373_10011731_pt1 | contig 12628 bp, 9 predicted proteins | sample OX2MG_FD_202534 | JGI IMG/M metagenome (GOLD analysis project Ga0307373, IMG submission 202534) | Soil microbial communities from Risofladan, Vaasa, Finland - OX-2 | ecosystem: Environmental > Terrestrial > Soil > Coastal area > Acid sulfate soil | place: Finland: Risofladan, Vaasa | collected...
GCGCCAGGGTGCCATCCGAAGCCTCGAAGGCCAGACCCCAACGGCCTAGCTCCTTGGTTGCCGCCGAGAAGTGGGCTGGTTCCAGACCCTCCGCGGCGGCCTCCCCCAAACTCAGACGACCGCCCATGAACGCGGCCAGCTCCACCACCTGGCGGAGAAACAGGTTGAGCTCGTCGAAGGCGGCGGCCACGTGGACGGGCCGCGAGAGCTGGGCAGCCAGCTTGGTCCAGCCCAACTCTGTGGCCGCCAGCAGCTCGGTTGCCTCTGGTCGACGCCGCAGCAGCACCTCCAGATCGTCTGGCGGCAGGTCCTGGAGGCGCCAAGCAAGGTTCACCGCCGCTGAGCCTCGGCCATGCGACGATTCTAGAGTTCGCCTAGGGCGCGGTTGCGTCCGGCTAGTTGGCGACTCGGGCCACCGCCCGCAGCACTGCCGCCCGCACCGCCGGTCGGGCTGCGGGCTGGTCGCTGTAGACCCGCAGCCAGACGGTGCGCAAGGGAAGCAGCCGGGCCATCAGTTGGGGGGCCGCCTCGGCCTCCACCCGTTGCGAGATGGGATCGTAGATGCGCAACAGTTGATTGTCGGAGGCGGGGTTGTCGGGCCTCGGATCGGTGCTGGCCAGGTCAACCTCCAGGCCCACATCGTGCCAGGCAATCGGCAACTCCTCCCGGATCGCGGCCTCGATCCAGCCGGGGTCCCCGAGCCCGGGATGGTCGCCGGGATGGGCCAGCTCGTGAAAGGCCTCGAACACCAACCGCCAGGGCAGCCGGCGCGAGGTCACGGCCTCCCAATGGCGCCCCATCTCGGCCTCGTGGGGCGTGGCGGGCCGGCGCTGGAGACGGTCCACCTCGGCCATCAGGGACCAGTCGGTCAGGTACAGGTATTGGTCCAGATGCTCGATGGGGTTGCCCGGCGGCAGCAGCCCCTCGCAGGTGGCGGCGAAGACCGGGCGCAGATGCAGGTCGATGCGGCGCACGGTGCGGTGGAAGTAGACGTGGTTGTACATGTACAGCCGCGCTGAGAGGAACATCTCCAGCGCCGGGGCCCCATGCTGGTGCAGCACCAGGTTGCCATCCTTGATGAACATGTAATGGCGCAGCCGGGGCAGATCGACGGGGCCCACCGCCACTCCGCACATGTAGGCGTCGCGCGGGACATAGTCCATGTTGTCGGTGCTGATCGGCCCGCAGAGCACCGGCTTGAGGGCCTCCAGCCAGGGCGGCGGGGTGAAGCCAGCCAGATCGGCCGGCGCCATCACGAACGCCACCCAGCGGGGGTCCACCTCCTCGCCGTGGCGGAACGCCCCGCCTGGGCTCCGACGCAGGGAGGTGATCAGGTCGGCCAGCGGCCCCATCACCAGGGCCCGCCCGATATCCTCATGGTCGATGCCATAGGTGGCCAGCACCTGGGTGTCGAAGAAGTGCCCGAAGGGCCCGTGGCCGACATCGTGGAGCAAGCCGGCGATCCGCATCGTCTCCACCACCAGCGCCTGGGAGGGCAGGTCGGGAAAGCTCTCCCGCAAGCTGGGGAAGAGATGATCGGTGAAGAGGCCGGTCAGGTGCATCGCCCCCACCGCGTGCTGAAAGCGTGAGTGCTCGGCGGTATGGAAGACCCACCACGCTGACTGCAGCTGGTGGATCCGCCGCTGCCGTTGCAACCAGGGATGGTCGAGCAGCGCCTGCTCGGAACTGGCCCCATCGCCGAGCTGCTTGGTGATGCTGCAGTACTCGTAAATGGGATCGGCCAACAGGTTGACCGCGTCGAAGACGCGTTCCGGGCCGCCGCCTTCGTTGACCATTCCAGGCGACTCCAACCAGGCTCAGTCGGTCTTGGAGAACTGGCTGATGGCGACCGTCAGCATCACCACCGCAGCCACCGCGATCATGCCCAGCTCGAACCAGACCGGAAGCTGAAAGCTGCCCCAGCTGATCCCGGGGTCCAGGGTCCCCCGCAACGGCAGGGGTAGGTTGATCTGGCTGAAGACGGCCTTGCGGAAGGGGTCGATGGCATAGGAAAGAGGGTCGAGCTTGCTCAGCACGGCCAGCCAGGAGGGCAGATCGCTGAGAGGGAAGATGGCGCCCGAGAGAAAGAACATTGGCAGCACGAAGAACTGGGTGACCATCTGGAACGACTCCATCTGGGAGATGCGGGCAGCCAGCATCACCCCGAAGGCAGTCAGAGCGAAGGCGGTCAAAGCCATCTCGCCGAGGAGGGTGAGCAGCAAGGCCGGGCTGTAGGGAACTCCGACAGTCCCGGCCAGGGCCAGGATTATGGCCCCCTGGATGCTGGCCACAGTGGCTCCTCCCAGGCACTTGCCCAGCACCAGAGTCCAGCGGTGCACCGGCGCCACCAGCATCTCGCGCAGGAAACCGAATTCGCGGTCCCAGACGATCGACATGGCGGAGAAGATGGAGGTGAAGAGGATAGTCATCCCCAACATCCCGGGGAACAGGAAGGTCCGGAAGTTGAAGTGGGCGGTCGCGCTGATCAGCGGCGAGAGCCCGGAACCGAGGATGTAGAGGAAGAGGATGGGCTGAGCCAGGGAGGTCAGGATCCGCAGCCGGTTGCGGGAGAAACGGATCAGCTCCCGCTTCCAGACCACCCAGACCGCGCGGACGTCGTCCGCCATGCCGTTGCCGGCAATTCGCACCGGAGCGACGCCGGGCATGGCCATCCGGTCCACCGCCGCCATTCAGTGGCCCCTGCTCCGGATCCAGGGATTGCGCCGCAGCTTCTCGGAGCCGGTCGCCTCCGCGTCCCGGATGGTTCGTCCGGTGTAGTTCATGAAGACATCGTCCAGGGTGGGGCGAGCCACCCGTACCGAGGAGATCCCGACTTCCAGCTCCGTGAACAGCCGGGGGACGAACTCCTCACCGGCGGCGACGAAGAAGGCCACCGCCCCCTCGCTCATCTTGGCTTCGATGCCAAAGTGCTCCTTGAGGGCGGTGATGGTCGTCGGGTCGTCCTTGGTGTGGAGCTCGACCCGATCCTGACCGACGCTGCCCTTGAGCTCCTCGGGGGTGTCGCTGGCGACCAGGACCCCGTTGTCGATGATGGCGATCCGGTCGCAGTACTCGGCCTCGTCCATGTAGTGGGTGGTGAGGAAGATGGTGACCTTCTCCCGCCGCTTGAGTTCGGTGATGTAGCCCCAGATGTGGGAACGGGTCTGGGGATCCAGCCCGACGGTCGGCTCGTCCAGGAAGAGCACCCGGGGCGAGTGGAGCAGACCACGGGCGATCTCGAGACGCCGTTTCATGCCCCCGGAGAAGGTGCGCACCAGGCTGTCCCGGCGGTCCCAGAGCCCGACCATCTCCATCACTTGGTGCAGGCGGCGGCGCACCTGCTCCCGCGGAACCCCGTAGAGCTCGGCGTGAAAGCTGAGGTTCTCGGTGGCGGTCAGGTAGTCGTCCAGGGTGGTGTCCTGGAAGACCAGTCCGATGTGGCGGCGTACCTGGGCCTGCTCCCGGACCACATCGAACCCGGCCACCTGGGCGCTGCCCGCGGTGGGCCTGCTGATGGTGCAGAGCATGGCTATGGTGGTCGACTTGCCGGCCCCGTTGGGGCCCAGGAAACCAAAGGTCTCGCCCGCCCTGACCTGGAAGTTGACCCCCCGTACCGCCTCCACCTCCTTGTAGTTCTTGCGCAGACCTTGGGCCAGAACCGCCAGCTCGGTGGCCACCGCAGTGGGTGCTTCGGGAGGGGTAACTACTGCCACTCGGTCAGCTTGCCACAGATGCGCGCGGGTGTGCCCGGGTCTGATCCGGTCCGAGCCGACATCAAGGCCATGGCCGGCGGCCACCTGGAACCGGGAACTGTCAGCCCCGCCGGGCGGGAGGCCACCTCTAGGGTGCCCACCTTGCGCGCCCCGTCGGGTCCGGTCGCGTCAGCCGTCGAGGGCCGCCAGCAGTCCCTGTCCGACCGGGCTGCCCCAGCCGCTGCAGGCGTCCCAGCCCACCCCTGCGGAATAGAAGCCATCGTTGCCCTTCGTGATGTCGCTGGTCACCCCTCGCGCCGCCAGGGTCTGGTACAGAATGGGGTTCAGGTAGCCCAGGTCACGGCCCAACGCCGCCGCACAGCGTGCCAGCAGGGCCGCCCAGAGCGGGGCCACCGCGCTCGTCCCCCCAAAGACGGCCGACTCCCCATCCACCAGCACCCGGTAGCCGGTCTGGGGGTCGGCATCTCCCGCCACATCGGGCAGGCCGCGGCCCCGGAATCGGCCGGGGTTCACGGACGGGGGCACACCCGCTGCCTGCTGCCAGGTGGGCAGCGGGAAGATGGCGCTCACCCCGCCTCCGGTGGCGCCTCCCAGAGGCAGGTCGTTCCAAACCACCTCGCTAAGAATCTCCCGGCCCTGGGCCAGCAGCCGGGTCCCCCCGCAGGCCAGGACATGCGGGCTGGCGGCGGGAAAGTCGACGTGAGCCAGCCCGTCCGACAGGCCGTCGGAGGACCCGTTGTCGCCAGAGGCGACGCAGACTGTGACGCCCACCAGAGCGGCGTCCTGAAAGGCCTGCTCGAAGGCGGTGATGGTGGCCCGGGACCAGTTGGCCTCGGGCCCGCCCCAGCTGATCGAGATCACCGCCGGCCGGTTGAACTCGTCATGAATGGCGGCTGAGATCGCCTCCAGGAAACCCTGGTCGGTGTTGGGAGCGAAATAAGCCGCCAGTCTGGCTCCCGGAGCCATGCTGCCGGCCACCTCGAGGTCAAGGGTGACCTCCCCGTCGGGACCGTCCGGGCTCCCGGTCGGCCGATTGCCTCCGCCGGCCACCGGCACCACAGCCACCACCGGCACAGGCAGGCTAAGGGCGCCGAAGTAGCTGCTGAGATCGGTCGGTTGGAACCCTCCTCCGAGCTCGATTAGGCCGATGCACTGGCCCGCGGCCGAGGCGCCCTGAGGGTACTGATAGATCTCGGCAACCACCGGCGGCTCGAAGCTGAGGGGTGCCGCCTGGGCCAAGGGACCGGGCGGTCTGGGTAGCGGCAGGCGCCGGGTGTTGGGGCGAGCGACCGGCCTCTGGTCAAGGCCCAGCACCGCCACCACCGGCTCGACCAACGGTGCCGGGAGCCGCGCCTCTCCCCGTGCCACCCGGACGCTTCCCTGGGCCAGCTCCTGCACCTCCAACGCGACCCCGAACTCCTCCTCTAGCCTTGCTGCGGGGCCGAAGACCGACAGGAGACGCAGTCCGGGTCGGCTATCACCCACGGTGAGGCCGGCCCCGGCGGCCCAACTTTCCACCGCCGCCAGATCATCCGGATGGGCACCTCGGAGCTCGCCAAGCTGGGCCCGGCTGAAGTGGCTACGGGACGAGATCGCGAGTTGGCCCACCTCCATCGCCGAGGGGCAGGCGGTGTCGCTTCGAGGGCGGAGCGCCAGGGTCACCTCGATCACGTCCTCGGCTGTCGCCGGAGCTCCCGGCCGGGGCTCGCTGGTGGATCCCACAAAGGCAGCGCGGGTGGACCGGGAAGGCGGATCTGACATCGCTGAAAGTATGGGCGTTGCCTGATCGCGGCTCCATCACCCGCAAAAAACGGTCGCACACTGGGCCTTCGAGGGAGAGCGTCGAAGCGTTACCGGAGGCGGGTCTGACCCACCCGGTTGTGGGCTCGGGCACCAGCGAGCTGCGGTGGCTCACATTCGCCGGGCGGACGCGCTGGCACCGGCCAGGACCCGCGATTAGTTCGGCCCGGCGGCAGCCGTCCTCGGCGCGACGCCCCACAGCCGGCCAGGTGGCGATACGATGGCGGCTGGAGCGCCTCCCCCACCGCGATCTTGCCTAAGGTTCTGCCCCCTAACATGTCCAGCCAGCGCCCCGCGCCAGTTTCTACCGAAGGCCGGTGATGAATGCTGGTTAGGAGTTTCGCAAGAGTGACCGCGGTGGGACTGGGGCTGGGTTTGGCGCTGCTCACCGGGGGGCCGTTCTCGGCATCCGCCCAGGACCTCTCCCCAGCTGTCACCGCCACGCTGCAGAACGGCATGGTCAACTCCCTGGTCTGGGCGGGTGACACCCTGAACCTCACCGTGACCGGCGGCAGCGTTCCCGCCGACGCCACCGCGGTGGCGCTCAACGTGACGGTCACCGACACCCACCTGGCGGCCAGCTATCTGACCGTGTACCCAGCGGGCGGGGCACTCCCCCTGGCCTCTAACCTCAATTGGGCCACTGGCCAGACCAGGGCCAACTTGGTCGTCGTGCCGGTCGGCCTGAACGGCCAGGTCAGCCTCTACGACGCCGCGGGTTCAACCGACGTGGTGGTGGACCTGGAGGGCTACTTCAGCCCTCCGGTGGCGGGCAGCACTGCCGGCGAGTACAGCCCGCTCACCCCGGCCCGGATCACGGACACTCGCCAGGGCAGCCGTGAGGCCAACGCGGGCCGGACCCTGGGCCCGGAGGGGACGCTCAACATCCAGGTGACCGGGGTCGGCGGGGTGCCGGTGTCAAATGTGGCCGCGGCAGTCCTGGAGGTCACAGCCACCAACACCACCGCCAGCAGCTTTCTGACCGTGTACCCCGCCGGCAATAGCCCGCCCACGGCGTCCAACCTGAACTGGACGGCGGGGCAGACGGTGGCCAACTGCGTGATCGTGCCGGTCGGCAGCAACGGCCAGATCGCGGTCTACAACTCCCGCGGCAACGCCGACGTCGCAGTCGATGTCAGCGGCTACTTCTCGGCCGCCGCCGGAGCACCCCCCAACCCCAGCCTCTTTGTGCCCATTGCCCCCACCCGGGTGCTGGACACCAGGGCTGGCAGCGGGCAGGCGGGTGCGGGAGAGACCCTTGGTGCGGGCAGCTCGCTCAGCCAGCAGCTGGCCGGTGTCCACGGCATCGGCAGCGGGGCCACCGCCGTGGTGGCCAACGTGACCGCCACCAACACCACCGCCAGCAGCTATCTCAGTCTCTACCCGGGGCCGGCACGGCCGCTCGCTTCGACTCTGAACTGGACGGCCGGCCAGACGATCGCCAACCTGGGATTGCCAACCCTCAGCCCCAGCGGACAGCTGAGCGCTTACAACGCCTTTGGCCAGGCCGACTTGGTGATGGACGTTTCCGGGTGGTTTGCGCCAGCGTCGGCCGGCCTTGGGGACGCCTACTCGCCACTGGCTCCGTCCCGGATTCTCGACACCAGGTCGACTCCCATCCTGCAGGCCCACCCGGGTAGTTACCTGGTGGTCAACCAGGGCCACGGCTATCCCGGCTCCGCCGCGCTCCAGGCCGCTCTCGCCTTCCCGAACAATTCGGGGCTCATCCCCGGATGTGACGCGCAGTGGGCGGCTGGCAATTTCTGCGGCGTGGACGGCTTCCCTGGCCAGTGCGCCTACTGGGTGGAGTTGAACTGGGACGGACTTGGAGAGGGCGGCACCCCCGCCAGCGGGCCGGGGGCGGTCGGATTGGTCGGCAATGGCGACAATGTCGCGACCTCGGCGATTCAGAGGGGCTTTGCCACTGCCGGGAGCATCGCCACGATTGCGGTTGGGGACCTGGTCTCGTGGCCTCCCGGGGACGGTCAGTACGACCCGCTCTTCGGCCATGCCGCGATCGTGGTGGAGGTCGATCCCGGCAACGGCACCTACATCGTGTCCGAGATGAACTACACCGATGCCAACTGGGAGATCGACTACCGGGTGGTCGGCGTGGGCAATCCGGACGTGCCCACGATCGCGGTCCCGCTCCCCAGCCCCGTGCCCTAGGCGAGCCTTCCCGGAGGCACAGCTTCGGTCCGCCAGCGTACCGACACCGGCGAAGTGTCAGGTTACCGTAGCGGTGGATAGGAAGTTGCGTAATTGGGTGTGGAGCATGATCGGGCACTAGGCATGGCGTCCCGGTCTTCCATTAGGAGACAACACATGGACATCTCAGGGGCGGCCCGTTCGACCGCACGCGTAGGTCGACTTTCCCGTGGGGCCGTGATCGTGCTGGGGTGTGCGGCCGCCCTTGGGTTGGTGCTCCTCAGTGGGGCGACCGTCTCCGCAGCGTCCGCCCAGCCGACAGTCAACCTGGGCAACGCCACCCCCTTTGCGGTACTGGCGGGAACCACGGTGACCAACACCGGGGCGTCCGTGGTCTCAGGCGATCTCGGGGTCGACCCGGGGTCGGCAGTGACCGGCTTCCCGCCTGGCCAGCTGGTGAACGGCACCCAGCAGACGGCGGATTCCGTGGCCTTGAGTGCCCAATCCGCTCTCACGACCGCCTATCTGGACGCGGCGGGGCGGACCCCCTTCACGGTGGTGTCCGCGGATCTCGGCGGGCAGACGCTTGATCCCGGCGTTTATAAGGACACCTCCGGGTTGGCCTTGACCGGCACCCTGACTCTGGACGCACAGAACAATCCCAATGCGGTGTTCATCTTCCAGGCAACGTCCACACTTATCACGGCCTCCAACAGTACGGTCATCCTCACCGGCGGGGCCCAGGCCTGCAACGTCTTCTGGCAGGTGGGCAGTTCCGCGACCCTGGGCACGGGTACCAGCTTTGCCGGCAACGTCCTGGCCCTGACCGCGATATCAGTGGAAACCGGAGCGAGCGTCAGAGGCCGCGTGCTGGCCCAGAACGGCGGCGTCAGCCTTGACGACAACTCCATCACAGTGCCGACCTGCAACACCACGCTCGCGACCCCTACCCCTACCCCTACCGCGACCCCTACCGCCACCGCGACCCCTACCGCCACCGCGACCCCTACCGCCACCCCGACCCCGTCGGTCCCGGTGCCCAACACCGGGGCGGACATCGGAAATTCGTCGGGGGGGCTGGCCCTCGTAGTCGGACTGGCCGCTGTACTGGCGGGATTGGGCCTGGCTCTCACCAGAAGGATCCGTCTCCGGACCCGCTCCTAGCCCTGGCCCAAGCGCACCCGCGCGCTTTCCGTGGCGCTTGGCGACCGGCGCGCACCCAACGGCACGGCGGCGGCGGTGCCTGATCGCTTGGCAGAATGGGAGACGTGAGAGCGCCCACCCATCTGCCCGCGACCCTGTTCTCGGGCTGCCAGCCCGAGGTGCTTTGCGGCGGCGCCGGGCGGATCCTGGCCGTCGGCCCGGATGCCAGAGCGCTGGCGTCGGCCGGGGACAAGGTGGTGGAGTTGGAGGGGACGGCCCTGCCCGGACTGGGCGACGCCCACATTCACCTGGACGAGTTGGTGCGGCTCCGCTCGGGCCTGAACCTGCACGGGACGACCTCGCTCGCGGAGGTGCTGGCGCAGGTCCGCAAAGTCTCTGAGTCGCTCCCGGCCGATCAGTGGGTGGTTGGCCGCGGCTGGAATCACAGCGCCTGGCCGAATCCAAGCTGGCCCGGCCGCCATGACCTGGACCGAGCTGGCGGCGGACGCCCGGTATTCCTGGCCAGCAAGGACGAGCATTCGGTCTGGGTCAGCAGCGCCGCCCTGAAGCGGGCCGGGATCGGCGGGGAGACACCGGATCCGCCCGGAGGGCTGATCGACCGCGAAGCCGACGGGGAGCCCAGTGGAATAATCCGCGAAGCCTGGGACCTGTTCGATGGCCTCATCCCTCGACTCGCAAGCGCCGATTACCAGGAGCTCCTGGCGGCTGTGCTCACCGAGCTGGCGAGCCTAGGGCTCTGCACCGTCCACACCATGGATCCGGGCGGAACGCTGTTGGCGCTGCAGCGCCTGCGCGACGGTGACCGCCTCAACGTCCGGGTGGTGGCCAACCTTCCGGTCGCCGGCCTCGAGGCGGCGCAGCAGCTGGGGATCCGGAGCGGCTTCGGCGACTCCATGCTCCGGATCTGGGGGGTCAAGGCCTTTATGGACGGCTCGCTGGGCAGCCGGACGGCGGAGATGCTGGGCGGAGGAGGAGTGGCTCGCATCCCCGACCCAGCCCTGGAGGAGTTGATCGAGCGCTGTGTGTCAGCGGAGCTGAACCTATGTCTGCACGCGATCGGAGACAAGGCGGTGCATCGGGCACTGGTCGCGCTCGAGCGGCACGCCCACGCCTGGCCGGGATGGCGCCCCCGCATCGAGCACGCCCAGTGCGTCGACCCGGCTGACATCCCGCGATTCCGGCGCGCCGGCGCGGTGGCCTCGATGCAACCGATCCACGCCATCTCCGACCGTGAGATGGCCGACTCGGTCTGGGGGCCGCGCGTCGGCCACGCCTATGCCTGGGGCGCTTTGGCCCGGGCCGGAGTGCCGCTGGCGTTCGGCTCCGATGCCCCGGTGGAGTCCCCAGACCCCCAGCTGGGTATGGCGGCCGCCACGAGCTGGCGCGCCGAGGCGGGCTGGTACCCGGAGCTGGCCCTCTCCGAGGACCTCGCGCTGGACGCCTACAGCGCCGGGGTGGCGTACGCCGCCGGCATGGAGCTGGAGTGCGGACGTCTGGCGAGGGGCTTCAGCTGTGACCTCACCGTGGTGAAGGATGGCGAGGTCGTGGCCACGGTGCTGGCGGGACGCGTCACCTATCGCCGGGGGGACCCGCGCCCCTAGCCTGATGCCTGGCGGCCCAACCGGGCCGCCAGGCATCGAGTCGCCCGAGCGGTGCTCGGCCGGCCGCGCGCGCTCATCGTTCCAGGGCCAGGCTCCTGATGATCTGCAGCACCGCCACGAAGTTTCGAAAGACCGCGAGCTGGTCCCGACCCGCCACCGAAATCTCAGTGTCGGACTCGCGGCTCACATCCCGTACCGCCGTCGCCATGGCCACCAGGTCGGCGTCGCGCAATCGCAGCCGAAGCCTGGCAGGGCTGGAGAACTGCGGCGCCCGAAGTTCCCCCAGCCGCGTCACCGCGGCTCGGGCCCCGGTCTGGATGGCCAGGCGCGCAGCCGCTGGGTGCAGGCTGCGAGCCGCGAACCGCGTCAGGGAGTGCTTGACCACCACCATCTCGGCCCCCGGACAGAAGGGCTGGGCCTGCGCCGCGGTGTGCTGGTCACCGGTCACCAACGCCACCGGCACCCCATAATGGGCCGCCACCAGGCAGTTGATGCCGCTCTCGCCGGCCAGGATGCCGTCCAGGCTGGCCCCCATGACCGCCACCGGGCTGTAGGTGTGCGAGAGGATCGCGGGCGGCCCGTCGATCGCCCCGTGGTAGCCGATGAAAAAGATGGCGTCGAAGCTCTGATCCAGCCCCTCCATCATGTAGAGCGGCTTGTGGTGCCCGGACAGATACTCCGCCCCGGCGTGCAGTTCGTCCGGGGCCAGATTCTGCATGGCTCCGTGGGAGTCATTGACCAGAAACGAGTCAGCCCCGGCCTCCCTGGCCCCATCGATGGCGGCGTTGACCTCGGCCAGGAGTAGACGACGCCCCAGGGCAAACTCGGGTCCCGGGGACACCTGCTGCCAGTCCGAGATCCCGGCCACGCCTTCCATGTCGCATGAGATGTAGATTCGCATCGCTGGCTCCTCTGCTCGAGTCGCTCCCGGGCCCAGCACTCGCCCTGCCGGGAGTTGATGGCGACTAGTGGTGGACTGCGGTGATCCGGTCCAACTCCTGCCAGTCGGCCTCGGTCGCCTGCCACCCGGCGGCGGCGATGTTGGCCCGAACCTGGGCTGGACTCATCGCGCCGGCGATCACAGAGCTAACTACGGGCCGGCCCAGAAGGCTCCCGATGGCCAGGTCCAACAGGCTGATCCCGCGGACCTGGGCGAATTGCTCGAGCGCCTCGATGATGTCGAACTGGGACTGGTCCTGGAGCCGGTCGGCGTGCCGGGCGCCGGCGAGCCGGGTGCCCGCCGGGGCCGCCTCACCCCGGCGGTATTTCCCCGTCAGCAGTCCGCTGGCAAGCGGGTAGTAGGGCAGCAAGCCGATGCCCATGTGCTCGATCGCGGGCATCAGCTCGACCTCTATCCGGCGGTTCAGCAGGCTGTACTCGTCCTGGGCGGCGACGATGTCCAGCTGGTGCTGGCTGCGCCCGATCCAGTGCGCGTCGACAGCCTGCCAGGCGGCGAAGTTGGAGATCCCGATCCAGCGCACCTTGCCCACCTGCACCAGCTCCGCCAAGGCGCCGAGCGTCTCCTCCATGGGCGTGTTGGGGTCGGGCTCGTGCATCTGATAGAGGTCGATGGCATCAACCTGGAGCCGAGAGAGGCTGCCCTCCACCGCCGCCCGCACGTATTCGGCAGAGCCACGCCGGTCGGACGGCTCCAGCCCCGGCTTGCGCATCCCGAACTTGGTGGCGACGATGGCCTGGTCGCGCCGTCCCTTGAGCGCGGCCCCGAGGAAGCGCTCGCTGTCCCCGCCCCCGTAGATGTCGGCGGTGTCGAAGAGGTTGACGCCCAGGTCGAGGGCGGCAGCCACGACTTCGGAGGCGCCGCTCTGGTCCAGGCGCGAGCCGAAGTTGTTGGTGCCGATGCCGACTTCAGACACCTCGGGGCCACTGGACCCGAGCCGGCGCCGCCGCAACTGCTCACTCAAATTGAAGCTCCCATGGGTGGACCGCCGGTCAGGGTTGGCGGCGGGCGATACCTCGTTTGCCATCACCTATGATGCGGCAGCGGGAGCCACCGGGGCGCCGCCACCGGGGCTGGATCGCCGGGGATCCCGGCCCCGGGCGATCGCTCTGCGGAGCGCTGCCCGGAGTGCCCGTGGCGCCCCCTCAGCCGACGGCCACGCGCCCCGCTCTGGGGCCCCCGCCACCCCGGACAGATGGTAGCGGCGCCGCTTGCTCGGCACCACGGATCCCGGCCACCAGCTT
>Ga0307373_10011737_pt1 | contig 12624 bp, 7 predicted proteins | sample OX2MG_FD_202534 | JGI IMG/M metagenome (GOLD analysis project Ga0307373, IMG submission 202534) | Soil microbial communities from Risofladan, Vaasa, Finland - OX-2 | ecosystem: Environmental > Terrestrial > Soil > Coastal area > Acid sulfate soil | place: Finland: Risofladan, Vaasa | collected...
TCGATGATCGACAGGCGGCGCATTCCCAGCGCGACGCCGTCGACCTGGATCGTCCCTTCGTCGTCGGGCCCCCGATGAACCATGGCCGAGCACATCCGTGCCACCAGCTCGCGGCCGTGGGCAGGCTCACCCCCGGCGACGCCGCAGATGCCGCACATCTAGGAACGGTGCCGGACGGATGGCCTCCCGTCGGCCGCGGTCTCGCGGCGCGGCGATCGTTCGATGATCTCCCGGATCACGTAGGTCGTCTTGCCCTGGGACTCGTGGTAGGTGCGGATCGAGAGCTCGGCGAGCAGGCCCATCAGGATGAACTGCACGCCGACGATGGCAAGGAACACGGCGAGCAGGAGCAGCGGGTTGTCGTGCGCGTACGGGTACGGCGGCAAGACCTTCTGAATGATGACGATCGCGCCGAACAGGATCGACAGCGCCCAGAGCCCAAAAGCGGCGAAGCCGAAGAAGTAGATCGGCTTGGTCGAGTAGCTGCCCAGCAGCTTCACGGTCATCAGGTCGAGCATGACCCGCGACGTACGCGAGAGCGAGTACTTCGAACTGCCGAAAGCGCGCGGACGGTGGTTCACCGTGATCTCGGTGATGCGGGCGCCCACCCACGATGCGTACACCGGTATGAACCGGTGCATCTCGCCATACAGCTTCACGTCCTGGATCACATCGCGGTGATAGGCCTTCAGCGTGCAGCCGAAGTCGTTCAACTGCACACCGGTGACCCTCGCGATGACCCAGTTGGCGATCTTCGACAGCGTCACTCGCGTCGCGTCGTCGTGCCTGTCCTTGCGCCACCCGCTCACCACGTCATAGCCCTCGTCGATCTTCTCCAGCAGCCTTGGGATGTCGTGCGGGTCGTTCTGCATGTCGCCGTCCATGAAGACGAGGATGTCTCCGCGGCTGTTGTCGATCCCGGCCTGGACTGCCGCCGTCTGGCCGAAGTTGCGGCGGAAGGAGACTATGCGCACCCGTCCGTCGCGCACGGCGAGCTGGCCGAGCTGCTCGCTGCTGCCGTCGCGGCTGCCGTCGTCGACGTAAACGACCTCGAAAGAAAAGTCCAGCCCATCCAGCACGCCCATCAGCTCTTCGTGCAGCGGTGCAATGCTCTCGACCTCGTTGTACACGAGCACGATCACCGACAGGCGGGGCGCAATCGATGAGTGTGGGCGGATCCGACTGGCCATCCAGCGATTTTAGGCTTGGTAAGCTCCGTCTCCGATGACCGCCGACGTCGCTCGCGCTACACCGACCTTGCGCGAGCAGAGCCACGCGGAAGCCTGGTGGCTCTATCTGACGGTCCCCGTGCTGGCCGCCGCCGCCGCCTTCGCGTGGACCCTCCACGGAACCCTCCAGCGCCTGTACGGCATGACCGCGCCAGCCTGGGATTTTGCGTACGACCAGCAGGTGATCTGGAACATCTCGGTCGGGCATGGCTTCTACTCGAGCTACGCGAGAGCCAACTTCCTGGGCATCCACCTCGAGCCGATCTTCCTGGTGCCGGCGGCGGTGGAGAAGCTCTGGCCGAACCCGGAGGTGCTGCTCATCTTCTCGTCGGCGGGCCTTGCAGCCACCGCACCCGCCGCGTTCTTCTTCCTCCGCGCGATCCTGCCGGCCGACCGGCCCGCATCGCCATGGCTCGCGATGGCGCTGTCCGCGCCGATCCCGTTCTGGTCTGCGATCCAGGGGGCCGCCGGTGATTTCTTCCATCCCGAGAACATGGCGCTCGCCTTCGCCATGCTCGCGGCCTGGGCCGGAATCCGCGGACATCGCATCGCCATGTGGGCCCTGTGCATCCTCACCCTTAGCTGCAAGGAGGACCAGGTCTACACGGTGACGGTGATCGCCATCTTGATGAAGGTGTATGGCGCACCCGCGGTGAAGAAGCACTGGCGGTTCATCCTCTACCTGGCCGGCGCGTGGTTCCTCATCGGCACCGGCATCGTGCAACAGCACTACCGCAACGGCGGGTACACCGATTTCGTCTACTACGGCTGGCTGGTCGGGCTCGACCCGCTGCAGCCGATCACCGTTACCACCTTCCTGGAGGCATTGGTGCGCCACGGATCGCTAATCGTCCTTTCGGGGATCCTCGCATCTTTGGCCGTCATGCCTCTATTGGCACCTCGGTGGCTGCTGCTGGTGATCCCACCATATCTGGCCGACGCCCTGAGCGGGCACACTCCCCAGAACACGCTGGGCGACCACTACGTCCTGCTGCTGTTGTTCCCCCTCATCGTCGCGGGTGGCATCGGAGCGCGTCGATTCCTGCTCTGGCGCTCCATTCGGCCGGCAACTGCCCTGGTCGCGATCATGCCTGGGTTGGTCCTGGGTTGGGCGACCGGCCACTTTCCTCCGGCTTTGCGCGCCAGCGAAAGCCTTTATTCGCGCCCCAATACTGTTTCGGAGCTGTTGAGCGCGACGTCGATGATCCCGGCGAACGCGCCGGTCAGCGCCGACGACGGGCTCGCGATCTGGCTCGACAACAGGCACACGATCAACGACTTTCCGGACAGGCTCGCCGCGAATTGCTACATCGTGCTCGACCACCAGCCCTTCCTCGACGGCCCGACTCATCCGGCTCAGCGTCTGGACACGATCCGAGCGCTGCCGGGCAGCGGGCGCCGCCTGCTCTTCGACGACGGGCGCTTCCAGGTCTGGAGCCCGGTAGGAGGCTGATCGCCCATTTACTTCCCCGCTGGCGGGGAAGGTGGCGCGCAGCGCCGGATGGGGAGAAGCCTCCTTTGTATCCTGAAACATCCAATGGCGGACACCACTTTCACTCGAGAGCGCCTGGATCGGCTGTTCCGGCAGCGGATCGTGATCCTCGACGGGTCGATGGGCGTCATGCTGCAGCGCCGCGGCCTCAGCGACGAGGACTTCCGCGGCGAGCGGTTCCGCGACCACCCCAAGCCGCTGCGCAACAACAGCGACGTCCTGTGCCTGACGCAGCCCGACCTGGTGACGCGGGTCCACCGCGACTACCTGGAGGCCGGGGCGGACATCATCACCACCAACACTTTCACGGCCACGCGCGTTTCCCAGGCCGACTACGAGCTCCAGGACTTCGCCTACGAGATGAACGTCGCCGGCGCGCGCCTGGCCCGCAACGCCGCGGACGGGTTCGAAAACCGCTTCGTCGCCGGCTCGCTGGGGCCGACCAACGTCACTCTTTCGCTCTCGCCGAAGGTCGATGACCCCTCATATCGCGACGTCACGTTCGACCAGCTTCGCGACGGCTACGCGGAGGCGGCACGCGCGCTGGTCGAGGGCGGCGTCGACATCCTGCTCATCGAAACCGTCTTCGACACTCTCAACGGCAAGGCGGCCATCGCCGCCGTCAAGGAGGTCGCGCCCGAGGTTCCGCTGTTCGTTTCGGTGACCATCGTCGACCGAAGCGGCCGCAACCTTTCCGGGCAGACCGTGGAGGCGTTCTGGACGTCGATCGAGCACGCCCAGCCATTCGCCGCAGGCATCAACTGCTCGCTGGGCGCGACGGAGATGCGGCCCTACATCGCTGCGCTTTCGCGGGTGGCTCCGGTGTACGTCACGTGCTATCCGAACGCCGGCCTGCCCAACGCCTTCGGCGGGTACGACGAGGAGCCGCCCACGACCAGCCGCCTGCTGAAGGAGTTCGCCGAGGCGGGTTACCTGAACGCGGCCGGAGGTTGCTGCGGGACAGGCCCGGAGCACATCCGCCAGATCCGCGAGGCCCTGAAGGGCGTCGCTCCGCGCGACGTGCCTCCGCGTGTGCCGCGGCCGCGGTTCAGCGGCCTCGAACCGTTCGAGATCGACCCGGACTCAGGCTTTGTCGTGATCGGCGAGCGCACCAACGTCACCGGTTCGATCCGGTTCCGCCGGCTCATCGAGTCGGGCGATTTCACCGGCGCCGTGCAGGTCGCGCTGGACCAGGTGCGTGGGGGCGCCAACCTGCTCGACGTGAACATGGACGCCGACCTCCTGGACTCGGAGGCGGCGATGGTCCGCTTCCTGAACCTCATCGCCACCGAGCCCGAGATCGCGCGAGTGCCGATCATGGTCGACAGCTCCAAATGGTCGGTCCTCGAGGCGGGCTTGAAGTGCATCCAGGGCAAGGGCGTGGCCAACTCCATCAGCCTCAAGGGCGGCGAGGAGGCCTTCCTCGAGCAGGCGCGGAAGGTGCGTGAGTACGGCGCCGCGGCGGTGGTGATGGCCTTCGACGAGAAGGGCCAGGCAGACACCACCGAGAGGAAGGTTGAGATCTGCTCTCGCGCCTACAAGCTGCTGGTCGAACGGGCCGCGTTTCCGCCCGAGGACATCATTTTCGACCCCAACATCCTTCCCATCGCCACCGGCATCGAGGAGCACTCGGCCTACGCCAAGGCATTCATCGAAGCCACCCGGCAAATCAAGGACACCTGTCCCGGGGTGCACATCTCGGGCGGCGTCTCCAACCTGTCGTTCTCGTTCCGCGGCAACGACCGCGTGCGAGAGGCGATCCACTCGGCCTTTCTCTATCACGCCATTCGCGCCGGCCTCGACATGGGCATCGTCAACGCCGGGCAGCTGGTCGTCTACGAGGACATCCCCAAAGACCTTCTCGAGATGGTCGAGGACATCATCTTCGACCGGCGACCGGACGCCACGGAGCGGCTGGTCGACTTTGCCAAGTCCATCTCCAGCGCGGGTTCGAAGCGCGAGGTCGACCTTTCCTGGCGCGAGCGCTCGGTCGAGGATCGCCTCGCGTACGCGGTCCTCCACGGCGAGGTCGAGTACATCGAGCGGGATGCGGAGGAAGCGCGGGTCAAGTACGGCAGGCCGCTGCTGGTCATCGAGGGCCCGCTGATGGACGGCATGAAAGTCGTGGGGGACCTGTTCGGGGCGGGCAAGATGTTCCTGCCCCAGGTCGTGAAGAGCGCGCGCGCGATGAAGCGCGCGGTCGCATATCTCGAGCCGTTCATGGAGGCCGAGAAAGAGGCGTCCGGCAACCAGCGCGTGCGCGGCAAGCTCGTGCTCGCGACCGTCAAGGGCGATGTGCACGACATCGGCAAGAACATCGTCGGCGTCGTCCTCGCCTGCAACAACTATGAGGTCATCGACCTCGGAGTGATGGTTCCGGTCGACAAGATCCTGGACACCGCGATCGAGCTGGGCGCCGACGTGGTCGGGCTCTCGGGCCTCATCACGCCATCGCTCGACGAGATGGTCGTGGTGGCCAAAGAGATGACCCGCCGCGATTTCAAGATCCCGCTTCTGATCGGCGGCGCGACCACGTCCAAGCAGCACACCGCGGTGCGCATCGCTCCCGCGTACAGCGGGTCCACCGTGCACGTGCTCGATGCATCGCGGGTCATCGGGGTGGTGTCGGACCTGCTTGATGACGACCGGCGCCGGGTGTTCGACAAGGACAACCGCGCGCTGCAGGACAAGCTTCGGGCCCAGCACTCGACTGCGCGCCGCACCCTTCTTTCGATCGATGAGGCGCGCACCAGGCGCTCGAAGCTCGAGTTCCGAGACCTGTCCACTCCTCCGTTCACCGGCAGGAAGGTGGTCGAGCCGGAGATCTCGGTGTTGCGGCAGTACATCGACTGGACCTTCTTCTTCCACGCGTGGGAGCTGAAGGGCAAGTTCCCGGCCATCCTCGAGAGCCCCTCTCACGGTGCGGTCGCGCGCGAGCTGTTCAGCCATGCGGAGGAGATGCTGGACGAGATCCAGTCCAAGGGCTGGCTGAAGGCACGCGGCGTGTACGGGTACTGGCCCGCACACGCCGAAGGGGACGACATCGTGCTCGAGAACACGGTGAGGTTCCCGATGCTGCGACAGCAGGTCGACCACGGCGACGACAAGCCATACCTCTCCCTGGCCGACTTCATTGCCAACAGAGGCGACCACATCGGCGCGTTTGCCGTCACCGCAGGTCTCGGCGTGGACGAGCTTGCGGCGAGGTTTCAATCCGAGCACGACGACTACCGCGCCATCATGGTCAAGGCTCTGGCCGACCGTTTGGCGGAGGCTTTCGCCGAGTACCTCCACGAGGTTGCCCGCCGCGAGTGGTACGAGACCGAGCCCAGGCTCTCGAGCGAGGAGCTCATCGGGGAGAAGTACCGCGGCATCAGGCCGGCATTCGGCTACCCGGCGTGTCCCGACCACTCGGAGAAGAACAAGCTTTTCGACTTGCTCGAGGCGCGTTCGATCGGGATGGATCTCACCGAGTCCGGCGCCATGACGCCGACCGCCGCCGTCGCCGGCCTGTACTTCGCGCATCCTCAATCGAAGTACTTCATGGTCGGCAAGATCGGCCGTGACCAGGTGGAGGATTACGCCCGACGCCGTGAGATGCCGGTGAGCGAAGCCGAGCGCTGGCTGCGCCCCAACCTCGGCTACGAGGAATCCTGAAAAGGACCGGCCAACCGGATACCCCGGGCGCTAATCTTCCGCGGCAGCCGGCGCGCGAGACCGGGGACCGAACGTGACCGTGGGCGGCACGGTAAGCAGCCGTCCATCACCGAGGCGGACGATCTGCCACCCGCCCTCATGCACCATCCGGTGGTGCCGGTGGCACAGCAGCACGAGGTTTTCGAGGTCGGTGGTGCCCCCGTGGATCCAGTGAACCACGTGGTGGGCCGCGCTCCACGACGCAGGGCGGTCGCATCCCGGCCACCGGCATGTGCCGTCCCGGGCGTTGAGCGCGCGCCGGGCCGGCCCCGAAACCACCCTCTTCGAGCGGCCGACATCGATCACGGTCGAGTCCGAGTCGAGCAGCACACGAGTGACACTGCAATCGCATGCGAGCCGCTCGACCGTCGCAGATGAGATTGGCAAGGAGAACTCGATGTCCGCCGCCGCCGCTCCGGACAGCCCCAACAAGGTCTCGACCGAGCTCGTCACCTGGAGCTGGGCACGCTCGGCGCCGCCGCTTGCGAGCTCGACCAGCGCGTCGGCCAGCCGTCGCTCCCTATCGCGATCGTCGTGCTCGCCAGACTTGCGGGCGAGCGGCTCCAGGGCCGTTCTCAGCACCGCGCCTCCGAAAGCGTCGAGCACGCCGCTCAACAGCATCGACCCGTCCATCCATGTGCTCAGCGCCAGGCGCCGATTCTCAACCTGCTCCGACTCCTCGGCGGCGTAGCCCCTGGGGTCGGCGGCGTGGCGCGCATGCCGGCAGAAATAGTGGAACTTCCCCGGCGTGTGCTCGCGTGCGAACTCGATCAGCGGCGCTTCGTCGAATCGCTCCCTCAGGGTCTCGGCCGTCCGCGCCATCACGGACAGATGTGCGAAGCCGATCTCTCCATCGCCCATGGCCCGGATGCTGCGCGGCGTCCGAGGCATCGCCCGGCCCACCGCAACGCGGTCGGCCGCCGCGCCGGCGGTCATGTGGCAGTTGAAGCGGATCCAGTCGATCCCGCTCACGAAGCCCAGCTCGTCGTAGTCCCCGGCCTCGGCAAACCGCGCGGCGTCTTCGGCAAACGAAAGCTCCATCAGGTCGATGGCGTGGCGCTTACGGACCATCCGCCCTCGCAGTTCTTCGTTCACCGCAGCGTCGTGCGGCGCCGGCTCACCCATGACCCGACTGTACGAACATCCGTACGAGAACCCAACCCCACCTGTTAAGGACGGGCGGAGCGGAAACCTACAGACGCGTTCCCCGCGCCAGCGGCACCACCGGCTGGTGCGCCTCCAGAAATGCGTTCGGGTCGACGAACCGGTACGGAAACGCCGGGAAGCCCGAGCACGTCGACGGGGGAAGCGCGCCCTGCCACGCGTGGCTGTCGTAATCACCTATGAAAACACCGAAATGAAAATGCGTCTTGTCGCCCATGTCGGCGACGTCCGCGAATACCTCCCCGCGCTTCACGGCCGTCCCCACCTTGATGCCAGGGCGCAGCCACACGTGCCAGTACTGCGTGAGCACGAAGCCCGACGTGGTGTGATGCCTGATGAGCACGCCGCCGCGAAATGTCGGGTCGATGATGTATCCCGCGATCACGCCGTCGGCGGCCGCCCTGACCGGCTGAATCCCGGTCGTGATGTCCACACCCGTGTGCAACCACACCGCGCCGGCGCACGACCTCAGCGGCGTGCCGTTGCAGTACCGCCACTGGCTGCCGAACCCAAGGCAGTGAGGAGCCCAGGTGGGCAGCGGGTACTCGAAGATGTCGGACGACGGGACCACGGTGACCGGCGCCGAAGCAGGCGCTGAGACCTGCGGCGGCGCTCCGCCCGCGCCACCGGGAATCGACACCAACACCGCGTACCCGAGAGTGGCCAAACCCACTCGAAAGTCGATCACCTCAAGACGCTCACCGGCGAGCCGCCTGGATCGCCTCCCACACCCGCATCGGGTGCATGGGCATGTCGATGTGACGCACTCCGAGGTGCGACACGGCGTCGACAACGGCATTCTGCACCGCGGGCGTCGACCCGATCGTCCCCGACTCGCCCACCCCCTTGGCGCCCAGAGGGTTGTGAGGCGTCGGAGTCTCCATGTGCAGGGTCTCGATGGAAGGGATCTCTCCGATGGTCGGCATCGCATAGTCGATCAGGCTCGTCGTCAGGGGATTGCCGTCGGCGTCGTAGACGAACTCTTCGTACAGCGCCTGGGCTACGCCCTGGGCCACGCCTCCGTGAATCTGACCCTGGACCAGCATCGGGTTGAGGATGGTCCCGCAATCGTCCACCGCGACCAGGCGCGTGAGTCGCGCCTCGCCGGTCTCGACGTCGACCTCCACCACCGCGACGTGGCAGCCGAAAGGGAACGTCTGATCACCCTGGAAGAATTCGTCCTCGGCCACCAGCGGGCCTTCCGAAGCAAGCTCGGCCCAGCTCAGCGCCGTCCCCGGCACCCCGCGGACCCCGAACGCCCCTCCGTCCAGCCGCTCGATGTCCTCGACGCTGGCCTCGAGCCGGCGCGCCGCCTCCTCCTTCGCCTTCTCCACCAACGCGAGGCAGGCCCCGCGCACCGCGCTGCCGCCGAGCTGGAGGGAACGCGACCCGTACGTGCCATCGCCGCTCGACACAAGCCCGGTGTCGGACGTCTCGACCCGGATGACGTCCATCGGCACGTCGAGCAGCACGGACGCCAGCTGCGTGTAGGCGGTTTCATGCCCCTGGCCGCTCGAAGTGGTGCCGCACTGCACGACCACCGAACCGTCCGGTTCGACACGCGCCGCGCCATACTCCATCGGCGTCAGCACGCCCGTCACCTCCACGTACAGAGACAGGCCCACGCCGAGCTGGAGGCGGTCGCCGCGAGCCCGCCTGGCCTTCTGCTCCAGGCGTAGGTGCTCGTAGCCGGAGGCTTCGAGCGCCATTTCCAGGGCGCGGCGGTAGTCGCCCGAGTCGTACGTCATGCCCGTCGCCGTGGTGTGGGGAAACCCTCCCTCGATCAGGTTGCGCCGGCGCAGCTCCGCCGGGTCGATGCTCAGGTCGGACGCGAGCATGTCCATCGCCCTCTCGATGAGCGAGATCGCCTCGGGACGGCCCGCGCCCCGGTAGGCCGAGACAACGGTCGTGTTGGTGGCGGCGGTCCGCGCGACGAAGTGGATCTTCGGGATGTCGTAGGCGCCGGAAGACATCAGCCCCGTGTACACCGGCAGGCTCGTGCCCTGGCCCGGATACGCGCCCGCGTCCCCGACCACGCTCACCTCCAGGCCCGTCAACCTGCCATCCCGCGTGGCGCCGAGAGCCACATCCTGGACCTGCGCTCGACCGTGGGTCATGGCCACCATGTTCTCGCCGCGGAACTCGAACCACGCCACGGGCCGGCCAACCTTCAACGCGACGGCCGCGACCACGCTCTGCTCCGGATAGGTCGCGAGCTTGGCGCCGAACGCGCCCCCGACGTCGCCGGTGATCACTCGGACTTTCGCTTCGGGGATGCCGGCCAGCTCGGACACCTCCGAACGGACGCGGAACGGCACCTGCGTCGACACCCACATCCGCACTCCTCCATCCCCATCGGGCTCCGCGACGACCGCGTTGCCTTCCAGCGGCACGGCCGCAAGGCGCTGGTTGACGAAGCGCCCACGCACCACGACCTCGGCTCCGTCGAGCGCCCCCGGCTCGCCGATCTCGCTCGTCGACGCGAGGTTGTCTCCCTTGGCCGCGTGCAGCACCGTGGCCCCGCTCTCGAGAGCGTCGATAGGGGTCGCCGAGACGCCGAGCGGCTCGTACCCGACCACGACGGCAGACGCCGCGTCGACCGCCTGCCCCCGCTCCTCGGCGACCACCACCGCGATCGCGTCGCCGACGAAACGCACCACCTCCGAGGCAAGGAGCGGCCTCGCGAATGCATCGAGCGTGGGGAACTCCTGGGGCTTCAAGTTCAGGTCGGAGGCGACGAAGATCCCGACCACCCCGGGCATCGATGCCGCGCCGGTGTCGATTCCCGTGATTCGCGCGTGGGCCATGGTGGAGCGGACGAACACGGCGTGAAGGCGGTGCTCAGGCTGAACGTCGTCCGTGTAACGACCGGTCCCGGTGACGAGGCGGGGGTCCTCGCGCCTTCGAACCGAGCCGCCCAGGACGGCCTTGACCGCCATCAGTGGCCGGGCCCGCAATGCAGCTTGCCCATCGCCGATGAAACGATAGACCCGACGATGTCCGAACGCTCACGGCGCTGGGGGATCCTGCCGTCCTACTTCGGGTGGCAGGGCGACCTGAAAGAAACGACACCGGAGACGGAGCAGGCGATCCTCGAGTCGATGGGCGCCGCGCGGGACCGGCCGCCCAGGCTCAGGCGTCCAGGCCTCGCGTCCGAACCCTGCTCGCCCGCGCCCGACCGTACCTGGGGTTGGGCCCTGCAGCTCTACTCGCTGCGCTCGAGCGAGAGCTGGGGGATCGGCGACCTGGCCGATCTCCGACGCTTCGGCCGGTGGTCGAGGCGCGCCGGCGCATCGGTGGTCCTGCTCAACCCCCTCGGCGCGCAGACCCCGACGCAGCCGTACCAAGCCTCGCCCTACTACACGTCGACGCGCCTGTTTCGCAACACCGTGTATCTCAGGATCGAAGAGATCGACGGGGCCATAGCCGCCGCCGCCGCCCTGGCGCCCCTGGCCACCGCCGCACGCGAGCTCAACCGGCAGCCGCTGATCGACTACGACGAGGTCTACCGGCTGAAGTCACAGGCCCTCGAGCTGGTCTTCCAGGCGGCTCCGCGACCGAGCGGCTTCGACGCGTTCGTCCGCCGGCAGGGCGTGGCGCTGCGCGACTTCGCCACCTTCAACGCCCTGTGCGAGGTGCACGGTGCGACCTGGCGCGACTGGCCCGAGGAGCTGCGGCATCCCGCCTCCCCCGGCCTGGACGGCGTCCGCGAGCGGCTCGCGGACCGAGTGGAGTTTCACCAATGGCTGCAGTTCCACCTCGACCGCCAGCTGGCGCGGGCGGGGCGCGAGATCGGCCTCATCACCGACGTTCCCGTCGGGTTCGCATCCGACGGGTTCGACGCCTGGCGATGGCAGGACTTCTTCGCGCCGCGCATGCGGGTTGGGGCGCCGCCGGATGAGTTCTTCCGGGACGGGCAGGATTGGGGCCTGCCACCCCTGGATCCCTGGAAGCTCGGCAAGGCGCGCTGGGAGCCGTTCGTGGACGCCATCCGCTCGGCGTCGCGGCACGCCGCCGGGATACGGCTGGACCACGTGATGGGCCTCTTCAGGCTGTTCTGGATCCCCGACGGCATGAGCGCCGCCCAGGGCGCGTACGTGAGGTATCCCGCGGCGATCCTGCTCGGGCTGCTCGCCCGCGAGAGCCGCCGGGCCGGCGCGTTCGTCGTCGGCGAGGACCTCGGCCTGGTGGAGCCGACGGTGCGCGGGCACCTGAGGCGGCGAGGGTCGATGTCATACCGCCTGCTGTGGTTCGAAGGCTCCGATCCCTCGGCCTGGCCGCGCGACGCCGTGGCGTCGGTCGGCACCCACGACCTGCCGACCGTGGCGGGCATCTGGACGCTGAGCGAGCCTGACCATCGCCTTCACCACCTGCGCGAGAAGCTGGTGAACATGACCCACCTGCCCGACGGCACGCCTCCCGTCGACGTGGCCGTGGCGGCCTATGCGGCGCTGGCTCGCGGACGCCCACGCATCGTGCTGGCATCGCTCGAGGACGCGCTCGGCGTGCATGAGCGCCCCAACGTACCCGGCACGACCACCGAATTTCCCAACTGGCGCCGCGCCTTGCCGCTCGGCCTCGAGGACGTCGAGGCCTCGGACGGCGTTCGCCGCATAGCCGACGCGATGCGCGCTTCCGGGCGCTAGTACGATCTGAGCATGATCGACAAAGAGAGGCTGGCCGGCACCGCTTACGACTTCTACCCGCTGGCCGGGCTCGCGCGGGCCGGAGCGAAAGATCCTTCGCGGCTTCCGATGACGGTCAAGGTCCTGCTCGAAGGCATCGTCCGCCTGGCGGAGTCCGGCACGACCGACGAGAAGAACGTGAGCGCGCTGGCGAGCTGGCCGGCCGCGCCGCCCAGGGATGCCGAGCTGCCCTTCCTGCCCGCCCGCGTGCTGATGCAGGACTTCACGGGAGTGCCCGCGGTCGTGGACCTCGCGGCCATGCGCTCGGCGATGAAGCGCGCCGGCAAGGACGCCGGCAAGGTCGACCCGCTCGTGCCGGTCGACCTCATCATCGACCACTCGGTGCAGGTCGACTCGT
>Ga0307373_10011738_pt1 | contig 12624 bp, 12 predicted proteins | sample OX2MG_FD_202534 | JGI IMG/M metagenome (GOLD analysis project Ga0307373, IMG submission 202534) | Soil microbial communities from Risofladan, Vaasa, Finland - OX-2 | ecosystem: Environmental > Terrestrial > Soil > Coastal area > Acid sulfate soil | place: Finland: Risofladan, Vaasa | collected...
CAGCGAATCCGGCACTCACCGCTGACCAGCGGCAACCCTTACACCCTCACGCGACCGCGGACTTTGCAGGCGCCCTGCATATCGCGCTCGAAGTACCTGGCGGTCGCGCGTATCCGGCCGCCAGTGATCGGATACTCGGCACTGATCTGGTCGTCTGTCCAGCCTGCGTCACCGAGAGCTGGGAGAACGAAATCACGGCAGGTCTCCTCCTCGCGCCGGTCCCGTTCTCCTGACTTCACGTGATAGTTGTACACCTAAGGGTCATTGACGGCGACTGCATGTGCCACCTCACTCGCGCAGGTGAGCCGGGACATGCTAGTTGGAGCCTGGCCTCGCTTGTTGGAACCACTGGGTCTTAGCGTGGTCGTCGATCTTCTTGGCGAGCTCGTCGGCGTGCTGGTTGAGGCGCGCCCGCAGGGCTGCATAGTGGTTGAGCGGGTCAGGACGCCCGAGTTGAAACCATGTACTGCCGCGGCGTAGGAGCCAGGCCCGGCGGACGTGGTCGGGCTGGCCGGCCTCGATGAGCCGGGGAGCGAACAGCGGCTCGCCTCCGGTGATGCGGGCCCAGATGAAGGCGGATGCCTCCTGTCGTTTGCGGTCGTCCAGGTTGGGGCGGACGGGGCCGGGGACGGGCGGCAGGCTGGTGATGATCTCGTGCCAGGTGCCGGGGGCCAGCGACCAGTTCCGGAGTGCTTCGCGCCGCCGCCGGTAGTCGATAAGGCCGCTGGCGAGGTCCATGTCCTCCGCCATGTCCCGCAGTGCCTGGGTGAACCGATCTGGGGCCTGGTCGTTGAGCCACTGGTAGGTTCTCGTTGTTATTGCGTACTGGCCTCCTGCGGGGTTGATCCCCAGGAAGTCGGCGGCGTCGCCCATTGCGCCGCCCGCTGCCTGCTGGACGAGGAGGACGGCTCCGAGGCGGCGCAAGGACTTGGTGCAGGAGCCGGTCTGAAGCGGTGCGAGGTGCTTCTCGTACCAGTGTTGTTCCAGGAACGCGGGGACGTGCTCGGGGCGGTAGCCGTCGGCGCGGACGGGCGCTTTGGTTCCCCGGAAGCCGATGCGCCGGTAGGCGCGGGTGACGGGTGCGGCCGCTTGCCGCAGGTTCTCCGAGCATGAGGACTCGTGCCGGTCGAAGACCTGAGTCCAGGGAGCTCTGCTGGGGCGTCCTTCCCTGGCCGCCCGGGTGTGCTGGGCCAGGACTTCGCCGAGGTCCGGGGCGTCGAGCAGAGTGGCGGCTGCGGTCAGCAGTGCTGCCGTCGCGGCCGGCTCTCTGGGCGGTCTGTCGAAAGCCTGGCGCGAGCCTGCGCTGAGCGCGCGGACGTGCTCGTCGACTGTGCCGCGAACGTCAGGGTCGATCATGTCCCGGCCGGAGGGCCAGGTGGTGCAGAGCAACGCGGTGACCACGCGGAGGTCAGTGAAGTGGGAGGCAGCTTCCTCAGCGGGGTGGCCGGGTTCGAGGAGGTCAAGGAGCCGTCGCTGGGTCTTGAGCATGCTCGTGCCGGGGCGAGGTGGCCCGGGGCCTTCGGGCTGGTCCAGGCGGGCTCCGCAGGAACGTCCCTTCCGCCCTCGGGAGGCGGGCTGGTCCGGGTCCGGATGCCGGCATTGGGCCGGGTGCAGAGTGCTGTCCGCGGCCCGGGTGATCAGCTGGGTGGTGGCCGCCTGCCCAAGGGGGTGGCCCTGCGGGCATCCGTGCTGCAGGAACACCTCGTGGTCTGGGCAGGCGAAGACGATCGGCAAGTGCCATATCGTCTTCCACGGGCCGCCGTACTGCTGCTGGACGGTGCTGCGGTCACCGGCCAGGCACTGCGGGCAGTAGCGAGGGATGTCGTTGAACAGCCAGTCCTCGTGTGATGGCCGGGGTGCGGCGGCGGCCAGCGACCGGGCAAGGGGCGGATAGCGGTCCGCCCGGGGGATCAGCGTCAGCGCGCCGGCCTCGTCGTCGCTCAGCCGTGTGGCGTGGGCGAAGCCCTGGACATCGAGGTCGAGCAGGAGCCTGCGGCCGAGCTGAGTCGTCGTGGAGTGTTTCGTGCAGCCGGTCAGCCGGGCCAGGCGGATGGGCGAAAGGTGTAGCCGGCAGGCAAGTCGCAGCAGGTAACCGCCGACGGACTCACCAGCTAGCGGGTCCAGGCTCCGGGCCAGAGGACGGCCGCTCGTGCGTGCGTGGCCCTCAGCCATCGGCCGCCGGCTTGCCGCCGTGGTCGTCGAATACCGTGTTGCGGGGCCTGCGGCTCTTTTTCTGCTGGGGCGGCGGGACGCCGTCCGGGATCTCGGGGACCTCGCCGGCCTCGGGGTCGAGGTCGTCCAGGTTGCCCAGGCGGATCGAGGTCCTGGCCAGCAGTTCTGGGGTGAGCCGTTCCTCGCCGCTGGCGATCGCTTCCGTGCAGCCGTCCTCGATCAGCCGCCGCAGCAGGCCAACGATGCCGTGCGTGCGCCGGAACAGGTACTCGGGCATTTCACCGGTGGTCAGCATCCCGTCGAAGGAGCGGAACAGCCGCAGCTGGTCCTCGATCCCGGCGAGGTGGTCCAGGAAGGCGGTGATCCCCGCCGGGGTGGAGTAGTCGAACGGGTCGAGGTCGACCATGTCGAAGCGGCGTTCGGTCTGGGTGGAGGCCGCCTCGTTGTGGCTCTTGCCGCGTTTGATGTCGGGGAAGACCCACTGCCTGGTGCGCGGGTCCACATAGGCGCCCCGCAGGAGCCCGGAGTGGGGGATGCCGGCGCCGATCAGCACCAGCGTCACGTTCAGGTCCATCAGCTCGCGGATCAGGTCCAGGGTGTCCTGATCGTCACCGCGATGGAGCCGGAGCCGCGTCACATCGTCGATGAGCAAGGCGGTGGTGTTGTGGTCTCTGACCGCGTCCCGGACCGAGCGGATCAGGTCGTCCAGGTTCTTGGGATGGGGGTCTCCGTAGACGTCCAGGATGGTCTTGCACAACGCCTTCGGTGTCGCCCGCACCGGCAGCCTGCAGTAGGCGACCGGCACGAACACGTCACGGGTCCCCGGGATCTGGGGCTGCTGGTCCGGGAGGACCTGCTGGCAGACCGCGCGCCACAGATCCTCGAAGGCCGCGGCTGCGGAGCACGCCGTCTCCGTCTTCCCCTGGAAGCCGCCGCCGTTGACCATCAGGCCGTCGCGGGTGCCCGGCATGAATTTCACCGCGTTGTTCTGGAGGCGCCCGCGCATCAGGCCGGAGACCCGCACGCTCATCGGCGTCTCCTGCAGGCGCATGTTCACGTGCGTGGCGGTCCGGTGCAGGTCGTGCAAGCCGCGGCGCCTGAGGCTGAGATCCAGGTATTCCTGCGGCGAAAGCCGCGGGGCCGGGATGAACGTGTCCCTGATCCGGCGCCACTGCTGCCAGCCCTCCCATCTGGTGCGGTCAGGTGGCGGCCCGATCCGCAGGAACGGGACGATCGGAGTCTCATCCCCGGCCGGCCGGTCCGTCACCGTGCTCCTCCTCATCGGCCTGATCGTCCTCGGGCAGGAGGAACACGTTGCGTTCCCGGAAGCTGGACCCCAGCGGAGGCGGGATCTTCGGGGTGCTGGGGACTGCGGCCTCCCGCCTGCGGCGGCGTTCGGCATCGAGGCTGTCCTGGGCCTGCCGGGCGCGCCGCGGCCACTGCGGCGCGGTCACCGTCGCCTGTTCCTGCGCGGCCTCAGACTCGGCGGGTGTCGTTGCCGGGCGGTCGACTTCGGCTGCTCTGGCCTGGGCGACCTCGCGGGCGTGCTCGGTGCGCTGCGACTTGCTCAGCTGGGCGGGCCACTGGCTGACCGGGATCTTGGAACCGATCAGCTCCAGCAGCACTGGCAGCAGTTCGGTGTCGGACTTCGGCTTCATCCCGCCGGCTTCGGCCTTCTTCAGCAGGTCGCGGACGCGGGCGTCGCCGAAGGCCGGCATCTGCCCGACCGCCGGCAGGCCCGTCCAGGCCAGGGGGTGCCAGGCGTGGGTGATCGGGTCCTGGAAGAAGACGGCGCGGCGGTCCCGGGGGTCACGCCGGATGACCCACTGGCCCTTGTGCCTGCCGCCGCGCGTCGAGCGCTGGCCCCGGTAGTCGCGCAGGACCTTCTCGTCGTCGTACCAAAGCCCGCGGATCTTCACCCCGCGCCGGGCGTCGATGCGCACGTAGTGAGACGGCAGCAGTTCATAGAACAGCTCTGGCGAGGGGATCTCCATCGCGAAGCCTGCCTGCGCGAACGAGGCCGCGAACAGGGAGTTCGGGCTGTGGACCCCGCCGGGGTCCCAGCTGGGGGCATACTCGCCGAGCTGGCGTTTTTGCCATACCGAGACGATCCACGTGGCGATCAGGTACTCCATCTCGTCCACGGTCAGCACCGCGTCGGCGGCCGGGTCGGCCCCGCGGTCGGCAATATCGACGCCGGTATAGCCCGTCAGCAGTTCGAGCAGCAGCTGCCTGCACACGCCAAACGCGCGCTCGCAGGCAGCTTTATCCGTAGGGCGCAAGACACGGGCGGGAAGGATGTTGCAGCCGAGCACCCGCTGCACCTCGACCAGATGATGGTTCCGATAGACGGACCCGTGGTCGGTGGTCACCGTCTCCGGGGTGAAGAACGGCAGGCCGGCGACCTTGTGCCCGGAGAATTCCGAGACGACGGCCGCGGGCAGGCCCGGATAGGGCCACTCCAGATCGTCACCCCAGTCCGCGCGCATCGGCAGCGGCATCATCACATCCCGCAGCAGCATCGCGACGTCCACCGCCGTGTCGGACACCAGCGTGAGGCGGAACGCGACCAGCGAATGCGTGTAGGTATCGAGGGCGATCGTCAGATGCGGCTTCACCGGGTCACCGAAGACGCCCTCGCGGACCATGACCGGCAGGATCGTGGTGTCCAGCGCGACGACCTGGCCTGGCCGGTGGATCACCACATGCCCGTTCTTCATCGGCAATTCGGCGGACCTGGCATAGCGCTGGCGTGCTCCACCCGGGCCGAACCACTCCGTCCAGACACGGCAGAGCGTCCGATAGCTCGGGACCTCCGGCGCCGGGTCGAACGTCTCACGGATGTACTGCCGGATCATGCGGTCCTTCGTGCGCATCGACACCTTCGCGCCGCGCAAGGTCTCCTCACGAACTGCGAGGATCGCCTCCCGAACCGCCTCCGTAACCTTCGGGTGGCCGCCGCTCTCCCGCAGCCAGCGGTCATCCGCGCAGCCGATCAGCCCGAACTGCCGCCGCGCGGTCTCCCACCGGATCAGCGTGTGAAGGCTGACAGCGTCCAGCCCCAGCAGTTTCGCCTGCTGCCGGTCCAGGGCCTGCAGCTCGGCCACCTTCGCCCGGCGCCGGCCCGTCAGCGTCGTTGCGTCCGGGTCGTACCCGGGTTTCGGCTCGCCCGGCCCCGGGCGCAGCGGATCGCCGCTGCGGAACCCGGTCGCCACCTCCAGGAGGTGAGCCATCCTGAGCCGGGTGAGCTCCAGCTTCCCCTTCTCCATGTCCTTCACCGTCTTGGGCTGGCGCCCCCGGTCAGCACCGGCCGATGCCGTTCGCGAGGACGGCCGGCAACCCGGGTGGCTGGCCAGGAACCGGAAGCTCACCTGCTGGCGAACACCATCGGCACCGACCAGCAGAACCCGCCCCAGGTGCGGCTCACGCCGCTCGACAGTCCACTCCGTGCCATCCAGCACCACCCCGGCCCCGGGCGACAGGTCCAGCACCGCTGCTGCTGACCTCATGTCGCCACTCCCGGAGCCCCTACCACGGGTGAACGGTCGGCCAGTGGCCCGGCGAGGTTCACCCCGAGCTGCCGATGCCAGATCAGGTGCAGCAACTGGGCCCGGGCCAGAGGCTCGCAGGCAGCCGTCGCGGCAAGCTCGCCGAACGTCAGGCCCCGCCGCGCTGAAGCCAGCAGCGCCGGCCGCAGCCCCAGCGGGTCAGACAGCGGCCGCCGCTGCGAGGAGAGCGCGTCCAGAGTCGACGAGACGTGATCACGCCATCGGGCCACCACCCGGTAGTGCCAGCCACAGGACACCGCGACCTCAGCCGCCGCGGCGAAGGACTCCAGGTCCTCTTCCTTGATCAAGTGCTCTGGTCGCACATCAATCAGCCAGACCCCTGACCGCGTCACCGCAAGGAAGTCCGGCGTGTGGCTCCGCCGCTTCCCCGCGGTGTCGAACCGCAGCCTCATCGGCTGCGAGACGACGTCGACCAGGTCCCCGGCGAAGTCCAGGGCCAGCAGCAACCGGGCCTCCTCCAGGCTCTCGGCACCGTGGTGGCGGCCGGTGCTGACCAGGAACTGGAGCCCCGGGCGATGCCGCTGCCCCCGCTGCCAGGAGAAACAGCGGATCGGATCACCATCTGCCATCGGCGTCTGAATGAGTTCCCGCACCGAGCAAGACACCTGGTCACCGCCGACCTTCCATGTCACGGTCCACCGGCCGGGCCAGCCCTCGCCCAAGTCCAGGCCGTGCCTGCCCGCCTCGACGGACACCGGGACGAGGAGTTGCTCCCATGCGGCGCGGTGCGACCACAACGGCTCAGCCGCTGCCACACCAACCGCACGTCCCGCCCTGCGCGGGCTCTCACTTCGCACCACACCTCCCAGGGAAAGCGTCCACCGCCACTGCGAGATCGCGGAAGTCGAAACTGGTTCCAACAAGGATGGCAATTCACCGCAGGTTGCAACAAGCCTGACCATTTGATTCCAACCAGCGTGTCCCACGCGACCCCAACCGCCAAGTCGCCACGCCCTCACGGTTCCAACTACCGCGTCCCGTCACAGCAGGGGCGCCGTTCGCCGCTTCTGGCGATCCGCCGTGTGTCAGCCGTCAGAACAGGGCTGCCTGCTCTTGCTTGTGCGGGTGGGTGTAGACGGGCTCGCCGGACAGTTGGTCGTTGATGCCCCATTTCGGGGGGAAGAAGAGCCGGACCGGCTCAGGAGTGGCCGTGAACCGGGCCTTGATGCGCTTGCGGGCGCTGGCCAGTTCCGGGGCGGCTTCGCGGCAGTACTTGTCGGTCTCGCAGAACAGGCCCTGGCAGTCGATGGCGTGCAGGGGCCGTCCCCACAGGCCGGCGAAGGGCAGGCCGAGGCGGGTGAACTCGTCTTCCTGGTGATCGGCCATCCACAAGACGATCTCGGCCGGGGTGTAGTCGCCGGGGCTGTTGAAGACTTTCCTGATCCCGCGCAGGGCGCCGGGGCCGGCCTGGGTGAACTCGTTCTCGCTGAAGCTGATGAGGCCGGAGTAGTTCAGGTCGATGGTGATCTGGTAGGACATGAAGTCGCCCATCAGCGGGTAGCCGTGCAGCAGCCCGTACACCTCGCGCAGCGACCCGGCCTCCAGGAGCTTCGCACCGAGCTGGTCGTGCAGGAACATGTGCCGGAACAGCTCGACATGGTTGAGATGCTTGGCGGACTGGCCGTAGGCGTCGGTCGCGCACAGGATGAACGCTCCGGTGTACAGGCCGCCGTTGCGGCTGCGCGCGTCGTCAAGCGCCCGGGTGAACGAGCCGTCCGCGAGGTCGTCCAGGGTCGGGTAACGGCCGAGATGGTCGCGGACGGCCTGCCAGGTCGCGGTCTTGCTGAAGGTGCGGAACGCGGCGATCTGGAACAGCCGGTCCTCCGGGCTGCACCGCTCATCGTGGTAGCAGACGTCGCGGATCATGTACTGCGACACCCGGTCCGCGGCGCGGAACACGTTGCAGAACTTGTACTCGCGCAGGATCGGGTCGTCGGTCCACGGCCCGGGCTCACCTTTGACGCGCCGCTCGAAGACCCGCTGCCGCTCGGAGGCGAAGTACCAGTACAGGTCATAGATCCGCGGGCGGGGAACAGGAGGTCGCTTCATGCGCCCGCCGCCTCGCCCGGGAGTGCTGACGGCTGCCGCCAGAAGACGCCGGTGCCGTGCAGGTGAAAGTACCGGGGGTCATCCAGCAGCACCTGTCCGGCCATGCGCTCACCGAGGGTGTAGCGGAACCGGTCGGTCCCGGTGAAATGGTCGAAGACGATGGCGCCGCCCGGAACGGTGCGGTCTGCCACGATCTCTAAAGCCGCCGCGGCGGACGTGTAGTTGTCAGTGTCGATGAAGCTCAGCACCAGATCTTCCCCCTCCAGCCGCCGGCAGGTCACCGTGATGTCCCCGGCGACGATCTCGACGTTCCGCTCGTCAAGATAGCGCCGTACGGCCGTCAGGTCGGTGAAGACGCAGCCGGGGTGGTCGTACATGTCCAGCGGGGAGCGGCGTGGCGGGAACCCGCCGAAGGTGTCGAATCCGATCACCGGCCAGCCTGTGCCGAGCCGCTCGATCACCCGGGACAGGAACATGGTGGTGCCGCCCTTGAACATGCCGAACTCGGCCACCGCGCCGCGCAGGCCCAGCCGGGCCGCGCTGGTCAGGCACTGGTACAGGTGGACCAGCGTGTTCGGGTAGCCGTTGGCCAGCGACGGCACCAGGACCTGCGCCAGCTCGTCGTGGAAGACCCGGTCGCGGAAGGCCAGGTGCCCGTAGCCAGCCACGATGACCTTCGGGGTGCCCTGGATGAACGGCAGCGCCTCGCGCAGCAGGTCTTCCTTGTCCTCATCGGCCGCGACCACGAGCACGCCGTGACGGACCTCGCTGAGCGCCTGAACCGGCCGCACGGGCACCGCGAGCGGCAGGCTGGCATCCTGCTGCGCCGCCGCGTAGACGCCCGCCACGGACGTGACCAGGCCGCTTGGCGTGAGCGAGGCAAGGAGCCGCAGCGTCACCCGGGTGAGACCGAGTACGCCGGCCGGGCCGGCGCCGGACAGCAGTTCGTGCTCCAGATCCTCAAGCAGCCGGACGTAGTCGTCGTCACGCATCAGCCATGCCTTCCGTGCAGGAGGTGAGGAAGCCGGCGTACAGGTCCGGGCGCCCGCGCCTGAGCGCAGCGATGAGGCACAGGGCGGCATCGGTGAGCGCCTGCGCGCAGCGCAGCCGGGCACCCGGCGGCCGGATACCGGACAGGCCCTGGAAGCAACCTTCCAGCTCACCGAACCGGGTGAAGACCTGCGCAGCGGCCCCGGAAACCGTCAGGCCGCCCGCCTCCAGGGTTCGGGGGACTGACCGCGAGAGCAGCAGGTCGAATCCGGCCGTGCCGTCGCTGTAGGGCTGGCAGGCAGTGCTCGCGCCGAAGAGCAGCCCGGCCACGCCCGTGTCCAGGTCGGCCAGGTAGGTCTGGTATTTCAGGCAGTAGACCAGGAGGTCAACCGCGGTGTCCAGCCACGATTCGTCCCAGGTTTGGGGTGCGCGGCCCAGGGGGCCGTATTCGAGCCGGTCAGCCTTGCGCGCGATATTGGCCAGGATCGAGATGACCTCGCCGCGTCTCTTCCACGCATCCTGGTAGGCGGCGTCCTTGGCCCGGTGCAGGCGCCTGACCGCCGCCGCGAACTCAGCGTCTGCTGATGTCATCAGGACAGCACCTTCTGATAGGAGAGTTCCCGCTTATCAAGGTCCGCCACGAGATAACCGCCGCCGTTCCCGCCCAGGAGATACAGGGCGCGGAATCCCTGGTGAATCGCGCTGCGCCACGCCCACGCGGGCATGGACTCGACTTCCAGGTCAGCTGCCGCTGCTTTCGCGACCTCGATAACGTCGCCGTCGATGCTCGTCTCGCTCAGGAACCCGGTGCGGCTCCTGGCCAGCCGTGACAGCACGGCGGCCAGCCCTTCCTCGGCGAAGATGGCCCGCGCGCCGTCCTCGAATTCGTCGGTGTCTGGGCTGGACTTGCGCTTGATCCGCAGCAGCGCCCGGGTCGTGGGTGACCAGCCGAGCACGGCCATGAAGCCGAGGTGGATAGCGTCATGGAAGCGGTAGGTGTCAGCGCGCCGGGAGTTGTCGGTGAGCGGGTCGCCCAGCTCGCCGCCGACGCGGAACCCGGCCGTCTTGCCGCCGACCGGATCACCGTGGTGCGCCGCTCTCGGAGGGTGGCGTCGGTTCGCGGTCCTGAGGCGCTGTTGATCTCCAGGGGCGCGGGTGCCTGCGGCTCGCAAGCAAGTAGTGCGGTCATCGCCTTCGCCAGTTCGCACGGGTGAACATGGTGACCTTCTCACCACGGCGGATCTCGACGCTGCGAAGCGACCAGTTCTTTTTGCGGCAGCCGAAGACGGCCACGAGAACCTTCTCCCCGGCGCCCAGGCTCAGTTCAGCCCGGTTCCCGTCCACGCTGATCCCGGGCGCGGCATGTGCCCTCGCGTGCAGGTAAGCGGCGTAGTGGCAAACGATCGCCGGAACAGCGGGACTATCGGACATCCGGGGACTCCTTACCAGGATTAGCCGGCCGATGAGGGTTGATGCCGCAGAGCGCCCAGACGACCTTCCCGCCCGTCAGCGGCGTGGGGTAGGACCCCCACTGGTCGCTGAACGCCTGGACCAGGAACAGTCCCCGGCCGCTTTCGGCGTAGTCGCCGGCCTGAACTAAGGAGGGGGGCTGCGGGCTGGCGTCCCAGACCAGAATGAGGACTTGCCTTTTGTCGGTGAGGAGCCATAGCCGTACCGGGGGAATCTGCGGCATGGTCCTGGCGGCGGCGACCGCGTTGGCGGTCAGTTCTGAGACCACCTGCTCTGCCTGGTCGCTGAGCGAGGTCAGCGACCATTCCCAGAGTATTTCGCGGGTATGCAGCCGGGCGGAGGGCACCGCGCCCGGCAATGCGCCCAGTTCCAGGAAGTCCTGCACCGGCCATCGGGCTGCCATATCTGTTCCCCGATCCTGGATGGGCGGGACCGGCACCGGAGCACCGCTCGGCCTGGGACTGCGCGCAATGCCGGGGGCTGCAGTCCCAGGAACGGTGCCGGTCCCGCCCTGGGCAGGACGGGCGCAACCGTCATGCGACGGTGTTCTCGTGCTCGCCCTGCCGGTCATTGAGATTCCTTCCGCTATCGCACGGTCCTGGCCCGGCGCTGCCGGATGATCTTCGCGGTGCTGCGCCCGGTGACGCGGGTGCTGTGCCTGCGCCGATCGTGCCCCCACGGGCGGGAGGGAGTCTCTCCGTCATGCCAGAGAGCGAGGAACGTTTTCCGGGCGTAGGCGATCTGGGAGTAAAACTGGTCAGGGGTCTTGCTGAGCGACCCGGCAGCCTGGTGGTAGTCACCGTGGACGGCCAGCGCGCCGAATACCTCGCGGACACGAGGCGACAGGCCGCGCCACACCTGGGTTAGAGCCAGACGTTCGACGATGCGTTCTTCCGGGCTGGGGGTCGGGCGGGCGAACACGTGCCAGTACCGCTCGAAGTTCACGCCCGGCTCGGTGGTGCGGCCGCGCTGGCTGGGGTTGACGCCATGGGTGCGGGCCTCGCTGACGAACCAGTTGCTGATCGCGGTCATCCCGGTGTGGACCAGGTCGCGGCGCGAGGGCGGCTGCTCGCTGGCATACAGGTGCTCCACGATGGCCGACCAGGCGAGGTCGATCCGCTCGGCGTAGTTCCGCGAGCGATAGAACAGCTCGCAGCGCACGGCCACCAGCGTCAGCTCATTGATGGCAGCCAGCGTGTAACCGTGGCGCAGCGGCACGTCGTGAGTGAGCCCGGTAACGCCGGTCACCGGTACTCTCCGCTCATCGATCCCTGCGAGGCGCAGCACGCCGCCCGCATTGACGTGCTCGCCTGCGCTTCCCGGCGCAGTTCCCCGATGCAGTCGGTAACGATGCCGGCGACCGCGTCCGCGATCTGCGCGGCATCGTCGTCGTAGTAGTAGCGGCATTCCCAGGTGAGGTCGCCGTCGTCGCTGACGCTGACCTGCCCGCGCTCGGGCCGGGCCGGGCTGCTCACCACGATTTCCGCCGACACCGCATAGAAGTCCGGGTCCTCAAATACCTGCATGCCGACCTTCAGGCCGCGAGCGGCCAGGGCACGACCGACCACGCCCTTCAGCGACACGCCCGGACGCGCCCTCGTGCGCGGCTCGCCGGCGGCTGCGGCACCGAGCAGGCGCAGCACCAGCGCGGTCATCTCTGCCGGGTCGGCGCCGCGACCGCTGCCGGGCCGGTAGTCCCACCGCACGGACCCGCCGTCCTCGACGGTCAGCTCACAGCGCGCACGTCCCGCGCCGGTGATCGTCAGGCGGCGGCTCTCCTCCCACTCCGGGCTGCGGACACCGAATCCGCGGGCGGCCAACTTCTCCGCGACGGCACGCATGGCCTTCCCCGGCTCATCGCCGCAGACGGCGAGACTCCCGTAGTCGTCGAGCGCCTTGAGCATCAGGCTTCTCCGTATCGCGTGCTGGTGTTCCTTGCGGCTGGTCACGCCGTGATCGTGGTACAGCATTGCGCCATGCAAATGGCAAAATCCACGGTCGGGCGACCTACGGAGCGGGACACGATGTGACACCCGGAAATTTCAGGATTGCGTTGCTGTCACGCCCATGTCACGCTGGTGCCCGGAAACGGGCTGCGGGAGGGAAATGTGGCGGAGAACCGGCCGGGTGCCGGCCCCACCGTGCTGCGGATGATCCTGGGCCGGCAGCTGCAGGCCCTGCGGGAAAAGGCCGGGCTGTCGTACGAGCAGGCCGCCGAGGCGATCTACTCCTCGCCGTGGACCATCCGCCGCACGGAGCGCGCGGAGGGCGGCCTGAAGCCGCTCACGGTCAAGAGCCTGCTGATGGCCTACGGCATCACCGACGTCCGCGAGATCGACGCCTTCCTGTCCCTGTCCCGCGAGGCCAGCAGCCC
>Ga0307373_10011740_pt1 | contig 12624 bp, 8 predicted proteins | sample OX2MG_FD_202534 | JGI IMG/M metagenome (GOLD analysis project Ga0307373, IMG submission 202534) | Soil microbial communities from Risofladan, Vaasa, Finland - OX-2 | ecosystem: Environmental > Terrestrial > Soil > Coastal area > Acid sulfate soil | place: Finland: Risofladan, Vaasa | collected...
TGTTTGCATGCTTCAACCGCGTGGCGAATGCCTTTGGCCTGCCATCGCAAAACTTGTTCCGGCGCGATCTGACGCAATCTCGAACTCCAGAGGAGAACACATGACAAGGCAGCCTGCACAAGAGCAGATGCTTCAGCCGGGAGTCGAGGACAATCAGAAGCCCAGCATCTACCGTGACTTCGTTGGCTCACAGATCTACGCGGAATGTGGCAGTCTCAGCTCTGCCCTGCAACCATTCTCACCATCGGTTCGATTTTCAAGACGCACAGAGCCTTTGTGAGCCTGAGCAATCTGCTGGGCGAGCACCAATCCTATACCTGTACCGCTGGGCTTGGTCGTGTAGAACGGCACGAAGAGATTATCTGCATTCATCAGGCCCGCTCCATTATCCAGAATGGAGATGGCAATCTCTCGCCCTGTATTCTCCCATGCGATCTCTACTTTAGGCTCTTCTCCTTTCATCGAGTCAGAACTCAGTGCCGCCTCGACGGCGTTCCGCGTCAGGTTAATGAGCGCCTGCTGAATCTGATCTGCATCCACCGTTAGCACCACGTCGGACGTGCTCACCACAGCCACGTCGATCCTGGTCTCCAGCCGTGCTACACACTCTATCAACGTTGCCAATGACACCTGTGCCAACTTTGGAGCAGGAAGGCCCATCAGCTGTCGATAGGCCTGCAGAAAGCGGTTCAGTGATTCGGCGCGGTTCTCAATGACTTCCAAGCCACTCTCGAAATCGCTGCTATCGATGGTGGCCGTCCGCAGCGAGGTGAATCTTCCCCGCAAGCTACCGGCAATTGATTTGATCGGCGTAAGTGAATTGTTAATCTCGTGACCTAATACGCGGATGAGCCTCTTCCACGCAGTGCGCTCTTCTTCGTGTAGCGCCGCGCTGACATCAGAGAGCACGAGCAGCGTATGCGGTACACCGCGCAATCGAAAGTTGGACCGCTTGACCACCCAGCGGGCTGCCTGCTGCCCTCCGTCGAACGAGAGCAGATCGTCATCGTTCGCGTTCAATAGATGCGTTAGCCTGAGCACATCCGCCGAGTTACCGAGTGCAGTGGGCCCCCGTAGGCCGAACGCGCGTTCTCCTGCAGTATTCAGGAGCTTCAACCTTCCTTCAGTGTCAAAGGCCAACACAGGAGACTGCATAGAACTCATGACCCGCTCCAAAAGGGCCATCGCCTCAAGCGAGCCTGCCCGTTGGCTCTGCAACATCGCTGCCAGCGCATTGATTTCAAGCGCCAGATCGCCGAGTGCGTCATTCCTTCGCCCGCCGCGCGCACGAAAGGAATAGTCGTCCTCGCGCAGCGCGGCGACAACATTTGAGAGCGTTTGCAAAGGCCGCGTGATCTGTTCCGCCAGGAAAGAGACTGCAAGTGCCCAAGCGGCCACAAATATCAACAAAAGGAAACACTGAACGGAGAACTCGACAGAATGCTGCCATAGCAGCACCCAAAACAGTACCAGCGAAGGCAGGCCAAGCAGATAAAGCGAGATGCGCAGTCTTCGCTCGAAGCTAAGCCTGTGCCTCGATACGCCAAGAGGCAGCCGCTTACGCCGACGCGCGCTGCTCGGCCTCTCGTCAGAGGCCATATTTCTCGATGCGCCGATAGAGCGCTCCCCTGCTGAGCCCTAGGGCATCGGCTGCATGGCTTACATTGCCATCGGACCGCGCTAGCGCTTTGCGGATCAAAATCGCCTCCACGGTCTCGAGACTCATATCGTCGAGGCTCTGGGAAGGAGCCGGCTGCGACTGCAACCCAAGGTCCGGCGCTTCGATACGATCACCTCGCGCCATGAGAACTGCGCGCTCCATGGTATGGTCCAGCTCTCGTACGTTGCCCGGCCAGCTATAGCGCAGCATCGTCTGCAACGCAGCCGGCTCCAGGCCAAGGATTGTTCTTCGATAGCGCGCAGCATATCGCGCGAGAAAGTACCCCGCCAATGCTGGAATATCATCTCTCCGTTCCCGCAGCGGAGGCAGGTTGATCTCGACTGTATTCAAGCGGAAGAGCAAATCCTCTCGGAAACGTCCTGCGGCGCACTCTGTTCGCAGGTCGGCGTTCGTGGCAGAGATCATGCGCACATTTACTGTCTGAGTTTTTGAGGAGCCTACGCGCTCCATTTCACCAGTCTCGAGCACGCGTAGAAGTTTAGCCTGCTGACGCACCGGGATATTTGCGATCTCATCGAGAAAGAGAGTTCCTCCGTTCGCCAGTTCGAACCGTCCAATCCGGTCCGTGCGCGCGTCAGTGAAGGCCCCTTTCACGTGGCCGAACAACTCGCTCTCAAAGGTCCCTTCCGGCAAGGCTCCCGTATTGACCGCGACCAGCGTACGATCTGATCGCGACGACAGTCGATGGAGCGTTTGAGCCACGACCTCTTTGCCTGTGCCGTGCTCTCCAGTCACCAATACGTTTGCATCGGACGGTCCTATTCGCGCCATCATCTCGACCACCGGACGCATCGATGCCGCCGATGCGATAAAGTCCGGAGCGCCCGGGGCACGCAGAATGCGGTTCTCTGCTTCGAGCCATTGTGCGCGCTTCTGACTGCGATGCAACTCCATCTGCGTTCGCAGGATATTGAGCAGGCGGGCATTCTCCCATGGCTTCTGGATGAAGTCTCCCGCGCCCCGGCGCATAGCCTCTACGGCGAGATCGATGTTGGCCCACGCCGTCATCACGACGACTGGCAACTGTGCATCTAATTCCTTCACCCGTGTCACCAACTCCAGACCTTCGAGACCGGAGGTGGTGTCACGCGTGTAATTCAGATCGATCAGAACGCCGTCGAAGCTCTCATGCGCCAATGCTTCGAGCGCAAGCGCAGGGGTACGCACCATCTCCAACAGATAGCCTTCCGGCTTGAGCAAGAGGCGCAGCGCTTCGAGAATGTGAGACTGGTCGTCCGCAATCAGCAGCCTGCACGCCGTCTCCTGCTTCGGTGGTGCATCGCTCGCTCTGTGTTCCGACACCATACCAGTGTTCTCCCATTACTGCCTGCCCGGGACTACGCCCGTCCTCGCTGATTCTATCGAAATCTGGTTCTCGTCCAACGTCGAACCAATAGAACGGCCCAATTCGATCTTCGCCTTCTGGTATGCCGTCATCGCTGCCACCAGTGTAGACTGCGCCTCGGCCAGATCGTGCCTTGCCGTCAGTGTCTGGTAGCTCGATCCCGCACCGAGTTCCTGTTCCTTTGCTGTAATGTCGAAGGTCTTCTTCGCCAGGTCGCGCGCCTTCGTAGCAAATTCCACGCGCGCCTTGCTCTGCTCGAGCGCATACTGCGCATTGCGCACCTCGATGCGGATCTGCTTCCTCAGTTGCTGTAGCCTCAGTTGAGCCTGGCCCATCTCAAGCTCGGCGCGATATTGATCTGACTTCGCCACACGATTGCGGATCGGGATATCGACCGACAACCCCACATAATAGTCGGGAGCCGTGTTGTTGAATGCGTGCTGCACCGCGCCTCCCCAGCTTGTCTCGGCTGTAGAGGCAATGTGGGATGCTGGATTCGAAGGGCCAGCCAGACCGGTTCCTCCGTAAAACGCTGTCAGCGCAACCCTCGGCAACAGCGCATTGCGGGCCGCGTCTCGGCTGATATTTCGGTTTTGAAGATCGATGTCTGACTCTTTCAATTCGATTCGGTCGCGTAACGCCAGCGCAGTGCTATCTTCAGTCGAGCCGGTTGTCACATCGGACTGTATCGTACTCGAGTCGGTCGGATGTACCGGCATGGCCTCCAAAACCGGATCGTCCAGGTTCTTCGTCAACGCGTTCTTAATCAACAGTTCCTGAAACTGAAGCGCGGATTTCGCGATCGTCAGGTCTTGCTCGCTGTTGGCGACCTCTCCCTCGTCTTTCATCACTTCCATTGCTGGAATTGCTTGAAGCGCAAGCTGCTTGCGTCCAATATCGAGCGTTCGCTGTGCGAACTCCAGCGACTGCGTCTTCACCTGTTCGTCTTCATAGGCAGCGACTAAATCCCAGTACATACTCTCGATCTGCGTGACCGTTGTGATCACCTGCAACTTGAATGCTGCATCCGATATCTTCTGATTGTTCTTCGCAATCCGCAGATACCGAAGGTTCGGCCCAAAGCCGAAGCCAGCCAGCAACTGTTGCTGGAATGCAACGTGGTAGTAGGAGTTCAGCGTCGGATTCAAGAAACTATTTGGGCTGTTTGTCGCACCACGGCTGTTATCGAAGACTGCCGAAATGCTGGTGCCCGTCGGAAAGGCTTGCGAATAGCCAATGTTGCCGTTGGTCGTGTTCTCTTGTAGCGTCTGGATGCCGTAGAGGGAGGTGTTGGATAGCGGTTGTGTGTAATGCTCATTATTTAAAGATCCCGAGAGCATTGGGTCATACGACGACACGTTCGTTCCCGTACCAAGCGTCGACTGTACGAGCCCCGATGCGCCTGACCCTGCGCCGCCCGCGCCGCCCGAGGTACCACCCGCACCTGCCCCACTTGCTGCCGAGCCAAAGCCCCCAACACCGCCGCCCGGCGTGTTCTGCACAACGCCCGTATTTACGCCGCGGAACGAGCCTCCTGCTCGCGTTCGCAGGATATCCGCCTCGGCAATCGGGATGTTGTATCTTGCGATGGCAAGATCGAGATTATTCTCCAGCGCCAACGCGATTGCATCTTTAAGACTTAAATCCAGCACGCCATTATGAATCAGGGTATCGAGCCTCGCCGAGTTTGCCAGATTTGGCGGGGGAGCCAACGTCGCGCGATACGAGTTGAACGGATTATCAGAGTGGGGGATGTCTAATCGAAGAGCAGGTACAGGAGCGTCCTGCGCCAGCAGTGCTGTGGCCGCGAATATCGCCGCCCCGAAGTATCCAAAGAAGCGAGCCTGTATCTTCACGACTGCACCTCTTGCCTGCCTGGGGCAAGCCCTGCGCTATCAGAGGAAACCCATCCGTCGCGCAGTTCAATCGTCCGCGTCCCATAACCTGCGTTCACCTCTGAGTGCGTTACCTGAACAATGGTCGCGCCCTCATCGTTCAACTGCCGGAACAGCTCCATAATCTCCTTCGCTTGCGCCGATTGCAGGTTGCCTGTCGGCTCATCGGCCAGCAGCAACGAAGGCCGATGGATCACTGCGCGAGCAATGCCCACTAGCTGTTGCTGTCCGCCGGAAAGCTGACTGGGGTAGAGGTCTTTCTTGCCGACAATGTTGAAGCGATCGAGGGTGTCGGCAACCAATGCCTGACGTTCCGACTTTGGAATATTTTTGTACGACAAAGGAAGGTCGATGTTCTCTGCCACCGTAAGATCATCGAGCAGGTGATAACTCTGAAAGACCATCCCGATCTTTTGACGGGCCAGTTCTGCTCGCTGCTTGCGGTTGAGTGCCTGAACCGCAACTCCGCCAAAGATGAATTCGCCACGCCACTGGTCATCCAACATGGCGAGCACGTTGAGCAACGATGACTTCCCTGCCCCCGATGGCCCCATGATGGTTACAAACTCGCCCTCGCGTATTGACAGCTTGATCCGTCGCAACACCCACGTCTCGGTATGTCCCGTCTTATAGCTGCGCTCCAGATTGTTCAGCTCAATCATCTTTCCGTCTCCATGTTTGAAAGGCCCTGTCGACCTATTCCGCTCGCAAGGCCTGCGTTGGCTCAATCGATGCTGCCCGCCGCGCCGGTAGATAACTCGCCAGCAGCGCCGCGATCAGCAGAGCCGCCGCGGCACAACCTACGGTCAACGTCCCGCTCGCCAGCACACCGCCAAGATTTCCGCCGCGTGTGTGGATTGTGCCGGTAAGCACACTCACTACGACGCGACGCAGCGCCAGACTTCCCACGACACCTATTGCCAAGCCAATCAGCGTCAAAGCGATGCCGCGACGCAGCACCAGCAGGAGAATCAGTCCGCGCCCCGCGCCCACGGCCATGCGGACGCCAATCTCCCGCGTCCGCATTCCCACCTGATAACTCAGCAGGCCGAACAGGCCGATCATCGTCAACAGCAGCGCAAAGCCGGAGAACCCGCCGGCGATCCACGAGAAGAACCGCGGCGCAGCCACTTCCTTGTCCACAAAATTCTGCATCTCGGCGAACTTGCCTACCGGCACCTCGGGATCGGCATCGTGCAACGCACGCGCCGCCTCTGTAGCGATCGGCATATCTCCCGCTACGCGAATTACAAACGAGGTCGGGAACCAACCGTTGATCGCCTTCATCGTCGCGTCATCTACCTGCGCAAACGGCTCGTACATGGTCGGCCGCATTGGGCTGGCAAGCGCCCGGTCGTGCGAGTCGGCAACCACACCTATAATCTCCCGTGGCTGCCCATCGACCCTGATCACGTATTCGCCAATCGGCGACTGCCCATGCCACCACAACTGCGCCATCGCCTCATTCACCAGCGCTACCGGCGCGCCACCCGCGTGGTCGCCAGTCGTTACCTCTCTTCCCATCAACAGCGCGGTTCCCACGGTGTGAAAAAAGCCCGGCGTCACAAATCTGATATCGACGTTGCGGCTTAGTTCCTTACCGCCCTTCACCGGCCAACCGTCGTTGTTGTATCCGCTATCTAAAGGCAGCCCGTTTACGGCAGCCACCTGCGCGACTCCTGGAATCTTGCGCAGTCCGTCTTCAACACGGCCGATGAACTGTGCCGTTGGCAACGCGTTCGCATACTTGTCGCCTTTCAGGTTCACCTGCATCACGTCCAGCTGCTTCGCCACGACGCCCGTTGGAATCGAGCGCATGTTGAGGAACGTTCCCAGCAGCAGCGCTCCGGCGGAGAGCAGCATCGTCGCCAGCGCCACCTGCCCGATCATCAGCAGCCTGCCGGTCTTATGGCTGGACACGGTGGCCCCCGATGCCTGACCGGTTCCGAGCGCGCCCGTCACATCGCTCTTGAGTAGCCGCATCGCAGGCAGCAGCCCAAACACAAGCGTCGTCGAGCAGCCCACGAGCAGAGCAACCCCGAGCATCCACCAGACATCATTCCCGTTGCCGGCACCCGGATTCAGCGACGGCAGCGATACCGGAGAAACCGTTCGCATCAGCATCCGGAAGACCCACGCAAACCCCACCCCCGCTACCGAACCTGCAATCGCGAGCAGCAGGCTCTCGATCATCAACAACCGAACGATGCCCCAGCGCGTTGCGCCCAGCGCCATTCGCAGCGCCATCTCGCGCTGACGTCCCAGCGCCCTCGCCGTCATCAAGACGGCGAGGTTCAGACAGGCCAACAGAAGCACCATCACCATCGCCGCCATCAGGCTCAAGAGGCTGCTCTTTACTCCGCTGACCACAACATCCCGCAGCGACCATGCATGTTGCTCAAGCAGAGCGTGTCCTTTGGGAAACCAATGCCGGAAGTACGGATACTGCGCATAGATCATCGGCGTCAGTGTTTTCAACTCGGCTTGCGCCTGTTCCAGCGATGCTCCCGGCTTCAACCGCGCGACCATCTGGAAGTTGGTGCCCTCGTATCCGGCGACTGCCGGCCCCAGCCGTAACGGCTGCCACAGATCCGGCGACTCCGCCGTGACAAACGACTCGGGCATCACGCCGATCACCGTATACACGTCGCCATTGACTTCGACCGTGCGCCCCACAGCGTGGGCATCCGAATTCAGAGCGGTCTTCCAGAGACCATAGCTCAGCACAGCCAGTGACGCTCCGCCCGGCTGGTCATCCTCTCGCGTAAATGACCGCCCCAGCATTGGAGCTACGCCCAGCGTCGGCAGATAACCGGACGAGACGCGCAGCGAACGGATCGACCGCGGCTTCCCATTCCCAACAGAAAAGTTCGCGCCCAGCGCCCCATCGTCCGCGACACCCATGCTGGCGAAGCTCTTGCTGTGCGCCAACAGAAAGTCAGCCGTCACTCCTGTCTGCTCCGCATTCGGTTGTTCCTGAGGAAAGGTAAACGCGACTCCCACGAGGCCGCCCTGATTTGGATAAGGCAGCGGCCGCAACAGCACTTCGCTCACGACGTGGTACATCGCCGTCGTCGCGCCGATCCCCAGCGACAGCGTCAACACAGCCGTCAAGGCAAACCCCGGCGACCGCCGCAGTTGGCGCAGCGCATACCGTACGTCCTGCATCCATCCGTTCATTTTGCCCTCCTGCAACTCATGCGGCTGCGCCGGTTCCATCGCTGCTATCTTGCGTGCCGAAGCGGTATCTCAGCGGCGCTATGCCTCTATCTCTGCCAGGAGCCGACTCAGTTCGCCCTCGGCCACTACCTTGCCGTCGAAGAGGTGAATCTGGCGCTCCGCGTGAGCAGCGAACCGAGGATCGTGCGTTACCATGCAGATCGTAGCGCCCTCTTCGTGCAGCTCCTGCAACAGCTTCATCACAGCCTCGCCGTTTTTCGAGTCGAGATTTCCTGTTGGCTCGTCAGCCAGCAAGATGGAAGGGGAGCCAGCCAACGCACGGGCCACAGCGACTCTTTGCTGCTGGCCGCCGGAGAGCTGTGCGGGATAGTGCCGCATCCGGTGCGCCATGTGGACGCGCTCGAGCGACTCCTGTACCCGCCGCTTCCGTTCCGCCGAGGGCATTCCTGCGCGATACGTCAGGGGCAGCTCAACATTCTCCGCGACCGTAAGATCGCCAATCAGGTTGAAGCTCTGAAAGATGAAGCCAATCTCCTGGTTGCGAATCCGCGAGCGGTCGGCGAAGTTTAAATTCGCCACTTCCTTGCCATTGAGCGTGTATCGCCCGCTCGTCGGGGTATCCAGCAATCCGATGATCGAGAGCAGCGTCGACTTCCCGCATCCCGATGGCCCGGACATCGCCACATACTCTCCTCGGTTGATGTTCAGGTGTATGCCCGAGAGCGCATGCGTCTCGATCTCATCGGTATAGAAAACCTTCGTCAAATCCTCGATCTCGATAATGTTTTCCGACATTCCACTCTCCTTGTGCGTCTCTCATCCTGTCATTTTTTTGCAAAAATCAATCCAGCCGAATCCGGTCGGTGTTGTCCCAACGGCTCATGTCCGAGAGGATAACTGTATCCCCTGCCTGCAATCCCTCGATGACCTGAATACTGTTGACCGAGGCACGTCCTACCTTGACCGGAACCCGTACTGCCGTCTTTCCGTCCGCACTCAGCTTGAACAGGCTGATCGTGCTGTTCTCATTTCCGAATGCCGGACGTCCGACGTAGAGTACGTCCTTCATCCTCTCCAGATCGATCGTTCCATCGACGCTCAGGTCAGGCACGGCGCCCGGAGGCAGGGCACCACTCAGCTCTACGTCAACTGTGCGAGTTCCGTTCAACACAGCCGGATCAATCCGTGTCACCTGGCCATCAATCACACCGTTATGCGTGTCGATCTCCGCCGGCTGTCCAAGCTGGATATCCCGCGCCTGCGTCTCGGCAATCTTCAGACTTGCTTTGAGTTGGTCTGGCTGCACTACCTTTGCCAGTGTCGTTCCCGCGGTCACATGCTCACCCACTTGATGATCGAGCTCGACGAGCACACCGCTAATCCCGGCGCGCACGCTCAATGCGTCAAGCTGCTTCTGCTTCAATCCCAACAGCGCTTTTGCCTGATCGACCTTTGTCTGTTGCACGGAGAGCTGCGTCTCGATCGCCTTCTCGTTCAGCGTCAATCGCTGCCTCTCGAGATCGTTGCGCGTCACCAGCTCGTCCGCCTTGCCCTTCGACGCGCTATACGTCAAGCCGCTGATCACGCCCAGGTCGTAGAGCGACTTGTCGGTCTTCGCCTGCAGCTGCGCCTGACTGTAGTCCGCGTTCACAGTAGCTCCCGCGGCCTTCTGGTCCATCAGGTCGCTCTCTATCTTTGCCCGCGTATTGATGTAGTCCGCCTCTGCGCCCTTCAACGCCAACTGCGCATTGAGTAGCTCCTGCTGCAGCGTCGGGTCAACCAGATCCATCAGCACAGTGTCCGGCTGCACCTTCGCTCCGGGCAGCACACGAATCCGCACCACCGTCGCCTCAGTCTCCGCCGGAATTAGCAGAATCTTGTCTTCGCGAGGAACCAGCGTTCCGGGGCCGCGAACCTGTCGCAGCAGCGGCCCACGCTTTACGGTGTCCGTCCAAACAGTCGCCCGCTCTACCTCGGGAGCGGCCGGCTTTAGCCGCGTCACAAAGAACGCCGCGGCGCCCACCACCAACACCGCACATCCGGCAACAACCAATTGCCGGCGCAACTTTTTCCGCTTGATATCAGGTCTGGAGATATCCATCACGCAAATCTAGTTGCACTTGGCATACCAATGCATATTGAGCCTTTTCAACTACTTGAGACAGTCTACCGACTTAAAAACTGTCCATAACCGGAAATAGTTGTCCATTTCTGAACAATCAACGATCTAATCGCATCTTTGCATTAGCGAATCCACTTCTGAGGTCGTCCCAAGCACAACCCCAGGGTCAGCTCTTTTAATCGGCGATTTCGACCAAAATGCAGCGTTGGTTGGCTCCCTGTCTTTCACGCTCTCCGGAGGTCGCTCATTGGTGGCGCAGAGCATCGATCGGATTGACGACTGCTGCCTTCCAGCATGGAACCAGGCAGGCGACAAGAGTTGTGGCAAAAAGCAGTAGCGGAACGAATACAAACGTGACCGGATCAAAGACAGGCACACCGTATAAGAACCCAGCCAGCAGGCGCACGAGAGCAAACGCTCCAGCCAGCCCCAGCAGGAGTCCAATCCCAAGCAGCTTAAGCCCTTCTCGTAGAACCAGGCCAATCAATCGGCTCTTGGACGAGCCCAGCGCCATGCGAAGTCCAATCTCTCCTGTTCTTTGTTTGACCGAATACGCGAGCAGCCCATAAACCCCAATCACCGCCAGAAGCATCGCGATTGCTGAAAACAACGTCAGCAGAATCGTCTGGAACCGGCGACTGGCAGTAGCTGCTGTCACCGATTCGCTCATAGTGTGAATGTCCGAGATCGCCAGATCTGGATCGAGACTTCGCACCGTAGCACGAATCTCCGACACCACCGCATCCTGAGGGAGCGACGAGTGCACTGCAACATAGGCGCTTCTATCGGCGGACATTTGACCGGGTTCGAAGAAAGGAATATAGATCTGCGGAACAGCAGCGGTCTCAAGGCTCTCGTTCCGAACATCTTCCACGACACCGATCACCGTGCTCCACGGAGAGTTTCTAGTTATGCTACCGGTGGAATCGCTATTGTTGGTGGTGCGAAGATGGCTTCCCACTGCTTCCCGGCCTGCGAGGTAATTTTTCGCAAAAGCTTCGTTGACGAGGACTTCAGGTGGACCTCCAACCTGATCATAGAAGCCCTGCCCCTTGAGCAAGGGGGTCTGCATCGCGGAAAGATAGTTCGGCGTAATCCTTCTGCCTTCTACCAACTGATTTTTCTTGTTTGGATATCCCTCGACCCATAAGGTCGTCAGGCTTTCGGAGTTGGTCAAAGGCAGATAATTTACTAGCCCCACCGCGTCGACACCATGAATAAGTTTTATCCTGCTCAACAATTCTTTAAAGAACGCCTGCTCCTTCTGCGGCGTGTTGTACTGCGTGCCAAGCGCCAGATTCGCCGTAACGGTAGAGCTCGAAAATCCGGTGGGGACAGAAAGAACATTAATGTAGCTGCGCAAAAATAGTCCAGCACCCGTAAGTAACACGACCACCAGCGCAATCTGCGCAACCGCCAGTCCATTCCTTACGCGCCGCCGATCCCCTACGATTCCCCTCATTCCACCGCTCTTAAGAAACTCCGTCAAATGGATGCGCGTTGCAGAGAGCGACGGCAGCACGCCAAACAGAACGCTAGTGAGTAATGTAATGAGAACGAGAAACGCCATGACACGGATATCCAGCGTCGCATCGCTCATACGCGGAATGTTGCCGGGATTGAGCTTGAGAAGTAGTCGAAGAAGAAGGTAGGCCAGCCCGACGCCAGCAAGACCCGCGGCGACGCTCAACAGTAGCGACTCCGTCAACATCTGGCGCACCAGCCGTCCTCGCCTGGCTCCGAGTGTCGCCCTCACACCGAATTCATGAGTTCGGTTGGCAGCGCGCGCCAAAAGCAGGTTGGCTGCGTTACCGCATGCAATGAGCAGGACAAAGCCCACCGCTCCCAACAGAAGCCACATGAGCGGTCGCACCGGCCCGACAATGCTCTCGCGAAAAGGGACGACCAACCCCGTCCAACCGGTGAACAGTCCTTTATGCAACGAGTCAAGACGAGCCATGATGGCAGTCATCTCTGTCTGCGCAGACTGCACCGTCGTACCCGGCTTCAGGCGCGCGATCACATTGCCACTGGAGTTGTCCCTGTTCATCTTCTGCTGAAGGGTCAAAGCGGAAGGCACCCAGATCTGCGTTGTCTCGATGTGTCCGTTTCCATATTGGAGATCGGTTTTGTGCGGGAAGCCGAAGTCTTCCGGCATCACTCCTACTACCTGATAGGAGCTTCCATTCAGCCGCAGCGTACGGCCCAGAACATCCGGGCTTCCGTCAAACATGGTCTGCCAAAGCGCATGGCTGATTACAACGACATGGTCGTTTCCGGGTTGCTCTTCACTTCTTCCAAAGACGTGACCTAACTCGGGAGTTACCTGCAGCGTGCTGAAAAAATCCGCATCCACCTTGGCCGCGCCGATCCTCTCCACCTGATCGTCCACGGCAAGGTT
>Ga0307373_10011741_pt1 | contig 12623 bp, 6 predicted proteins | sample OX2MG_FD_202534 | JGI IMG/M metagenome (GOLD analysis project Ga0307373, IMG submission 202534) | Soil microbial communities from Risofladan, Vaasa, Finland - OX-2 | ecosystem: Environmental > Terrestrial > Soil > Coastal area > Acid sulfate soil | place: Finland: Risofladan, Vaasa | collected...
GAAACTGGCAGCCATGCTGATCTGCAATCTTTACCAGTTCCTTGGCTTCAGCAACTGTGAGCGTCATTGGCTTTTCGATCAGCACATTTTTACCAAGTGACAGAGCTGCGAAGGCATCTCGATAGTGAAAGCCGGGACTGCTGCTGACTACGATTGCGGAGATATCTTCGATAGCCAGAAGCTCGCTAACGGTAGTACATGCGAAGGCGATTCCGAAATCTTCAGCAATCTTTTGCGCCTCCTGCGGCTTATCGTTTTGAATCGCGACGAGCTCCGCATCAGGATGCCCCTGGAGCGCGGGAATGTGGGCGAACGTTGCCCACCATCCCGCCCCGATGACTCCGCATTTGATCTTAGGTTGCACCATGCGCTCCTCTGTCCTTAGAAGTTGATTGGCTCAAGTAGTTCACGGTTGAGTTCAACGCCGAAGCCTGGACTGTTCCCAAGGGTGACATGTCCATTGACGGGAAGCGGCTCACCAATAACTGCTTCGAAGATAGGACGCACCTTCGTCCCATCTCCCACGGACAGATACTCTGCGAACGGCGAGTTTAGGTTGGATTGCACAAAGTGATAGTTGTAGATGCCTGCACCGTGAGGAATGACTGGGACATCATAAGGCTTCGCCATGGCGGCAATGCGCCGAACTGCGGTGAGCCCGCCGCACCACTGAATCTCGGGCTGAATCACATCACATGCACGCGCGGCCAGAATTGCGGCGAAAGCCTTTACATCGTATTCCAGGTTTCCAATGGCTACCTGTATAGGATTGATGCGTGTTCGTAATTCTGCGTTCATGTGTTCAGCCCAGCCATTTTGAAGAGGGTCCTCATACCACTTGACATCGCACTCGCGTGAACGCTCTGCCAGCCGGGAAGCAAATTCGATGTCCCACGATAGGTAGCAGTCGACCATTAACTCCATCTCATTGCCCAATGTCGTGCGACAATCTTCCAGGCATTTTTGCATCTTGAGTAGGCCAGGACGGCCATCGGCTGCGCCCCACGGCGCGGCAATCTTTACACCCAGAAAGCCGCTGCCTTTCCAATGCGATACGAGGTCTGGATGCGTGGTGACATAGCAGGGAATTGACTCTTTGGTTTCACCGCCAAGCAAGCGATATACCGGCTGTCCGAGCGCCTTGCCCATCAGGTCCCATAGCGCTAGGTCAACGCCGCTCATGGCCATTGACGTGACGCCCCCGAGCCCGTAAGGCATCGTGGATCGATACATCTGATCCCAGAGCAACTCGATATTGAAAGGGTCCTGGCCGATCAAAAATTTACTGAAGTGTTGCTCGATCACAGAGCAGGCAAAATAACCGCCACCATAATTGACGGCGCATCCGGTGACGCCTTCGTCGGTAAAAATCTCGATAGCATATGGGTCTTGGCCAGGCCCCATCCACGAAGTACGCACTTTGGCATACTTTGGGTAAATAGACATTGGATTTGCAATGTGTGAACCTGTTTGCCACCCCCCCCCCCAATATTGAGATTCTCCGAAGCGCGCACCTTTCTCCCCGGTATTGCCCGACTTGATCCTGTAAAGCTTGATCTGCGTGATCTTCATTCCCTAGCCTCATTCGCTCCAACAGATTGACTGACCTAGATAATAGACAGGCAGTGTTCTGTCCTAAGCAATCAGGAAGATGAAGTGTTATTAAGTTTGCGTATATCGCAAATGATGTGAGCTATTTTTTCTACGATCGTGGTTGCCCGCTAAGGAGTTTGCGCGGATGCATAACCTGGGCGTCACCCAAAAGAAAACTCTTATGGCTGTAGTTTCTTATCGGCATCGGCGAATAAAGTGCCGGGATAATACTTGTCGATGTTTTGTGGAGTTACCAGTTGAATAGGAGCATAAATCGCAGGTGGCACAGGTTTGCGATGAAGAATGTCCAAAGCGATCTGAATGAGGTTATCTCCATATCGTTCTGGAAACGTAGCAATCGAGCCGATCATTCTTGTTTGCGGAGAACGCAATTCATGGCGCGCTTCCGGAAATGCGCCCACGCCCAGGGCGAGGCAGCAATCGCTTCGGCCTACTTCTGAGAAGGCACGGAGAGCACCTAGAACTGCGAGATCGTTGACCCCGCAAATAAGCGTCTTGCGCTTCGGAGAAAACTGCATATGGCGACGGACCAGTTCAAAGGACCGATCCATCTCGCCACGCGAATCGAGATGAAGGATTTGATAGCTCCCGGCTAATGATTTGCGAACTGTAGACTCTGCGCCAGAGATACGCAGGTGCGGAAGTGAGCCGGCAACCTCAAGATCGAGCATCAGTAATTCATCGATTTGACCTTGCCAATGCTGCTGGGCTGCCTTGACCAAGGCCTTGCCTGCCAGTTGACCGACGTTATAGTTATCTATTCCAAAAAATACGGCTCCCGGCTGTGGGATTTCGATTGCGATCACAGGTATCGACGCCTTTTCGTAGATCGCTGACAATTGGGTGCCAATGCGTTCGTATACCTGGAACTCGATAGCGAGATCGACTTTTTGATCAGCCAATCTTTGCGCATTACGCAATGCTGCCTTGGCGCTATAAAGGTTCTCCACCTCGATCAGATCAATTTGATGGCGAGTTGCTGCCCGCCGAATCCCCTGGGTCACAGCCTTGGAAAAGGAATCGCTGTTTTGTGAGGCGTATCCGATGCGGAAGCGCTTTTGGGTGACGATGTTGACATTGGAAAGATACCGTCGTCCTTCAGGGCGACGCAGCAAGCCGCCTTCTTCTAAAGTCCGCAGAAGCCGAAAAGCAATTGTTCGCTCAAATCCAGTCCTCTCGACAACTTCGCTGAGGCTCAGCGACTGTTGAGCCCCAGCGAATTCATGCAAAATCGTGCAGGCTCGTGCCACAGTCTCTAATTTGTATCGGGCGTGGTCCTGCTTCGCAGCGCACATTATCGAATCCCAGCAGGCTAAATTTACGGCATCCCTGGTGGCCAAATCGACCGTATTCGGGAGTGTAGCACTTGTTGCGATATACGCAATTGATAGACGGAGTGCTTTTTGCGGTTGTCAATTGACCATCTCCAAGCGCTTCATCTCGTTTTATCAGAGCAGTGAGGCAAACTGCTGAGTCATGCAAATTCGGAGGTCGAAACTTGAAACGACTATTTCGTAATAAAGGACTGCAAATTGCAGTCTTCCTTAGCTTATTGGCAGTCGCAGGTCGGTTCCTGAATGCCCAGGCAAATACAGGTTCTATCTCTGGCACCGTGACCGACCCGACTGGTGCTGCTATCGCGGGCGCGACGGCAACAATTACGAACCAGGCAACGGCCGTCTCTCACGCCGCGACGACGGATAGCAGCGGCTTCTACTCAGCCGAAGGACTTTCTGTCGGTCAATACAAGGTTGCGATTTCAAAGCCGGGGTTCAAGGAGAATCTCACGAATGGAATACAGCTTGACCCGGGTCAACGACGCGCAAACAACATTAAGCTTGAGGTCGGCAACGCGACGTCTGAGGTGACCGTTACGGCGGATGCAGTTCAGGTCAATACTGCAAGTTCTGAGAGTGGAGGAACGATCAGCAGTGCACAGATCGATAATCTGATGTTGAACGGACGTAACTTCCAAACACTTGCGATTGCAATTCCTGGCGTGAGTAGTACAAACGCCGCTGATGCATTAGGTGGTGGCGGCCTCGAGGGTGGAACCACCCTGATTGTTAATGGAAATTCCGTTGAATACACGACTTACACTATCGATGGGGTTTACAACATGAACTCCGGCAACTTGGCCAACATCAATATCCTGCCAGTTGTTGATGGAATTTCCGAATTCTCGGTGCTGAAAGACAGCTACAGCGCAAAGTACGGATTTGCTGGTTCTGGCCAGGTCGTTGTTGAAACAAAGAGCGGCACGGGAACGTTTCATGGTTCTGCCTGGGATTATCTACGCAACAATGCGTTCGATGCCGCGAACTACTTTTCGAAGGGTACTCAGGCGCTTCATCAAAATATCTACGGATATACGCTGGGAGGTCCAGTGATCATCCCGGGTCTCTACAACACGGACCGATCGAAGAAGACATTTTTCTTCGCTTCTAATCAATGGCAGAAGATCAGCGCAGCCTCAGTTATCCGGGCGGCAGTCTTCCCGCAGGCTATGCGGAATGGAGATTTCAGCAGCAGTCCGACACTGAATGGGAGTTTGACGCTGGATGCGCATAGTCAGGCACTTCTTGCCTCAGAAGGGAAAACCAATTGCATTACGGGGCCTACAACGCTGAATTCAGCGTGTCTGGATCCGGTGGCGGTTGGATTACTGAACGCCTATGTTCCGCTACCCAATAATGCAGCGGGAGGATTTCAAAACTATATCAATCAGGATCCGCAAACAACTAGTCAGATTGATTATCAGTTCCGCGGGGACCACCAGATTAATCAAAATAACCAGTTGATCGGCCGGGTCATGTACGAACAGGTCCTTAATGGTTTCCCGAATGACGCCTGGAGCGGGACTCCTTATAACACCATCACTAACGCCTACTACACGACTGGATTTAATGGAGTAGTACGTCTTCAGTCGGCGATTACGCCAAACTTTATGAATACGGCGAGTATTGCTGAAACGGACGATAGACCCCATATCAAGCTCACTAAGGGAGGCGGCCAGCTACCCGTGGGACTGTCGATTATTCAAGCGTTTCCCAACGCACCGACTCTCAACCGCATCCCGAATATTTCTATTGCTGAAGGATGGGCCGGAAATGGAGTTGGGTCTCAGCCGATCTCCGCTTCGGATGGTGAGGGAATGGTCATGGACGACGTCAGTTGGATTCGTGGTCGACACGTTTTGCAGGTAGGTGCGTTGTATATGTTTGGTATCAAACGACAAACTGTCTTTACTAATCCACAGGGCTCCTTTAACTTCAGCGGTGCGCATACAGGAGATCCAGCTGCAGACTACATGCTGGGACTGGATTCGAGCTACTCGCAGGCTAGCACGGAGCGGGAAGGTGCCTTTCACTATCGGCAAGGCGAAGCCTATGTTCAGGACGACTGGAAAGTGACCCCTCGTCTCACCTTGAATCTGGGCGTACGTTGGGTCTATTTCTCCAATGACTCAGTCAGTGGAGACCAGGTCAGCAGCTTCAAGCCATCACTTTTCAATGCCACTCAGGCCCCTGTCGTGACTCCAACCGGAGCTTTCATCGTCAATGGCTCGAATGAGCCACTGACTTCCGGCGGGACACCGGCAAATCTTCTGAATGGGCTTACATTTGCAGGGCAAAATGGAATTCCCGACGGCTTCTTTATCCCGAAGAAGACAAACTTCGGACCACGCGTTGGTTTCGCATACGATCTATCGGGAAATGGAACAACGTCTCTTCGAGGTGGATATGGAGTCGGTTACTCAAGAATTCCAGTAGCCGTAATCTACTATGCGTATGGTCAGAACCCACCCTACAACCAAAGCGCCAACATCCTTAATAGTCTATTGAGCAATGGAACGGCAGGGGGGACTGCGGCGGCCCCTACACCACAAAACCTGAATGCTGTTCCGTCTACTTTCACCCCCACGCAAATTCAGTCGTATAGCTTGACCCTGGAACATCAGATCAAAAGCAATATGATTGGCGCATTGGCTTATGCCGGTAGCCAAACGCGTCATCTTACGTCAGGGGTTGGCGGCGGCAATGACATCAATTGGCCATTGCAGGTAACGGCGCCGAGCGCAACTGGTTGTCTGCCCGCCGGGCAGGCCGTCTCAGCTTCCTATGACTTTGACCCCTGCCTCAACGCAGGAGTGTCTTCAGCCGACTATACCCGTCCTTATCAGGGTTATAGCACTATCAACAATCAGTATGATGAAGGCAGCGCCAATTACAATTCGCTTCAATCCTCGCTTAGCTATCGAGCAGGAGCTTCGCAGTTCAGTCTGGCCTACACTTGGAGCAAGGCTCTTGCCACAGTGGCTGGACGCGGTGCAGGCAGCACAACCTCTCAGGGGTCGGGGCCACAGAATCCACGGAATTGGGCTGCGGAGTATGGACCGCCGTCCTATGACTTTACGAATGACATAACCGGAACCTGGGTATATGCCATCCCATATTTCAGGCATAGCAGTAAGCCTTTGAAGTATGCGCTCGGAGACTGGAATATTGGCGGACTATTTTTACATCAGAGTGGTTTCGCCTTAAGTCCAGGAATGTCATCGAGCACGCAGGGACTGGCAGCGCGTCCAAACCAGGTGGCACCCTACCGTAAGGTCGGCAAACTGACTGAATGGTTCGATACCAGTGCATTCGTAGCACCTGCTTATGGATTCTACGGAGACGCTCGGAATGGAACTATCCGGGGGCCTGGTTACACGTCTTTCAATCTATCTCTCAATAAGACGTTCCCAATCCACGATCGCCTTGCGATGCAGATAAGAGCTGAGGCTTTCAATGCGCTGAACCACCCTAACTTCAGGAACGTAGACACAGGCTTAGGTGACGGAAGTTATGGGCAGGTCAACAGTGCGGGCGATCCTCGAATTATGGAGTTCGCAATGAAGGTTACCTTCTAAGGAGCATGGAGTTGCGTATTGCGAGGTGTGGAACGTCTGGGTTTCGCACCTCGCTTGAGCTTGCGCTTCCATCGGCTTGGACTGTGCTGATGGAGGCTATCTCTCTATCAAAGAGATCTTCGATATCGGGAAGAATACTTGACTTGGTAGGATGGCTGGCGCAACAAATATTTTGGTCGGAGCTACAAGGATTGCAGACGGGAATTGAATTTAAACCGCAAGGGAAGTGATCCGTGCAACGCATATGTTTTGTGCTCCATGTCCGACGAGAAAAGATAGAAGAATACCGAGAGCGTCACGCAGCAATATGGCCAAGGATGGTTGAAGCTCTGCAAGATGCCGGCTGGAAAAACTATTCTCTGTTTCTGCAGGTCGACGGTCTTCTAGTCGGTTATTTCGAAACGGAAGATTTGGTGTCTTCGCAGAGGAAGATGCAGGCCGCCTCCGTGAATGCACAATGGCAGCATGAGATGGCCCATTGTTTCGAAAATCTAGGAGAGACAATGCCCGACCAAAATATCATTCCACTGACAGAAGTCTTTCACCTGACCTGAAGACACTCCAGATTGCCGAATTCCAACGGTCTGCTTCAGGGACAATTACTTTTATTCAATTTCTCTTCGGAGTTAATTAGAGGCGACATTTGGAGTCACATCGGATGGAGTTCGTGTCGCAAGTTAAGCAAAATCAATGTGGGTTTTGTCCCTCGTTCAAACAGATACCGAAAAGGAGCCAGAGTATGAAACTTGTCGCACTCGTCGCGTTTTGTGTGGTGGCGCACGCACCCTTATCGGCGCAGACTGTTCCCACCGTTGCCCAGCAGTTCCAGAACCCAGCCAAGAACTACCGTCCTATGGTGCGCTGGTGGTGGCCGGGTAACGATGTAAAAGACGCAGAATTGCGTCGCGAAGTAGATCTTCTCGATCAGGCGAACTTTGGTGGTGCCGAAATTCAGCCCTTTACCATCGGGCTCGACCCGAACATGCCTGAGGCTACTCGAAAGCGCGTCGACGATTATTTGAGTCCGTCATTCTTTGCTCATATGCAGGCCGCTATTGAGGAGGCGCGCACGAAAGGAATGTGGATGGACTACACCTTTGGCTCGGGATGGCCCTTTGGAGGAGCAGGAGTCGTGACTCCCGAGCTCGCTTCGACAGAATTGCGATCGGAACACCAAACCATTCGTGGGCCCGTTCACTTTCGCGGAAAAATACTAATGCCCCTTTTGAGAGAAAGCATCGCGAAGGATGCAAATCTGCCGTCGGGCTGGCTGAACGAATTTAAGCAAAGAGAGAAGCTCGTGGCTGTGGTCGCCATTCGCGGGGACAACGTACAGTATGTCCCCAATCAGGATTCGAACCGGGCTCCGGCAGTGAAGAGTACAGGCCAGCTTGATCCAGGCACGTCGATAGTTCTGACAGGGCACATGCTGCCCGATGGCACGCTGGACTGGGATGTTCCCCCTGGCACATGGCAAGTGTTCGCGTTTAAAGAAATGCCGACTGGACAAAAAGTCGTCGGTGGCGCCGGGGAGGGACCACAGCTGGTTCTGGACCATATGAACAAGCACGCATTTGACGCGTATGCCGAGCGCGTCGGGGGCACGGCCCGACAGTATGACGGTCAATATTTTGGCCACGGTTTGCGAGCCATCTTCTGTGACAGCCTGGAAGTTCAAGCCTATCTATTCTGGAACGATCATTTTCTCCAGGAGTTCCGCCAACGCCGGGGATATGATCTAACCCCGTATTTGCCTATTCTCAAGGTCCCAGGGTTTGAAGTGCCATACAACGGCACTGCCGCGAGGTTGCCGCTTTACGACATAGAAGGAATCGGCGATCGGGTGCGACGGGACTATTGGCAAACCGTTTCGGATGTCATGATTGAGAACTTCTACTCGCCCTTCATCCAGTGGGCCGCGGCGAACAATCTCCAATCGCGTGTGCAGGCACATGGATCACCGACCGACTTGCTCCGTGTCTATGGCGCTTCCAGCATCCCGGAGACCGAAGACCTTCTTGACAATGGTCGATACGATTTTCTCAAAATGGCATCTTCCGGAGCCGATTTGTACGGGCGAAAGATCGTATCGAGCGAAAGCTTTGTCTGGCATGGTAAGGCCTATCAGACGACTCCGGAGAAGATCAAACGCTATGCTGACGAACTATTGACTGCCGGGATCAATGAGATTATTTATCACGGGTATCCCTATGAATATATGGATCGACCCTTCCCCGGCTGGCATCCGTTCGCGACCGAGGGAGCGTTCTCGTCCGACATGAACCAGTCAAATCCATTCTGGCCATATCTGCCTCAGTTAAACCAATACATCACTCGTCTGCAATATATATCGCAGACAGGAACCACAGAGGTGCCAGTAGCACTTTATCGCAGCATGCTAGCGTACGATGCGATCGAGCCTGCGCCGCCCGAGCCGGAGATCGATACCCGCCTCATGGATGTTGGATATAATTTCGATCACATCGATGCCTACACGATATTGAAGTCAAAAGTGGTGGAAGGCAAACTGATTTCTCCCGGAGGAGAAAAATTCAGTGTGCTGGTACTTCCGCAGCAGGAGAGCATCTCCGTACCATTTGCTGATCAATTGGTGACGTTCGCCCGCCAAGGACTCCCCATTGTATTCATGGGCGGTGTCCCGAAAACGGAATCCAGCGTTGTGGGCGGCCAACTGTCCGAGAGCCCCGGCCCGGATACGCTCAGGAATGTTTTGAAAGACGGTCATGTACATGTGGTGCCGGACGCCAAGAGTGTGGCAAAGATTCTGGAGGCGTCCATTTCTCCCAACCTTCATTTCAATGGAGCGCCATTGCCGTTCATAGAGAAGCGCATCGGCAAACTTGACACCTTCTTCCTGCGCAATCCCGACGATGTGCCGAAACAGACCATCATTGAAAGCCATGCCCTTGGATCTCCTGAACTCTGGAACCCGTGGACAGGCACTATTCGTCCGTTAGCCCATGTTGAAAGGCATGGAGGCATCATTCGAGTGCCAATTGACGTTGATCCCTACGGATCGGTGCTTTTGGTATTTGATCCAGATGGAAAATCTGGAGAAAAACCAATTGAGATGTCTGCTCCGGCGCAGCCGGAACTCCAGGTGGCCGTAGGGGAGAATGGCTGGAATTTTCACGGCGTTGGAATTGGGCCTGGCAGCCACCCCGAAGTGATCGATATGAAAATGTCATCGCTGGAGGACTGGACAATGATTGATCGCCTGAAAAATTTCTCCGGGCGTGGCCAATACACAACTATGTTCACCGTACCTGCGTCGCTTCTTAGCAGCAATCGCCGTATCGTGCTTGATCTCGGCGATGTAGGTAATGTTGCGCAGATCTCTATCAATGGAGAGCCGGGCCCCAATCTTCTGCTGCGTCCCTATCGTGCAGACGTTACTCCACTGCTGCATGCTGGAGAGAACACACTCGAAATCACAGTCGTGAACGCTCTCTTCAACGCGCTTTCCGCCAAGGGTGTCAGTGCCAACTACCTGCCGGAGGAGACCAACACTGCGAACGGGCTGCTACCATCCGGCCTGGTTGGACCTGTCCGATTGGAGGAAATAAAGTCTGATGGAAGCTTGTAACAAGACAAGTGGAACAGTCTGCCAATAAAGCTCGGATTAGTGTGGACAACACAAAACTGTACCCTGATCGCTCGTAATAAATCAGGGATAGATCGAATAGTAGTCAATAATCATCGCGACCTCGATCAGGTCGCGATGACCCCAACGGCCATCGATACGCTGAGTGCACACCATCGGAACTGAAATCACAAGACGAAGATTTGTTGAGTTGGCTGCCATCGAAATGCTCTTGCAGCGCTTTTGCTATCCGCAGGAAGTATTGATCGGCCAGAAGCTGCTACCCCCAGTGACTACCCATCTACTCTCTACTGGTTCCGCTATCCAGGAGCCCTACGCATTGCTGCATGGAGGAAGATTCGATGGGCCGACCGTTCTCGAATCACCGGACCCTCTGGTGCGTTATCGATGGAATAATCCGGATGCTGCTGATAGCTTGCAGATCTATGTTCTTAGTCCGATAGCGTCGTTTACCGAGGCCCCTGCATCGTTTCGTACAGCCAGATCGATATCGGGCCAACAGGACTCGATAACGGTTGAGGGTGTTGGATCAATTCGCTTCGATTTTGGAGTAGAGAGCGCAGCATGGCTGGAGTTTGACAGTTCGGATCTCCTTGGATCAGTGGAGATGAGCATCAGCGAATATGACGAGCCGGCTATTGAAAATACAGGCCCCGTGCACCGCATCAAGACGAGTCCGCCGCAGCGCTACGGCAATACCTATCGGCTCGAATTGAATTCGGAACTCTACGAGGGTGTACGTTTTGGCTGGATTCATGTACTCACATTTGAGCGTCCCTGGCACATCACGGCGGTACGCGCGGTATGCCAGGTGAAGCCAACAAATTATGCTGGCTCCTTTTCGTGCAGTGATCCGATGCTCACACGCGTCTGGTATACGGGCGCATATGCAGTCAAAGCCAACTTCTGCAAAGACTATTTTGGAGCGCTCCTCATGGATCGGGGGGATCGCATCTCCTGGACAGGCGATGCGCATCCCGCTCAGGCCGCGGCTCTGGCGTCTTTCGGAAACTGGGACTTTATCAGGCAAAATTTAGAACGCAGCGCAACAACCAACAACGGCATAGAGAGCTATTCGCTGTATTGGGTACTGAGCTTGCTTGAGTACTTCCAGCACACCGCCGATCAAGCGACCCTTGAAAAATATCTGAGCCATGTCACGATGCTGCTGGATCATGCGACAAGTATCTATCCTGACCCTCCCATCAGCTTCTACGGCTGGGATGAACGACTCGGTGCCGGCTTTGAAGACCCTGACAGATTTGAAACAAAAAGCGCATACCGCATGCTCTTTATTCGCGTCTGCATGGAGTTTGCGTCTGCATTGAACGAGATTGGGCGGCTCGATCTAAGCAAAACATATCAGGAGATCGCACTCCAGAAGATGAATGAAGTGCGCCGCAACGAGAGCTGGTACAGTCATCTCGGGGTTCACTCCCTCTCTGACGCGGTGAACACAGGTCTGACGACCCAGGAGGAAAAGTCCGCAATCTTTGCAGAGGGATTCTCAGATCGCCTGAACCGCCTCTCCTTTTCTCCGTTCAATCAATACTTCATCCTTCAGGCCATGGCTTTGATGGATCGTTATGACGAAGCTATCGTCAGTCTTCGCGATATATGGGGAGGACAAATCGAATATGGCGGCACAATGTTTTTTGAAACCTACACCCCTTCATGGAATCAGTGTCTCGAAAGAAACGGGGCCGTTCCCAATTGTCAGGCTGGCTATACCAGCCTGGGACATGCGTGGGGATCGGGAGTTACCGCGTGGCTATCTCGTGAGGTACTCGGGATCAAACCCGTTGGTCCGGGATTTTCAGACATTGAGATAGTTCCTCATTTAGGACGGACACTTACCTGGGTCTCAGGAAGTGTCCCGACGCCTCATGGGGTTGTTCACTTTTCCTTTGACCAAAGTACCGGTCGCGGAGAGGCGACCATACCACCGCATGCGAAATGCCGCATTGGCATATCGGGTACAGAACGGGTAATTCACAAAGTTGTTTTGAATGGGAACCTCCTTTGGGATGGCGAATTGCATAAGAACGATGGCGTCGGTGGAGTGGCGGTTGATGCAAGTTATCTCTATATCAACGACGTAAGATCTGGCCATTACAAATTTTCCGTCTCTTATGGAAGTAAAACACCGTCATTTACACAAGAGCCACTTATCTATCCCTTAGGTTCTGCGAGAGAAGATATTGGAACGAGCGGTAGCTGGGGTGGAATATACGGACGAGACGGGTATGTTCTCTTTGACTACGATGGTGTGAAAAAAGACCGGCGCGAGTTGCCGCCGTATATAGTTTCTGTGCGGCCATCTTCCAGAAAAAACGGTGGATGCTTGCACGCTCAAATGTCGGTCTCGATCGAAGATAAACGAGCGCCAGCGCCAAGCCGAAAGAACGAGCTAATCCGGAATGTCGGCCAACTCTATACCGGCGATCCAATTGCCTGCCAGCAGACGAT
>Ga0307373_10011742_pt1 | contig 12623 bp, 9 predicted proteins | sample OX2MG_FD_202534 | JGI IMG/M metagenome (GOLD analysis project Ga0307373, IMG submission 202534) | Soil microbial communities from Risofladan, Vaasa, Finland - OX-2 | ecosystem: Environmental > Terrestrial > Soil > Coastal area > Acid sulfate soil | place: Finland: Risofladan, Vaasa | collected...
CGCGATGGCGCCGCACGGAGTCTATCCGGTGTCCGGCGACGACCAATGGGTGGCGATCGCGATTTCGAGCGACGCGGAATTCGCCGCATTGTGCGAGATCCTCGGCGTCGGCTCGATGGCGACGGATCCGAAATTCACACGGGTGGCGGAGCGGCTGCGCAATGTTGACGCGCTCGACGCGGAGGTCGCCGCGCGCACGCGGAATTTCGCGCGCGAGGATCTGGTTGCGCGGCTGCGCGAGCGCGACCTCGCCGCCGGACCGGTGTACAATACTCAGGACCTGATGCACGACCACGCGTTCCTGTCCTCCGGGATGCTGGCCACGTTGAAGCATGGCGAAGTCGGCGAGCGGATGGTGCCGACACTGCCGGTGCGCTTCGGGGCGATCGAGCCGCGCTACTCCGGCGCGCCGATGATCGGCGAGCATACCGGCGAAGTGCTCTCTGAACTCCTCGGGATGAGCACGGACGAGGTCGCGCAACTAAGGGAAGACAAGGTTCTGCTGTAGAATCTCGGAGCAATTTTAGGCGTGACAGACGTATCGGCAATTTCGCAGGGCGGCGGCGCGCGTCCCGGAGCCTTCGGAATCTGGATTCAGGCGATTCGCGCTCCTTCTCTCAGCGCCGCGGCGATACCGGTCCTGCTCGGAGTCGCGATCGCGGCGCGCGACGGTTTCTTTTCGCCCGGACGAATGGTCCTCGCGCTGGCCGGCGCCATGGCAATCCAGGCGGGCACCAATCTCATCAATGACTATTACGATTTCCAGAGCGGCGCCGACTCGAACGAGTCGCTCGGCCCGAGCATGGTTATCCAGCGCGGATTGCTCGCCCCCGACGAGGTGTGGCGCGGCGGAATCGCGGCGTTCGCGATTGGCGCGGCGGCGGGACTGGTCCTGGTCTATCTATGCGGATGGCCGATTCTCGCGATCGGAATTCCGTCGGTCGCGGCCGGCTACTTCTACACGGCGCGCCCGGTTTCGCTTGCGTATATCGCGCTCGGCGAGTTGACCGTGTTTATTTTCATGGGACCCGCGATCGTGGTGGGTTCGTATTACGTGATGGCTTTGCGTTTCACGTGGAACGTGCTCGCGGCTTCGGTTCCGCTGGGTTTTTTGGTCGCGGGAATCCTGCACGCAAACAATATCCGCGATATCGACAGCGACCGAATTCACGGCAAACGAACGTTGGCGACGATGCTCGGGCGCAGCGGCGCCAACTACGAATTGCTCGCGCTGGACCTGCTGGCCTACTCGACCACGTTGCTCGCGATCGTCGCCGGCGCGATTCCTTGGATCGGACTGATCGCGTTTTTGACCGTTCCGCGCGCCGTCAGCCAAATCAAAATCGTGATGCGCGAGACGGCAGCAAAAAAACTCAACCTCGCGCTGATGCGCTCGGTCCAGCTCCACCTCGAGTATGGCGTGCTGATGATCGCGGCGTTCCTGGCCGCGGCTTTCTTCCACCAGTGAAGGCTTCGATCGGCCGCGAAGGTTCCGGATCCGCGCCAGGCGATTTTAATAGAAGCGCTGTTCGCCGGGGGGGCGGGTTTTCCAGCGGCGATGGATCCAGTTCCAGTGGTCGGGATGCGCGCGGATCATCGATTCGATCGGCCGGACGAAGCGCTGGGTGTTCTCGATTATGTCGACGGCGCGATCAGCGGTGTGCTGAATCTCCACTGGCGGATAAATCGTGATCTTGTTCTTTGCGCCCGCGCCCTGACGCACCATGAAGGTCGGTACGACCGGCGCTCCGGTGGCGAGCGCAAGGCGGGCGGCGCCGTCGCTGGTCGAGGCGAGAAGGCTGAAGAAATCGACGAATACACCTTTGCGCACATCGAGGTCGAGCGTGATCGCGACCTGCCAGTTTTTTCTGAGCAGGCGCATCGCGGTCAGACCGCCGGTCTTGCGCTCGATTAGAGCGTTGCCGAAGCTGACGCGCGCGGCGCGCACCGCCTTGTCCATCAGGGGATTGCGCAACACGCGGTTAACGATCGCGATCCGGTAGCCGTAAACCGAATGCGCGACGTTAAGCAATTCCCAATTGCCGAAGTGCGCCGTCAGCACGATAATTCCGCGGCCCTTCGAGATTCGTTCGGCCTCGTCCCAATGTTCCTTGCCCTGGTAGGTGACAACCTCTTCGATATTGGAGCGGTTGAGCTTGCGCATATGCGACCACTCGGCCGCCATCCGGCCCCAGTTGCGGTAACTGCCGCGCAGGATTTCGAGATGCTGCGCGACGGACTTTTCGGGAAACGCGATTTCGAGATTTTTTAGCGCGATCGGACGATTGGGCCGATCGACTTCCATCGCGATTCTGCCGAGCTTTGCGCCCAGGCGCACCGCGCGGTCCAGCGGCAACGCGCGCATCGCGGCGATATACGCCGCGGCGCCCGCCCATTCGACGCGCGCTTGCAGTCCGCCTATCTGCCGGGGCATCGCGGTTCGCGAAGAGCGGCGCGCGGAATCAAGTCCGCGCGCCAGGTGCGGGAAGAAATTGGGTTCACGATCAAGTCAAGTGTGGATGCAGCTCAGGGCGCCGCCGGCGCCGCTCCAGCCCGGGTCGCGTCGAACGCGCGCGAAGAAGGCATGATGCCCGCGCCGCTGCTGGCGACGGGAACTCCGCCGGCGCCGGACGGAGCGCGCATGCTCGAAGGCCCGATCTCTTCGGTATTGAAGGGCGTCTCACCCGAGGGCGAACTGCCGCTCGACGCGGGTGGCGGAATATCGCCGGCGGACGGCGCTCCCGGAGGAGCCGAAGGCACGCCAAGGTCGGCTGCCGGCGGCACGGCGATCGAGAACGACGGCTTATACAGCTCGTGAATCTGCGAGGCCGGCATGTCGTGGACTTCCTTGCGGCCGATTGAATTGATGAACTGATGGCGCTCATCAAGCGCGAGGTCGCGCAACTGCCCGCGGTCGCGAACCACGTGCGGGGTCAGGAACACGATCAAATTATCTTTCTGCCGATCGCTATTCTTGAAGCTGAACAGATTGCCGATCACCGGAATATCGGAGATATACGGGATGCCCTGGTTCGAGGCGCTGTCCTGGCTCGAGAGCAATCCGCCGATTACGGCAGTGCGATGATTCTGCACCATCACGCTGGTTGACGCCGAGCGGATGGTGGTGGTCGGTCCGAGCGGATTGTTGGCGGTGCTGGCGACCACGTTGGAAACTTCCTCATACATGTCGAGCTTGACGTAATCGCCTTCGGAAACTTGCGGCACGATATCCAGCGTGATCCCGACGTTCTGGCGATCGACCGAATTGAAGATCTGCCCGGGCAGGCCGGCGTTGGCCGAAGCCGAGCCGACAAAGGGCACGTTCTGGCCAACCACGATCATCGCCTCTTCGTTGTCGGCGGTGAGCAGGGTCGGCGCGGAAAGGACGTTGGTGTGCGTGTCGGTCTCGAGCGCTTCAAGCAGGGCGACGTCGCACGGAACCGTGATCAGGGTAGCGGCGGCAGCGCCAGTGGTTCCGGTCGCTCCCACGCCGGCGGCTATGGTCGAGGGGATCTCGCACAGGCTCTTTGAGGCGACACCGATCGCGAGGCCGCTCAGCCCAAGCGGATTGGTGAGGGCGTTAGAAAGGTTTCCATAGTTCAGCGCGGCGGTGCCGATTCCGTTCAAGGCGCTGTATTCGAAGCCGAGCTGGCGGCTGCGTTCGGCGCTGACTTCGACGATCACTGCCTGCACAAAAACCTGCACGCGCGGAACGTCGAGCTCATCGATAATCTGCTTAAGGGTAGCCCAGTCCTGCGGCGACGCGCTGACCACCATCGAGTTGGTTGCTGGATCGGCGGTGATATTTACCGGGTTCAAGAAATTGGTGCCCTTGCCGCCGGTGGTGCTGGCCGAAGCGGAACCGGAAGTTCCCGATGAGTTGCCGCTCATCATTCCCATCCCGCTGCCCATGCCGCCGCCCATTCCCCCCATTCCACCGCCCATGCCGCCCATCCCGCCCATTCCGCCACCGCCCATGCCGCCCATCATGCCGCCGCCCATGCTCGAGCCGCCCATCCCGCCGCCCATGCCGCCGAAACCGCCGCCCATTCCACCGCCGCCCATCCCGCCCATCATGCCACCCATGCCGCTGCTGCGGCCAAGCGAGCCGCGGCCGGTGGTGGGCGAAAGCGTGGTTGGAGCGCCGCCGCCGTTGAGCAGGTTGTTCATAACCTGAACCATCTCGAGCGCCTGCGCGTTCTTGAGCCGATAGACGTGGATGCGGGAGGTCACGTTGGGAGGCACGATATCGAGCTTGGTAATGATCTCCGTGATGTCGCGCATCTGGAGCGGAGCGGCCAGCACGATAAGCGAGTTGGTGCGCTCGTCAGGGATTACCTTGAAGGCGCCGGATGGCCCGGTCGAGACGGGAGCAACGACGCCCATCCCGGGACGCGGACCCTGCGGGGTGGAGCTCGAGCCGCCGTAGCGCGCGGCCATAATCTGTTCGATCTCGGGCGCGAGCTCGGTTGCGAATGCGAGCTTGAGCGGAATCACGGCGACCGTCTCCTGCGTGCCCTCGATATCGAGGCTGCCGATTATCTGCAGCAGGCGCTGCACGTTGTACGCGTCGTCGGTGATGATGAGAGTGTTATCTTCGGGATAGGCCGCGACCAGCCCGTCGTGCGAAACCATCGGCTGCACGACTCCGACCAGCGAAGCGGCGTCGATGTTCCTGAGCTTGACCATCCGGGTCACGTACTCGTCGCCGTGGGTATCGGCCGGGAGCTGCGACTCGGTCAGCGGCGCATCGGAGCGCACGTTGCGCGCGGGCACGATCTTTATCACCTTGCCCGCCTGCACCGTGGTGAAGCCCTTGATCTGAAGCACGGACTGGAACAGCGAATAGGCCTGTTCGGGAGTAACTTTGCTGGGCGAGATGATCGTCACCTTGCCGCGCACGCTTTCGTCGATAATAAAATTCCTGCCGGTAATCTCACTGATGAATTTCGCCAGGACCGGGATGTCCACGTTCTGGAAATTCATCGTGATCTGATCGGGAGAAACTCGGCGCTCGGCCGCCTTCACGCTACCAATCGATGCAAATGAAAATATGATCAGCCCCACGGCGATCGCCGCAGGCCAGTAGCGGTTCATCCGAGCAACCTCCGCAACCGAATTCGGCGTGAGCATATGGCACCCCCACAAGATAGCGCAACCTCTTAGCGTCGCATGATCATTGCAAAAGCCGGATTGGTCGCGGACTATAGACGAATCCCGCGCCCGCTTGATTCAATGAAAGTTTCCCGTCGCCCACATCACCCCCGGCCGGTTTCGCCGCCGCGTCCGATCCGTCAGGCGCCGGCGGCAAAAATATGCGTTTCGAGTATCTGATCGGCATCCGCTATCTGCGCGCCCGGCGCCGCGAGCGCTTCGTCTCGCTGATCGCGGTGATCTCGCTTACGGGAGTTACGCTGGGCACTTTGGCGCTGACCGTGGCACTCGCGGTGATGAGCGGATTCCAGGAAGATTTGCGCTCGCGCCTGCTGGCCTTCACGCCCGAGGTGACGGTCGAGCGCAGGGACGGCGCGGTATGGAATCCCGCGCAATTGCGCCAGTCGATCACGGCGATGGAGCCGGTGGCCGCGGTGGCGCCGTTCATCACCTCGCCGGTGATGGCGGTATCGAACACGCCGACGGGCGCGCCGGGCTATGTTTCGGGCGGAATTTTGCGCGGGGTCGAGGCCGAGCACAATCCGGTGTTGACGGAACTTCAGCAGACGCTGCAATCGGGCACGCTTGCGTCGCTCGACGCGGAGCATCCGGTGCAAATCGTCGAGCAGGGAAAGAAGCGCCAAGTCGATCTGCCGGGCGCGATAGTCGGCAAGACGCTGGCGTTCGATCTGGGCCTGCAGGTGGGCGATTCGGTAATCCTGATCTCGCCCGCGAGTCTGGCCGGCGGACTGGGCGCCCCGCGGCTCAAGCGGTTTGTGATCACCGGGTACTTCTATTCGGGTATGTATGACTTCGACTCGACCCTGGTGTTCGTCGCGCTGCGCAATGGGCGCGAGCTGCTGTCGGACGATTCCGAGCTGCAGTCGGGGCTCGAGGTCAAGCTGAAGAACATGTTCGATGCGCCCGCGGTGGCGGCGGCGATCGAAAAAGTGGCGGGCAAGGACTATACGGTCTTGGACTGGACGCGCGCCAACGCGCCGCTGTTTTCGGCCTTGCAGCTCGAGAAGTTCACCTACTTTATGGTCCTGCTTTTGATCGTGCTGGTGGCGGCGTTCAATATTCTTTCGACGCTGGTGATGATCGCGATGGAGCGGCGCAAGGAGATTGCGATTCTGCGCGCGATGGGCACGCGGACGAAATCGATCTTCCTGATTTTCCTGTGCGAAGGGGTGGCGCTCGGAATCGTCGGCACGGCGCTTGGCGTGGGGGGCGGATTTCTGGTCTCTTGGGCGATTGGCCACTTCCATCTCATCCATCTGCCGGCCGATCTGTTCATGGTCAGCGCGGTTCCGGTGCGGCTGTATCCGATGAATTTTTTCGCGGTCGCGGCAGCCTCGATCGCGCTATGCATCGTGGCGGCGATATATCCGGCGTGGCACGCCTGTTCGCTGTCTCCGGTCGAGGTTATTCGCTATGAGTGACACGCTGGCGCCAGGCGCGATCGACTGCAATCCGCGATCTGACGGCAATCCGCTAATCGACGCGCGCGGACTGGTGAAAACCTTTCGCGACGCCACCCGCGAGATTCGAGTGCTGCGCGAACTGGACTTGGTGGTGCGCGCGGGCGAGGAGATCGCGATCGTCGGACAGTCGGGCGAGGGCAAGTCCACGCTGTTGCACGTGCTCGGCAGCCTGGAGGAGCCGAGCGCGGGCAAAGTCTTCTTCGAGGGCCAGGATCTATTCGCGCTTGATCCAAAAGCGATCGCGGAGTTCCGGAACTTGAGGCTCGGCTTCGTATTCCAGTTTCATTACCTGCTGGCGGACTTCGACGCGCTCGAAAACGTGATGATGCCGGCGCTGATCGCGCGGATACCGGATTCTGAAGCGCAGGAGCGCGCGGCCGAAATGCTGCGCGTGGTCGGGCTCGGCGAAAAATTGCATCGCCGCCCGGCCGAGCTGTCCGGCGGCGAGCAGCAGCGGGTGGCGGTCGCGCGAGCGGTAGTGCTGAAGCCGCGCCTGGTGCTGGCCGACGAACCGACCGGCAACCTTGACCCACATACCGCCGACGAAGTTCACGATTTGTTTCATCTGCTAAACGCCGAATTGGGAATCACGCTCGTGATCGCGACTCACAACGAGCGCCTGATGCGGAGCATGAGCCGCGCGCTCCGGCTAAAGGAAGGAAAACTGTCTGACGAGCCTCGCGTCTAGCTCCGGAACGGGGCCACTCGTTTCCGGCGCGGAGCGCAAAACCAGTTTTCGGTTTACTTACCGGTACTGATTGGTTACGTTGGTCGCCGCTTTTTGGTGTTTTTCTGTGACAATCCGAATCCCTATCCTAAACGCGAGGCGCGTGCTCGCCAGATGCGCGCCAATCGTGATGCTGGCGCTGATTTTCGCGGTTACCCACGCGTTCGCGCAGGGCTCCGCGCCGCTGATCTCGCAGATCAGGATTGAGGGCAATCAGCGGGTCGAAACCGACGCGATCCGGATTCACATCTCGCAGGCGCTGCATCAGCCGCTCGATCAGACCGCAGTGGACCAGGACGTAAAGGCCATCTACAAGATGGGCTTTTTCGACAAAGTCGATACCTTCGTCGAACAGGTCAACGGCGCCAACGTCCTCGTGTACAAGGTCATCGAGCGTCCGCAAATCACTGACATCCGGATCGAAGGGATGAAGGCGATTCGCTCGACCGACGATAAAATTACCGCGGCGACCAAGATTCATCCGGGCGCGATTCTCGATCCCGGCCAGGTCAAGGAAACGATCAACGGGATCACGCAGGTCTATCAGGACAAGGGCTACCTCGACGCCAAAGTGAGCTTCCGCACCATCCTGCAACCCGACAACACCGCGGTCGGGGTCTTCGACGTGACCGAAGGACCAAAGGTCGAGATCACCAAGATCGAATTTCATGGCAACAAGGCCTTCACCTCAGCCGAGTTGCGCTCGGTAATGGAGACCAGCACCTACAGTATGCTGATGAGCTGGCTTACCGGCCAGGGCGCGCTCGACCAAAAGAAACTGCAGGACGACATCGATCATCTGACCGCGTTCTACTACCAAAACGGTTATCTGAACGTTCACGTCAGCAGCCCCAAGGTCCAGCGCGTCGGCGACTCGCTGCACATCACAATCGATGTCGATGAAGGGACCGTGTACCGGATAGGCCGGGTCGCGCTTGCGGGCAACATGAAGTTCCCGCATCGCGAGATCGCGCGGCTGCTAACGATCAAGCGCGGACAGCATTTCAGGGGCGCGACTTTGCAGCACAACGTGCTGACGCTGTCGGATTTCTACTCGAATCGCGGCTATGCGTTCGTCAATATCGACCCGCGCACCCAGCTCGATGCGGTCACGCATCGGATCAACATCACCTTCTACATCAACCCCGGCCACGAAGTGATCGTCAACCGGATCAATATCACCGGCAACACCAAGACCTCCGACAAGATCATCCGGCGCGAGCTGCAAATCCAGGAGCAGGAGCCGTACTCGGCCGAGGCGATACGCGAATCGAAGAAGCGGCTGGACCGGCTGGGTTATTTCAGCGAGGTGCGCATAACCACCGAACCCGCGCAGCAGCCCGACAAGATCAACCTCGATGTGAACGTGGCCGAGGCGAACACCTCGTCGCTGCAGGTCGCTGGCGGATATGACACCTATTCCTCGGTTTTCGGTAACTTCACGCTCGGCAACACCAACCTGTTTGGCGGCGGAGAATCGATCGTGCTCAACGCGCAGATCGGATTTCTGTTCCAGAATTATTCGATCAGCTACACCGAGCCGTGGTTCCTCGATATGCCGCTCACCGTGGGGCTCCAGCTCTTCGATAACAAGGAATTTCTGCTGAGCTTCAATCAGTCGGCGGCGGGATTTGCGGTCAATACTTATTATCCGCTGACCGAGCTGGGATTTAAGAAACTCGGGCCCTTCTCGCTCAAGGACGTAAGCGTGGGGCTGGGCTACCAGTTTGAGAGCGTCGGCATCACCGGGCTATATCCGCTGACGACTTACAATATCCTGCGCTACAAGGGCTACACGCAGACCTCCGAATTGCTGCCGAGCTTTCGCCGATTTACCGTCGATAACCCGGTCGATCCGCGCACCGGGACGGTCCTGACCTTCAACGGCCAGATCGGCGGCATCGGCGGCGGCAATGCTTTCGTCAAGGCGGTGATCCACGGCCGTTACTTCTACCCATTCATCAAGAGTTCGACCTGGGGAACTTGGGTGGTTTCGCAGGGCTTGACCTACGGCGTAGGTACGAATCTTAACAGCGGCACCGGCGGCGAACTGCCGCTTTACGAGCGGTTCTTTCCGGGCGGCACCAGCGGCACCGCCGACGTTCGTGGCTACCAGCTTTATTCATTGGGCCCGCTGGTCACGGTTTACAATGCGGCTGGCCAGCCGGTCAGCGTCCAGGATGTAGGCGGCAGCGAGGAATTGATTTTGAGCAACGAAATCACGTTCCCGATTCTGTCGGGGCTCGGACTGCGTGGAGTGCTCTTCTCCGATGCCGGACAGGCGTACACGCTCAAGCAGGGAATCGATTTTACGCAATTGCAGGCTTCGGTCGGTTTCGGGGTTCGCTGGCGGTCGCCGTTCGGACCGCTCAGCGTTGACCTTGCGTTCCCGGTCAATCCGCGGCCCGCCGATCAGCGCACCGTGTTCGAGATCGGGGCTGGCGCGCCGCTCTAGCGCCGACCTGCCAAAACCGGCTTTAATGTCGGCACATGCCCGCGGCATTATCGTCGGGCCGGACTTCGCTGGTGCCCGAGCCGAATTTTCGAGGAGGACTGTGCTCACGATGAGGTTACGTCTGATAGCCGGTGCGCTGCTGTTGGCGACGCTAGTCGCCGCTCAGCCAGCGCGCGCCGACATAAGAGTTGCGTATGTTGACGTGCAGCGCGCGCTCAACGAATGTGACGCGGGTAAGCGCGCCAAAGCGGATTTCCAGGGCCGCGTCCAGGCACTCGAAAGCAGGCTTCAGCACGAGCAAAGCGAGGTCCAATCGCTAAAAGACGAAATCGAAAAAAAGGGGATGCTCATGAACCCCGATCAGCGGCAGAGCTTGCAGGACCAGTATGTCGCCAAGGCCAAGGATTTCGATCGCGAGTATAAAGACGCCCGCGACGAGCTGCAGGCCAAGGACAACGAGATCACCAGCAGGATCGTTCACGACCTTGCGCAGATTATCCGCGGTCTGGGCGAGCGCGACGGATACACTCTCGTGCTCGAGAAGGGATCGATCCTGTGGGGTGCGCCTTCGATCGATGTCACCGATCAGGTAATCCGCAGTTACAACGCGACTCACGTCAAGATCGGAACTCTTGGTGAGAACGGCACCAGCGTGTCGGCAGCCTCGGCGTCGCAGGGAGCGGCGCCTGGGCTGGGTGACTTCGGATCGGCGGCGGCCAGGCGCTCGACGATCTCGAAGTAGCCGCTGCTTCTCGATCGGATTTTCAGGACAGGCTGATGGCCGCGGACGAAAAGATGAACGAGCTTCGGCGGGTTCTCGACTGCCTGCCGCATCGGTATCCGTTCCTGCTCGTCGATCGCGTCCTGGAAATCGGCGAAGGCCGAATTCTCACGCTCAAGAATGTCACCTTCAACGAGCCGTTCTTTCAGGGCCATTTTCCGGACTACCCTGTCATGCCCGGAGTCCTGATCGTAGAGGCGATGGCGCAATCCGCGGCGATGCTGGCGCTCAGCGAAGTGGGCGCCGACCCTGCGCGACTGTTCATGCTGACTGGTCTCGACAAGGTGCGCATTCGCCGCCGCGTCGTGCCCGGAGACGCGCTCAAGCTCGAGGTGACGATCATCAAGTTCCGCCGCCCGCTGTGGCGGATGCATGCGATCGCGCGGGTCGGCGACGAACTGGCTGCCGAAGCGGAGCTGTCCGCGATGGAAGTCCAGGAGCAAGTAAAATAGCCGGCCGAATCCATCCTTCCGCCGTAATCGATGCGAGCGCGGAACTCGATTCGACGGTGGAAGTGGGCCCCGGCGCGGTTATCGGACCCAAGGTCCGCGTCGGCGCCGAGACAGTGATCGACGCGCACGCGCTCGTTGAAAGCAACACCACAATCGGCAAGCGCAACCGCTTCTTTCCTTTTGCCGCGATCGGGCTTGCGACTCCCGACCTGAAATTCCGCGGCGAGCCTTCGATCCTCGAAATCGGCGACGCCAACACCTTTCGCGAATTCACCTCGATTCATCGCGGCACCGAAGCGGGCGGGATGCTCACGCGAATCGGCAATCACACGCTGGTGATGCCGTACGTGCATGTCGCGCACGACTGCCAGATCGGCGACCATTGCATCCTGGTCAACTCGACCCAACTCGCCGGGCACTGCGTGATTGAGGACTGGGTGAATATCGAGGGGATGTGCGGAGTACATCAGTTCTGCCGCGTCGGAGCACATTCGATTCTCGCCGCCGGCGCGAAGGCGGCGCAGGATGTTCCGCCCTACACGATGGTCGCGGGAGATAGGGCGCGCCTGGTCGGAATCAATGTGATCGGGTTGCAGCGCCGCGGCTTCTCGGAGGCGACGATCGCGGCTCTGAAAGCCGCAATCCGCACGCTCTTCTATTCCGGGCTGTTGCGCGAATATGCGATCGCGCAAGTCCTCAAACAGCACGGCGGCGTTCCCGAGGTTCGCCGCCTGGTCGATTTTATTGCCGCGTCCGAGCGGGGCGTGGTCGGCCGCGAGCGTGAATAGTCTCGGGCTCATCGCGGGCAACGGAGTCTTTCCGCTCGAGGTGGCAGACGCGGCGCGCCGCCGCGGAATCCGTGTGATCGCGATCGCGCATCTGCGCGAAACCCGTCCGGAGCTGGAATCCCGCGTCGATCAGATCACCTGGATCAAAGTCGGTGAACTCGAAAAGATGATCGAAGTGTTTCGCCGCGCGAATGTGAGCGAAGTCGCGATGGCCGGCGGAATCTCACGCGAGCGCCTTAAAGATTCGTTCGCTCCCGACGCGCGCGCGATCAAGATGCTTTCGGGACTGGGCCGTATGAGCGACGACGCTGTGTTGCGCGGCGTAGCCCGTGAAATCGAAGCCGAAGGAATCGCGGTGATCGACCCGGTCCCGATGGTCGAAAACTGTCTTGCGCATCCGGGACTCGCCGGGGGACCGCAGCCATCCGAGGGTCAGCTTCGCGATCTCGATCTCGCTTTCGCCGTCGCGCGCCAGCTCGGCAGTTTTGATATCGGGCAGACCGTGGCAGTGCGTGACGGAATTGTCGGCGCGGTCGAAGCGGTCGAGGGAACCGACGCGGCGCTTAGGCGCGCGGCGGCGCTGGTCGGCCCGCGCCTGATCATCGCCAAGGCGGCCAAACCGGGACAGGACCTGCGCTTCGACCGTCCTGCGATTGGGCCGGAGACGATCGCGCTGGTTGCTGAGATCGGAGCAGCGATGCTGGGGGTCGAGGCGGGCGTGACGCTGGTACTCGAGCGCGAGCGCACGATGCAGCTTGCGGCGCAATCCAAAGTCACCGTGT
>Ga0307373_10011744_pt1 | contig 12621 bp, 12 predicted proteins | sample OX2MG_FD_202534 | JGI IMG/M metagenome (GOLD analysis project Ga0307373, IMG submission 202534) | Soil microbial communities from Risofladan, Vaasa, Finland - OX-2 | ecosystem: Environmental > Terrestrial > Soil > Coastal area > Acid sulfate soil | place: Finland: Risofladan, Vaasa | collected...
CGCCGCGGGCATCACCGACATCGTGGTGCACCGGCTGTTCTCTGCCAGCCTGACCCTCCAGGTGGCGCTAGGCCTGATGGGCGAGCACCGGGCGGCCGGGAAGGTCGAGGGCGCCATGGACGAGCTTGACCTGGCGATCAGGGACCTTCGGGACATGATCTTTCACCACCGTCGCTCGACTTGAGCCGTCAGGCCCCTGCCGGGGCGCCAGGGCGATGGGCCGCGCCGGACAGGACGTTCGGCCCTGACAGCCCCTCCCGTGGCCACGTTGCGTTGATAGCGGGTACCGCAAGTCGGCACGGTGACCGCCCTGGCCACCCCCTCGGATAACGAGGGCCACGATCGCCAGAGGTGAGGGGGAGTCATGCAGTACGTTCAGCCCGGCCGACCGGACAGCATCGTGTCGGTACGGGAGCGGTATGAGAATTTCATCGGGGGTAAATGGCAGGCGCCCGCGCAGGGCCAGTACCGGACCGACCTGAGTCCGGCGACGGCCGGCGCGATTACCGAGGTGGCGCACTCGACGCCGCAGGATGTGGAGCTGGCGCTGGACGCTGCGCATGCGGCCAGGGACGCCTGGGGCGAGGCATCGCAGACGCGGCGCGCCACCGTCCTGAATGCGATCGCGGATGCGATCGAGCAGCACCAGGAGATGCTGGCCGTCGCCGAGAGCTGGGAGAACGGCAAGCCGGTCCGCGAGACCCTGAACGCTGACATCCCCCTGGTGATCGATCACTTCCGGTACTTCGCGGCAGCGGCCCGAGCCGAGGAGGGCCGGTCGACGCAGATCGACAAGGACCTGGTCGCCTACCACTTCCGCGAGCCGCTGGGCGTCGTCGCCCAGATTATCCCGTTCAACTTCCCGCTGCTGATGGCTGCCTGGAAGCTGGCGCCGGCGCTCGCGGCCGGCAATTGCTCGGTGATCAAGCCGGCCTCCCCGACGCCATGGTCGATCCTCAAGCTGATGGAGACCATCGAGGATGTCCTGCCGCCTGGCGTGATCAACGTCCTGACCGGCCCGGGTGGCGAGATCGGCAAGGCGCTGGCGACCAGCCCGCGGATCGCCAAGGTCGGGTTCACCGGCGAGACGGTGACCGGCCGGCTGATCATGCAGTACGCCGCGCAGAACCTCATCCCGTCCACCGTCGAGCTCGGCGGCAAGTCGCCGAACATCTTCTTCAGTGACGTGCTGGCCCACGATGACGAGTTCCTCGACAAGGCCGTCGAGGGCCTGGTGCTGTACGCGTTCAACAAGGGCGAGGTCTGCACGTGCCCGTCCCGGGCGCTGATCCAGGACGACATCTATGACGAGTTCATGGCCCGCTGCCTGGACCGGATCGCCGCGATCCGGCAGGGCAACCCGCTGGACACCGAGACGATGATCGGCCCGCAGGTATCGGCGCAGCAACTGGAGAAGGTCGCGTCCTACGTCGAGATCGGCCGCGGCGAGGGCGCGGAGGTGCTCATCGGCGGCCAGCGGGCGAGGATCGATGGCGAGTTCGCCGACGGCTACTACTTCCAGCCGACCGTCCTCAAGGGCGATAACAAGATGCGCGTGTTCCAGGAGGAGATCTTCGGGCCGGTCCTGGCGGTCACCACGTTCACCGACGACGCGGACGCGCTCGCGATCGCGAACGACACTCTGTACGGCCTCGGCGCCGGCGTGTGGACCCGCGATGGCAACCGTGCCTACAAGATGGGCCGCGGCATCAAGGCGGGGCGGGTGTGGACGAACTGCTACCACCAGTACCCCGCGGGTGCGGCATTCGGCGGCTACAAGATCTCGGGAATCGGGCGGGAGAACCACGCCATGATGCTCGATCACTACAGCCAGACCAAGAACCTGCTGGTCAGCTACAGCACCAAGCCGCTCGGCCTGTTCTGAGCCGGCATGTCCGAGACACCTGCGGCACCTCGGGTCACGGCTACCCCTGCGGCGCGCCGGGCGATTGCCCGCCTGCGCGCCGCCCGGGGCGGCCCGGTGATGTTCGTGCAGTCCGGCGGCTGCTGTGCGGGCAGCACGCCGATGTGCTTCCCCGACGGCGAATTCCTCGTCGGCGCGCTCGATGTCCTGCTGGGCGCGGTCGACGACTGCCCGTTTTACATCGACCGGCGGCTCGACGAGGCCTGGCATCAGGACCAGTTCGTCCTCGACGTCGAGGCGGGCGCGCCAGAGGGCTTCTCGCTGGCGGCCGGCGAGGGCCAGCGCTTTGTCACCCGCTCGGCCACCTGCGCGGTGGGGTGATGGCTACTGGTACGCGCGCCCCCGCGGCGGCCGCCGGTGGCGGGGAGCTATCGTCGCGGCGGCGGCACCTGGCGCTCGGCGTCCTGTGCCTCTCGCTCCTGATCGTCAACCTGGACAACACGGTGCTCAACGTCGCGCTGCCGACCCTGGTGCGCGATCTGCAGGCGACGTCCAGCCAGCTGCAGTGGATCGTCGACGCCTACATCATCGTCTTTGCCGGGCTGGTGCTGGTCGCGGGGAGCCTGGCGGACAGGGTCGGGCGCAAGCGGACATTCCTGGCCGGCCTCGTGGCGTTCGCCGGCGGCTCGGCGTGGGCGGCCTTCTCCGGCTCGGTGGGCGTCCTGATCGCGGCCCGGGCGAGCATGGGCGTGGGCGCCGCGCTGATGATGCCATCCACGCTGGCGATCATCACGGACATGTTCGTGGTCCCCGCGCAGCGGCAGCGCGCGATCGGCCTGTGGGCGGCGACCAGCGGGGTGGGCATCGCCATCGGCCCGATCGTCGGCGGCGTGCTGCTGGCTCACTACTGGTGGGGGTCGGTCTTCCTGATCAACGTGCCGATCGCCGCCATCGGCGTCGCGTTCGCCATTGCGCTGGTGCCCGACTCGAGGAACCTGGCCGCGGCGCGGCCCGACCTGGCCGGGGCGGCGCTGTCGGTCGCCGGCCTCGGGCTGCTGCTGTGGTCCATCATCGAGGCGCCGCTGCACGGCTGGTCCTCCGGCCTGGTGATCAGCACTGGCCTGGCCGGGCTGGCGATCCTGGCCGTATTCGCGCTCTGGGAGCGCCTGAGCTCGCATCCGATGCTGCAGCTCCGGTTCTTCGCCAGCAGGAGATTCTCCGCCGCGATCGCCTCGGTCGGGCTGGTCATGTTCGGGCTGTTCGGGGCGCTGTTCGTGATGACCCAGTTCCTGCAGTTCGACCTCGGCTTCACGCCGCTGGAGGCGGGGGTCCGCATCCTTCCGGCGGCGGGAGCGGTGGCCGTGATCGCTCCGCTTTCCGCCGTCGCCGTCCGGGCGGCCGGGACGAAGCTCGCCGTGGCCGCCGGCCTGCTGAGTATCGCCGCGGGACTGTGGCAGGTGTCGGGCATCTCGGCGGGCTCTGGCTATGCCAGCATCCTTCCCGGCATGATCCTGCTCGGCGCCGGCGCCGGGCTGGTGATCCCGGCGGCCACCGACTCGGTGATGGGCTCGCTGCCGCGCGGCGACACCGGCGTAGGCTCGGCGACCAACGGCGCGCTCATGCAGGTGGGCGGCGCCCTGGGAGTGGCCGTCATCGGCAGCCTGCTCGCCACCAGGTACCAGGACAAGATGACCGCGGCGCTCGCTCCCTACCACCTTCCCCCGGCGGTCCATACCGTGATCCTGGGGTCGGTCGGCGGCGCGCTCGAGGTGGCGGCGCGTGTCGCCGGCCCCGCCGGGGTGGCGCTCGCTCGCCTGGCCAGATCGGCGTTCATCAGCGGCGCGGATCTCGGGCTGCGGGCCGGGGCCGCGGTGGCCGTGGCCGGCGTGCTCGTCGCGCTGGCGGCGCTTCCCGCCCGGCCGCCAGCCGGCGGCGACTAGGCACTCTGCGCGCAGGGCTGCCGCCGCACGATGGTGCCGGCCGTGCCCTGCAGCAGCGCGGCGGCATCGTCGAGGCGGCCGATCGCCGCCATCCCGCCGGCGGCCTCCACGAAGCGGCAGACCGCCGCCACCTTCGGGCCCATGGAGCCGGCCGGGAATGACCGGGCCCGCAACTCGCGCGGTGTCGCGTGGCGGATGGGCCTGGCCTGGGGGGTTCCGTACCCGTCGAGTACCCCCGCGACGTCGGTCAGCAAGAGCAGGGCGTCAGCGCCGACGGCCCGGGCCAGCAGCGCCGCGGTCAGGTCCTTGTCCACCACGGCCTGCACGCCGCGCAGCCCGCCGGCGCCGTCGGCCACGACCGGGATACCGCCGCCGCCGGCGCAGACGACGATGACGCCGGCCTCGGCCAGCAGCCGGATCACTTCCAGTTCGACCAGGTCGACCGGCTCCGGAGAGGGCACCACCCGCCGCCACGCCGGCCCGTCCTGACGGACGTCCCAGCCGAGCTCGGCGGCCAGGCGCAGCGCCGTGGCCCGGTCGTAGACAGGGCCGACGAACTTGGCGGGATCGGCGAACGCGGCGTCGTCCGCCCGCACGAGGGTGCGGCAGACCAGGCAGGCGGCGGCCCGGCCCGGCGCGGCGCGGCGCAGCGCCTGCACGAGCCAGTACCCGATCATCCCCTGGGTCTGCGCGCCCAGCACGTCGAACGGGTAGGGCCGCGACAGCGCCGGGTCGCTGGCGCTCTGCATCGCGAGCACGCCGACCTGCGGGCCGTTCCCGTGGGTGATGATCAGGTCGTGGTCGGGCAGCAGCGGCGCCAGCGCGGCGACGGCGCGGGCGACGTGTGACTCCTGGATGTCGGAGTCCGGCGCCTCGCCCCGCTCCAGCAGCGCGTTGCCGCCGAGGGCGACGACCACCCTCATCCCGGGTGGCCGATCGTCGCCACCATGAGGGCCTTGATGGTGTGCATCCGGTTGGCCGCCTGGTCGAAGACGACTGACTGCGGTGACTCGAAGACCTCGTCGGTCACCTCCAGCGCCGCGAGCCCGCGCTTGTCGTAGATCTGCCGCCCGACCTCGGTCTCCCGGTTGTGCAGGGCCGGCAGGCAGTGCATGAACTTCACCGCCGGGTTGCCCGTGGCCGCCAGCACGCCCGCGTTCACCTGGTAGCCGATGAGCTGGTCGATGCGCCCGTCCCACCCGCTGGCCGGCTCGCCCATGGACAGCCAGACGTCGGTGTAGAGAAAGTCGGCCCCCGCCACGGCGGCGGCCAGGTCGTCGGTGACCGTCAGCCGGGCGCCGGACCCGGCCGCCAGCCCGGCGGCGATGTCGCGGACGGCCGGGGCCGGGTGCAGGGCCGCCGGGGCGCAGATCCGGGCGTCCATCCCCAGCATCGCGCCGGTCACCAGCAGCGAGTTCGCCGTATTGTTGCGGCCGTCCCCGAGATAGCAGAAGGTCACCTCCCGCAGCGGCCGGGCCGCGTGGTCCCGCATGGTCAGGATGTCAGCCAGCATCTGGGTCGGGTGCCAGGTGTCGGTGAGCCCGTTCCAGACCGGCACGCCGGCGAACTCGCCCAGGGTGTCGGCTGACTCCTGGGCGAACCCCCGGTACTCGATGCCGTCGTACATGCGGCCGAGCACCCGTGCGGTGTCCTTCATCGACTCCTTGTAGCCGAGCTGGGATCCCTCGGGGCCGATATAGGTCACGTGCGCCCCCTCGTCGTGGGCGGCGACCTCGAACGCCGAGCGGGTCCGAGTCGAGGCCTTCTCGAAGATCAGCGCGATGTTAAGGTCGGCGAGCCGGTGCCTGCGAAATCCCAGCTGCTTGTCGCCGCGCACCTGGGCGCCGAGCTCCACCAGGTGCAGGAACTCCTCCCGGCTGAGGTCGGTCTCCTTCAGCAGGCTGCGTCCGTGCAGGTCCATCAGATGTCCTCCTCGCGGGGCTCAGGCGGGGTCACGGCGCGGCCCATGGCCAGGCGAAGCCGGGCGGCGTCGGCTCGCTCGAGTTCCTCGACGGCGAGGCTCACCTGCGCCAGGGCCTGCTCCAGCTGCGGAATCCACCGGTCCTGGATGGCGCGCAGCCGGTGCCGGGTGGCGAGCGCCTCGGACTCGATCACGTGCAGCGCCCGGGCGGCGACCGCGTGCTGGACGGCGGCGGCGAGCGCGTCGCGGTGCGCCCGCCGGGCCTGCGCGAGGGCCGGGCCGTCCCAGGTGGCCGGCGCCGGGATGGTGCAGGTCGCCGTGGCCGGATAGCGAATCCCCATAGTGACCGCGTCGGTCACGGTCACGTCCGCGAACTGGCCGTCGGCGGCCAGCCTGATCGCGTGCTGGCCGCCGAGCAGCCCCGCGCGCAGCAGCCACCGCTGCGCGTCGGCCTGGCAGCGATCCCACCGCTCCGCGGCCAGCTCCGCCGCGCTCTGCCGCCGGGCGAGCTCGTCGCGCAGGAGCCGCAGCTTGCGGTCGAGCAGGCCGGCGCCGCGCCGCGCGGTCTCCAGCCGCGCCGTGAGCGACAGCCGGCCGGCCCGGCCCGGCGGCACCGAGAGCCGCCCGGTGGTCACGGGTCGCCCCCGGTGGTCACGGGTCGCCCCCGGTGCCGGACTCCGGCCGGTAGTAGGCGTCGAGTGCCTGAGCCGGCAGCATGGTCAGCTCCCGCCGCGGCAGCCGGCCCAGCGCCTGCCAGGCCCGGTCCAGGGTCTCCGGCAGGCTGCGGTTCTCGTCGCGGCCCTGGTTCATGAGCTGCTCCTCGAAGGCCGTCGCGAAGTCCCGGTACTGCCGGTCCGCCGGGCTGAGGGCGGCGGCGCCGATCAGCTCCGCGAGCTCCCCGGCCCGGCGGGCGGCGGCGAGCGCCGCCAGGGACTGCGCCGCCACGTCGAGGTGGTCGTCCCTGGTGCGACCGGGCCCGGCGCCGTGGTGCATGAGCCTGGACAGGGAGGACAGCGCGTCGACCGGCGGGTAGATGCCGCGGGCATGCAGGTCCGCGGACAGCACGATCTGGCCTTCGGTGATGTAGCCGGTGAGGTCGGGCACCGGGTGGGTGATATCGCCGGCGGGCATGGTCAGCACCGGGATTACCGTTACCGAGCCCGCCGTGCCGCGGATCCGCCCGCAGCGCTCGTACAAGGACGCCAGGTCGCTATAGAGGTAGCCCGGATAGGCCCGGCGCGCCGGAATCTCGCCGCGTGCGGCGGACACCTCGCGGAGGGCCTCGCAGTAGCTCGTCATGTCGGCCATCACGACCAGCACGTTCCGGCCGAGCGTGAAGGCCAGGTCCTCGGCCACGGTCAGGGCGATCCGCGGCGTGAGGATGCGCTCGATCACCGGCGCGTCGGCGAGGTTGAGCAGCAGCACGAGCTCGGCCGCCGCGGATCGTTCTTCGAGTACCTTGCGAACCGCCGCGGCGTCGGCATGAGTGATGCCCATGGCGGCGAAAACGACGCAGAAGGGCTCTCCCCCCGCTGATGCCTGGGCGGCGATCTGCGCGGCCAGGTCGAGATGCGGCAGGCCCGCCACCGAGAAGACCGGCAGCTTCTGGCCGCGGACCAGGGTGGTCAGCGCGTCAATCACCGAGACTCCGGTCAGCACGGGCTCGGCGGGCGGCTCGCGGAGCACCGGGTTCATCGGGAAGCCGGTAACGGCCGCGGTGACCTCGCCGGTGATCGCCGGACCGCCGTCCACCGGCTCGCCCCGGCCGTTGCAGACCCGGCCGAGCCAGTCCGCGCCGACCGGAATCCGCAGCGGCGTGCCGCTGAAGGCCACCCGGACGCTGGCCGGCGTCATGCCCGCGGTGCCCTCCAGCACCTGCACCACGGCGAGGTCGCGATCGGCCTCCAGGACCAGCCCGTGCCGGGGCGGTCCGGTTCCGGTCGCGATGGTGGCGAACTCGTCCCAGCCCACTCCGGTCACGCCGCGCACGACGAGCAGCGGGCCCCGCAGCTCGACCACGTCGGTGTACTCGCGCTGCGCCCAGGCGGTCATGGCGCCGTCTCCGCCGGCATCCCGGCTGGCGGCCCCGCTGCCTGCGCGCCGCCCAGTTCATCCAGGCGCTCCAGCATCACCTTCTCCCGGCTGGTGACCTCCTCCGGCGTCGCGGCCTCCTCCCGGGCACGCAGGATCGGCGAGAAATCCTGTTCCTCGATCCTGGCGGCCGCGACGCCGGCCAGGGCGAGCGCCTGACAGCGCTCGGCGACCGCCAGGACCGCCCCGGCCAGCGCGGCCGCCCGGCCGGTGTCGCAGAACGCGTCGGCCGCGCTCAGCGCGCTCTGCTGCAGCAGGCCCTCCCGGATCAGGCGGCCGGCCAGGATCGTGGCCCGCTCGGCCGGGGGCAGCGCGCTGACCCCCATCAACTCGGCGAGCGAGCTGAGCCGGTCGGCCTCCGCGAGCAGCGCGGCCAGGCGGCCGCGGCGCTGCGCCCAGCCGGGATCGCCCTGGCTGGCATGCCAGGCGGCGATGACCGAGTCGTCGCGGGAGAAGGAGCCGGACCAGGAGACCGCCGGGTAATGGCGGGCATAGGCCAGGTCCCGGTCCAGCGACCACAGGCAGCGCACGTACCGCTGGGTATAGGTGGTGACCGGCTCGGCCAGGTCGCCGCCGGCGGGGGAGACCGCGCCGATGATCGTCACCGAGCCATCGCGGCCCTCGCTGGTCACGACGCGGCCGGCTCGCTCGTAGAAGGCGGCCAGGGCCGAGGCCAGACTGGCAGGATACCCCTCCTCCGCCGGGAGCTCCCCGCTGCGCGAGGCGAACTCGCGCAGCGCCTCCGCCCACCGCGAGGTCGAGTCGGCGATGACCACGACGTCCAGGCCCATGTCCCGGAAGTGCTCGGCGACAGCCGCGGCACTGTAGATGCTCGCCTCGCGCGCCATCATGGGCATGTTGGAGGTGTTCGCGATGACGACGGTCCGGTCGGCCAGGCGGCCGCCGCTGCGCTGATCGGTGAGGTCAGCTAGCTCGCCGAGCATGTCGGCCAGTTCATTGCCGCGCTCGCCGCAGCCGACGTAGACGATCACGTCCGCGTCGCACCACTTGGTGATCTGCTGCAGCAGCATGGTCTTGCCGGTCCCGAATCCGCCGGGCACCGCCGTCGTGCCGCCCCTGGCGACCGGGAACAGCACGTCGATGACGCGCTGCCCGGTGACCAGCGGCGCGTCGCTGTCGCGGCGCGCACGGTAGGGCCGGGGGTTGCGCACCGGCCAGGCCGACGTCAGCCGTACCGGCGTGCCGGCCACCGTCGCGATGGTGGCGTCGCCGGGCACGAGCCCGGCCGGACGCAGCCGCGCGACCGTGCCGCTCAGGCCGGGCGGCACCAGCACGCGGTAGCCGATCCCGCCGGGGGTGGCGACCGTGCCCAGGCCGGTGCCGCCGCCGACGGTGGCGCCGTCGGCCACCTCGGGCGTGAAGGCGAACTCCTGGCTGCCCGGGGCCGCCGCGGAAGCGCCCGGCTCGAGCCAGACAGGCGCTCCGGCCAGGGGGCGCAGCAGCCCGTCGAAGATGCCGCCGAGCAGATGCGGGCCGAGCCGGGCCGACAGCGGCTCGCCCCGGGAACGGGCCGCGCCGCCGGGGGCGAGGCCGCCGGTGTATTCGTAGGCCTGGATCGTCGTCACGTCGCCGCGGATGGCCACGGCCTCGCCCGGCAGCCGCCGGGGGCCCAGCTCGACGATGTCGTTCATGGCCACGCCCGCCAGGCCCGCCACCTCCACGAGGGGCCCGCTCACCCGGGCAATCCGGGCCGCGGCGTCGCTCATGACCGGTCGCTCATGGCGTCCACAGCCCGCGCACGTCGCCGCCGAGCGAATCGACGGCCAGGTCGGCGAGCCTGGTCAGCGAGCAGTCCACGATCACGCCGGGGGAGCGCGCCACGACGCCGCCGGACGGGGCCGGTGACAGGCTCGCCTCCGGGCCGGCCGCGCGCCCGGCCAGCCGCGCGAGGCGCTGGGCCAGCTCGTCGTAACCCGGCTGCCCGGGCAGGGCGCTGACAGCGGCACGGACCTGGCCGCGCAGCTCCTCGGACGCCTCGCGGCGGGCCCTCAACAGCGCCGACCTGGCCTGGCCGCGGGCGCGGCTGAGCTCGACGGCCGCCAGCGGAGCCGCCTGCGCCCGGCCGTCATCTCGTGCCTGCGCCAGGGCCGCCCCCGCCTCGCGGCGGGCCCGGCCGACGATCCGCGCTGCCTCGCCGCTCGCGTCGGCGCGGATCCGGGCGGCCTGCTGCGCCGCCGTTCGCAGCAGCTGGGCCCGGACGGGCTCCAGGGCCGTTATCGCGTCATCCTTGGCGGTCATGCCCGCATCACCGCCGTCACGACGTCGGGCCGGCGCGCCAGCTCCCCGGCCAGCCAGCCGGCCGCGGCGGCGGTCAGGACCACCACGCAGATGTCGCGCGGCAGCGAGCGCCACGCGGCGCTCGCCGCCGCCTGGTCGTCCGCCGGGCAGACCACCGCGCCGGCCAGGGCGTAGCCCTCAACGCGCAGCGACTCCCCGATCACCGCGGCCCGGGACACCGCGCTCACGCCTTCCCGACCAGGATGATCCCGATGATCAGGCCGTAGATCGCGATGCCCTCCGCCAGGCCGACGACCACCATCGCCCGGCCGAACAGCTCCGGTCGCTCGCTCATGGCCGCCAGGGCCGCGGCGCCGGTGTAGGCGACGGCGATGCCCGCGCCGATCGTGGACCCGGCGACCGCGATCGCGGCCCCGATCAGGGCCGCGCCGTTCCCGCTCGCGCCGGCCGCGCCGGCCGCCGCATGGGCCGCCGACCCGCTGGCCACCGCGCTCGCCGGATCCGTGGTCGCCGAGATGACCAGCAGCACCGCGGCGCCGACCATCAGGAGCGCGCCCGTCCCGGCGAGGATCAGCGTGCCGCGCCGCCAGCGGCGCGCGGCCAGCCGTGCCAGCAAGGCGGCCCCCGCGATCACGGGCAACCCGATCAGCCAGGTAACTATCACCCGTCCACTCCCTTCATGCTGAGCCCGGGAACCCGGTCCTCGGCGGCTTCCTCGTCGCTGCTCTGCGTGGGCACATGCCAGGGCCGGAACGGCTCTCCCTGCGTCACGAAGACCCGGGAGAACAGCTCGTAGTACTCCAGCCGCAGGGCCTGGATCGCGGCGACCAGCCCGCCCAGGGCGAAGGCCAGCGCCGTCCCCGCCACGAACACTCCGACGCCGGCCACAGCCAGCAGGCCGCCGCGCTGCCAGAGCGCGCGGGCGCCGTCCCAGACGAGCAGGCCCAGCGCGGCATGGGTCAGGCCGAACGCCGCCAGCCGGGTGAAGGACACGAGGTTGGAGCCGAGCCGGACCACCAGGTCGACTACCTCCACTGACGCCTGGACGGCCCCGGTGCCGCCGCCGCCCGCCTCCGCGAGGAAGCCGGCGAAGGCGAGCAGCAGCCCGGCCAGGGCCACGCCGCCGCCCGCGGCTACCAGCGCGCTGAGGTGGAAGTACCATCCAGCCGCCGCCAGGCCCGCGCCGAGAAAGACGCAGCTGCCCGCGATGCCCGAGGGCGCGTAGAGCGCGAATCGCCAGCCGCCCTCGCGCCAGCGGTTAGCCAGGCCGAGCGCATAGGCGCCGGCCAGCAGGATTGCGCCGACGCCGCCCGCGACCAGCAGCAGGGTCACCGGCTGGCTCAGCGGGTCGAGCCAGATCACCGGCACCAGGCCGGTCGGGCCGAAGCATTCCCCGTAGAGCAGGCCGAACACAGTGGCCGCGATCCCGGCGCCGCCGACGAAGGGCCAGGCGGCCCGGAACCGGCGGGCCCAGCGCGGCCAGCCCGCGCGCAGCGCCGCGGCGACCGCGAGCAGGAAGATGCCCTGCCCCACATCGCCGAACATCATGCCGAACATCAGCACGTAGCTGGCCCAGGCGAGCCAGGTGGGATCGAGATCGGCGTACGGCACGGTTCCGTACGTCTGCACCAGCGGCGTCAGCGCACGGTGCAGCGGGGGGCCGGCGAGCAGGGTGGGCGCGTCCACGCCCGCGGGACGCGGCAGCGCGACCACGCCGCCGCCCGCCTGCGCGACGGCAGCCGTCACCTCGGGCAGCCGGGCGGCCGGGATCCAGCCCGCCAGTGCCGCGGCGCCCGATCGCCGGACCGCGCTGCCGGCGTAGGCCTGGAGCTGCGCCTCGCCCGCCAGCAGGTCGTCCCGGCCGGCCCGCTCCAGCGCCTCGAGGTCGGGGCGGACCGCGGACAGGACCGGGTCGGGCAGCCGGCCGCCGCCGCGGAGTCCGCGGGCGGCCTCGCCCGGCCGGGCCGGCTCGCCGTGACCGCGGTCGATCTGGACGGCCCCGGTGCCCGCGACACGCACGAGCACGTCACGAAGGGCACTGTCGGGCGCCACCAGGGCCACCCGCCGCATGCGGACCGGCACCGCCGAGTCAAGCCACCGCATCGTAGGCCTCCAGCGGCCCGCCGCCGCGGGCGGCGATCTCCAGGGCCGCGCACACTCGCCTGGCGTCGGCCGCCAGCACGGCGACCGCACCCAGCACCGGCCCGCTGTCCGGCCCGGACGACCGCAGCAGCAGGTGACCATCGCGGTCGACCCTCGCCCACCACGCGGCCTCGGCCTGCCACAGGTCTTCCGCCGAGCCCGGGCCCTCGGGCGAGCCGAGCCCGGCCAGGGCCCAGCGCGCCGGGGCGGCCAGGTCGGCGCGCAGCCGGTCGAGCGAGGATGCGCCGGCCGCCGCCTGGCCGAGCAGGGGCAGGGCGCTGTCGAGGGCGGTGCTGTCGAGGGCGGTGCTGTCGAGGGCGGGCGGCGTCGCGGCCCGGCCTACGGCGAATCGGTCGGTGGCCAGCAGCAGCGCTGCCGCGCCCGCGGCCCAGGTCCGGGCCGGA
>Ga0307373_10011745_pt1 | contig 12621 bp, 8 predicted proteins | sample OX2MG_FD_202534 | JGI IMG/M metagenome (GOLD analysis project Ga0307373, IMG submission 202534) | Soil microbial communities from Risofladan, Vaasa, Finland - OX-2 | ecosystem: Environmental > Terrestrial > Soil > Coastal area > Acid sulfate soil | place: Finland: Risofladan, Vaasa | collected...
TCACCGTGAATCCTTGGATGGGTATGTCGATTCATCGCAAGGGACGGAGTTAAAGCGCCGACGCCAGCCTTTTCAGGACTGGCGAAAACGGTTATGTCAGTGATTTCAAAGAATCCCCGGGAGTGCGAAGGAACACTGAGGAACTCACAGAAACTGCTAATGTTCCTTTACTGTTCCTTCGCAACCGAGCGTCGGATATTCCAAAACTCACTTCGCGGATGGATTGGCTACGACGCTTCCGTTGGGCTCCCAGATAGAGTATTGAGGGGCAATTGCGTTTACGCCACCTACTGGATTTTGGAGTATTCCGCCCTGGCTTGCTGAAGGATGGGAATGCCGGGGTCGGCGTTCTTCCAGAGAGCCAGAAAATCCTGGTAGGCCTTGCGCGCTTTGTCCTTCTGGCCCGCAAGCGCCTCGGCGCGCGCCAGGCGTTGGAAGCGTTCGAGCTTCTGCGGGTCGCCGGAGAATTCATCGGGCAGGAATTTGAGCGCAACGAAGCGCCCGAGCGTGGTGTCTTCGGCCCGATACACCACACCCATGCCGCCGCCACCCAGCTTTTCAAGAACGCGATAATGGGAAACCGTTTCGTTCATCACTGGAATTTCCTGATCAGCACCACGTCGCTGGACTGGCTGCCACGGGCGAGCGCAAGCTGGCCGTCGCGCGAAATGTCAAACCAGAAGATGTGGCCGGAATCATAGTGCGTCAGTTGCCGGGGGGCGCCGCCGTCGATGGGCTGCGCCACTATGTTCGACACACCACCCTTTTGCACGGTGTAGGCAATGGCGCGGCCATCGGGGGTCCAAACAGGCCGCGCGCGAGGGTCAGTGGCTGGTAAAAACTTAAAGGTCTTCACGGGCTTGCCGCCCGCAAACGGTAGGATGGCCAGCTCCGATGGTTTCTGGGGCTCCTCTTTATAAGAACAGGCGAGCCACTTTTCATCGGGAGAGACGGATGGCAAGGAGGCTCCTGCCGCGTTGGTGAGTTGAACTGGCTTGCCGCCGTCAATCGAGACTTTCCAAATCTCGCGCTTCCCGGACGAGAGCGACCAGTAAACCACCCACTTGCCGTCCGGCGAGCATGACGGCCCCATATCGTACGAACCCTCCGTCAGTTGCTTCAGGCTACTGCCGTCCGGGTTCACGCGCCAGATGCGCGGGCCTCCTCCTTTCGGGGCTGTCACAAACGTGATGTAGCCTGAACCATCACAAGCCGACGGCAGCTCGTCCGGAAGCGCTGTCTGGACCAGCTTCCGGCTCTCACCGTCCCTGGGATTGACCTGCCAGAGCGAATCGTTGCCATTTGCCAGCGAGTCGTAAACTATCTTGCCGTCCCCGGTCCAGGAAAGGCCCCCGGTGCCATCGGCATTCGAAAGGCCTTGGGTAATCTGCCGGGGATGGTCCCACTCGCCTTTCGGCGCAATCCAGATGTTGGACGCGCTCTCTGTTTTTACGGTGGCGAGCGCGCCGCCGTCCGCCGTCACGCTGAGGCCGTCGTAGTCATTCAGGTCATTGGTGATCCTGCTGACCTCGCCATTGGGATAAGACACCTGCCACATCTGGCGCTGCCCTGGAGTAGAGAAATCGCTCGCAATCATCAGCAGGCTCTTGCCACCCGGCAGCCAGGCCAACTGGTGGACATTAAACCAGCGTTTGGAGCCGACCTGCTGCTCCTTCCCTGTTGAAACGTTAACCGCGAAGGGATGAAATTCCCAGGGAGAGAACGTTCCGGCGCCTACGGCGATCACTTTGCCGTCCGGCGACCAGGCAGGGCCGCCGCGAACCCAGAATAACTTCGGCACTTCCCGCCTGGCCAGGACCCGCCCGCCGCTTCCGTCAGCGCCCGCAAGCACAAGCTGGGTCTCGCCTTTTCCGGGAAGGAATCGCACAAAGGCCATTCGCCCGCCATCCGGAGAAAACGTGACGGCAGTGGACACATTTTCCAGCAGCTTGCTCGATTGGCCGCCCAGCGCCGGGACCCGGTACAAGTCAGCTTGGCCCGTCCCGTTCTGAGGTTCCTCAACGTAGTCGAGGTAGTTGCCGTCGGGAGTGAACGTCAGACCCGCGTACCTGACAGGAGCGGAAGGAACGATCTGCACATTGCTGCCGGTGGCGATCTGGCGCAGCCAGAGGCTTCGGTCGCCCGCCCCTTCCTGAACGTAGGCCACGTACCGGCCCTCGGGTGAAATGGCCGCCAACTCCGCCGTGCCGGTCGTAGTGAGCTGGGTGATCTGCATGTTGGCGGGCGAGGATGGCGGGGCAATTGCCTGGCCCGAGGGACGCGTCAGACGGTAGATGGCATAACCGCCCGCCGCCAGCAAAATCAGGAGCACTGCCGTCAGGCCCTTCCGGTGCCTTTTGACGAGCGCTGCCACCATCTGCGAATCGGAGCTGGCATGGTCGGCGCTCTGTAGCGGCGGCTTTACGCCGCCATCTGGCGAGGTAAACTCGCCGCTACGTGCCGATGGCGAGGACGCCGACGATGCCAAACCGTAGGGGAGGGCTTCGCCCTCCCGCGGGAGCCCGGAGGGCTCCCCTACCCGAGAACGCCCGGAACTCGTGTCGCGCTTCAGACGCTTGAGGTCGGCACGTACTTCTGCCGCCGACTGGCAACGAAGTTCGCGGTCCTTTTCAAGGCATTTGGTGATGATTCGATCAAGCTCAGAGGGCAGGTCTGGGTTGATACGCGTAACCGGCGCGGGATCTTCGGCAAGAATCTTGTGAAAGATCACCGCCGTGGTTTCGCCATAAAAAGCCTGGCGGCCGGTGGCCATTTGGTAGAGCACTGCGCCGAAGCTGAACAGGTCGGTGCGGGCGTCGAGCGGCTCGCCCCGCGCCTGCTCCGGGCTCATGTATGCCACCGTGCCCACCGTGGCGCCGGGGCTGGTGAGATTTTCGCGATCGAAGGTGGCGGTGGGAGCAGCGGTCAATCCCTCACCCGGTCCCTCGCGGGACCACCCTCTCCCGGAGGGCGAGGGTTGAGAGGAAATTGTTAATTTCGCCAAACCGAAATCGAGAATCTTGGCCTGGCCGCGTGCAGTGACAAAAATATTGGCCGGCTTGATGTCGCGATGGACGATGCCTTTCTGGTGTGCCGCGTCGAGCGCGTCGGCCATTTCGATGGCGAGGTCGAGCAATTGGGGCAGCGGTAACGCCGCCGTCCCGGCGGCTTGCCGGCCAGAGGCCGGCGCCATCAGCCACCCTTTCAGCGTCGCGCCCTCCATCAGCTCCATGGCAATGAAAGGCCGGCCCTCATGCTCGCCAATTTCGTAGATGGTGCAGATGTTGGGATGATTGAGCGCGGCGGCGGCTCGGGCCTCGCGCTGAAAGCGTTCGAGCTTTTGCGGATCGCCGGAGAATTCGTCGGGCAAAAACTTCAGCGCAACAAACCGGCCGAGCGTGGTGTCCTCAGCCTTATAGACGACACCCATCCCTCCGCCACCCAACTTCTCAAGAACGCGATAATGGGAAACTATTTCGTTCATCACTGGAAATCCCTGATCAGCACCACGTCGCTTGATTGGCTGCCACGCGAGACGGCCAAGCTCTTTCCGGCGCGCGAGAAGGCAAACTCGAAAATCTGCTGGTTCTTGAAGTGGGTCAATTGCTTTACCGCACCGCCATTGATCGGCAGGAGCCACAAGTTCGACGCGCCACTCTCGGTACGAATGAGGATCAGTCCGCTCCCATCCGGAGACCATTCGAAAGGCCGACGAAACTCGTCAATAGAAGAAAGCAGGCTTGTTTTCAGTCGGACGGGCTTCCCGCCGCCGAGCGGAACGACCCCGTAGAAGAGTGCGTAACGGTTCGACCCTTCCTTCGCCACCACCAGAGATGCCACCCACTTCCCGTCGGGAGAAATGGCGAAGGGGATATACGGTGACTGAACTTCACGGAGCCGGACGGGTTGCCCTCCATCGAGCGGCATTTTGAAAAGAACGCCCTTAGTTCCGACAATCGACGTGTAGAAGAGCCACTTGCCATCCGGCGAGATGTCGAACTCCGACGCGGATCCGGTGTGGGTGATCTGCCGGGCGCCGCCGCCGTCGGCGTTCATTTCCCAGATGTCCAGCGATCCGCCCCGGCCGGCCCGATAGACGATGGTGCGGCCATCCGGCGTGATCCTCGGATGATCGTCGGGAGGAGATGAAGTCAATTGCCTTGCGTTTGAACCATCGGAGTCCATCCTCCAGAGCTCGTACGTGCCGCCTTCAGTCGAGCTGTACACAATCTTGCCGTCCGGCGTCCAGGCAAGTCCGTTCGAGCCATCCAGGTTCCCGTTCGACGCGCTGACGTCGCGCAGCTTGCCGATGTCGTCCGAGGGGCCTTCCCAGATGCTGGCCGATTTCTGCCTCTGGACCGTCACTAGGCTCTTGCCATCACTCGCAATGCTCACACCCGAGTAATCATTCAAATCGTTGGTGATGCGCCGCACCTTTCCGCCGGGGTAGGAAAGTCGCCAGATTTGCCCGAGTTGCAATCCCTGGTTGGGGCTATCCGCGACGGCGGCGAGCAGGCCGCTTGCGTCCGGGAGCCAGACGACCTGGCCAATGGCGAACCAATTCGGCGTAGGCGGGATCTGGATGGGCGTGGGAGAACCTCCGCCAACAGGGATTTGCAGCAACTGGGGGTGCCAATGGCCGGCGACGACTTGTGCGGAGGTGGCCATCGTTTTCCCGTCCGGAGACCACGACGGACCAGAGCGCGACAGGAACTCGGGTGAATGGACGGCGGATAGCAGATGGAGATTGGACCCATCGGCATCGGCGCTAAAGACGCGGTTGGCATCGAGCGCCAGACGCACAAAAGCGAAACGGTTGCCGTCCGGAGAGAACGTCACCGGGCTATCGACATCGGCAACGACCTCTTGCGGAGACCCTCCGAGCGTCGGGATGCGGTTGAGTACCCAGTCACCCTGAGCCCTATTCTGCCGCGAGTAATAGATGGAATTCCCGTCCGGCGAAAACGCCACGCCCCGATAGGAGGACGCCGACGCGGGAACGATTTCGACTCGGCTATCAGTACCCACTTGCCGCAACCACAGTGAGTGCTTTCCGTTCCTGGACGTAACGTAGGAAACGTATTTTCCGTCAGGGGAGAGCGCCGCCATCTCCGCGTCGCCGGAAGTCGTCAGGCGCGAAATCTGCATCGTCTGGAGCGGAGCGCCCGATGAGCCCGCCGGCGAGCCTCGCGCAAAGTATTGAAAGATTCCATAGCCCACCGCACCGAGTAGAAGAACCAGAATCACCACGCTCGCCAGCGCCTTCCCACGGTGTCTCCGCAAGACGCCGGCAATAATCTGCGAATCGGAGCTGGCATGGTCGGCGCTCTGTAGCGGCGGCTTTACGCCGCCATCTGGCGAGGTAAACTCGCCACTACGTGCCGGCGATGAGGACGCCGACGATGCCGTGGCACGGGCATCCTGCCCGTGTTCTGCAGGGGACACGGCCGAGACGGCCGTGCCACGGCCGGAGCTGGTGTCACGCTTCAGGCGCTTCAATTCGGAGCGGACTTCCGATGCGTGCTGGTATCGCAGGTCACGGTCTTTTTCAAGAAGTCGGTTGAGTATGCGGTCCAATTCCGGCGGAATTTCCGGGTTGATTCGGGATGGCGGCGCCGGGTCTTCGGCAAGAATCTTATGAAAGATCACCGCCGTGGTTTCGCCAGAAAAGGCCTGGCGGCCAGTGGCCATTTCATAAAGCACCGCACCGAAACTGAAAAGATCGGTCCGGGCGTCGAGCGGCTCGCCGCGCGCCTGCTCCGGGCTCATGTATGCAACTGTGCCCACCGTGGCGCCGGGGCTGGTCAGGTGCTCGCGGTCAAAGGTGGCCGTAGGCAATTCTGTAGCGGCGATGTCCTCATCGCCGGTTTCTGCGGCATCGGTAGGGGCGGACGGCGTCCGCCCAGGGCGCAGGCCCTGCGCCCCTGCGGTTAATTTCGCTAACCCGAAATCGAGAATTTTTGCCTGGCCCCGGGCGGTGACAAAAATATTGGCCGGCTTGATGTCGCGATGGACGATGCCTTTCTGGTGCGCGGCGTCGATCGCGTCGGCCATCTCGATGGCGAGATCGAGCATTGGGGCGATTTGTAGCGCCGCCGTCCCGGCGGCTTGCCGGCCAGAGGCCGGCGCTACCAGCCAATCCTTCAGCGTCTGGCCTTCCAGCAATTCCATGGCGATGAACGGCCGGCCTTCATGCTCGCCGACTTCGTAAATCGTGCAGATGTTGGGATGATTCAGTGCCGCCGCGGCACGCGCTTCGCGCTGGAAGCGTTCGAGCTTCTGCGGGTCGCCGGAAAATTCATCGGGCAGAAACTTCAGCGCAACGAAGCGCCCGAGCGTGGTGTCTTCCGCCCGATACACCACACCCATCCCTCCGCCGCCGAGCTTCTCCAGAATTCGATAATGGGAAATGATGTCGCCGGTCAACGGAGTGCCCCCGTCCCGTAGTGTCAACATCATAAGGAGCGTGGAGGGGTAAGTCAACACCTGCCGCAGAAAAGCGCGGATCTGAAGAACGGCGCTGCACACTGTTCCCATTTCAGGGCGAGATTCCTCGCGGAGTTTAGTCCGAGCGCAGGGCGGGATTTCTCGGCTCCTCGGAATGACGCGCGAACGGGACTCAGAATGACATCAGGCGGACTGCTGGGATTCTTCGCTCCGCTCAGAATGACAGGAAGCGGGCCGGCAACAATTCATCCAATAGACTCGGCAGGCGGGCTGATATAATGGGCAGCAAATTCCGGAGGGGGGCAAAGATGCGGCAGATTTTCCCACGGCTGATGGTCGGCGACAGTTCGGGAAGCGTGCGCGAAGTTGAAATTTCCAAGCCCGAATTCACCCTGGGCCGCCAGAGCGATAACGACCTGGTGCTGCTCCACAGCGGGATCTCGCGGCGGCACGCGCGCATCCTGAAGACCGCGCAGGGCTACGTTCTGGAAGACGCGGAAAGCCGCCACGGCACGTTTGTGAATGGCGAACGGGTCACCACCTGCCTGCTGAAGTCCAGCGACCAGATCAATCTGGGTGTGGCGGAAACCTATGCGCTCACGTTCCAGATGCGGGAAGCGGAACTCCCCGGCCTGCTGGAAAAATTGGAGAAGGCGGCGGAAAGTCCCGCCCCAAAACTCCAGCACCTGGGCCTGCTGCTCCAGATGGCCCAGATGCTCTACCGGTCGCCGTCACTCGAAAAGGTGCTGACGGCGCTGGTGGACTCCGCGCTGAGCATAACGGGAGCCGACCGCGGATTGCTTTTCCTGCGGGAAGCGAACGGAGAACTGAAGCTGCGGGTGGCGCGCGCGCCGGATGAAATCAGCCTGGACCCGCCGCCCGAAGATTACTCCAAGGCCGTGGTGGAGCGCGTGGCGGAGACGGGCCGGGAAGAAATGGGCCTGGAAGAAGCGCTGACCGGGCGCGCCGCTTACGAAACCATGACCATCCAGGGCGGGGTGCGCGGCGTGGTGGCGGTCCCTCTGATCAAACTTCCGGTGACGGACGCTCGCGGCGAGTCGATCGTGGGTAGCGCACCGGAACAACTGGGCGTACTTTATCTCGACAGCCGCTCGCACGCCACCTCGCTGACGGGGCTGGACCGCCAGGTTTTGCAGACGCTGGCGGTTGAAGGCGCCACGGTCATTGAAAACGCGCGGCTGCTGCGCCTGACCCGCCGCCAGGAACGCGTTCAGCACGAATTGGGGCTGGCGCTCGACATTCAGCAGGGCCTGCTGCCCCAGACGCTGCCCACCGGCCCGTATTTCGAGGTCCATGCCTTCACGGTGCCGAGTTCCGGCGTGGGGGGCGATTACTACGACACGATTGCCCTGCCGGAGGATCGCATTGGATTTGCCGTGGCCGACGTTTCCGGAAAGGGCCTGCCCGCCGCCATCCTGGCCGCCAACCTACAGGGAGCTTTCGCTACGGTGGCCGCCGGAAATCTGGGATTGCCGGAGATTTTCAGCCGGGTCAATAACTTTCTCCACAAGCGGTCATCGGACGCTATGTACGCCACCCTGTTCTACGGCGTCATCAGCCCCGGTGGGGATTTCAATTTTGCCAACGCGGGACACACCCACCCGCTGGTGGTCCGAAGCAACGGGAGCGTCGAGACGCTGGAATCCTCCAACTTTCCCGTCGGACTCTTTCCCGGTATCGCCTACGAAGCAGGAAACGCCCACCTCGGTCCAGGAGACCTGGTGCTGCTGTTTTCCGATGGATTGACGGAGGCGCAGAACCTTACGGGCGACCTTTTTGGAGATTCCCGGCTGAGCAGCGTGGCCCGGGAATGCGCAAAACTGCCCGCCGCTCAGGCTTCAGAGAAAATCCTGAAGGCGGTGAAAGGGTTTGTGGGGCCCGCGCCGCCTTCCGACGACCTGACCCTGGTGGTCGTGCGGTTTGGGCCTGCTTAGCCAAACCCCGCTCGCTGTCATTCCGAGGAGCCGAAGGGCGACGAGAAATCTCGCCGTGTTCGGGAATCAGAGCGAGATTCCTCGCGGAGTTTAGCCCGAGCGCAGGGCGGGATTTCTCGGCTCCTCGGAATAACACGCGAACGGGACTCAGAATGACATCAGGCGGACTGCTGGGATTCTTCGCTTCACTCAGAATGACAAGGCTGGGTGCCTGTTCCGATCAGTAGTAGCCCGTGCCGATCAGGCGCTCGATGCGCTTTTTGATGGGCGGGTGGGTGGAAAAGAGATTCGAGAACATTTCGCGGCCGGTCAGGGGCGCCAGGATATACAGATGCGCCATGGAGGGTGCAACCTGCATAGGCACGCGCTTGGAATACTCATCGATCTTCTTGAGCGCCCGCGCCAGTCCCTGCGGATTGCCCGTGATATGCGCGCCGTGGGTCGTTCCTTGAAACGTCCGCACCGAACGAATAAAAAGCCTTGCGGGGAAGGTTCAATCCTTTTTAAATTAATAGCTCTCCTGGAAAGACTGTCCGGCCGCCCCATTTGTCGCCGTTGCTTTACTTCCCTGGCTGGAAGCCCGGCACGCCGAATTGCCACAGGAGAAAACTCATTTCGTCAGCATGCTGCTCTTCGTCCTGTTGCCGCGTGGCGCCCAGGCCGCCGTGGCCTCCCGCATAATCCACTCGCAACAGCACGGGCTTATCGCTCGACGTCGCGGCCTCGAGCCGCGCCGACATCTTGGCCATCTGCCACGGATCGACGCGCGGGTCGTTCATGCCCGTTTCGAGGAGCACTGCCGGATAAGCCATACCCTGTTTGACATGTGCATAGGCGCTCATCGCATAGAGCGCCTTAAAGCCCGCCTCGGTCTTCACGCTGCCCAGCTCAGGGATGTTCGTCTCACCATTCTGCGTCTGCTCATACCGGAGCGTGTCCGAAAGTCCGACCTTGTCAATGGCTGCGGCGAACAAATCCGGCCGCGAAGTGATGGCCCGGCCAATCAGAATGCCGCCGGCGCTCACGCCCATGCCCGCCAGGCGCGCGCGTGAAGTGTATTTTTTGGCGATCAGATACTGGGCGCAGGCGATGAAGTCCCGCCAGGTATTGGGCTTGGTCGCCTTCTTGCCAGCCAGGTGCCACGCCTCGCCATAGGCGCCCCCGCCCCGAACGTGGCAGACGGCGAGGACGCCGCCGATGTCATACCAGGCAAGTTGGGTCGGATCAAAATAGGCAGGGATCGTAAACCCATACCCGCCATAGCCCTTAAGCAGGGTTGGATTCGCTCCGTCCAGCTTCATCATTTTCGGGTAAACGATCGAAAGCGGCACCATCGTCCCGTCGTAGCTCGGGACTTTCACCTCAACCGAGGTGATGTTGGCGGGGTCATCGTAGGGACCGGCAGGCTGAAGTTTTGTGTCGGTCAGCCGCTTTGCCTGGGGATCATACGCGTAAATCCTGCGCGCTTTAGTCCAGGAGGTCATGGCGAGCAGAGCGCCCGGCAGCCGGGGATCCGTGCTCATCCCAAGGATGGAGCCATCGAAGGGAAGTGCGACTTTCTCTACTTTCGGCCTAGGGCCGTAAGAGACGCGCAGCAAGCGGCTGATGCCACCGTCCATAAGTTGCACGTAGAGCGCGTCCCGGGCGGCGCTGATTCCGGTGACCACAGCTTGGCCGGGCCGAACAATAGTTTCTGCTGTGGCCAGGCCGGGCTTGCGGGCATCGGTGAGGATAACCTTGTAGCGGGGCGCATTCTTGTAAGTGAGCACGTAGAGATCGTCGCCATGGACGACGATATCTTTCACGCCATCCGGGAAACCCGCCACCTTGCGCCATGCGGAGTTCGTCTTGCCGAGGTCAGCGACCGGCTCAATGTAAAACGCCCCGTTCGGCGTCACGCTCCCCGTGATCACGCCCAGCGCCCAGCGCGAGCCCGGCTGCGTACGGACAGAAGCAATCTCGCTCGGCGTGACGGGAACCGACGGCGCCACGCCGTAACCCAAAACCGCCTCGTCCTTCGCGGGGTCAGTTCCCAGAACGTGCAGGTAAGAACGGAACTTCTGCCTTACTTCCGCAGCGGGCGCGCCGGGCGGCAGCTTTTGAAGCCGGCCGTAGACAAACGAGTGATTATCCGGCAGCCAGGTTGGTTCCCAGGCTTCAGCTCCGACGTGAGTAATCACGTCGCCGGTCTCGCGCCTCGTGGCGATGTCCATCACGTGCAACTCGCCAGCCAGCTCGTCTCCGCCCGGCTCGATCCCAACCGCAACATGTCTGAGATCATTCGACAGCGCAACACCCTCGATGATGTTCTTCCCCTTGCCTTGGTCGGCCGGAGTGAGCGTAATTTTTCCCGGATCGACCAGAAGCTCGTCCTTTCCGTGGAGTCCTCGCCGCAGGTAAAGCTTCATCGTATTGTCGCCGGGGAGCACCTTCCCGACGAGGTAAAGGCCGCCAGGAAGCTCTTCCGCCGCAACTCGGGTCGCAGACTGGTCGAGTTCCCGGATGCGCTCGAGAAGCTTCCCGCGGCCGGAGATTCTCGCCAGGACGGCCCGGGTATAATCCCCTTGCGCCATCATCCACGCCTGCACCTCCGGGTCTTTGAGATTTTCCATGTAACGATAAGGGTCCACCACGTTGGTGCTGTAGTAGTCGGTCGTTACCGGTCTGACCGGCGCCACGGGCGGTGAGGCAGGATGATCTTTGCTCTGTCCCGTGAGGGCTCCACCCGCCGGAAGCAACACAAGGCCCGCGCAAGCGCACGCTATAAGAAGCGACTGAAAAATACGCGTAAACATGTCATCCTCCCTATTAACCGGAATAAACTTTTTGGCCTCCCAGCAGTCGAAAATATACACCCATTTCGGCGCAACCGAGCACAAACCCTTTTACGAGAGGGCCATCGGCTCCCAACCGCCCCTTTCCGGGTCCTGAAAGCCCGTCGGTCTGGCTTCCAGGACCAGCTTTTTCAGACAGATCTCCATTCCTGGGAGATAGCAGAATCGTTTTCTTGGGTGCCGCTGCCTGAGCTATCCCGACGGAAGCGGCAGTCCATCGATCCGCCCCAACATGCTCGCAAACTGCCGCCGTGTCAGATGACTCTCCACCAGGAGCAACCAATAGTACCGAGCGTGCTTGACCAATCGACCGCCGGTCTTCACCAATCGCTGTTGCAAGCTGGTCAGCGACCAGCTGTCGATTCTGCTGGGCAGCACCAGCCGCCGCCACAGGTTTCCGAGGTTGTAGGCAATCACGCTCAGCCACAGCCGCACCTCGTTAGACCGGAAACGATGGCAGCTCAGCCGCGTCATCTTCACCGCCTGCTTGCCTTCCTTGATCCACTGCTCCGCTGCCCCTCGCTTATGAATTCTCTCTCATTTCACCCGGTACAGAAAACCCCCGGTCACGTCAGTGCCGCGGCTTGTATCTACCCGCTTGAATTCCAGCCCAGGCAGTGAAATAATCAGCACACCAAAGGAGGGGCCTTCCATCATGTTGATCCGACAAGGCAAATCCCGCCGCACTCAAATGAGGTATTCGTCGCGGATGTGCAAGACCGTCGGCTTGGCTATTTTATGCTTCGCGTTCGTGCCATTTGCGTATTCACAACAGTCGGCTGGCCCTCAACCGGCCCCGATGCCGCCGCCCATCCAGGCCCCGGTTGACACGCCCTATCCGGGCACCATCCGCCTGAGGGTGAATGCGCTGGACGTGGCGCACCGGGTAATCGACGTGCACGAGACGATTCCCGTCCAGCCGGGCGAACTGACGTTGCTCTATCCGGAATGGATTCCCGGACATCACTCGCCGGCAGGCCCCATTTCGGAGCTGGCGGGGCTTGAAGTGACCGCGAATGGCAAAAGGATTCCCTGGGTGCGCGATCGGGTGAATGTGTACGCCTTCCATGTGGATGCTCCGGCGGGCGTGCGATCGATCGAGGTCAGTTTCCAATACCTGGCGCCGGTTCGCGGGAACGAGGGCCGCGTCTCCTTCTCATCGAATATTCTCGATCTCTCCTGGAGCGACGTGGTGCTCTATCCGGCCGGCTACTTCTCTCGGGACATCAACGTTGCGCCCGGCGTGCGGCTGCCTCAGGGCTGGCGCTTTGTCTCAGCGCTTGACGTCCGCTCGGAGGAGGGCCCGGCGATTCAGTTCAAAGGTACCACTTTAAACACTCTGGTCGATTCGCCGCTGTATGCCGGCGCCAACTTCAAGCGGGAGG
>Ga0307373_10011746_pt1 | contig 12620 bp, 13 predicted proteins | sample OX2MG_FD_202534 | JGI IMG/M metagenome (GOLD analysis project Ga0307373, IMG submission 202534) | Soil microbial communities from Risofladan, Vaasa, Finland - OX-2 | ecosystem: Environmental > Terrestrial > Soil > Coastal area > Acid sulfate soil | place: Finland: Risofladan, Vaasa | collected...
GGCTCGCGGGCGTGGTTTGCGCAAGCCTTCGGGAGAGGTGCGAGAGCGGCCGAATCGGACTCACTGCTAATGAGTTGACTGGGGGAACCCGGTCCGAGGGTTCAAATCCCTCCCTCTCCGCGGAACAGCTCGACCTACGAGGTCACGGCGGGCATGGCGGGCGGTCACCCCCGCTCGCTCGGTGTGCGCCCGAGAACGGGGTCGCCAGGGCGCGCGTTGGGCCGGGGTACCGGCGGACACGCGGGGCGGGTCGCCTCGAAGGAGGATCTGATGCGCAAAGGGCGCTACTGGCTGCAGACGTTGGGTTGCCCGAAGAACCAGGTCGACTCGGACAAGCTCGCGGGGCTGCTCGAGTCCGACGGGTTCGCGCCTTGCGGGTCCCCCGACGAGGCCGACCTCGTGGTGGTCAACACGTGCGCGTTCATCGAGGCCGCGCGGCAGGAGTCCATCGATGCAGCCCTCGAGCTCGCCGAGGTCCGGCGACCGGGCGCCCGCCTCGTCGTCACCGGTTGCATGGCCGAGCGCTACGGCGACGAGCTCGCCGCCGCGCTTCCCGAGGCGGACCTCGTCGCCGGCTTCGGCCGTCCACTCGTCCCCGACGCGCCGCCCTCGGCCGCAGACCGGTCCCCCGTCGAGCTCCGGGCACCCCGCCGCCGGGCACGCCCGAACCCGGCCGTCGCGCCGTCTCCCGCGCTCGAGTCGTTCGACCTCCTCTCGCTCCCGCGCCCCGCGTCGGCGGCGCCCTGGGCGTACGTCAAGGTCGCCGAGGGCTGTGACCGGCGCTGCGGGTTCTGCGCGATCCCGTCGTTCCGGGGCACGCAGCGGTCGCGTGCGCCCCAGGACGTCCTCGCCGAGGTGCGGATGCTCGCGGGTGCCGACGAGATGCAGGTCAAAGAAGTGGTGCTCGTCGCCCAGGACCTCGCCTCCTACGGCGCGGACCGGACGCAGCGGCGCGGGCTGCCGGGCCGAGCGAGCCGGCCGACGCCGCTCGTATCCCTCGTGGCGGCACTGCGCCCGGAGGTCGCGCGCATCCGCCTCCTCTACCTCTACCCCTCCGGCCTCACCGACGAGCTCGTCGACGCGGTCCTCTCGACGGAGGTGCCCTACTTCGACCTGTCGCTCCAGCACGTGTCGCGTCCGCTGCTCGCCCGGATGCGCCGATGGGGGGAGGGTGAGCGGTTCCTGGAGCGGATTGCCGCGATCCGGCGCGCGGCGCCGCACGCGACCTTCCGCTCGTCGTTCATCCTCGGGTATCCCGGGGAGACCGAGGACGACCATGACGAGCTCCTCGCGTTCCTCGAGGCGGCGCAGCTCGACTGGGCGGGCTTCTTCACGTTCTCCAAGGAGGCGGGGACGATCGCCGACAGGCTCGACGCCCAGGTGCCGGACACGCTCGCGCTCGAACGACTGCGCGAGTGCGCGGAGCTCCAGGACGCGATCACCGCCCGCCGGCGCGACGAGCTCGTCGGCCAGGTCCGCGAGGTGCTGGTGGACGCACCGGGCCGTGGACGGACCGTGCACGAGGCGCCCGAGATCGACGGCATCGTGCGGGTGCCGGCGTCGCTCCCGGTCGGCTCGCTCGCCGAGGTCGTGCTCACGTCGTCCCTCGGGACCGACCTCGAGGGGGAGCCGGTGGAACGGGGGGCACGCGGCCGCCGACCCGAAGAAGCGGTCGCTGCCGGAGCGCGCCGGTGACCGTCGCGAAGCCGCACGGCCCAGCCCCGCCAAGCCCAGCCCCGCCGAGCCCAGCCCCGCCGAGCCCAGCCCCGCCGAGCCCAGCCCCGCCGGGCGCGAACCCCCCGGCCGCCCCTCCGAGCTACGGACCGTCCGCCCTGGCAACGCCCGCCAACGCGTTGACCGCCGCCCGTCTCCTCGCCGCCCCCGTGTTCGTCGGGCTGATCGCCACGGAGGGAGCCAGCTGGGTCACCGTGGCGGTCGGCGCCGCAGTCGCGAGCAGCGACGGGGTCGACGGCTGGCTCGCGCGTCGCCACGGGGCGACGCGTTCGGGCGCCTTCCTCGACCCGTTGGCCGACAAGTTCCTCGTGCTCGGCGCCTTCTTCGCCCTGGCGGTGCAGGGCCGCATGCCGTGGGTACCGGTCGGGCTCATGTCGGCGCGTGAGGTCGGGATGAGCGCCTACCGCTCGTGGGCGGGACGGCGCGGCGTCTCGGTGCCCGCGCGGCGGCTGGCCAAGGCGAAGACGATCGTCCAGGAGCTCGCCGTGGCGACCTACCTCGTCCCGCCGCTCGCGTCCCATGGCACCCTCCAGCTCTCGGTGACCTGGGCCGCGACGGCTCTCACCCTGGCGAGCGGGGCGCAGTACCTGTGGGACGGCCGGAAGGCGATCGGCGACACGACGCAGGCCCCTCCGGGCGATTCGATCGTGGCATGACCCACGTCGCCGGGGAGCCGCCATGAGGGTCGAGATCCTCGCCGTCGGCACCGAGCTCCTGCTCGGGCAGATCGCCGACACGAACGGACAGTGGCTCGGTCAACAGCTCGCCGCCGCAGGTGTCGATTCGCACTTCCACCAGGCGGTCGGCGACAACCACCGGCGCATCGTCACAGCGCTGCGGACGGCGCTCGCTCGTGGGGACGCTGTGATCTGCTGCGGGGGGCTCGGCCCCACGCAGGACGACATCACGCGCGACGCGATCGCCGAGGTGATGAACGTCCCGCTCGTGCGCGACGAGGAGATCGGCCGCCGCATCGAAGGGTTCTTCGCGGCACGCGGTCGGACGATGCCGCGCAGCAACCTCCGCCAGGCCGACGTCCCGCAGGGTGCGAGGGTCATCGACCAGGCGCGCGGCACCGCCCCGGGGCTGATCTGCCCGGTGGGACACAAGGTTGTGTACGCACTGCCGGGCGTGCCCGACGAAATGGTCGAGATGTTCGAGCGGGCGGTGCTGCCGGACCTGCGCGCCCGCGTGGCCGAGGTTGGCGAAGGCGGCGTGATCCTGAGTCGCGTGCTCCGGACCTGGGGAGTGAGCGAGTCCGCGCTCGCAGAGGCCCTCCAGGTCCGGATCGACGCCCTCGATGTCCCGCCGTCCGCAGGCGGGCCGGTCGGCACGGTGACGCTCGCGTTCCTGGCGAGCGGCATCGAGGGCATGAAGGTCCGCCTGACGGCGCGGGCCCGGGACGCCGAGGGGGCCACAGCCCTCCTCGACGCCGAGGAGCAGGAGGTCCGTGCGGTCGTCGGCGCGGCCTTCGGCGACATCGTGTTCGGCGTCGACGACGTGTCGATGGAGCAGGCCGTCGGGTCGCTCCTCTGCAAGCGGGGGCTCACGCTCGGCGTCGCCGAATCGCTCACGGGCGGCCTCGTCGCCGCACGGCTCGTCGACGTCCCGGGCGCGAGCGCCTGGTTCCGCGGCGCCGTCGTCGCCTACGACTCCGCCGTCAAGTTCTCGGTGCTCGGCGTGCCCGAAGGGCCGGTCGTCACCGAGGACGCCGCCGTCGCGATGGCAACGGGGGCACGCCGGGTGCTCGGCGCCTCGATCGGCCTCGGGATCACCGGCGTCGCCGGACCCGAACCCCAGGAGGACCTCCCGCCGGGGACGGTCTTCGTGGCGCTCGCCCTCCCCGGCGGGGCGACGCCGGCGCGGAGGCTGAAGCTGCCGGGCGACCGCCAACGCGTCCGGCAGTTCGCCGTGATCTCCGCGCTCGATCTCCTCCGGCGCACGCTCCTCACACCCGATCACGGCTTCGGCGGCCCGACGCTCGGCTGACCGCGGGCGTCGTGCGGCGTCGCAGGCGTGAGAGGCCCGCGCGCGACGCGGGGGAGACCGGACCGTTCCGGTCGTGGCGCAGAGGGACGTCGAGCTCTCCGACGAGGTGGTCAGGTGGTACGCGCGCCTCGGCGACCGTGACCGCGCCTTCGCGGACCGCGCGCTCGACCGGCTCGCCTCGACAGCACCGCAGCTCCGGATGCCGCAAAGCCGCGCGCTCGGCGGCGGCCTGCACGAACTGCGCTTCTCGTGCGAGGGTGTGTCGAGACGGATCACGTACGCGCTCGGCGCGGGGCGGGAGGTGACGGCGCTCACCACGTTCCGCAAGGAGCGCGGCCGCGAACGTCACGAAGTCGACCGCGCGCACCGGGTCCTCGCGCGGATGCGCTCGGCCGGGCGCGACATGGAGCGGAGCAGGTGATGGCGAAGCTGGACGACGTGCGACGGAGATTCCCGCCGCGGGACGCCGCCGCGTACGAGGCGGCGTACGCGGATGCGGTGCGCGCCGACCGCCTCGCGGTGCTGGTGCACCGCGTGCGTGTCGCCGCCCGCCTCGGCGAGGGCGAGTTGGCCGCGCGCATGGGAGTCGACGAGGACGCGATCGTCCGCGCGGAGGAAGGTGACCCGTCGGTGACGGTCGCGTACCTCGACCGACTGGCGCGGGCGACCGGTGTCCGGATGACCGTCACGGCCGGCGACGAGACGGTCGTCCTCGGAGCGCCCGACGGCGCCCCTCTTGGGCCGGCGTCCCCGGCGTCGTAGGAACGGCCGACTTGAAAGAGACCGAGGTCGCCACCGGGGGCGACGAGACCGGGTCCGCCCACCCGACGGTGCGGCTCTTCGTCGGCGTGTGGCCGCCTCCGGACGTGAGGACGGTGCTGTCCGACCACGAACGACCGGTCCTCGACGATGTGCGATGGACCACCGAGCGCCAGTGGCACGTGACGCTGGCGTTCCTGGGCGACGTCGCGCTCGACCTGGTCGACGAGGTGGCCGCCGCACTCGTTGCGGCGACCACCCGCGCGGCGGCCCCCGATGCGCGCCTCGGCCCGGCGACCCGGCGGGTCGGGCGTTCGGTCCTCTGTGTCCCCGTGGACGGGCTCGACGAGCTGGCCGCCCGGGTGCACCGTGCCCTCGGGGCGGTCCTCCCCGGGTCGCGCCTCGACCGGCCGTTCGCCGGGCACCTCACGCTCGCCAGGGCACGGGGACGGCGCACGGTTCCGGCATCGCTCACGGGGGCGCCGCTCGAAGCGCGCTGGCAGGTGCGGGAGGCGTGCCTCGTGCGTGCGGAGCTCGACCCCGCCGGAGCCCGGTACACGACCCTTGTCATCGCGACCGTTCCGTCCTGACCGGCGCGGCTCCGCCCGGGGTGCCGGCCATCCCACATCGAACACGCGTTCGCCACTAAGGTCTGTGACACCCCCTCCGTACAGTCGCCGACTGCAGACCGGACGCCACGACCAAGGAGACGACACCGCAATGGCACTCGAGGACCGCGACAAGGCACTGGCGACGGCGCTCGGCCAGATCGAGAAGCAGTTCGGGAAGGGCTCGGTCATGCGCATGGGCGAGCAGGTCGACATGGGCATCGAGGCGATCCCCACGGGGGCGCTCTCCCTGGACCTCGCCCTCGGCATCGGCGGCCTCCCGCGCGGGAGGATCGTGGAGCTCTTCGGCCCCGAGTCGTCCGGGAAGAGCACCCTCGCCATGCATGTCGTTGCGGAGGCCCAGCGCAACGGCGGGATCTGCGCGTACATCGACGCCGAGCACGCCATGGACCCGAGCTACGCACGGGCGATCGGCGTGAACGTCGACGACCTGCTCATCTCGCAGCCCGACACCGGGGAGCAGGCGCTCGAGATCGCCGACATGCTCATCCGCTCGGGGGCGATCGACGTCATCGTGATCGACTCGGTCGCCGCGCTCACCCCGCGGGCGGAGATCGAGGGCGAGATGGGCGACAGCCACGTCGGGCTCCAGGCGCGGCTGATGTCCCAGGCGCTGCGCAAGCTGGCCGGGACGTTGAACAAGTCCGACACGATCGCCGTCTTCATCAACCAGCTCCGCGAGAAGATCGGCGTGATCTACGGCTCGCCCGAGGTCACCCCCGGCGGTCGGGCGCTCAAGTTCTACTCGTCGGTGCGCCTGGACATCCGGCGGATCGAATCGATCAAGGACGGCGCCGACGTGATCGGCAACCGGACGCGCGTGAAGGTCGTGAAGAACAAGGTGAGCGCGCCGTTCCGGCAGGCCGAGTTCGACATCATGTTCGGCACCGGCATCAGCCGGGAGGGGTCGCTGCTCGACGTCTCGGTCGATCTCGGCCTGGTCAAGAAGTCGGGCGCGTGGTTCACCTACGAAGGGGAGCAGCTGGGCCAGGGCCGCGAGAACGTCAAGGTGTTCCTCCGGGAGAACCCGCAGCTGATGGCGGAGATCGACGACCGGGTGCGCCAGCAGCTGGCGCCCAAGGAGACGGAGACGGCCGAGGTCGACCCCGACGACCTGCCGATCTCGCTCGAGTGACTACGGCGTCGTGGTGACGTTCACCGTTGTCGGGACCAGCTCGACCCACGTATTGCCGGGCTTCATCGCGATCGGTTGACCGGCGCTGTTGGTGAAGCTCGTCGGTTGGCCGAGCGACGAGCGTGACCACTGTCCTGTGATCCGCACCCCGTTGCGGAAGACGATCGCCTTGCCGCTCGCGTTTGTGGCGAGGTTCGCCTGGACCTCGAGCCCGCCCTCCGAGTTCTCGATCCAGGGGCCGTAGAAGACGTTCACGAACTGCACGACGACGTTGGATGCGCTGTTCTGCACCCCGTCGGCGAGCATGTCGGCCGATGTGCGGTAGAAGCGGAGGAACTTCTTCGTCGTGGCGTCGTACTTCCACACGACCGGCGAGTAGATCGAGAAGGGGATGGAGACGGACTTGACGGCGGTCCCGGTCGGTACGGCCGGCGAGAACCTGAAGACCGGCTGGGGGGGATGCGTGGCTGTCGACCGCATCTGCCACACCGTTGTGGTCGAGGTGTACGTGTCGTACGGCGCCACCCGTCCAGGCGGGTGCTGGACGATGGATGTCGTGTAGTCGCCGAGCTCGAAGTCGCTGATCGGTGACGACACGACGTTGTCGATGACCGGCTGGATGCCGCCGACGTGCACGAGCAGGGGGTTCCCGAATTCCCCGAGGATGCCGATGTCGATGTTCCGCGCGGATCGGACCGGGCCGACCGTCGTGGTGCCGTGGCACTGGAAGACCGCCGCGAGGCGGGTGATCCCCCCCTCGACGGGCTCCTCGAAGACGATGTCTGCGGCTGTGAGCCCGGTCTGCGGCCGGGCTGTCGGGTAGTTGTCGACCTTCACGGCGAGCGCCGAACGTCCGGGCACCGCGCCGCCGGGAGCGGGCGTGCCGGTCAGCGGACAGTCGGGGCCTTTCGGCGCGGCGACGGAGTGGCTCGACGCGGGCGCGGTCGACGGGTCCGAGGAGCTCTTCGGGTGCGTCGCTGCGTCCGGCGTCCCCGATCCGCACGCTGCGAGCAGGCAGCCCGCGGCCACGAGGGCCAACCCGCCCCGGAGCAGCGGGGTCCGGCCCCGACTGGCCCGTCGCTCGCTCGCCGAGCGCGTCGCGAGCGCGCCGCGCGTCCATTGTCGTCCCCGTCCGCCCATGCGCCGGGCATTGTTGCAGCACGCGTCGGGGAACGGGGCGCGGTGCATCAGGGCCATTGTGGGGTCGCGTGCGCCGGAACGGGGGGATAGTGCGAGAGGCGTGTAGCGTCCGGAGAAGATGACCTGGTCACCGGGTGTCCGCGCCGTACTGCGCCGCGCCGCGGCCGAAGGGCTCCGGCGAACGTGGGAGTGGGCGTCCGTCGCCGCAGCGGTCGGACCCGGCACCCCGCGCGCCCGGCGGTTCCACGCGTTCGGAGAGGGGAGCCTCCTCGGCTTCCCGCTCGGCACCCTCTACAACGAGGGGCACGTGGACGTGGGCGCCGGGACGATGATCGGCCCCTACGTCTGCCTCACCGCGGGGATGGCGCCGGGCCAGGAGCTCCTCACCACGCCGGTGGTGCGCATCGGCGACCGCTGCGTGATCGGCCGCGGCAGCCACATCGTCGGCCACTGGTCGATCGACATCGGCGACGACGTGCAGACGGGCCCGTACGTCTACATCACGGACCAGAACCACGCCTACGAGGACCCCGACGAGCCGATCGGCAGGCAGTGGCCGCTCGAGGCCGGCGTGTCGATCGGCGCGGGCAGTTGGCTGGGTGCCCACGCCGTCGTGCTCCCCGGCGCGCAGGTCGGCCGTCACGTGGTGGTGGCGGCCGGCGCGGTCGTGCGGGGGAAGGTCCCCGACCACTGCGTCGTCGCCGGGGTGCCCGCGCGGGTGGTGCGCCGGTGGTTCCCGGACCGCGGCTGGGTGGACGTCGACGAGACCAGCGCGTGGCGATGAGGCCCGGGGTGGCCAACGCCGTGTCCGTCGCCGTCGTCGGACCGGGGAGCTGCTCGGCCGAGGAGGACCGTCTGGCCGCGGAGGTGGGCCGCCGTCTCGCCGAGGCGGGCGCGACGGTCGTGACCGGCGGGCTCGGTGGGGTGATGGCCGCGGCGTGCCGGGGGGCGAGGAGCGCGGGCGGCGTGACGCTCGGCCTCCTGCCGGGCGAGACCCGGGCCGGGGCCAACCCCTGGGTCAGCGTCCCGGTCCCCACGGGTCTCGGCGAGGGGCGCAACGTCCTCGTGGTCCGTGCCGCGGATGCCCTGCTCGCCGTGGGCGGCGAATACGGCACCCTCTCGGAGATCGCCCTGGCGCTCAAGCTGGGCCGGCCGGTCATCGGCCTGGCCACCTGGGAGCTGCGGCGTCCCGGGGCCGTGCGCCCCGATCCCGGCGTCCGGGTGGCCCGCGATCCCGAGGAGGCTGTCCGGGCCGCGTTGGCGTTCGCCTCACGCGGCGTGGCCGAAGGGGACGCGACGGCGTGACGACGGCCTGACCTGCGAGGACGGCGAGGCACCGGCACGGGCGCGCACCCGGGGTGCTATGCTGGATGCATCTCGGGTGTGCCTCACGGGTGAATGTGCCTCACGGGTGAAAAGGGGGAGGTGGCATGGAGAGCGTGGCTGGCGGCGATGGGTCCGCCGTGGCATCGTTGCGGCCTCCGGATGACGCCTGTCTCGCGCGACGGGATGTGTGCGACGCCCACGATGAGGTAATGATGACCCTGAAATCGCGGACCGTGTGGTTCCCTGTGCTCCATGGGCGGGGGTTTCTGTAACGGTCTGTGAGGTGTCGGCCCCCCTTCCCCATCCCCATCCCCCGGGGGGCCGACACCGACTTCTCCCGGGCTCCGGCCGACGCGTCGGCCCGATGCCTCGCTGAGTCACGTCGCGGCGAGCTCCCGCGGCTACCTCCCGCAGCTCGCGCACGCGAGACGGGGAGCACGGTCCCGGACGTACCTCCCGATCGCCAGTGCGTGGACCGCGCGGGCGCCGGCGTCGACGAGCGCCGCAGCCGCCGATTGGAGATGCGCGCCGCTCGTGTACACGTCGTCGACGAGGAGCACGCGCCGCTCGGCGACGTCGGTGGACACGAGGTACGCGTGTGCCGAGGGTTGTCGGTGCGTGACCACCTCGTCGCCTGCGGCGAGGGCGCCGAGGAGCGGCGGGAGCGTGCCCGCGGCACCGACGAGCTGCGCGAGCGGGTGTGGCGGAGGGCGTCCGTCCCGCGCGGACGGAACCACGACGGCCACGTCGACGCCGCCGGGCGCGATGCAGCGGCCGTGCCGGGCGAAGAAGCCGTCGAGCAGCGCCGTGAGCCGCGCGAGCTGCCGCGCGGCGACCTCGGGCTCCCCCGACTTGTACTGCCGTAGGGCGCGGTAGAGCGGGGATCCCGCGGTCACGAGCGCGGCGGGCGTCACGGCGACCGGCGGTCGACCGAGGCATACGGCGACGTCGCGGCACGACGCGCACATCGAGTAGCCGCGCGTCGTCCCGGCTGCGCAGATCCGGCACCGGCCGGTACGCGTCGACGTCAGGAGCGCGCGCACGCCGGCGACGGTACCGAGGGGGTGCGCGCCGGGGCGCCGCGCGTCAGCCCAGATGGTCGCGGACCCGGTCGATGAACGACACGAACGGGCCGGCGATGCGGTTGCCGGGCGGGCGGTGTGGCGATGCGGTTGCCGGGCGGGCGGTGCGGCGCGCCCGGATGCGGCCCGGCGAGGCGCTCGAGCGCGGTGGCGAACGCCGCACCGGCCGGCCCGAGCTGCTCCATGTGGACCGGGAGCTCCTCTGCCTCCCGCTCCTCCTCGATCCGCGCGACGAGCACCGGCTCGAGGCCGGACTCGACACCGGGCACGGGTCACGCCGACCCCGCAGCCTCCAAGCCCCGGCGCAGGTCGTCCCACAGGTCCTCGAGGTGCTCGAGGCCGACGCTGAGCCGCAGCAGTCCGGGCGGCACCCCCTCTTCGCCGGGCCACCGGCTCCGCCGCTCGATGGTCGTCTCCACCCCGCCGAGGCTCGTCGTCGGGACGGCCAGCTCCAGCGCACCGACGAGGGCGTCGGCTGCGGCCGCGGAGGGGAGCTCGAAGGAGACCATCGCGCCGAACCCGGACATCTGGGCCGCAGCGCGTGCGTGATGGGGGTCGCTCACGAGGCCCGGGTACCGCACGGCGGTGACCGCGCGGTGGCGTGCCAGCCGCTCCGCGAGGGCCCCCGCGGTCTCCTGCTGGCGTGCGTGGCGAACGGGAAGGGTCCGGAGCCCCCGCAACGCCAAGAACGCGTCCAGGGTCCCGGGGATGCTGCCGTGGAGCGTGCGGTGGCGGACGAGGACGTCGCGGTGTGCCCGGTCGCGCGCGACGACGGCCCCGAGGAGGAGGTCCGAATGGCCGCCGATGTACTTCGTCGCGGAGTGCACCACCAACGTCGCGCCCCACGCAAGCGGCTGCTGGGCGATCGGCGTGGCGAACGTGTTGTCGACGACGCTCACGACGCCCCGAGCGGTCGCGGCGTCGACGATCCGCGGCACCTCTGCGATCCCGAGGAGGGGATTGGTCGGCGATTCGACCCACACCATCGCCGCACCCTCGAGCGCGTCGAGCACGGCGCCGGTATCGGTGACGTCGACCGGTCGCAGGCGGACCCGGCCCGCGTCGGCGAGCACCCCGAGGAGCTCACGGGTCCCCGCGTAGGCGCCCGTCGGGTGGACGACGACGGCGCCGGTCGGGAGGCCGTCGAGCACGGCGGCGGTGGCCGCCTGGCCGCTCGAGAACGTGACGGCCGTGCCGCCCTCCATGGCGCCGAGTGCGGCCTCCAGCGCCTCCCACGTCGGGTTGCCCCACCGGCCGTACCAGGGCGCGTCCCCGTCACGGAAGGTCGACGCCAGGACGGGCGGGACGTTCAGCGGCGCGCCGGGGGTCGGGTCCCTCCCCGAGACGACGGCCCGGGTCTCCGCACGCCAGCGTTCACCGCCGTCGCCGGCACCGTCGCCGTCGTCGCCGGCAGACGTTGGCGGCCCGTCGCCCGGACCTCTCGAAGGGACGTGTGCGTCCATCGTGCTCACCTTCCCACAAGCGCGCGCTCGGGTGGTGCGTGGGGCCTGCCGCTCAGCGGAGCTCGACCTGGTCGAGGTACTCCTCGCGCCAGAAGTCGAAGCGCTCCCCGGGCAGAAGGAGCGCATGGGTCGGCTGCAGCGACTCGACGAAGGCCCGGTCGTGGCTCACCACGACGAGCGTCCCCGGCCAGCGGCTCAACATCTCGCCGACGGCGGTCACCGAGGTGGGGTCGAGGTTGTTCGTCGGCTCGTCGAGGACGAGGAGGTTCGACCTGCCCGCCGCCAGCATGGCGAGGGAGAGCTTCGCCCGCTCTCCGCCGGAGAGACTTCCCGCGCGCCGGGTCGCGAGCTCCCCGGACAGGCCGAAGGAGCCCAGCAGCGACCGCCGGTCAACGTCGGTGACCAGCACCGTGTCGTCGATGTTCTCGAGCGCCGTGCGCTCCAGATCGACCTGCTCGTGCTCCTGCGCGAAGTAGCCGACCGTCACGTTGTGCCCGAAGGCGACCGTGCCGCGCGTCGGCACCTGGACGTCCGCGATGCAGCGAAGGAGACTCGACTTCCCCGCGCCGTTGCGCCCGACCACCACGGAGCGGTCCCCGCGCTGGAGCGCCATCGAGACATCGCGGAGCACCCGCAAGGAGCCGTAGGAGACGGCGAGCGACTCGACCTCGAGGGGGGTCTCGCCCGAGCGTGGCGGCTCGGGCAACCGGAACCTCGAGGTGCGCTCTTTCTTCACGGCCTTGGTCCGGGTTCGTTCGAGCCGCTCCACCCGCTTGTCGAGCGTCTTTGCGACACGGGCACGCTTTGCGGTGCTGGCACGCATGGAGTCCGCGAGCGAGGACAGCCGCGCGACCTCCTTGGCCTGTCGGCTGGCTACCCGCTGCTGCTGGTCGAGCCGCTGGGTGAGCTGCGACCGGAAGCTCGTGTACGTGCCGCTGAACTCGTCGAGTGCGCCCGCGTGCAGGTGCAGGACCTTCGTGATGGAGCGGTCGAGGAGCGTGAGGTCGTGGCTCACGAGAAGCAGCGCACCCTTGAATTGCGCAAGTTGCTCCATGAGCCAGCGCTTGGCCGGGACGTCGAGGTGGTTCGTCGGCTCGTCGAGCACCAGCACGTCCGGCTCCCCGAAGAGGACCCGCATCAGGTCGATGCGCCGTCGTTGGCCGCCCGAGAGCGTGTCGACGTCCGCGAAGAGGAGCTCCTGGCGAAGGCCAAGCCCCTCGGCCATCCGTGCGAGGACGGACTCCGCCTCGTACCCCCCGAGGGCGCGGTAGCGCTCCTCGGTGTCGGAGAACCGGACGATCCTCTCTGCGGTGGGGTCTTCCGCCATCGCACGCCGCGCGTCGGCCAGCTCCACGTCGAGCAC
>Ga0307373_10011747_pt1 | contig 12619 bp, 9 predicted proteins | sample OX2MG_FD_202534 | JGI IMG/M metagenome (GOLD analysis project Ga0307373, IMG submission 202534) | Soil microbial communities from Risofladan, Vaasa, Finland - OX-2 | ecosystem: Environmental > Terrestrial > Soil > Coastal area > Acid sulfate soil | place: Finland: Risofladan, Vaasa | collected...
TGGCACCTCCGCTCCAACGCCCTGCGGCCTGGCGGATGGACCTCCGCCGACGCGGCGGGGCTGCCGATCCTCCCCGGATTGCTCGACTACGGCCAGGTGCTCTCCGGCCGGATCACCCATGCGATCCGGATGACTGCTGCCCTGACCGACACCCGGTTCATCTGGCCGGCTCGCCACGAGGCGGGCGCCCGGGACGACCCCTCACTCCCTCCGATGGACGCTCGTTTCCGGCTGAAGGCGAGCTTCGACATCTCCCGCTACTCGCGCCACGCCCAGGTCGTCCTGCGTGCGATGCAGCAGTACGGCCTGATCCTGGCCGACAACGGGAGCAACTGGTACTTCCAGGGTGCCGCCGACCCGCGCTGGCCGCTCGCGCTCGTGGACGAGCTGAAGACGATCCCGGCGAGCGCGTTCCAAGCGGTGAACGAGTCGTCCCTCATGATCAGCCCGAACTCCGGTGCGGCACGGCAGCGGTAGGTCGGCGCACCTACGATGACCCGATGATCCGCGCCCGAGGTCGGCCCTCGCGCCGAGCACGTCACCTGGCCCGGAGGATCGTCTCGCTCCTGGTGCTCGGCGGCGCGCTCGCGCCGGTGACCATCGCGAGCGGAACGGCGTCGGCAGCCCCCGGCGTGCGCCTCGCGTGCCGCTCGGCGCAGCTGGCCGGCACGTTCGCGACGATCGTCGGCAGCGCCGGCGCGGGGAACGTGAGCTACTCGCTGCGCCTCCGCAACCACTCGACGGCGCGCTGCTTCGTCTCCGGGCTGGTCGGCCTGCAGCTGAGGGGAGGAAAGGGCGCCCCCCTGCCGACGAACGTCGTTCCGGCGCAGCCCGGCGCGGCCACGGCCGTGCTCGTGTCGTTGGCCCCCGGGGCATCGGCGTGGGCGAGCGCGCGCTTCTCGCCCGACGTGCCCGGCAAGGGTGAGCCGGTGAGGATCCGGTGCGAAGCGACGGCGTACACGGTCCGCGTCACGGTGCCGCCTCGACGCGACAGCCTCGTCGCACCCGTGGTGCCGCCGACCCCGGTCTGCGAGCACGGCAGGATGCTGGTCTCGCTGCTCGGGACGAAGCGGCCGAGGGCGTAGCGGCCGCCCCGCGCCCGGGCTCACGGGACCGTGAGGTCCATCTGGATCGGCAGGTCACGCTCGGACTGGCCGATCGAGAGCGTGTAGGTGCCCGGCACGGTACGCCAGCGGCCGGCGAGATAGCTCTCGAAGGCGGACGATGGGAGCGTGAGCGCGATGGTGCGTGCGCTGCCGGCCCGGAGCCCGACCGACTGGAACGTCTTCAGCTGGCGCGGCGGCTCGTCGGCCGAGGCCGGGAAGCTGAGGTACGCCTGCACCACCGCCGTGCCCTGGCGCCCGCCGGTGTTGGCGACGCGCAGGTCCACCACGTAGCCGGCCGCCGACCGGTAGGCGACGGGGTTGGAGAGCCCGAACGTCGTGTACGACAAGCCGAAGCCGAACGGGAAGAGCGGGCTGATCCCGCTGGCGTCGTAGTACCGGTACCCGATGTCGAGTCCGTCCGCGAAGTAGACGTTGCTGTTCACGCCGGGCCAGCTGCGCGCCTGCGCGATCGGGCTCCGGCCGTCGCTCGCGGGGAAGGTGACGGGTAGGTGGCCCGACGGGTCGACGCTGCCGCGCAGCACCGCCAGGGTCGCCGCGCCATCCTCCTCGCCCGGGTACCAGGCCTCCAGCACCCCGGCGACCTTCGAGAGCCACGGCATCAGCACGGCCCCGCCCGTGTTCAGGACAACCACCGTTCGCGGGTTCGCCGCTCCCACCGCCGAGATCAGCGCGTCGCTGTCGCCGGGAAGGGCCAGCGTCGGGCGGTCGAAGCCCTCGCTGTTGAAGTCGTTGGCGAACACGACGGCGACGCTGGCGCGCCGTGCGGCGCGCGCCGCCGCGGCGATCATCGGACTCACGTCGAGCCAGCCGAGCCGGGGATCGGTGCCGGGGCCGACCTCGAACCAGCGCAGCTCGATCGCGTACCGCCGAGCCCTGACGAGGGGCAGCGTCGTCGACCACGCGGCCGGGCCGTGCAGCCCGCGGGCGGCGAGCACCAGGTTGTGGCCGAGGTAGAACCAGCTGTCACCGCTCGAGGTGAGCGAGATGTCGTAGAGCCCGGTGCTCGGCGGGGTGAGCGTGCCCGTCCACTGCAGCCAACGCGGCCCGGACCGCGGCGCCGACGCCGTCGCAACCTCCGCGGTGACGATCCCCGGGCGGTTGAGGATGGGGAGGTCGGCCTCGCCCTGGCGCCTCTCCCCCGCGAACGCCGGCGACTCGGCACCCGGTGAGAGCGGGCGCGAGGAGCTGATGTCGCCGGCCGGGATCAGCGGCAGGATCTGGCTCGTCGGACCACCGGGGCTGAAGGTGACCTTCACCTTCTTGCCGAGCCACCTGCGCGTCGCGCCGAGGGGTGTGATGACGAAGGGCGCGACGACGTGGGCGCTGCCGGATCCCGCGGTCGTCGCCTGGGGCCCTGCGCCCTTGCCGATCAGCGCCACCGAGCGAAGGCGCGACTTCACGAGCGGGAGGACGCCGCCACGGTCCTTCAGCAGCACCATTGACCGCTCGGCGCTCGACAAGGCGACGGCGACGTGACCGGCGGTGTAGACGCGCGTCCCGGTCCTGCCCGTGAGGGGGTGCCGCACCAGGTCGAAGGCGAACATCTCGCGCAGGATCCGCACCACCGCGTCGTCGAGCCGGCCGACCGGCAGGCGGCCGTCCGCGACAGCGGCTTCCAACTGGGCGCCGGCGGCCGGCTTGATCGCGTCGAGGCCGGCGCGGAACGCGGCGACGGCGTCGTTCACCGCACCGAGGTCCGAGCGGACGAAACCGGTGAGTCCCCAGTCCCGCTTCAAGGCGTCGAAGAGCGTGGGGTCCTGGCAGACGTAGACGAAGTCGATGCGGCCGTACGCGCACATCACCGAGGCGACGTGCGCCTGCTCGACCGCCGCTTCGAACGGGGGGAAGTACACCTCCTCGAGCGTCCGTTCGTTGATGATCTGGTTCAGATTGAGGCGAGCCGTCTCCTGGGTGTACGCGGTGAAGTGCTTCGCATCGGCCATGACCCCTTGGGACTGGATCCCCTCGATGTCGGCGATGCCCATGATCGACGTCAGGTACGGATCCTCGCCGTAGGCCTCGAAAGCTCGGCCGCTTGTCGGGACGCGGGCGAGATTGAGGTTCGGCCCCTGCACGACGGTGACCCCTTGGGCGCGCGCCTCGGCGCCGAGCACGCGGCCGTACGCGTAGGCGACGAGCGGGTCGAAGCTGGCCGCGACCCCGAGCGACGCAGGGAGCTGGGTGACCCCGGTGTCACCCGTGGCGATCCCGTTCGGGCCGTCTTGAAGGGTGAGGCGGGGGATGCAGAGCCGCGGCACGCCGGCGTTCTCGTTCTCGTAGCCGCGGCCCGCCACTAGGCTGATCTCACCCACCTTCTCGGCGCGCGTCATCCTCGCCACGACTTGTCTCGCGAGCTCGAGCGGCGTGTGCCGACGCGCCGCGGCCGCCGTGGTCCACGGGCAGCGCGCTGCGCGTGACGCACGCCGGGATCCGGGGCGCACGGTGGGACGCGGGGCGGCGCTCGCGGCGGTGGCCGGGGCAGCGCGAGCGCGCGGGGCGCGCGATGGCAGGTCGAGGGCCGGCAGCGCGACGAGGAGCGCCGCCACCGCGACGGTGCGGCTGAACGCTCGGCCCGGCCGCGCCCGCGCACCGCGCCGCTCGCGTTCTTCGCCGATGGCCATCCGGGGAAGGTAACCGGTGAGCGGGGCGCCCCGGCAATCCTCGCCCCGGGGTGCGCTCAGGCCGTGAGCTCGCCGACCCCCAACGGCACGCTCACGACATTGCCCGGGGGCGCCAGCGGGCAGCTCCATGCCGGGTCGTAGGCGCACGACGGGTTGTAGGCGAAGTTCAGGTCGACGACGAGCCGCCCGTCGTCCCCGCCGAGGTCTGCGCCCTTCACCGTGTCGAGGACGTAACGGCCGCCGCCGTAGGTGGCGGTTCCCGCCAGCGCGTCGCGGACCGGCACGAAGATGCCACCGCCGTAGCCCAGCAGCCACCAGACATCGAGCGAGCCGATACCTCCCAGCTCGACGACGCCCAGGCGCTCGAAGCTCACGGTCTCGTCGGTCCCGGTGACGACCTCGATCCGCTCCCGCCGCGTCGTCGCGTCGAGCGCGATGTCGAAGCGGTAGGCCGGGTCGTACGGTGCCACCGGTACGCCACGGAAGGACTCCCGCCGCTCGGCGGGGACAGGTGACTGTGGATGCTCGGCGAGCAGGCGGTCGCGCGTCGTTCGCCACAGCTCGTGGGCCGCTCGAATGTCGCCACTCCCCCTGATGCGCGCGTACAGCGCGCCGACCTGACGCCGCCAGTCGAGCAGGGACAGCGTCGGCGGGCTCGTCCCCGGTCCCGCGCCGTATCCGTCCACGGGCACCTCACTTCCGGCCATCGTCGCTGATCGCGCCCGGCGTCCGGTCAGGCCCGCGGCAGCGCGAACGCGGCGACGGCCGCGAACTGGAGCGCCGCCCCGGCGAGCGTGCAGGCGTGGAAGACCTCGTGGAAGCCGAACACCCGCGGCGCCGGGTCCGGCCTACGGCGCGCATAGACGATGGCTCCGACGGTGTAGAAGGCACCGCCGACCAGCAGCAGGGCGAACCCCGCGGCGCCGAGGCCGCGCTCGAGCTCGGGGAGCACGGCGAGCGCGGACCATCCGACGACGACGTAGGGGACTGCGACGGCCCACTTCGGGGCGTCGAGCCAGAGCTGCCGAAGCGCGATGCCGGCGCCGGCACCCACCCACACAAGGCAGAGGATGAAAGTGCGTGCCCAGCCGTGGAGGGCGAGCCCGGCGACTGCCGTGTACGTGCCGGCGATCGCGAGGAAGATCATGGAGTGGTCGGCGCGCCGGAGGCGACGGCGCGCCGGCGGCGCCCAGTCCCGGCGGTGGTAGGCCGCGCTCACGCCGAACAGGCACGTGAGCGAGAAGACGTAGACCGCGAGCTCGGCGGTCACGACGGCGCCCGATCCCTGCACCACCAGCAGCGGTCCGGCGACCAGCATGCAGGCGAACGCTCCGAGGTGCAACCAGCCGCGTAGCAGGGGCTTCGCCTCGACCGGCGGCGTCCCGAGGCTGGATGGAGAAACCACGTGCCGAGCTCCCGCGATCGTCGGCACCGTCGATGCCGTCGGTGCCGTTCTGGCCAGGTCGCCCCCACCGGGCCCGCCAGATGGTAGCCCTGGCCCGAGCTCGAGCGTCCGCCGCCTCGTCGCGCCGTCCCCGGCGCACGGGCGGTCCCCGGGGGTCGGTACGCTCGCAGGTCGCCTGGCTCGTCGTGAGGAGTCGCCAGTGAGCCTTTCCATCGGGATCGTCGGGCTGCCGAATGTCGGCAAGTCGACGCTCTTCAACGCGCTAACGCGCAACCAGGTGCTCGCGGCGAACTACCCCTTCGCGACGATCGAGCCGAACGTCGGGGTGGTGAACGTCCCCGACGAGCGTCTCGAACGCCTCGCCGCGCTCTACGACAGTGCGCGCGTCGTCCCCGCGACGGTGACCTTCGTCGACATCGCCGGCATCGTGCGCGGCGCCTCCGAGGGAGAGGGGCTCGGGAACAAGTTCCTCGCCGCGATCCGGGAGAGCGACGCGATCTGCCAGGTGGTCCGGGCCTTCTCCGATCCCGACGTGGTCCACGTCACCGGACGCGTCGACGCGGCGGACGACATCGAGACGGTCAACACCGAGCTCGTGCTGGCCGATCTCCAGACGGTGGACAACCGGCTGCCGAAGCTCGCCAAGGAGGCCCGGACGCGTCCCGAGCTCGGTCCCGTGCTTGCGGCGACGAGCGCGGCAAGGGAGATCCTCGACGGCGGGCGCACGATCGCCGCCGCCGCGGCGGCGGGCGACGTCGACCTGGCACTGCTTCGCGACCTCCAGCTCCTCAGCGCGAAGCCGTTCATCTACGTCTTCAACGTCGACGAGGCCGAGCTCGGCGACGAGGACCGCCGCGGGGAGCTCGCCGCGCTCGTGGCGCCGGCGGAATCGGTGGTCGTCTGCGCCCAGATCGAGGCCGAGCTCGCCGCGCTCGACCCGGCCGACGCCGCGGAGCTGCTCGCGGGGTACGGACAGCACGAGTCCGGCCTGGTGCAGCTGGTCCACGTCGGGTTCCGGGCCCTCGGCCTGCAGACCTTCCTCACCGCCGGCCCGAAAGAGGCGCGAGCCTGGACGATCCGCGCGGGCTCCACCGCCCCGGAGGCCGCCGGGGTGATCCACTCCGACTTCCAGCGAGGCTTCGTGAAGGCCGAGGTGGTCACCTACGACGAGCTCGTGCACGCCGGCTCGGTCCCCGCGGCGCGCGCGGCCGGCCGGGCGAGGATCGAGGGCAAGGACTACGTCATGCGCGACGGGGACGTCGTCGAGTTCCGCTTCAACGTCTGATCGACGGCCGCTCCCCGAGCGGCGCCGGCACCGCCTCACTCGGCTCGCCGCGAAGACGCTCAGGCAAGACGGCGGGCGCGCACCAACATGTCGAAGGCGATCCGGCGGGTGTCGAGCGTCTCGACGAGACGCTCGACGATGCACGCCCGCTCGATCTCGAGCGGCGCGAGCTCTCCTGCGATGTCGTCGGTCGTGTAGAGGACCGTCGGGTCCTGCGGGCCTCCGGTGCCGTAGGCGAGGTTCGACAGGTCGTGGCCGACGACGAGGAAGATCCCGCCGGGGGCGATGCCCGCTGCCGCGTGGGCGAGCGCCAGACGCCGCTGCTCGGCCCGGAGGTGGAGGTAGCACACGATCACCAGGTCGTACGCGGCCTCCTCCAGCACCCAGGTGCTCACGTCGGCCTCGATCCACTCCGCCTCGACGCCGTGGTCGCCCGCGAGCAGCTGCGCCTTCTCGAGAGCGACGCTCGAGAAGTCGACACCGGTCACCCGCCATCCCCGCCCGGCGAGCCAGACCGCGTTGCGCCCTTCGCCGCAAGCGAGATCGAGCGCGCGCCCGGCGCCGACGTGCTCCAGCTCTTGAACGACGAAGCGGCTGGGATCCTCCCGCCAGAGCAGTCCCCCCGCCCGGTGGCGCTCGTTCCAGTCGTCGGCGTCCACGGCCGGACCTGCGCGCGGCCGCCGGGCTCTAGCCCCGCCTGCGGCGGGGCCCGAGTCCGATGGCGCGGAGCAGGCTGCCGGTCAGGCCGTTCGACTTCCGGTACACCGATCGCCGAGCCGCCCGACGCGCCAGGCCGCCGGCGCCGCCGTGCTCCACCGCCTCGACGTTCCCCAGGTCTCGCGCGGCCCGGTACAGCTGGCTCCTCAGGCTCTTACGGGATGCCACCTCGCCTCCTCCGTCGTGACCTACCAGCATGATCGTCCCTGCGGGGCGCCGTGTCCACGGCTTCTCGGCTCGAGCGCCCACGCGCTTGAGGTGCGAGGGTGCACGACTCACGACAGCCGACCCGCTCGGGCAGCGCGAGGCGCGCCGGCGCCGTCGACGGTGGATGATCGTCGGGTGCAGCGCGACCGGCTGGAGTTCAACCCGTTCGACCGCTCATGGTGGGTCGATCCGTACCCGTTCTACGGCCGACTCTTGGACGAGGCGCCATCCGGCAAGGTCGCCGGCCTCGATCTCTGGTACTTCGCCGGCTACGACGAGTGCGAGTCGATCCTGCGCGACGCCCGATTCGGCGTCGACGAGCGCAACAGCAACCTCTACCGGCAGTTCGCCCCGAACGATGACGGCCAACGCGACGAGCTCGGGCGTTCGTTCCTCTTCCTCGACCCGCCCGAGCACACGCGCCTACGGGGCTTCGTCTCGCGCTCGTTCACGCCGCGGGTCGTCGAAGGCCTCCGTACCCGCATCGCGACCACCGTCGGCGAGCTCCTCGACCGGCTCCCGAACGGGACCCCCTTCGACCTGGTGGGCGCGCTCGCCTACCCGCTTCCCATCACGGTCATCTGCGACCTGCTCGGCATCCCCGCCTCCGACCGCGGCTCGTTCCACCAGTGGTCCCGCCACCTCGTCGCCTCGCTCGACCCCGAGCTCGTCGTGCCGCCGGAGGTGATGCGCGAGCGCCGCCAAGCGGTGGAGGAGCTGCGGGCGTACATGCTCGACCTCGTCGCCGAGCGGGCGCGGCGACCTGCAGGCGACCTCATCTCCGCCTTGAGCGAGGCGAGCACCGCAGCGGGGCCGGCGAGCGAGTCGGCCATGAGCCAGCAGGAGCTCGTGACGACGCTCGTCCTGCTGCTCGTCGCGGGCTACGAGACGACAGTCAACCTCGTCGCGAACGCCGTGCTGGGGCTGCTGCGCCATCCCGAGGCAGCGGACCTCCTCAGCCGGCGACCGGCGCTCGTCGTCCCCTGCGTCGAGGAGGTCCTGCGCTTCGACCCGCCGGTGCAGCTGACGAGCCGGGTGGCCCTCACCGACGTCGAGGTGGGCGGCATCGGGGTGCCGGCGGGCGCCATCGCCATCGTGCTCGTGGCGGCCGCCAACCGCGACCCCGCGCGCGTCGACCGGCCGGAGGTATTCGACATCACCCGCGCGGGGACCCGCCACCTCTCCTTCAGCCTCGGCGCCCACCACTGCCTCGGCGCGCCGCTCGCGCGGGCCGAGGCCCAGCTCGCGCTGACGGGCCTGGTGGCCCGGCACCTCGAGCTCGCCCTCGCGGGCGAGCCACGCTATCGGGAGACCCTCGTGCTGCGGGGGATCGAGTACCTCCCGGTGGTCGCGCGGCGCCGCTGAGCCGGCACAAACGTGCTGGTATTCCGGCCGTATGGCTCCGGCGCAGCTCAAATCGCGGCACCCTTCTGCCGATAGGTACCTAGAGGGAACGTCCCGCCCGGGCCAGCGGCGCTGCTCGGGCGGTCCCGACGAGGAGCTCGGAGATGACCGGTCCCATCGAGATCACGGAGGTGCCCACGGCCCGAGGCGGGAGCTGATGGCCAGGCGGCGTGGCACGAAGGGCGGTGCCGGGGACGGCGCAACGCTCGCGTCGACCGGCGGGCTCGGCGCTGCCGAGCCCGCATGGTCCGGCGAGGAGCTGCTTCGCGCCGTCGTCGCGAGCTCGCCGCTGGCGATCTACGTCGTCGACGCCGCCGGCGTCGTCGAGCTGTGGAACCCCGCGGCCGAGGAGCTGTTCGGCTGGACGGCCGCAGAGGCGGTCGGTCGGCGCCTGCCGTTCGTCGACGCCGGGGCGGACGAGGAGTTCGAGCAGCTCCTCTCGCGGGTCATGGCGGGCGAGCCGTTCTCGGGTCTGGACGCCGTGCGCGTGCGAAAGGACGGGCGACAGGTCAGCCTGTCCATCTCGACCGTCCCGCTGCGCGACGAAGCCGGCGCAGTTCGTGCCGTGCTCGGGGTATCCCAGGACGTCACCGACCGCAAGCACGCCGAGGCTGCCCTCGTGCGCCAGGCCAGGCTCGACAGCCTGACCGGCCTGCACACCAGGGGCTTCTTCCTCCAGATCCTCGAGCAGACGCTGGCGCACCCACGCTGCCGCTCGGCTCTCGTGCTCATCGACCTCGACGACTTCAAGGACGTGAACGACAGCTTCGGCCACCACGTCGGCGACGAGCTGCTCGCCGCGTTCGCGGCCCGGCTGCGCGGCGCCGTCGGCCCGAAAGACGTGGTGGGGCGCCTCGGCGGCGACGAGTTCGTCATTCTCCTCGACGGTGTCGGACCAAGGAGCGCCGCGGAGGCGCCCCACCGGGTCTTCGAGGCGCTCACTGGCCCCGTCGTCATCGGGGGACGCGAGTTCACGGTGCGCGTCAGTGGCGGCGTGGCGCTCTGCAGGCCCGGGAACCGGGTCGAAGAGGTCCTGCGCCGGGCCGACGTCGCGATGTACGCCGCGAAACGGGGCCAACGCGGCTCGGTCCGGCTCTTTGACGAGGCGATGGAGCGCGACGTGATGGAGCGGGTGGCCCTGGAGGCGCGGCTGTCCCGTGCGGTCGAAGCTGGCGAGCTGCGGGTCCACTACCAGCCCATCTTCCAGCTCGCGACGGGGAAGGTGACGGCGGTGGAGGCGCTCGTGCGGTGGCAGCACCCCGAGCACGGGCACCTCCTGCCGAACAGGTTCATCCCCCTGGCCGAAGCGAGCGGCGCGATCGTCGGGATCGGGCGATGGGTGCTGCTGGAGGCGTGCGGGCAGCTGCGGGCATGGCAACGCGAGCACCCGCGCGCCGCGTCGCTGCGCATCTCGGTCAACATCTCGCCGCGCCAGCTCCGGGCGCCGGATCTCGAGTCGGTCGTGGTCGCCACCTTGGAAGGCGCCGAGCTGAAGCCCGAACAGCTCCAGCTCGAGGTGACCGAGAGCGCGCTCGCGACCGAGGGCGCCGACACCGTGCTGCGCCGCCTCGGCGAGCTCGGGATCCGCCTCGCCATCGACGACTTCGGAACCGGCTACTCCTCCCTCACGGCGCTCAGGCGCTTCCCGTTCGGCGCGCTGAAGATCGACCGGTCGTTCGTGGCCGGCCTCGAGACGGGATGGGAGGACCGCGCCATCGTGCTCGCCACCCTCGGACTAAGCCGCTCGCTCGGCCTCACGGCGATCGCCGAGGGCGTCGAGACGGCCGGCCAGCTCGAGACGCTCTCCACCATCGGCTGCGAGGAGGCACAGGGATACCTGCTCGGTCGGCCCCAACCTGCGGCGGGCATCTCCCGGCTGCTCGGGGAGAGCACGCCGTGGCTGCCGAAGGTCCACGCCTCGCCGATCGTCCACCGCGCCCCGATCCGGGGATTCCAGCGCCGGTCGATGCCGTAGGCCTCAGGCGACGTTGCCGGTGCCGCTCCGCCGCCCGAGGACACAGCCGGAGGCCGCGTCCGGGAGGATCCCGAGGTACGCCATCGGAGGATGCGGGGACGCGCCCGGACCGCGCGCAGGGCGTCCGTCGAGGGCGAGCTCCGGGTCCCGTCCCTCCAGCCACCCCCGCAGCTCTTCGGCGGGGAGCGGGCGGCTCAGCAAGTAGCCCTGCGCGAACGTGCAGCCGAGCCTCACGAGCTCATCCCACGCTTCGCGGCACTCCACGCCCTCCGCGACGACGTCGAGACCGAGGCTGCGCCCGAGCTCGACCGTCGAGCGGACGATTGCCGCGTCGTCGGGATCGAGGTGCATGTTCACGACGAACGAGCGGTCGATCTTGATCTCACGCACGGGGAGCCGGCGGAGGTGGACGAGCGAGCAGTAGCCGGTTCCGAAGTCGTCGATCGAGAGCCTGATGCCCAACTCCTCGAGCTGGCCGAGCACCGCGCCGATCCGGGACTTGTCCGCCATCATCGTCGACTCGGTGATCTCGAACTCGAGCGTGGACGACTCGACGCGCCAGCGACGCAGCAGCTCGCCGACCTGGGTCGGGAAGTCGAGGTCCAACAGGCTGCGCGTGGTGATGTTCACCGAGACCGACAGCTCGATCCCGTCGTCGCGCCAGCGGCGGACCTGGCGGAGGGCCTCGTCGACGACGTGCAGCGTCAGCGGCTTGATCAGGTCGCTCTGCTGGGCGAGCGGGATGAAGTGGTCGGGCGGTACGAGTCCGCGTTGGGGGTGCTTCCAGCGGACGAGGGCCTCGACCGAGGTGACGGCCTGACCCGTCAGCTGCACCTTCGGCTGGTAGTGGAGCACGAGCTCGCCCTGGGCGATCGCCCGACGGAGCTCGGCGACGAGGGTCAGGCGGGCCGAGCCGTAGTCGTCGGCCGCCGAGTCGTAGAAGGCGCAACCGGATTCGTCGGACTTGGCCTGGTACATCGCGACGTCGGCGTGCTGGAGGAGCGTCTCGACGTCACGGGCGTCGTCCGGGTAGACCGAGACGCCGACGGAGGCCTCCAGCGTGATCGGCAGTCCCTGCACGACCACGGGCCGGCCGAGCACCTCGCGGACCACCTCGATGGTCGGGACCGCGTCGCTGCGGTCGGCAAGCCTCGAGAGCAGGATGGCGAACTCGTCGCCGCCGAGGCGTGCGACGGTCCCGGTCGGCCCGAGCGCCCGATCGAGACGGGACGCCACCTGCCGAAGCACCGCGTCACCGGCATGATGACCGAGCGAGTCGTTGATCTCCTTGAATCGATCGAGATCCATCAGCATGAGGACGACGCGCTCACGCCCCTTCTCGGCCGGCGCGTCGATGGCGCGCTCGATCCGCTCCCGCAGCAGCGTCCGGTTCGGCAGCCCGGTCAGGTTGTCGTGCAGCGCCTGGTAGCGGTTGATCTCGGCCTGACGCCGGAGCGCCTCCTCTGCCTCCTTGCGCTCCGTGATGTTCTCGATCATGGTGATCGCGAACGCCGGGCGGCCGGCCCCGTCCCGCTCCACCGTCGCCGCGACGTGCGCCCAGATCGCCTCGCCGTCCCGGCGCAGGTAGCGCTTCTCGACCTGGTAGCTGTCCCGGGCTCCGGCCATCATGGCCAGGAACAGGGCCGTTTCCTCCTCCACGTGCTCGGGATGCGTGTACGCGGCGAACGGCGTCCCCGCGAGCTCGGCACGGGAGTAGCCGAGCATCCGCTCGAGGGAGGGGTTGACCGCGACGGCGTGCCCGTCGGCGGTGAACCGGCCGATGCCGATGGAGGCGCCTTCGAAGATGGTCTGATAGCGCACCAGGGCCTCGACCTGCGCGCGCTTCGCCTCGAACTCGGCGGCGTGGCTCACCCCCGC
>Ga0307373_10011749_pt1 | contig 12618 bp, 11 predicted proteins | sample OX2MG_FD_202534 | JGI IMG/M metagenome (GOLD analysis project Ga0307373, IMG submission 202534) | Soil microbial communities from Risofladan, Vaasa, Finland - OX-2 | ecosystem: Environmental > Terrestrial > Soil > Coastal area > Acid sulfate soil | place: Finland: Risofladan, Vaasa | collected...
TGGCACCGTGGACGAAGCTGGCCCGGGACGCTGGCTACGTGATCCTCGGGCTCGGGGTTATCCGCTACCAGAAGGCGGCCGTGCGCCGCCGGGAGCTCGAGACCGAGATCAGCGGCCGCCTCGGCCCCCTGCGGGAGGTGCTGCCCGGTCCGGTCCGGGATCGCCTACCCAAGCCGCCGGCCTGAGCCTGGGTTCAGGCCGTCCCTGAGCGGGCCTGCAGGTCGGCCAGGACATCGGCCAGGGTCTCGTCCAGGTCGTACTCCGGCTCCCAGCCGGTGGCCGCCACCAGCTTGGACGCGTCCCCGAGGAGGGCAGGCACCTCGACCGGCCGGACCAGCTCGGGGTCGACCCGCAACTCCAGGTCGGCGCCGGCCAGGGCCAGCAGACGCCGGGCCACCTCCTCGATGCTGATGTCGTGGCCCGAGCAGACGTTGTAGGCCTCACCGGGCCGGCCCCGCTCGGCCAGGAGCCGGTAGGCCCGGACCACGTCGCGCACATCCGTGAAGTCCCGCCGGGCACTGACGTTTCCCACGGGCAGGAACGACTGTCCGCCGGCCTGGGCTTCGATGATCCGCCGGGCAAAAGCCGGTACGGCGAAGTTGGCGTGCTGTCCCGGACCGATGTGATTGAACGCCCGGATGCTGATGACGGGCAGGCCGTGGCCCAGATAGGCCTGCAGGCCCAGGTACTCGGCCGCCACCTTGCTGGCCGCATAGGGGCTGACCGGGCGCAGCGGGGCCGCCTCCGTCAGCGGCAGGTCGGCCGGGGTCACCGACCCGTACACTTCGGCCGATCCGACCAGGAGCACCCGGGGCGGGACGGCGCAGGCCATGGCGGCCTGGAGGAGCTCGAGGGTCCCGACGGCGTTGACCCGGAAGGTCTCCCGGGGTTCCTGCCAGGACAGGCCCACGTGGCTGATGGCGGCCAGGTGGTAGATGACGTCGGGAGCCGACTCGACCACCTTGCTGGTCAGGGCGGGCCCGTCCCCGATGTCGATGGACTCGTCCACGGGGACGATGTCGTCCCCGCACTTCTCGAGGTGTGATCGGAGCCAGCCGGCCACGAAACCGCTCGCCCCGGTCACCAAGGCCCGCACCCGGGTCACCCTACCGGTAGGGCCGCTGCGCTCCGGCCATGTCGCCGCCCGGCCGATGGGTCAGCCCCCCGCCGCCCCCATGGCCAGGCGGTAGGCCGCCACGTGGGCCTCGGCGCTGGCCGCCCAGGTGTAGCGGGACGCCACCTCCATGCCACGGCGGATCGACTCCTCCCGCGCCCCTCCCTCCGACCTCGACAGCGCGGCGTCGATCAGACGGGCCAGAGCGGGGACATCCTCGGCCGGGAAGGTGGCCGCCGCTCCGTCGGCCAGCTCGTCCATGACCGAGCCGGCCGTGGTGATGACCGGGGTCCCACAGGCCATGGCCTCCACCACCGGTAGGCCGAAGCCCTCGGCCCGGGCCGGATAGACGACCACCGACGCCTGCCGGAGGAGGGCGGGCACGACCTCGTCGGCCAGATACCCGGTGCGGACCAGCCGGGAGGGATGGGCCATGGCCGAGATGGCCGACTCCACCGGGCCGGCCCCCCAGCCCCGCCCCCCAGCCACCACCAGGCGGTGATCGGGGTGGGCCTCGGCCACCCGGTCGAAGGCGGCCACCAGGAGGTCCAGGCCCTTCCTGGGCTCCACCGTGCCCAGGAAGGCCGCGTAGGGAGGCGTGATGCCGGCGCCGGCCAGTAGAGCGACGTCCTCGGCGGGGTCGGCGCTCCCGGGGGCCGGGCCGGGGTGGAACTGGGCGTGGTCGATACCGTGGGGCGCCACCACCACCCGGGCCCGGGGGTGGAGCAGGTCCTCCAGCCGGCGGGCGGTGGCGTGACTGACACAGACCAGCACATCGGCCTTGGCGGCGGCGTGGCGGATGGCCCGGCGGAAGAAGGCCACCTTGGACCGCTCGTGCCAGTCGGGATGGTCGAAGAAGGTCAGGTCGTGGACCGTGACCACCATGGGAAGGTGGGCCCGCTGGGGCATGGTGTAGTGCGGTCCGTGATGGACGTCGAGGGGCTGGCGCCGGAGCACGCCGGGCATGGCCCACTGCTCCCAGGCCAGGCGCAGAGGACGCGGACCGGGCGCCGCGGCCAGGACGGAAGCGGCCGGGGCCAGGGACGACCAGCGTACGGCGTCGGCCGAGCGGGCGATCAGGGTCAGGGCGATGTCCTCGCGCCGGCTCAGGGCGCGGGCCAGCTCCAGGGTGTAGCGGCCGGCGCCGCGCGGATCGACGGGGACAGCTGTGACGTCCAGGGAAAGGCGGATCAAGGCAGCGAGCCCCACACCTCGAGATGGCGCCGGGCCGCGGCGGCCCAGGTGAGGCCGCCGGCGCGCCGGCGGCCCTTCTCGATGAGCTGGTCCCGGATGGGACCGTCCGTGGCCGCCAGCATCACGGCCTGGGCGATCTCCTCCGGGTCATCGGGGGCCACCTCCAGGCCGGCCCCGCCCGGACCGGGCATGGGGCTGGCCACCACGGGCAGGCCGTGGGCCATCGCCTCCACCGGGGGCAGGCCGAATCCCTCCAGAAGGGGCACGTAGAGAAGGCAGCGGGCCGAGGCGTAGAGGCCGGCCAGCACCCCGTCCTCCACGGCGCCGGCCATCACCGCCCCCGTGACGGGCTCCACTCCCGGCCCCCAACCGGTCGGGCCTACCACCAGCAACGGCCAGGGTTCGGGCAACCGGGGCCGGGCCAGGGCGTAGCCGGCCATGGCCCCGCTCAGGTTCTTCCTGGGCTCCACCGTGCCCACCGACAGCAGAAAAGGTCCCCCGATCCCGAGCCGGTCGAGAAGACCGGCAGTGCCCTCAGCGTCCGGCGGGGGCAGGTGGTCGGCCCCGTGCTCGATGACCTCGGTCCGCCGGGCTCCCTCGGCGGCCAGGTCCTCAGCGGTGGGCCGGGACGGGGCGATGACCACCGCCGCCCGCTCGATCACCCGGGCCAGGCTGGCCTCGTGCCAACGCCGGCCCCGGGCCGGGAAGGCGTCGGGGAGGTGGCGGTAGCTGAGGTCGTGGACCATCACCGACAGGGGGGCGGCCGAGACCGGGAAGGCCTGGGAAACGGCGTGGAGCACATCGTGGGGACGGCGGGGCCGGCCCCGGCCGTGGTCCCAGAGTCGCACCAGGCCTCGCCCAGGCAAGGGGCCGGCCTCGACGGGCAGCCCCCACCGGGCCAGCGGGTCGGGGCCCCTCCCCGGGCGTCCGGCCAGGAGCATCACTTCGAGCCCGGGGTGACCCACCGCTCCCAGCCCGGAAAGCAGTCCGGCGGCATAGGTGCCGATGCCCCCGGGCACCCGTCGGCGCAGCTGCTCGGCCACCACCATGACCCTCACCTGCTCCCCCGCTCGGCGGCGGCGTCGGCGTAGAGGGCGCTCAACCCGGCGGCCGAATCCTCCCACCGGTAGGAGGCGGCCCGGGCCCGGCCGGCGGCCACCAGGGCGGCCCGGGCCGAATCGTCGGTGAGCAGGCGCCTCATGGCGGCAGCCATGGCGCCGACATCACCGACCGGGACCATGGCGGCGGCGTCCCCGACCACTTCGGGCAGGGCCCCGGCGTCGGTCGTCAGCACGGGCACGCCGGCCAGCATGGCCTCCAGGGGCGGGAGTCCGAAGCCCTCGTAGAGAGACGGGTAGGCATAGAGGGAGGCGTGGCGGAGAAGGTCGCTCCTCAGGCGGGAGTCGACATAACCGAGGCGGAGGATGCGCCCGGCGTGAGCGGAGGCACCGACCGCCTCCTCGTAGGCGGGGACCCCCCAGCCGTCGGCGCCGGCCACCACCAGGCGCAGTTCGGGCTCCTCGGCGGCCACCAGGTCGAAGGCCCGGACCAGGGTCGGCAGGTCCTTGCGGGGCTCGATGGTGCCGATGGCGAGGACATAGGGCCCGGGCACGCCGGCGCCGCGGCGGGCGCCGGCCTTGGCGGCACCGGAGTCAGAGGCACCGGGTTCAGGGGCGTCGGACTCGGCGGCGGGGGTACCGGCCGCCAGAGCGCCGGGGACCTCGAGGGGCGGCACGCCGTGGTGGACGGCCCGGACCCGCTCGGGGGGCGCGCCCAGCAGGTCGACCACCTCGGCGGCCACGAACTCCGACGGGGTGTGGACCCAGGCCCCTTCGTCCAGGGCTCGGCGGACGAGCCGGGGGAAGCGGCGGGTGTAGTCGTCGCAGAGCTCCGGAAAGCGCACCGAGGTGAGGTCGTGAACGGTCATGACCCGGGCGGCCCGGCGGGTGGGCGGCACGACGAAATTCGTCCCGTGCACCACCGCCTGCCTTCCCGTGAACCACTCGATGGGAGGGACTCCCCCCATCGACCAGGCCCGGTGCAGAGGCCGGGCCGGCATGGGCGTATCGATGACCCGGACGCCGGGGGGGACGTGGTCGGAGATGCCCCTTCGCCGTCGCCAGCTGATGGCGAAGGCGCTGACGGCCAGCTCGTCCCGGCGGCGCAGGCTGTCGAGGGCCCACTGGCAGAAGACCCCCACGCCCGTGCGGAACCCCAGGAGCGGCGTGGCGTCGAGGGCGACAGCCAGCCGGGAGTCCGATTCCCGCACGGCGGGAGCCTTGCACAGGTGTGGCGCCGTTTAGCCTCCGGCCTCGTGATCACGACCATCGGGGCCGGCGTCGGCGCCGCCCGCCTGCTGAGCGGGCTCATGCTGGCCCGGCCCCCGGAGGAGATCACGGCCGTGGTCAACACCGGGGACGACCTGGTCCTGCACGGCCTGGCCATCAGCCCCGATCTGGACACGGTGACCTACACCCTGGCCGGCGCCGTCAACGCCGAGACCGGATGGGGGCTGACCGGGGAAACGTGGCGGGCCATGCAGGCCCTGGACCGCTACGGCGGCCAGACCTGGTTCCGGCTCGGGGACCTCGATCTGGCCACCCATCTGTACCGGACCCAGCGGCGCTCCGAGGGTGCGACCCTGTCCGAGGTCAGCGGGGAAATCGCCCGGGCCTGGGGCCTCGAACTCAACCTGCTGCCGATGTCCGATGACCCGGTCCGGACCGTGCTGACCATCGCCGAGGGGGAGATCTCCTTCCAGGACTACTTCGTGGCCAGGAGGCACGGGGTAGCCGTCAGCGCCGTGCGCTTCCAGGGGGCGGACGAAGCCCATCCCGCTCCCGGGGTGCTCGAAGCGCTGGCCACGGCCGAAGCGGTCGTCATCTGCCCGTCCAACCCCATCGTGTCCATCGCTCCGGTGCTGGCCGTCCCCGGCATCAGGGAGGCTGTGACCGCTCGGCGCGAAAACACGGTGGCGATCAGCCCGATCGTGGCCGGCGCCGCTCTCAAAGGCCCCGCCGACCGGCTCCTGGCCGAGCTGGGGCACGAGGCCTCGGTGGTCGGCGTGGCCCGCCTCTACGCCCCGCTGGCCGCCGCCCTGGTCATCGACCCGGCCGACGCCGCCCTGGCCGGGGCGGTGGAGGCGGAGGGAATGCGGGCCGTGGTCGTCCCCAGCATCATGTCCAGCCCGGAGGCCGCCCGCCGTCTGGCCGAGGCCGCCCTGGCGGCGGCGGGGGCGGCGGGGTCCTCCGGGGCGGCGGGGTCCTCCGGGGCGGCGGGGTCCTCCGGGGCGGCGGGGTGATCGGGCGGCCGGGTGGCCGCCTGGACCGCCTGGCCGTGGGCCTCGTGGCCCTGCCCGTCCTGGTCCTGGCGGCGGTGACCGCCTTCGTGACTCAGGGGCCTTGGGGCGACCAGGCCGTGATCCTCCTGTCCACCGACCGGGCCGCCTCCCTGCGCCAGCTGGTCGGCCCCTACTCGCGCTTCGGGTGGAGTCATCCCGGACCGCTGTACTTCTACCTGCTGGCCGTTCCGTACAAGTTGCTCGGCAGCACCGAACGCAGCCTGGCCGTGGCTTCGGTGCTGCTGGCCGGCGCGTTCGCGGTCGGGACAGTGGCGGCCGCCGGCGCCCTGGCCGGGTCCCGGGCCGCCCGCTGGGCGGGGGCCTTGAGTGTGCTCGAGCTGGCCGCCATAGGCCCGTCCACGGTGGCCCAGGTCTGGAACCCGGTCGCCATCATCGTGCCCACCGGAACTTTCCTGATCTGCGCCGCCGCCCTGGCCCGGGGCCGGCGCTGGGGCCTACCGGCCGGCGTGGTGGTGGGCAGCTTTCTGGTCCAGACCGACGTAGGCACCGGCGTGCTGGTGGCCGGCGTCGGGGCTGTGGCCCTGGCCGCCGGCCTGTGGGTGGGCCGGGGCCCCGCTGGGCTCTGGGTGGCCCCGGGCGCCGCGGGCGCGGCTGGAGGCGGCGCCGGCCGGGGGGGCGGCGGCTGGCCCCGGGTGCTGGCTGGCTCGGCGGTCCTGGGCCTGGTCCTGTGGCTGCCTCCCCTGGTGCAGGAGGCCACCGGCCACCCGGGCAATCTGACCCGGCTGGCGAGGTTCTTCACCTCCTCGCCCCCCCACCAGACCCTCGCCCACGCCGTCCAGGCCATCGGCGGCGCCCTGTGGCCGCCGCTCCGGGGCCGCCTCGACGCCGCTTCGCCGGGCCTGGCGGCTTCGGCGGTGGTGCTGGCCCTCTTCCTGGGACTGGTGGCGCTGACGTTGCGGGTGGCCCGGCGCCGGGGGCGGCCCGAGGCCGCCTGGCTGGCGGCCATGGCCGGCCTGGGGGTGCTGGCCGGAGTCGCCTCCGCCGACCGGGTCACCGGTCCGCTCTTCTCCTACCTGACCGACTGGTCCTCGGTCGCCGCCGTGCTCGTGCTGCTCGCCCTAATCCTCGCCCTCGCCCCCCGGGCCGCCCCGGAGTGGGTCGGGGTGGCGGCCGGCCTGGCCCTGGTGACGGCCTGCTTCATCAACCCCCCGGCCGTCAGCCTCCCCGGGGCCCAGGTGAACGCCCTGTGGTCCCAGCTCCGCCCCCAGCTGGCCGCGGGGGAGCCGCTCCGCCTCCGCCTGGCCTCAGCCGATCGGTGGCCCTGGCAGGCCGGGTTGATGGTGGACCTGTCCCACTCCGGCCACCCGGTCAGCGTGGATCGGTCGTGGCTGTTCCTGTTCGGGACCCAGTTCGGCCGTACCACCCCAGCCGGCTCCGCCGGCGGTGCCCTGCTCGTCCTCTACGCCCCCGGCTCGAACCACGGCCGGGCCCCGGCCGGCCGGCCGGTGGCCGAGGTGCCCGGGACCTCGGTCTACCTGTCGCCTTAGGTGTCGCCCGCCAGCCGGTCCGGATCGGCGGCAAACCATTCCAGCACCCCGCCAACCCCGTCCTCCACGGTCGTCCAGGGCACCCAGCCCAGGTGGATGGCGGCCTTGGCCGGGTCCAGGCAGTTCCGGGCCAGCTCCCCCGGGCGGGCCGCGGCCTTCTGAGGAGGGGCGTCCACCCCGGCGGCTGTGGCCATGGCCTGGTAGAGCGCGAGGACCGAGGTCTCCTCCCCGGTGCCGACGTTGAGGAGCAGGCCCCCGCCCTTCTCGGCCGCCCGGGCGAACGCATCCACCACGTCGTCCACGTAGACGAAGTCCCGGGTCTGGCGGCCGTCCCCGAAGACGGTGCAGGGCCGCCCCGTCAGCAGGTTCCCGGCGAAGATGGCCACCACTCCCGCCTCCCCCTTCGGATCCTGACGGGGCCCGTAGACGTTGGCCAGAGCCAGAGCGGTGAACTCCAGGTCGTGAAGCTCCCGGTAGGCGGTCAGGTAGTCCCCCACCGCCGACTTGGCCACCCCGTAGGGGGAGAGCGGCCGGCGGGGGTGGGTCTCCTTGACCGGTAGCTGGCTGGGCTCGGGGTCCCCGTAGATGGTCCCCCCGCTGGAGGCGAAGACCACCTTGGCCGCCCCGGCGGCCCTGGCCGCCTCCAGGACGTTGAGGCTGCCCAGCACGTTCACCTCGGCGTCGAAGACCGGTCTGGCCACCGAGACCCGGACGTCGGCCTGGGCGGCCAGGTGGAAGACGACTTCGGGCCGGCGGCGCAGGAACAGCTCACCCAGCTCGGGGGAGCGGATGTCGACCCGGTGGAAGCTGAACCCGCCGGCGGCCCGGGCCTCGGCCAGATTGGCCAGGGAGCCGGTGGACAGGTCGTCGACCACGTCGACGCGGTGGCCCTCGGCCAGGAGCCGGTCGACCAGGTTGGACCCGATGAAGCCGGCCCCGCCCGTCACCAGGGTCCTCATGTCCCGGGGTAGCGGGCCCCGCTCAGGCTGGTCCCGGCCTCCACCGAGGCGCCGTGGCCGACCACGCTCACGTCCACCACCCGGGCCCCGTGGCCGATGTGGGCGGCCGGGCCGATCACGGAGTCCTCCACGGTGGCCCCGTCCTCCACCACCGCCCCGGCCAGCACCACCGAACCGGACACGACGGCGTTGCACCCGATCACGACCCCGGCCCCGAGATGACTGGCGCTGACCCGGGCGCCCGCCGAAACCCTGGCGCCGTCCTCGAGGAGGGCGGGTCCTTCTACCTCCCCGTCCACCGAGGCCGAAGCGGCCGCCCAGATGTGGCGGCCGGACGGGTCGAGCACTTCCGGCATGGGGGCGCTGAACCGGCGCCGGCCGGCCAGGATGTCCAGGGCAGCCCGGATGTAGAGGGAAGGGGTGCCGGTGTCCAGCCAGTACTCCTTGGAGGCCAGGGCGTAGACGGAGCCCTCCTCCACCAGGCGGGGGAAGGTCACCTTCTCCACCGACACCCGCACGTCGGGGGCGATGAGGTCGATCACGCCGGGCTCGAGCACGTAGGTGCCGGCGTTGATGAGGTTGGTGGGGGCCTCGTCCCGGGGCGGCTTCTCGATGAAAGCCTCGACCTTTCCGTCGGGGTCGGTCGGCACCACGCCGAAGGCAGACGGGTCGTCCACCGGGGTCAGGCTGATGGTGGCCGCCGCCCCCCGCTCCCGATGGAAGGCGACCAGTTCGGCTATGTCGAGGTCGGTCAGGACATCCCCGTTGACAACCAGGAAGGTCTCGGTGATTCCCGCCTCCATAGCGGCGAAGCGAATCGCCCCGGCTGTATCCCGCGGTTCCGGTTCCACCGCATAGGTGAGACGCACCCCTCCGGCCCTCCCTCCGGGGTAGGCGGAGAGGAAGGCGTCCGGCCGGTAGCCGAGGGAGAGGACGACATCATCGATGTCGTGGGCGGCCAACTGGGCCAGCACCCGCTCGATCATCGGCACGCCGGCCACAGGCAGCATCTGCTTGGGCACGGCCGAGGTCAGGGGCCGCAGTCGGGTCCCCTCTCCACCTACCAGGACCACGGCCCTCATGGGGAGGAGGTGGTGGTCTTGCCGATGGTGGTGCTGGTGGGCGCCGAGGTGCTGAGGGGGGCGGTGGTGGTGGCCGTGGTCACCGGGGTGAGGGAGTTGGTGGCGGTGGTGGCCGTGGTGGAACCCTTGGTGGCGGCCGCCGTCATGCCGGTCAGGACGCCGGTTACGACCGTCCCGGGGGGCTTGGGGATGCTGGTCCCCTTGGGCACGAAGGCCACCGTGATGAGCTGGCCGTTCTCCAACAGCAACTGGCGGGGATCGCCCGAGTAGAGCTTGCCGCTCTGCGAGGTCGGGTTCGACCAGGTCTTGACCTGGAGGTAACCGGGCTGGGATCCGCAGCTCTGACCATTGGTGTAGAGCTTTCCGCCCGGCAGCCTGATGGAGGAGGCGGTGAGGGTCAGGCCCGGATAGTGGGCGGCGAAGCGGCCCAGGGTGGCGTGGTGCCCGGTATCGGCGTTGGTGAGGGGCTGGAGATTGATGACGCCGTTGCCCGAGGTCTTGATGCCGATGCTGGCCGAGGACGGGCTGGCCGCCAGCGGTGGGGCGATGGTCCCGCACAGGTCGAAGGCCACTCCCTCGGTCCAGTCGGCGGTCAGGGTGGGCGGGGTGGTGTCGGTGGCGGCCGAAGCCGGGTGCAGCCGCTCGTGGCGCGAGTAGGTCACCAGGCTGACCCCGAGGACGACGATGACACCCATCACCACCCACCAACTCCACGGGGTGTTCCGGCGCGTCGACGCCCGGCCCCCACCTGTGGCCGCGGCGCGCGCGACCCTCCGTCCGATTGAGCCCCTGGCCATGAGGGCGAAAGACTAGTGGCGGGTCCGGTACTGCTCTCCCAACCTCTGGGCCCAGGCCATGAGGGTGCGCACCCCCAGCCCGGCGGCCACCACCGGCAGGAGGAGCCGGCGCCAGCCCGGGTTGGACCGGTAGGCGAAGCGGAGGAGGGCGCGGTGGTGCTCGGCAATCATCCGGTAGGGGTGGTGGTCCGTGGACGCGCCCTGGACATGGCGGATGGTGCCGGCCGGCTCGTACACGACTTTCCAGCCCGCCTTCCACGCCCGCCAGCAGAGATCCACGTCCTCGGAGTACATGAAGTACGACTCATCGAATCCACCCAGCTGGCCCAGGGCGTCCCTCCGGGCCAGGAAACAGGCCCCGGACACCCAATCCACCTCGGTCCGGGTGGCGTGGTCCCAGCCCAGCATCTTGTAGCGGGTCGACCAGCGGTTGCCCGGTGCGATCATCCCCAGGAAGGCGTGGCCCACGGCATCACCCAGGGCCGGGAAGGTCCGGGCCGAGGGGTAGAGCCGGCCCTCCATGTCCTCGATCCGGGGCCCGGCTATGGCCCGGCGGGGGTCCTCCTCCAGGGCCTGGCTCAGGGCCGTGACCACTCCCGGCATGAGGACCACGTCGGCATTGCAGACCAGGACCAGCTCCGACTCGGTCACTCCCGTACCCAGGTTGGCGCCGGCCCCGTAGCCCAGGTTGCGCCCGGCGGGCAGGAACCGGGCCGGCAGGCCCGAGCCGGCCAGCACCTCCCTGGAGGCGTCCACCGAGGCGTTGTCCACCACCACGATGGGACCGGCCCCCTCGTCCACCAGGCTCTGGACACAGGCGACCAGATGGGGGGCGGCGTTGTAGTTGACGACCACGGCCGCCACCGACCCGGCGGCGACGGTTGGCGCCGCCGGCGTGCCGTCGGATCGTGCCGCCGGAGGCGGCACAGTGGGTACGGCGTCAGCCATCCAGGCGGGCCCGGAACCACTCGGCCGTGCGGGCCAGTCCCTCGGCCAGGGCCACCTTGGGTTCCCAGCCCAGCGCGGCCCGGGCCAGGGCGATGTCGGGCCGGCGCTGGGTGGGGTCGTCCACCGGGAGCTGCTCGTGCACCACGGCCGAGGACGATCCGGTGATCTCCAGCACCAGCGCCGCCAGCTCCGAGACGGTGAACTCGTCCGGGTTGCCGATGTTCACCGGTCCCACCAGGTCCGAGTCCAACAGGGCCAGGATGCCGGCCACCTCGTCATCCACGTAGCAGAAGCTGCGGGTCTGGGTGCCGTCCCCGTAGATGGTGAGGGGATGCCCGCTCAGAGCCTGGACCAGCAGGTTGGATACGACCCGCCCGTCCCTGGGTCGCATGTGGGGGCCGTAGGTGTTGAAGATGCGAACGATCCCCACGTCCACACTCTGGGCCCGGTGGTAGGCCATGGTCATCGCCTCGGCAAAGCGCTTGGCCTCGTCGTAGACACCCCGCGGCCCGACCGGGTTGACGTTGCCCCAGTAGTCCTCGGTCTGGGGGTGGACGACCGGGTCCCCGTAGACCTCGCTGGTGGAGGCCAGGATGAACCGGGCCCCCTTCTCCATGGCCAGACCCAGGCAGTTGTGCGTGCCCAGGCTGCCCACCTTCAGGGTCTGGATGGGAAGTTCCAGGTAGTCCCGGGGGCTGGCCGGGCTGGCGAAATGCAACACCGCATCCACCCGGCCGGGCACGTGGATGAAGTTGGAGACGTCGTGGTGCACGAACGTGAATCCGGCCTGGCCGAAGAGCTCCTCGACGTTGTCCATCGAGCCGGTGACCAGGTTGTCCACGCAGACCACTTCCACCCCCCGCTCCATGAGCCGGGTGCAGAGATGCGAGCCCAGGAACCCGGCCCCGCCGGTCACCACGGCCCGCTGGATGCGCCGGGGCATCGCCCTAGGCCTGGCCCACGCCGTCGTAGCGGAACCCGGCCCGCCGGGCGGCAGCCGGGTCCAACAGGTTGCGGGCATCCACGATCCGGGGCGACGCCATGCGGGTCCGTACCTGGCCCAGGTCGAGCCATCTGAACTCGTCCCATTCGGTGAGCACCACCAGCACGGTGGCGTCCTCGCAGGCGTCGTAGGGGTCGGTGACCGTGTCCATGCCCGGTAGCTCCCCGTGCACGGTGGGGTCATAGGCGGACACCTTGGCCCCCATCTGGCCCAGGCGGTCGACCACGGCCAGGGCCGGGGAGTCCCGCAGGTCATCGGTGCGGGCCTTGAAGGTGAGCCCCCACACCGCCACCCGCACCCCGTCCACCGAACCACCGGCGGCGGAGACCACCTTGGCCACCACCCGCTCGTGCTGTTCGACGTTGACGGCTATGACGCCCTTCAACAGTTCGAAGTCATACCCGGCGTCCTCGGCTATGCGCACCAGGGCCCGGGTGTCCTTGGGGAAACAGGATCCGCCCCAGCCCGGGCCGGGGACCAGGAACTCGAAGCCGATGCGCTTGTCATAACCCATGGCCAGCACCACTTCGCGCACGTTGGCCCCGACGGCCTCGCACAGGTTGGCCACGGCGTTGATGAAGCTGACCTTGGTGGCCAGAAAGGCGTTGGAGGCGTACTTGATGGTCTCGGCCGTGGGCGGGTCGGTGACCACGAAGGGGGCCTTGATCGACTC
>Ga0307373_10011750_pt1 | contig 12618 bp, 10 predicted proteins | sample OX2MG_FD_202534 | JGI IMG/M metagenome (GOLD analysis project Ga0307373, IMG submission 202534) | Soil microbial communities from Risofladan, Vaasa, Finland - OX-2 | ecosystem: Environmental > Terrestrial > Soil > Coastal area > Acid sulfate soil | place: Finland: Risofladan, Vaasa | collected...
GAGAGGGGCGCTTCGCGTCCCCGTAGGGGACGCCATGCGGTGTCGCGTCTCCACAGGGGGATACCGGACAGACGAACGCAGCATGCTCCTCCGCTCCTGCGCGACCGCAGGTCGCGCGAGGCTCCCCTCTCCCGCCGCAGCGGGGGATGGGCTGGGGGTGGGGGGACCCCGCGCCGCGCCACTCCGTCTGCGCCACCTCTCTCACCATGACGCGATCCCCCGCCGGGTGGTAACGTATGACAGAGCGGCGTGGCAAATAACGAGACGATGGACAGACGAAAGGAGGCGCCGGATGGGCGAACGAGGTGAGCGAGGAGACCTGGTGTTGCCAACCACCGTCGTCGGCAGCTACCCCACCGAGGGGCTACCACCACGGCGGGCGATTCAGCAGGCGGTGGAGGATCAGATTGCGGCGGGCATCGACATCATCGCGGACGGGCAGGTGCGCGGCGACATGATCGCCATCTTTGCGCGCTTCATCCCTGGCTTCCGGCAGGCGCCGGATGGCGTCTGGGAGGTGGAGGATGCGCTGGACCAGCCCGCCGAGCCGGTGACGCTGGAGGATTATCGGCTGGCGCGTGAGTTGGCGGCGGGCCGCGCCGAGGTGAAGGCTGTCATCACCGGCCCCATCACGCTGGCGCTGGCGTGCCGCGTCGCGCCCGAATCGCCCTACGGCGGGCCAGCCGATCCGTCGCTGATCATGCGGCTGGCGGACTTCCAGATGCGCGAGGTGATTGCGCTGGCGGCGGCGGGCGCGCGGGTCGTCCAGGTGGACGAGCCGCTGCTGGCGACGACGCTGGGATCGCGCATCAGCGTGGAACTGGCCACCGCCGCGCTGAGCGACCTCGCCGCGATCCCCGGCCTCGCCATGCTGCACGTCTGCGGCGACGTGCGCGACATCGCGTCCGATCTGCTGTTGCTGCCCTTCGGCGTCTTCTCCATCGAGAACACCCGCATCGCCAACCTGGCCGCCTTCGACGCCGACCTGCTCGACGCGGTTGGCGCGCAACTCTGTGTCGGCTGTGTGGATACGCAAGACGAGGCGGTAGAGTCGGCGGCGACCATCGGCGAACGCATCGCCCAGACGCAGGCGCTGGTGGGGGCGGAGCGGCTCTGGCTGGCGCCCGACTGTGGCCTGCGCCCGTTGCCCCGCGACGCCGCCCGCGCCAAGCTGGCCCACCTTGCCGAGGCGACGCAGGAGGCGCGAGCGCGGCTGTAATGAACGCAGTGCGGGCATGGGTAAGATCGCGGTTCCATACGCTCCCCATGCGCTTCGCGCACAGTTGCTGCGGTCAGGTGTCACTCCATTGGATACCCTCCGTTGGCTGGGGCGCTCTCGTCCGGACCCAGGAGGGCATAGGCCAGTTCGCGTGAAAAGGCGCCCAGCCCTTGGAGAAGGAAGTACGTCACCAGCCCCAGGGCGAGGCCGATGGGGACAAACACAAACGTTCGCCCGAACGTCATGGGATCGAATCCGCCATGAATCTCGATGAAATAGGGAATGAGGATGCTCGATGCGGAAACTCCGTTGTGTTGGAGGATCGAGTCGATGTAGAGGTTGAGCAAGTAGACCAGGGGAAGGGCTGTGAGCGCGAGGCTGACCAGTGGCAGGGTCACCGCCAGGACGAACGAGACGATGCCAAGTGGCATTTTGAAGAGCATATACAATGCTGAGGACCAGGTACGCGGATCACGCAACACGGCGCCCAGGCGACCCAGGAACGATTGTTTTGGCTGGCTGTTGTAGGGACGCGACGGCAGAGGCCGACGAAACAGGTGTGCGATGATCTGTCGCTCGATTTCAGCCATACCGCGTACCATGCGCAATGTGATCAGCAGGAGCGGAATCCCAATCCAGATGATCAGCGTGCCGACGCTCAGGGCCAGGCCGGTCACGACCAACACGAAATACACGACGCCCAAGGGCAGCGAGAGCATGAGGTAGACCAGCGTATTGACGAACGGTGGCCAGACGACCGCTGGTTGTTTGGTGACATGGGTAGACATGGCGAACGTTTCCTCTCCGGTAGCACGATGCGCAGGGATGTTTCCCTGCTGAGAGAAGTATCGCCAACAGGTGTCACAAAAATATCGCCATTTTGTACCAAAAGCTGACCGGCGAATGAGACAAGTTTGGGACAGGTTTGGGACACAATCATCGTATGGTGTGAGTGACGCAGGGCGATCACCCCACACGGCGCCGCTTCGAGTAGTACACAGCGAGGGCAAGCATGATGACCCATTCCAGTCGTAGAAATAAGCGACCCCTGACAACCGCAACAGCGACAGCGGCCTCGTGGCGACAGCAAGTCGCCGCGCTGCTCTATCTGATCGCCGCGTTGCCGCTTGGGCTGGTCTACTTCGTGTTCCTGGTCGTCGGCGTCAGTCTTGGCGTGAGCACACTCGTCATCTGGATTGGGATCGTGTTTCTCGTCGGTACGCTATTCGCCTGGTGGCAGCTTGCCCGATTCGAGCGTTGGCTGGCGCTGCATTGGCTCCATGCGGATGTGGCGCCATTGCTGCTGCCGCCGACCTCGCGCCCCCTCAGTCGGCGGCATATCATGGAGCGCCTTCGCGATCCCCTGACGTGGAAGACGCTGGCCTTTCTGCTCTTGAAGTTTCCCTGTGGCCTGCTCTTTTTCGTCGCCACAGTGACCCTGCTGAGTGTCAGCCTGGTCGCTGCCATTGTGTCGATTGTCATCGGGCTGCTCACCGGGCCGTTTGTCGCGCTTGGCCTGCTCATGATCGGGGCGCCCGCTCCCCAGCGGCGTGTGCGCCACTACCTCGTGTTTGCCGCGACGGGATTTGGCATTGGCCTCGTGGCGTTTTTCCTGATCGATCAGATGGCGCGCCTGGCGCGCTTTCTCGCGGTTCGGCTGCTGGGCGCCAGTGAGGAAGCCAGGCGCCTGCACGACATGGCATTGCAAGTTGCGCGTGAGCATGAGCGCGCGGCCCAGGCAGACCAGCGACGGCGCCAACTGATCGTCGATCTCTCGCATGAACTGCGGACCCCCATCGCCAGCATTGCCGCCCATCTAGAATCGCTGGAGATACTGACTGAGGAGGGAGCGCCCGCTCCGGCGCCTGCCACCGTGTCTCACTATGCGCATGTTGCCGACCAGGAGGTGCGCCGGTTGGCGACGCTGGTTGATGAACTGCTGGCGCTGGCGCGGATGGAATCGGATGAGTTGCGGCTGAATATCCAGAGCGTTGCGGCGGGTGAGGTGATCGAGGATGTCTATCAGGCGCTGGCTCCCCTGGCGGCGCGTGAGCGCAATATCCTGCTCGTGCGTGGCGCCGATCGACGCCTGCCCCCCGTCCTGGCCGACCGCCAGCGGCTCACTCAGATCCTGACGAATCTGGTACGCAATGCCATCGCCTATACGCCTGCGGGGGGGCTGGTGTCGTTGAGCCTCGAATCAGCCGACGCCGATCAGTTGGCGATTGTGGTTGCCGACAATGGCGTTGGCATTCCACAGGACGATCAAGATCGCATCTTCGAGCGATTCTATCGTGTCGATCGTGCGCAGGTACGCGCGCCCGGTGGCCTGGGGCTGGGCCTCCCGATTGTGCAGAGCCTCGTGGCCGCGATGGGGGGAACTTTGAGACTCGAAAGTAAAGAGGGTGAAGGGAGCCGTTTCTCGGTGTTGTTGCGTCGCGCTCCCGTCGCGGCAGCGCCCGTCGCGGCAGCGCCCGTCGCGACGCCGGAAGCCACCGAGTAAGTTGCAGGCGCACACTCCTTCGCCATGCGCAGTGTGGTAAAATGAGCGCCAGGCGTATGAGCATGAAGCTGTAGCCAGGCTCCGCGCGTATCCTCGCCGCGTCAGATGTATGTAGGCCACGAACAAAGGGACGGGTGTCATGGCGACCATCCTCGTAGTCGAAGACGATGTCGCGCTGAGCGAGCTGTTGTGCGCGCGCCTCGAAGCGGAAGGGCATAGCGTCAGGCAGCGCTCTAGCGGCCCTGATGCGCTTACTGCCATTGAGGAGCAACCTCCCGATCTCATCATCCTCGACTGGATGCTGCCGGGGATGGATGGTCTCGCTGTCTGCCGTCGCGTGCGCGCCCACTACCTCATGCCGATCCTCATGCTCACCGCGCGCACGGAGGAGATCGATCAGGTCCTCGGACTAGAGGTCGGCGCTGACGACTATATTACCAAGCCCTTCAGCATTCGCCAACTGCTGGCGCGCGTGGGGGCAAGTCTGCGTCGCGTCGAGTTAGAGAGCCAACGTGCGCACGCTGAGGTCCATCGGGATGGGCCTCCCGATGGGCATCCCCAAGCGTCGCAAGAGGCGCCCGATGTCCTGACCTGTGGGCAGCTTACCATTGACCGCACGCAACATGCCGTCCGGCTCGACGGGCGCCTCACCGAACTGACGCCCAAGGAATATGATCTGCTCGTCCTGCTGGCGTCACATCCCGGCTGGGTCTTTACACGCGAGATCATCCTACAAGAGATTTGGGGCGGCGATTACGAGGGTTTCGACCGCACGATTGATAATCACATCGCGCGGCTGCGCCGGAAGCTGGGTGAGATGGGCGAGCGCATCGATACGATCTGGGGCGTCGGCTACCGCTTCAACCGCGACCCCTGACCGCGAATACAATGGCTACCCCACCACATTCACCAGCCGCCCCGGCACGTACACCACCTTCTTCGGCGCCCGCCCGCCGAGCGCGGCCTGCGCGCGGGGGCTGGCCAGCGCCAGCTCGCGCGCCTCGGCCTCGGTGATGTCGGGCGCGACCTCCAGCTTGTCGCGCAGCTTGCCGTTGACCTGCACGATCACGGTGATCGTCTCCGCCACCGTCAGCGCCGGATCATACGTCGGCCAGGGTTGCGCGTGGACGCTGGTGGTGTGGCCCAGCGCCGTGCGCCACAGCTCCTCCGCGATGTGCGGCGTCATCGGGGCCAGCAGGATCAGCAGCGTGGAGAGCGCCTCGCGGTAGGCGGCGCTGTGGATGACGGTTGGCTCATCGTCGCGGGCTTTGTTCAGGGTGTTGACGTACTCCATCAGCGCAGCCAGCGCGGTGTTGTAGCGCAGGCCCGTGTAGTCGTCGCCGACGCGCGCCACCATCCGATGTCGCAGCCGCAGCACGTCGCGCTCCGCTGGCGTCGCGCCTGCTACGCCGTCAGTCGCAGGTGATGCGCCATCGTGGCCATCGGTTGCGCTCGTATGGGCGCCGTTCGCAGCGGTCGCGGCGGTCGAAGCGGCCTCACCTTGCCCGTCGGGCGTCTCGGCGAAGAGCGCCCAGACGCGGTTGAGGAAGCGGCGCACACCCTCGATGCCCTGGTTATTCCAGGGGCCACCCTGGTCGAACGGACCCATGAACATCAGGAAGCCGCGCACGGCGTCGGCGCCGTAGCGGTCCACCACGGCGTCGGGCGCGATCACATTGCCGCGCGACTTCGACATCTTCACGCCGTCCGGCCCCAGCACGGTCCCCTGGTGGTAGAGCCGGGTGAACGGCTCGTCGAAGGCCAGCAGCCCCATATCGCGCAGCGCCTTGACGAAGAAGCGCGCGTAGAGCAGGTGCAGCACGGCATGCTCGGCGCCGCCAATGTACATATCCACCGGCAGCCACTGCGCTACTTTGTCCGCATCCCAGGCCGCCGCGTCGTTGTGTGGGTCGGTGTAGCGCAGGAAGTACCACGACGAGCAGATGAAGGTGTCGAGCGTGTCGGTCTCGCGCGTCGCCGGTTGGCCACAGATCGGGCAGGTGGTATGCAGGAAGCTGGGATCGTAGCGCAGCGGCGACTCGCCGGTCGGCTTGAAGTCCGCCTCGTCGGGCAGCCGCACCGGCAGTTGGTCTTCGGGGACGGGGACCGCGCCATGCTCCGGACAATAGACGATCGGGATCGGCGCGCCCCAGTAGCGTTGGCGGCTCACCAGCCAGTCGCGCAGCCGAAACGTCACGGCTGCGTTGCCCACGCGCTTGCGCTCCATCCACTGTATGACCTTGTGGATGGCCTCGTCTTCCGGCGTGCCATCGAACGGGCCGCTGTTCACCATCGCGCCATGCGCCGTCAACGCGGACTCCCACTCCTCGGTCGGGGTCAGGGGTTCGTCGCCATCGCGAATCACCTGCGTGATGGGCAACTCGAACTTACGCGCAAACTCGAAGTCGCGCTGGTCGTGCGCGGGGACGCCCATCACGGCGCCCGTGCCGTAGTTCATCAGCACATAGTCGGCGATCCAGATCGGGATGCGCTCGCCGCTGACGGGGTTGGTGACGAACGTTCCCAGCGCCACGCCCGTCTTGGGCCGTGTCACATCTGTGCTTACGCGGTCAATCTCGGTCTCGTGGCGTGTGTGTTCGATGTACTCCTGGACGGCCTTGCGCTGCTTGGGCGTGGTCAGCCGCTCCACCAGTGGATGCTCCGGCGCCAGCACGAAGAAGGTGACGCCGTAGATGGTGTCGGGCCGGGTGGTGAAGACAGGTATCTCGATGCGCTCCTCGGCCTCGGTGACGAACTTGCCGGTGGCCGCGTCTTTGCGCCGCTTGCCGGGGATGTGCGCGACGAACTGGATTTGCGCGCCCTCGCTGCGCCCGATCCAGTTGGTCTGCATCACGCGCGTCTTCTCTGGCCAGTCCAGCCCGTCGTAGCGCAGCAGTTCGTCGGCGTATTTGGTGATGCGCAGCAGCCACTGGTCCATCTCGCGGCGCTCGACGGTCGTCCCGCAGCGTTCACAGGCGCCGTTGACGACCTGCTCGTTGGCCAGCGTGGTGTTGCAGGTGGGACACCAGTTGGCGGGCGCCTTGGTACGATAAGCCAGCCCGCGCTTGTAGAATTGCAGGAAGACCCACTGCGTCCACTGGTAATAGTCGGGCAGGCAGGTGACGACCTCGCGGTCCCAGTCCCAGCCCGCGCCCATCTTGCGCAACTGCGTCTTCATGTTGGCGATGTTATCGAGCGTCCAGGTGCGCGGCTGGATGTTGCGCTTGATGGCGGCGTTCTCGGCGGGCAGGCCAAAGGCGTCGAAGCCGATGGGCTGGGTGACGTTGTAACCGCGCATCCGCATGAAGCGCCCGTTGATGTCGCCGCCAGTGTAGTTATACCAGTGGCCAATATGCAGATCGCCCGACGGATACGGCAGCATCATCAGGTTGTAGAACTTGGGGCGTGGGTCGTCGTCGCGCGCCGCGCCGTAGCCCTCCGCCGCCCACTGCGCCTGCCACTTCGCCTCGATCGCGGTCGGCTGATACGTCGAATGCGCCATACTATTCTTCAACCCCCAGCGCCTTCGCGTCCAGCGGACCATACGCCAGCAGGACCTGGCGCTCGGTGACGGGGTAGCGGTCCAGCACGCGGCGGATGTCGGCGGTGGTGACGGCCTCGATGCGCGCCATCTCGTCCTGGATGCTGCGGGTCTGCTTCTCGGCCACCCAGGTGTAGGCGAGGTCTTGCATGCGGCTGAAGGCGGAGTCGCCATCCAGCACGGTGCGGCTGACCAACTTGTCTTTGGCGCGCCGCAGCTCGTCCTCATGCACGCCGTCCTCTTGCAGGCCCTTGAGTTCGGCCTTGACGAGTTCGAGTACGGCGGGGGCGTGATCGGGCGTAGTGCTGATGAAGCTGAGCAGCATGCCGGTGTTGTCGAACGGCGAGAGCGAGGCCGAGGCCGATTCCGCCAACCCCTTCTGGAAGATGTTCCAGAACAGGCGCGAGCCGGTTCCATCGCCCAGCGCCATCGCCGCCAACTGCGCGGCGTAGATGTCGGGGTCTTCGATGCTGATGGATGGGCAGGCCAGCAACATCAACTGCTGCTTCTGCTGCGGCTTGACCACCACCGTGGAGGTCGTGCGCTCCGGCGCGAAGTCGGGCGCGGTGCGGCCCTCCTCGCCACTGCTCCAGCCGCCGCACTTCTGCTCGGCCAGCGCAACCACTTGGTCCCAGTCGAAGTTGCCGGCGATGGCCAGGATGATGTTGTTGGCGCCGTAGCGTTGCGCGTGGTACGCTCGCATCTGCTCCACCGACATCTCGCGGATGCTATCTTTCGTGCCCAGCACATCATGCCCCAACTCGAAGTTGTTGAAGTAGCTTTGCATCAGGCGGCGATACGCCTGCCCGGTCGGCACGTCTTCGGCGCGGGCGATCTCTTCGAGAATGACGTTGCGCTCCATAGCGAAGTCGTCGGCGCTGAGGCGCGGGCGCATCATGTCGCTGAGCAGGTCCATCGCGTTGGGTAGATACTCGCCCAGGATGCGCGCGTAGAAGACGGTCTGCTCGACGGAGGTGAAGGCGTTGAACTCGGCGCCCATCAGGTTGAAGTCGAGCGTGATGCGCTCGGTGTCGCGTCGATCCGTCCCCTTGAAGACCATGTGCTCGAGGAAGTGCGAGACGCCAAACAGCGCGGGGTCGTGTTCGTCACGCGCGCCCGTCCGCACGAAGAAACAGACCGAGACTGATTCCAGGTCGGGCATGCGCTGGCCCAACATCTGTAGCCCATTGGGCAGGCGATGTGTATAGAAGCGGTCCGTATTCTGGGGAGTAACCTGAGCAGTCGTCATGGGGAGTCCTTTGTGTTTGTGGCGCAGCCGCGCGTCGGGTGGGGCGTGATGAGTCGTGGTGAAAGCCGCTGAAATACAACGCTTCACGCCTGATAATAGCCCGCATCAGGGCGGCCTGTCAAACGCATACACAAGCGACGCCTCCACTCATGCAAGCGGTAGACGGGGTATGTCTGTATGCGTGGCAAGTGGGGGCGTCGTCGCGTTTCCTTGCTGATCCAGATAGCGGGCGAAGCCACCCGCCGAGCTGCGCAGCCCGCTGGTCCAGGCGTTGAGTTCGGCGCCAAACAACAGGATCAGCGAGAGATAGTAGACGAAGAAGAGCAGCAGGATCACGAATCCCGCCGCCGCGCCATAGGCGTTGGGGCGGAGCAGCAACAGGGTGTAGAGTGGGAAGATCGTCAGGTACGCGACCAACAGCGCGGCGGCCAGCCCGGCTCCCCGCCACACCTCGCCAAAGCGGACACGCCGATTGGGCAAGAGGGTATAGATCATGAGAAAGAACACCAGCGCGATGAGAAAGCCGACAAATACTCCGATGGCTTTGGTCAAGAGGGGGCCGAAGATGTCCAATGCGCGGGGCAGGAAGAGCGTGACAATGGTCGTCGGAATCTCTGACGCCAGGAAGAGCAGTTGCCCCCCCACCACAAAAACGACAGTCAGCGAGAGTGCAAGGATGTTCTGCTGGAGCAGGGAGCGCGGGCGCACGCGATAGATGACGCAGAAGCAGTTTTGCATGGCGACGAACAGGCGCGACCCCAGGAACAGCGCCGTCACCACGCCGATGACCAACAGAATACCTGCGCTCTTGTGCAGGTCATCGTTCGCGGCGGTGATGACGGCGGCGCCAATGTTGTTGGGCAGCGCCGTCTCGATATTGCCTTCGAGCGAACGCACCGCTGTCCCTGGCAGGCGATTGATCGAGAAGCCCGCCACCGCCAGCAGCAAGAGCGCCAGCGGGAAGAGTGACAGCAGGAAGTTATACGCCAGTAGCCCCGCCAGGGTAAACATCCAATCAGACGTAATCTTCTCGAAGAACACCCGTAGCACGCCCCACTCGTTCCCCTGTCCGCGTCGCCGATGTGCGGAGCCATCTCGACGGTGAGATTCAACCGCAACGCCAATACGTGAAGATTCGGGTATGGTCATTGCCAGTTCCTCCTGCGCAGCGTTCAGCGGCGCCAAACACGGTGACAAGCAAAGAGCATGAAGGGAAGAGGAAAATATTCCTGCATGGTATCTCGTGCGACTTGCTTGCGACAATCATAGTCTATAGGTCAAGCATTTGGCAGGTCAAGCATTTGGCGCGCTGACGCAGCGTTGATGAGAGGAAGTCTGCCCAACAAACACAACAAAAACACCCATGCGGACTGCATGGGTGTGGTGGGTGGGCGATGAGGAACTCGAATCCCCGACCTCCACGATGTCAACGTGGCGCTCTAACCAACTGAGCTAATCGCCCAAGGGGACTTCGTGAGAACAGTGTACCATCTGTGGGTAAGCCCGTCAAGGGCCGTTTTCGGGGTAATCCGCGATGGGCGATGGCGGACATTGTGGCCGCAGGCTCCCAGGCGCGAATGCGTTCGCTGCCCCACTCAGGTTGGCCTACTCACACGCGGTACCAAAAGCCATCCCATAGCTCCCAGAAGTTCGTGTCGCTGCGGGCGACGACCTTGCGCGGGCCGACGATCTCGACGCCGGGTCGCCCGACGAACGCTTGCGCATGATCAGGCGCGGCCAGCTCGACGGTGAAGGTGATCGGCGTGGTCGGCTTGTAGGGCGACGGCCAGTCGCGCGTGGTCAGCGCCTCGCGGGCGCGCTGCTCGATCAGATCGCAGGCGTCGGCGTGGCAGAGCGTGCGCGCGGAGTAGCGGCCCAGCCCGGTCTTCACCGACGCCGTGGTCAGCTTGGGGCCGAGCAACTCCGTCACCTCGCGGCAAGTCGCGTCGTCGCCCGCCACCAGCACGATCGGCGTATCCCACACGCCGCAGACCGCCGCCTCCAGCCCACTTTCGCCGACCAGTTGATCGTTGATCCAGGCGTTGTACCACGCCTCGCTGCTCACGGTGTGGCACATCACGCCGTCGGGCGTGCCCGCCATTGCATGCGCGCCGACCAGCAGCGCGGCGTCGCAGCCCTGTTTCAGCGGCTCCACGTAGCGCAGCCAGGCGTGGCCGAGCACGTAGCTGGCCCCACGTTCCAGGCGTTCGGGGATCAAGCTCTTGAAGCTATACGAGCCGCCCGCGCCGTGGCAATCCACCACGATGATCTCGTCGGCGCCCGCCGCCTTCGCTCCGCGTACCGCCGCGTTGACCTCGCCCGTCATCAGGCGACGCCCCTCCTCGTATTGCGGATGACCACCCTTCACCTGTTCCCACGTCTCGATGCCCGCGATGCCTTCCATGTCCACCCAGATCATCACGCGCATAGGGTGATCCTTTCATTGCTGTCTGCTATGAGTGTGGGATGGGGGTACAATGGGCGCGCCAATCGGAGTACGGCTGGTTCCCCAAGCGTGGCCTCTGGCGTACCGCTGGACTCCAGCTTGGCGCGTGTCAGGTGGGTCGGTTCCTGGCTTCGAGGGTGTCGGCGTGCGAAAGATACGGAGAGACGCGCCGGGCTGGAGTCCAGCGGTACGCCAGAGCGGACGCGCCAGTCGGCGCGTCCGGCGGTACGGCAGAGGGCGCGGCGCTGCCCTCTGCCGTACCGCTATTGCGCAAGGCCCAGCGCCGCCCAGTAGAGCGTCGCGGCGCCAGCGTCTTCGGCGGAGGCGTCCACCTGGACACGGACGCTGACCAGCAGATTCTGCTCCGGGGTCTCGTCGAGGCGGGTGGCGCGACGGGCGCGGCCAAAGAAGCTGTGCGCGCTGAGGTCGTCGTCATCGTCGTCGTCATCATCCTCATCGTCGTCGTCGGCAATGTACCATTCGTTGCGCCGTTCGAGCTGCGCGCCCGCCGCCGCGAACGGCTCGAGCAGCGCCGCCGTCGCGTCGAGCGCGTCGGCCACGCCGAGCCGCCCCGACCGATAGCGCAACGCAACATGCTCTACCTTCACGGCTCCCGGCTCGGGCCGCGCCTTGCGCATCAGTGAAGGCAATGCGCGAGCCAGCCAGTCGCCGTCCTCCGCCGTGAGTCCGGTCAGAAAGACGCTGGCGTGAATGCGGCGCTCGGGGTCAATCGGCCCCGACGACCGGCCAAATGCGCCTGAGAGGCCCGAAGCCCCGGCGCGGTTGTTCATGTATCGCATAGTCCTCCACCTCGCGGCTGTTCGCCGCGCCCATCAACCACCGTGGTGGATGGCCGAATAGACATCACCTGCTCGGCGACGCTCCTCCCCCCTCCCCACATGCTACCACGCGCGTCTGTCGCCTGCCAGTGGAGGCGCTCACCATTCATACGAGCGGGAAGTGATCGGGTTGAGAATGTGTTGAGGAATGGTTGAGATACGGCGGACGCCCAGAAAACGCCGGGTATCGGCTTCTGTATCGCTTGCGCTGACGGCGAACGACACACGAGTTGTTGTATACTGTCGAGTGTCAGACGCGACGACGGCCTCTCGCCGCGTCTGGGGATATGCAGTCCCCTGGCGCCTCATCCGGCGCCTGACGCACGGCATGACGCCGACCAGGTCACTGAGGTGTTCACCCCAGATTCACCCCAGCCGTGGCCTGCATCTGGCAGTAGAGATTGCGACGCGCTCCCCGGCGATGCGCTACCTCAGGCGGCGCCGGATCGTACATACTGAAGAGCGCGTACAAGACAGTTGTAGGGTGGCGTCCAAACCGCCATCCGTTGCGTTAGACTACCCGGCTCCTCCGGTCTGGTTGGTCACATCGGTCAATGTTTGGTCAATGTTGAGAGGGCTTTACAATGGCGCAAGAACGAAAAGGTCGCGGTCGCGGGTTCGCCTCGATGGACCCCGATAAGCAGCGAGAGATCGCCAGCAAAGGTGGGCGCGCAGCGCACCAACTTGGCACGGCGCACGAGTGGACGAGTGACGAGGCGCGGGCGGCGGGCCGCAAGGGCGGCGCCGCCAGCCGCCAACGGCTGAACGACGAGTAATCAGCTGTTCAGGTAGGCGAAGGGGCTTGTGACGCCAACGGCGTC
>Ga0307373_10011752_pt1 | contig 12616 bp, 11 predicted proteins | sample OX2MG_FD_202534 | JGI IMG/M metagenome (GOLD analysis project Ga0307373, IMG submission 202534) | Soil microbial communities from Risofladan, Vaasa, Finland - OX-2 | ecosystem: Environmental > Terrestrial > Soil > Coastal area > Acid sulfate soil | place: Finland: Risofladan, Vaasa | collected...
CTGCTCGCAGCCCTCGCCGGCGGCCTTATCGGCCAGCAGTACACACTGACTCCTTCAATGGGCACAGACGCCCTGATTAAAGCATTCATAATTGTCATCCTAGGCGGCCTTGGCAGTGTTCCTGGCTCGATCCTCGGAAGTGTACTGCTTGGATTAGGCACAAGCACCCTCGACACGCTGTTCGGTGGGAATATTGCGGAAGTTACCTGGTTCGTGGCCATTATCGTGCTCCTCGCTGTGCGCCCATCCGGGCTCCTGGGTCGCTCTCATGGATAACTCAGCACGCGATGTCCCCGCAACCTCCTCCGCTCCGCTCCGTATGAGAAGCAGCAGTACCCGGCTCATACTGGCGCAGATTGCTGCGATCGCTGTCATCGTCATTGGGCTCCTGGTCTGGCCAGCGCTCTTCCCGCAGGAATTCTATCTTCATATTGCGATCCTCGTCCTTCTCAGCATTATTGGCTCGGTGGCGCTTCACCTCGTCATGCGCACCGGTCGCCTTTCGCTTGGCCAGGCCGCGTTTTGTGGCCTCGGCGCCTATACTTCAACCTTCCTCGTCATGAAGGTACACGCGCCGTTTGTCATGGGCTTCCTCGGAGCTATCGTTGTTCCAGGCCTGCTTGCTCTCGCCATAGGGCCAGTTGTGCTGCGTCTCCGAGGAGTGTATTTCGCCCTCATTACGTTCGCACTCGGAGAGGTCATGCAGCTTCTCTTACTGGACGCGCAACCACTTACTTGTGGAGCAGATGGCATCTTCGGCATTCCGCCGCCTGCCGTATTCCTCAACTCGCCCGTTGCCTATTACTACTTCGCATTAATAGTCACCGCCGCGTGCATCGGCTTCGTCTATGCACTCCTGAGCTCTCAGGTGGGTCGCGCGCTTGACGCGATCGGGGAAACGGACAACTTGGCTGAAGCCGCGGGCATAGCGGCGTCCCGCTTCAGGGTCTTTGCTTTTGTGGTTGCCGCCTCGATGCTCGGCATTGAAGGAAGTTTGTTTGCCCATTATCTAGGATATATTTCTCCTCAAGTATTTGGATTCAACGCTTCGCTCCTATATGTAGCCGCAAATGTCGTCGGCGGGTCGACAAGCCTCGTTGGACCGATCATTGGTAGCGCCTTTCTCGTTCCTCTTCCCGAGTTTCTGCGTGGCTTTGTCCAGTATCAACAGATACTGTATGGCGCGGTTTTATTGATCGTTGTCACCATTGCTCCGAGGGGCTTAGTCGGTGCCATTACAGGCAAGATGCGCCTTTGCTTCTCCCGGCGAAAGGACGGCGGCGACGAATGACAGTCCCGCTTCTATCGGTTGATCGCGTCAGCAAACGCTTTGGGGGGCTGTATGCGGTGCGAGATCTCAATATCGCGGTGCAACGCGGAGAGATTGTCGGCTTAATTGGCCCCAATGGCGCGGGAAAGACTACCGCCGTAAGTCTCATAACAGGCTTTGTTCGACCAGACGAAGGAGCCATCACCTTCGACGGCGTCGACGTTACAGGTCGGATGCCGCACAGACTGGCGACTCTCGGAATGGTTCGAACATTTCAACATACAGCGAGCTACCCGAGCGCCAGCGTCCTCGAAAACGCCATACGAGGAGCGTTTCTCGTGGGATATCGGGGAGCGCTTGCTTCGCTCGTTCGAACTCGCGCTGCGCGTGTGGCTGCGCGAGAAGCCTCCGAGTACGCGCTTTCCCTGTTGCAGGATCTCGATCTCCTTCGCTTCGCAGATAGGCCAGCTGGGAGTATCCCATACGGTCATCAAAAAGTTCTGGGCCTCGTGCACGCGCTTGCGAGTCGACCGCGACTCCTGCTCCTTGACGAGCCGGCGGCTGGACTAAACCAGGACGAGGTAGATCATGTGAGGGCAATTCTTGAGAAGATAAACCAGAGCGGGATATCCGTTCTGGTCATCGACCACAATGTCCGATTCATAAGTGGCATGTGCAAGCGGCTTATCGTGATGTACCAAGGAAGCGTACTCGCACAGGGCCCAGCAGCTGACGTCATTAAGCTACCCGCGGTCATCGAGGCCTATCTTGGGGGAATGCGTGAGCCTGCTTAGCGTTAGAGAGTTACGCGTAGTGTATGGCCAGATTCAAGCAACCGCGGATGTGTCGTTCGCGCTTGAAGAAGGGCAGGTTCTCGCACTAGTCGGCTCAAACGGTGCTGGCAAGAGCAGTACGCTCCGCGCAATCATGGGGCTCGCTCCTGTTGCCGCTGGAGAGATCTACTTGGACTCGCAACCCCTTCGAGGTGTTTCTTGTCCAGATATCGTGCGGCGAGGCATTGCATACTCGCCCGAGGGCCGCCGGATCTTTCCTACTACCTCCGTACAAGACAACCTTCGCGCCGGCGGTTACACGCGGTCGAGAGCGGACACAGAAGCTACTATTCGCGAAATGCACCACGTGTTCCCAATTCTCGAGGAGCGCGCGCATCAACTTGCGGGGAGTCTCAGTGGTGGCCAGCAGCAAATGCTGGCTATGGCTCGGGCGCTGATGTCTCGTCCAAGGATACTACTGCTAGACGAACCGTCACTTGGCTTGGCACCGGTGATGGTCGAGCAAATTGGAAAGGTAGTTCGCGACATCAGCTGCCGTGGTGTCGCGATTGTTCTCGCCGAACAAAATGCACGCTGGGCCGTTACCCTCGCAACGCATGTGCTTGTTCTCGAGAATGGACGCCAGGTCTCCTACGACACGCCAGAGGCAACACTCGCCAAAGACAGGATCGGCGAGGCATACCTGGGCGGTTGACCGGCGGCGGGACTTGGATGCCACTGGGGTGATTTGCCCCGAAGCGCGTGTACAAGACGCTAAGTGACGATTGCGTTGAGCTGAGGGCCAGTTGTCTGCCCCTGGTGTGAGCGAGGCACTGACCAGTCCCGCCTCCGGGTCCCGACGCCCAACGGACGGTGGCCCCTCGACTTCATGCGCGACACCGGCTGTCGAGGCGGCGTCAGCCTCCCTCACGAAGGCCCGCCCAGATTCCGCGGGTGTGTTTGAGATGGCGCGTCATGAGGGCCTGGACGACATCCGCGCGATCGTCCTTCAGGGAGTCGAGGATCGCTCTGTGCTCCTTAGCCGACGTGATGAAGTCTGCCGACCCGACCAGCTTGGGGATGCCGTAGAGACGGCTCTGGTCGCGCAACCGCCCCACGATCTCGCAGAGGCGGCGATTCTCAAGCAAGCCCAACAGGCGCAGGTGGAACCGCCGATCGGTCTCCAGGAACTGCGCGACGTCGCCTGCGATGGCGTAGGTCTCAATCTGCTCGGCACGCGCGTAGAGCGCCTGCATCTCGTCGGTGCCGATCCTGCCGGCGAGCCTCGCCATCGACGGCACCTCCAGCAAGAGCCGAAGCTCGAAGATCTCGTCGAGATCGTGCTGCGTCAGCGCGACGACACGGAATCCACGATTCCTAAAGACCTCGACGAGACCCTCGTTGGCAAGATCGAAGAGCGCTTCGCGGATCGGCGTTGCCGAGACACCGAGCCGCTCGGTGAATGTTGCGACGGTGTACAGTTGGGCCGCCTCGATCTCGCCGCTGATGATGCCGGCGCGAAGCCGTTCCTTCACCTGTTGCCGCAGATTGCCGATGCGTGGCTTTCCCGAGAGAGTTGACAACATAGTAATATGTAATATATAACACATAACATAGCATCTGTCCATTGCCGGCCGAGATCCCGTCAATGTTCCTCTTTTCGCGGAGCGCGCTCGTGAAGACGGTCGTCGACCACATCGTGTATTTGAATGGGAGCAGTCTGGACGCCCTTGGTGTCTCCATGGTTGATCTCGTTCCGATTCTGGAAGAGATCTTTCACCAGAAGGCCGACGGCCAGACGATCATGCCCCCCAAGATTTTCTTTCATCGCCAAGGTTCGCGATTCTACAGCTCCATGGTGAGCTGCGCCCCGCAGCTCGGCTACGCCGGCGCCAAGTGGCAAAGCGGCGATCCGCAGAACCCTTCGCGCGGGCTTCCGTACATCCAAGGCCTGTATGTCATGAGCGAAGATGCGACGGGCCAGCCGGTGGCGATCATCGACGCTAAGTGGATCACGGCGCAGCGCACGGCCGCCGCCTCGGCTCTGGTGGCAAAATACCTCGCCCGCGATGGCGCGGAGGTACTCGCGATACTCGGATGCGGTCTGCAAGGGCGCCGCCATCTGGAGGCGCTCAAGGGAGTCGTGCCGGGGCTGATCCGCTGCCAGGCGTTCGACATCGACCCCGAGCGCGAAGCGCTGTTCGTGCGGGAGATGTCGGGAAAGTTCGGCGTCGAGGTAGTCGGAGCCGGCGGCCCGCAGGCCGCCGTCCGCGGAGCCGACGTCGTGGTTACGGCGGGGCCGATCGAGGAGAAGCGCAATCCCACCATTTTACCAGAGTGGATCGCGCCCGGGGCTCTCGTCGTTGCGATCGACTACGATTCTTACGTGACCGACGCCGCGATTGCAGCGATGGATATCGTCGTCACAGACGATCGCGAGCAGATCCACGATGCACGTCGGAATGAGGGCAAGTTCACTGGCGTGCATCGCATCGATGCGGATCTTGCCGAGCTCGTACGTCACGGTACGGGCCGCCGTCAGAGCGGCGACCAACGCATCCTAGCATTCAATCTTGGAATCGCGCTCGAGGATATCGCCACGGCTGCGGAACTCCTCAAACGAGCGCGGGAGCAGAATATCGGAATGCAGCTGCCAAGGTGAGCGGTGACTAGCGCTCGCTCCGGAGAGTCCACCAGTCGATCTTGGAAGGAGTGTAAGATATCATGTGCAGATTCCCAGCCAGATTCGTCTGCACCTTAGCAATCGCAGCCCTCGTCGCCTCGGGTACGGCAACGCCCGCGAGCGCCGCTGATCAAGTGATCAAGATTGGCGTCGACATGCCGCTCTCGGGAGCAGATGCTCCGGAAGGCATCCCGACGTTGAACGGCATCAAACTCGCGATCGCCGAGGCAAACGCACATACCCCGCGAGGCTTCACGTTCCAGCTCGAGAGTCTCGACGACAGCGTCGGTGGGGTGCACAACCCGCAACAGGGCGCCACCAACATCCGCAGTCTCGCCGCGGACGCCGCGGTGCTCGGGATCATTGGGCCCTACAATTCCAACGTCGCCGCGGCCGAGATTCCGGTATCGAACGAGGCCGGGCTGCCGTTGATCTCACCAGATGTGACTAACCCCACCCTGACGACGGCGAAGTACCGACCCGTCCACCCGGACCAGATTACATTCTTCCGCGTCGGCGGCACCGACACGTTGCAGGGAAAGGCGGGCGCGATCTTCGCCAAGCAACTCGGATTCAAGCGCGTCTACATCGTCGACGACAACGAGACGTACGGCCTTGGGCTGGCAAATGTCTTCGCATCCAACTTTGCTGCCGAGGGCGGGACCGTTCTCGGCCACGACCACATCACGGCCGGCCAGCAAGACTTCAAGGCGCTGCTGACCAAGATCGCGGCGATGCATCCGGACGCAGTCTATTACGGTGGTGACGCGTCCACGGGCGGGGGGTTGCTCCGCCAACAGATGCCGAGCGTCGGGCTCGATCCGTCGAAGGTGGCGTTCTTGGGCGGAGACGGCATCTCCAATGCCGGGTTCATCAAGATCGCCGGCGCCGCAGCGAACGGCACCTTCTACACGGTCGCCGCGCCAAATGCCGCTCAATCGCCGGCGGCGCAAGCCTTCATCCGGAGCTACAAGAGCGAGTTCGGCGACACGCTGGGGCCCTTTTCGGCGAACGCCTACGTCGCGACGCAGGTTCTGATCGCGGCTATCGACACGGCGATTCACGACTTGGGCGGTAAGATGCCGACGCGCGCCGCGGTGCTCACGAATCTGCGCAACACCAAGAACTTCCGTTCTCTCATTGGCTCCTTCTCGTTCGACGCAAACGGCGACACCAACAATCCCATCATCTCGCTCTGGCAGGTGAAAAACGGCAAGCAGGTCTTCGTCAGGCAAGCGAACATCGCCGCGTCGAAGTAACGGAGGCAACTGCCACCGTGAAAATCACCACGATTGAATCCATGGTCACCAGCCCGCCAATTCGCCATCCCGGGGTGCTGGGAGTTGGCGCGCTTGAGACCATCGACAACGTGATCGTACGCTTGCAGACCGACGACGGGATCGAGGGAGTCGGAGAAGCCTCTCCTTGGCCCGTTTTCGCGGACAATGCCTTCGCGATCAAGGAGACGATCGATCGTTACCTCGCTCCGGCCGTTGTCGGGCGCTCGCCGACCGATGTCGAGGCGATTGTCCAAGCGATGGATGCGGCCCACTACGGAGCGCAGTTCGCCAAGGCCGGCGTCGAGATGGCCGTGCTGGACGCGGCGGGCAAGGTGCTAGGACGCCCCGTCTACGACCTCCTCGGTGGACTGGTTCGCGATCGGGTGAATCTTAGCTACTCAGTGGCGAACCAAGATACCGACGAGGATCTCAACGAGATACGGTGGCTGCTAGGCGAAGGGTTCAAGGTTCTCAAGATCAAGACCGGGGTCTTGCCGGCGAGGACAGAGATCGCGCGCATCGCCGCGATTCGCGCGCTCGTGGGAGACGAGTTCGACATCCGGATCGACTTCAATCAGGGCTGCAAGCGGGAAGAGGCGCTGCGGCTTTGCCGAGAACTGGAGAGATTCGCTCCGACGTTTATCGAGCAGCCGTTGAAGTCGTGGGATATCGACGGCATGGCGGCTCTGACGCAAGCGCTCGACACGCCCATCATGGCCGACGAGAGCGTCATGAGCCTGGAGCAGGGCTTTCAAGTGGCAAAGCGCGGCGCCGCCGACATCGTGAGCATCAAGATCATGAAGCCCGGCGGGATCATCCGGTCGAAGAAGTTGGCCGGCATCTGCGAAGCGGCCGGACTCGCGTGCTACGCGGGCGCCATGTGGGAATCCGGGATTGGGATCGCGGCAAGCCTTCACTTTGCCTGCTCGACGCCGGTCGTGCGCTACGGTAGCGACTTCTACATCTGCAACTATCTCATGACCGACGATCTGATTCGCACGCCGCTCACTGTGGAGAACGGTGACATCCTCGTGCCGCACGGCCCCGGCCTGGGAATCGAGGTCGATTGGGAGGCGGTAGAGCGTCATCGAACCCGCTAGCGCGTTTCTTTCCGGGCGTTCTTACCCCGGCGAGTACAGGGGCAATGGGTGATACTGCCGGTGTGAGGTTCGGGTTGGCTCAAGTTTGTTGTCATGATCGGCCACGGCGACCCATGAGGCGGCCAGTGGCCAGGGCCTTCGATGATGCGGAACTCCGCGGAGTGTCGAAACCCCTTGAGAGCGCCTCGTACTCGGCCATATGACCGGTTTTCTGCGGAACCGCTGGCGAGGTCCTTGAGGATACCATGCCGTCTGGAACCGCTGGACCTCGCAGAGCTAATGGAGATGCTCTACGAATATTGTGAACCGATTGTTCGTCACGGGCGAACTCAGGGTGGATCGGCGTCCTCGGGACGATGCCATGCATCGGGGGCCGAACTGAATCTGGCCGGCGACGATGCCGCCCCGACGCTACGCAGATGCTCGACGAGCTCGACCTCAACCCCGGTCGCGTCTTCGCGATACGCGAAGACTTGATGGCGCTGGACGCACTCGCCGCCGGAGTCGCCTGACGGCGTGGCACGCCGGCGCGGTCGTTTGGACCGTCGGTGACGACCTCTACCGATCCGCCGGCGGCTTGCTAAGCAACGCCGTCACCTTCGGATCGATGCGGCCAGCGGGCTCCTCACGCGTCGGCAGGGTCTCGATGAGCGGCAACAGCTGCCTCTTTGCGATCTCGAAGACGCGCCGCAGTTCCGCGACGGGGTCGGCGCTGACGTCGACGCGCAGGTCGACGTATGGATACTCCTCGCCGCTGACGACGTAGAGCGCAGCGGACTGTCTCCCGCGGCGATCCCCGCCCGCAGCCTGCCCCGCCTCCAGTGCGCGCATGAGCCGCTCGGGTAAGTCGAGCGCGGCGCTCTCGTCGAAGGCAGCAGCCATAGCTCGCAGCGTCTCGCCGCCGACGAGCGTGTTCCCCTGAATCGAGTACGCATCGCCGACGAGGTGGCCGAACCAGGCCGGGCACTCCTCACCGCTGTACGCAGACGAGCCCCCGCGAGCGTCGACGGCGCCGAGCTGCCGTACCGCGCGCCGCTCGTCGCCGGCGATGACCCGCTCGACCGCGTCACGTGCCGAGAGTCCGCGCCCCAAGAGGGAGAGCGCGTCGATGCCCAAGTAGGGGTTGACGCGGGATTGCGTGGCCACGGCGCCCGCTCCGGCTCGCACGTGGAGACAGAGACTGCCGACGCCGGGGATCGCCGTGCTTGCGGCGCCTCCCAGCATGCCGGTCCGGTCGCAGCGCGCGACGATCGAGAACGTGGTGAGGAGGATGTCGGAAGCCAGCTTTTCAGGCATCGGCGAAGGCGTCCATGATGGCCGCCATGTACTTGGCACCGTCGATCAGGTGGTCGATCCGCACGTTCTCGTTGGGCGCATGGCTCATGCACGTCACGTACCCGACGCCGGTGGCCGAGCATGGCATCCCGAGGTAGCGCCCAACGACCCACTGCGGGGTGCTGCCAGCTTGGTGCGGCTCGAAGATCGGCGGCTTGCCGTAAACGCTCTGCGACGCCGTGGCGATGGCACGGTTCAACGGGGTGTCCACCGGACTGCGCGAAGGGTGGGACTCACCCAGCAGAACGACGTCGACGTCATCGAAGCCCTCTCGGCTCAGATGAGCGCGCAAGAGCGCGACGATTTTCTCCGGGTCTTGGTCGGGCACGAGGCGAAAGTCCATGCGCGCGATTGCCTCGGCTGGGATGACGGTCTTGGTGCCCTTCCCGTGGTAGCCGCTGACGATGCCGGAGATGTTGCAGGTGGGCTCGAGGGTCTGCCGCCGGTGAATCTGCGCGTCCTCCAGGTCCCCGACGAGCCGGCGCAAGCCTCGCACGCGTTTGAGCCCCTCGCCGTCGATCGGGGGGAGCTGATCAACGATTTGGCTCTCCGCCGCGTCGAGTGGCCGAACGTCGTCGTAGAATCCGGGGATGCGTACGCGCTCGTCGGGACCCTTGATCGCCGATAGGGCCCACACCAGGCGCCAGATTGCGTTGGGGTAGATTCCCGCGTATGCCGAGTGAGAGTCGACCGAGGCGACCTTGCAGCTCAGCTCGACGTAGCACATCCCCTTGCTGCCCAAAGAGACGACCGGAGCATCGATCCGCCCCATGGTGTCCTCCCAGACGCACCCATCAGCCTCGAGGAGGTCACGATGCTCTTCGAGGAAGGCCGGCAGGCCCGGGCTACTGATCTCCTCTTGGCCTTCGACGATGAACTTGACGTTGACCGGGGGTCCGCCGCGCTGATCCAGTAATGCCTTGATCGCCGTCAGTCGCGAAACGATATTGCCCTTGTTGTCGGTTGCGCCCCGAGCGTAGACACGACCGTCTCGGATCGTGGGCTCGAAGGGCGGCGTCACCCACTCGTCTAGCGGCTCGACCGGCTGGACGTCGTAATGGTTGTAGAACAGCAGGGTTCGGCGAGCGCCCTCGACCCGGATCTCCCCGTAGACCATGGGGACGCCGGTCTTCGTCGGCAACTGTCGCGCGGGGATCCCGACCGCGCGCATCTCGTCCTCCAGTAAGCGGGCCATCTCATGGAGACCGATCTGCTGTGCGGAAACGCTGGGCTGACGACAGAGGCGCATGAGCCGGTCGATCGCCTCCTGCGAATGATCGTCGATATACCGGTACACGTGTTGCATCGGGGATCCTCGCAGAGCCGCGAAATCCATATGTATACATCTGTGGTATGTATACATATGCAGGTATACGCGTCGGTCCGATGAACTCCTCCACCGGGATGGAGCGCCCAGCCTACCGGGGCGGGGCTTGCCGGGATGGAGTCGCATGCCTCAAGCACCTCATCGTGCCAAGGATCTGCAGAGCTCAGACGCACGTACTGCGAAGCGGTCTGAGGAACACCTACCGCTCGAAGAGCGGGCGTATCGATTCATTCGGCAGACGATCGTCGACGGAGCGATGACGGAGCCACAGTACTATACGGAAAATGACCTCGCTCAGCGCCTCGGCATGAGCCGGACGCCCGTGCGCGAGGCGTTGAAGCGTCTGCGCGCCGAGCAGTTGGTGGTGCTGCGTCCCAAGGGGGGCGTGTACGTCCCGCCGATCGACCTGGATAAAGTCGAAGAAGTCTACGCTCTTACGGCGTTGCTCCAGTCGCATGCCGCGGCAAGGCTGGCCAAGATCGCCACCGCCGAGCAGCTGCGCCGGCTGCGAGAGATCTGCATCCTGATCGAGCACAACCGCCAGCAAGGCCACCGCGAGCGCTTGGGTGAACTCTACGGCGATTTCCATCGCGTGATCATCGAGTCGGCGAACATGCCGCTCCTTGCTGCCCTCATGTCGCAGGTCGAAAGTCATCTCGAGCGTTTCCGCCGCGTCACCGCTCGCGCCACAGCCGTGATGCTTCCCTCGCGCAAAGAACACGAGGAGATCATCGATGCGCTGGAACGGCACGATGCGAAGGCGGCTGAGCGCGCCGCCTTCCGGCACATCATCCGGCTGAAGGACGCCTACATCTTGGAGCTGCGCAAAGCCGGATTCCAGGCAGCATTCACGAGGCCGTAGCGCGCCTCTCCCCTCCCCCGGGTCTTCCGTCCGCAGGACGTTACCGAAATCGCACCGGCGCGAGATAGACTTCGCACGCGACCAGGTGTATACTTGTCTCTAATGTATACCTGAATGCAGAACGGCGTCCGCGCGCGTTGCTTTCATTTGCAGAACAGAACGGAGGTTCGGCTGGATGAAGGACGGTCTGATCGAGGCTCCCACCACAGAAAAGGGTCCCCACTACGAGCCGTATGGCTGGCACCATTGGCCTGACCACCCCTGGATGTCGTACCAGTTCCGTCGCGGCCTGGGCGAGACGCAGGAGGGAGGCGGCGCGGTCAGCGAGTGCTTCCAAGCCGCCAGCCGGATGGTGCCAGGCGATCTCGAGAGCTGGTACGCGGAGTGGACGGTGGTTGCTGAGCGCAACCGCATCCGCGGCGACGAAGCGGAAGCCGCGGGTCACGTCCAGACGGCCAAGGCGTGCTGGCTGCGCGCCGTCGATTACTACCGCTCGGCAGAGTTCTGGCTCGATGCCGACGACCCACGCCGCCTGGAAACGTTTACGAAATGCGAGCAGTGCTTCCAGAAGGCGGCGCCCTATCTCACGCCGCCAGCGGAGACGGTGCGGATCCCCTACGAGCAGGGGACCCATCTTTACGCCTACTTCCTGCGGGCGCCATACCCCATCGAGCGGCAGCCGGTGCTGATCGCCTTTGGCGGCTTGGACTCCTTCAAGGAAGAGCTGTACTTCATGGTGGCCCGCGGCGCCTTGGCCCGCGGAATCTCGTGCTTGATGGTTGATGGCCCGGGACAAGGCGCAACGTTGCGCCGCGAGAAGATCGTGACACGGTACGATTACGAGGTTCCGGTCGGGCGCTGCATCGACTACCTGGCCACGCGGACCGACGTAGACATGTCCCGCATCGCCGTATGCGGGAGCAGCCTCGGCGGCTACTACGCGGCACGGGCCGCCTCGTTCGAGCACCGGCTTGCGGCGGCGATTTCGCACGGCGCCATCTGGGATATCGCTGAGAGTTGGGCCCACCACACCGATACGCATATGCTCGCGCGCCAGATCAAGTGGGTCTTCGGCGCGAAGAGCATGGCTGAGGCCATCGAGAAGGCGCGGCCTTTCAAGCTCGAAGGAGCGCTCGATCACATGCGCTGCCCGTACCTCATCGTGCATGGCGGCTATGACGTGCTCGGCGTCTCCCGCGCCACAACCGTGTACGAATACGCCAAGGCCCACGACGTCGATGTCACCCTGAAGTTTATGAGCGCCGAGGAGACCGGCGCGGAGCACTGCCAGCACGACAATCCTAGCATCGGCGAAGAGTACATGTTCGATTGGCTCGCGGACCGCTTCGGCATCGACCAGCGAGCGCTCTTGACCACCTAGCTTCCGATTCGCGCCAGGAGGGGCTGGAGATGACCAAGTACGAACGGCTGCCGTCCTCGACCATCGCAATCGTTGCGCTCCTGATCATTGCGGCGACCTATGTCGTGAACGCGATGGACCGCATCGTCTTCCCGGTCCTGTTGCACACCGTCGACCATGAGTACGGCTTCACACTTGCCCAAGGCGGGTTCCTTGCCACGATCTTCACGCTGGGTCTCGGCGTGGCCGGGGTCCCGAGTGGATTCCTCTTCGACCGCATGTCGCGCAAGACGGTGGCCGTGGTGGGCATCGTCATCTACTCCGTGTGCACCATCCTAACCGCCGTCTCGATCGGCTTCTACGACATGGCCGCCTATCGAGCGATATCGGGCGTGGGTGAGGCGCTCCAGAATGCGGCGATCTTCACCGCTGCCGGAGCGTACTTCTCACGGAACCGGACCCTCGCGCTTGGCGTACTGAACGTCGCCTATGGCCTTGGCTCCTTCATCGGGCCGCGTTGGGGAGCTCACATACTGGCTACCACCGGCAGCTGGCGCGAGCCCCTCTACCTCTATGGGATCATCGGCCTCGTTGGAGCCCTCGTCGTGATGCTCGTGATACCAAAG
>Ga0307373_10011754_pt1 | contig 12616 bp, 19 predicted proteins | sample OX2MG_FD_202534 | JGI IMG/M metagenome (GOLD analysis project Ga0307373, IMG submission 202534) | Soil microbial communities from Risofladan, Vaasa, Finland - OX-2 | ecosystem: Environmental > Terrestrial > Soil > Coastal area > Acid sulfate soil | place: Finland: Risofladan, Vaasa | collected...
GCAGATCAGATGGACCAGCGCTTGGTCGAGCAGAACACGCGTTCCGTGCAGGGTTTCGCGGCCTCCTGTGCTCTCGCGGAACTCATCGCACGCTCGAGTCTCGACACGCCCCTTGGTCTGACCGAGTTCGTAGCGCTGTTGTCTGTATTCGGGGCTCGCTCGTTGACCTTGACAGCGCAACAGAGCCGACAGGCCCTGTGCTTGACACTGAACTGCTTCATTGCTGCGAATCGACAGACCGCTGTATCCCAGATTTCGCCGCTACAGCAAGGATATTGCCCGACGCGTGATACGCTGTGGGGGTACCACCTTGGGCTAGACAGATGCCTCGAGCTAGGTTCCTTCGCTTTCGAAGGAAGATCGGCGCCCCCTATGGGACTCGGCTCTCGCATTCTTGCCGGCGATTTTCTTGGATCACGCTCTTCAGGCGATGAGCACCGTTCCCTGTCTCGCGGCATGGAGGCGCTCGTTTTGATCCTCACCGCCTTTCAATCTGCCGACGAGGCGCGTGGTGAATCCCAAGAGCCGCACTCTGGTGAGAACGAATACGCTCGTTCTTTGCCCTTCTTTTTGAACCCCAAGGCGTCTCGCTCACGCAGGCAACAGACGATTGCGGATCGCGAATTTGTCTCTGGACCAAGGGCTCGTCGCCTTCGCGCGTCGCTCGGGCAAGGATCATCATGACGACAATCGACGCGCTCAATTGCCTCTCTGAGAGGCCCGACGAGGCGCCCGAAGAGTTCAGGCGGTTGACGATCGTCTCGAGGTCTCGATCACAACGCGAATGTCGTGTTGCGTTCTTTCAAGGAATATCCCTCAACGGGAAGAAAGGAGTTACAAGATGCTTATCGTACTGATTTTGCTCTTTGTCTTGCTCTTCGCTGGGTTGGGCTTCACTCTGCACTTTTTGTGGTTTGTTGCGATCGTTTTTTTTATCATGTGGTTTATCGGTCTCGCGCTAGGACGCGGCGAGAGGTCGGGGAGGCATCACTTCTATCGCTGGTGATCTCCGCGATTTCGCGATTGGGGCATATACGCACTCAAGGACATGACTCCCAATTGCTGCTCGCGACTCATTTTTGAGCGAGTTCGAAACGCAGGTTTCATCTTGTTATTGCCGATAGGGCTGAGCAAGAGCATGCGCCTTAAACAGGCGAAACGGAATCGGGATCACTAGGACCCGTTCTCAACAGAGAGGGAATGAACATGGGTATTGGATTGAGTCTCATAGTTTTTGCCATCGGAGCAGTCATGCGATTTGCCATGACTGTCACCACGACAAGCTTCAACCTTCACACGGTCGGAATGATCCTCATGATTGTTGCCGCGGTCGGGCTGGTGCTGTCAATCGTGTTCTGGAATTCATGGGGTGGCTTTGGTGGTTCGAGCCGTCGCCGTGAGACAACGGTTGAGGGCCCAACTGGAACAACGAGATCGACTACCGAGGAGCGCGTCTCATAGGTCGCTCGGAGATACGCTAAGTGTTCCGCGACTTATGAAGATCGTGAACAGAGGCTGACCTTCGTATCGGGCACACTGCCCGGCGCACCGTCTCGTCTCCAAAGGACCCGGCGGGGGAGGGGTGACTGGTAAGGCCAAGCGCTTTAGACTTACCGAGAGATGTGCTCTGTCGCTGTGATCGTAGGCGTAAGTGTTGGTAAAAATGCAACCCTCATGAGGAGGCCTCTCATGAGGGTTGGCCTGTCCTCGATGGCCCTCACCCTTAAGAGATGGGCCCCACTGACGACATAACAGCCACGGGCGCCTCTACCCCTCGCGCGCCGTTGACCGCGATGTCACCTTTAGCGAATGCCGGTGTCGCAGCTGATATCTACCCTGCGGGGAGATCCGGACAGAACCGTGACCGTATCAATTGGACAACGAGGGAATATGGCGCCGGTGATGACAAGCACCGCGTATGTCCCGGGGCGTACCGAAACGGCGTAACGGCCGGCGCTATCGGTGTGCGTCGAGGCGACGATATCGCCGTATACGTTGCGGACGTCGACCACTGCCGTCACTGGCTTTGGCGGACATGGGTGACCGGCTCGTTCGACAGGACAGGTTGGGCCGGCCATGACAGAGCCATAGATGCCGGTCCGAGATGGTTTCGGAGGCGCTCTTACGATGATAGAGGCCCGCCAAATCTCGATGGTGTCGCAAGTTGTCGCCGATAGCGCTGGAGCGCACGCTGGTCGTTGCGAGCTGAGCTCGACGGTTCCAACGTCTGTCGCTTTGAAATTTGTCCCCGTCGTGCCCCGAGAGAGCATGAGGGTCAAGGGGGCAATATGCAAGATGCCAGACCTCGACACATGGATCGCTCGCCACCTCGGGGCATTTGTCGCACCTGCGCTGAGCACCACGAGCAGCCGTTCGCCGATGGTGATGCAGACCGATTTATCGTTCTGGTGGTTGCCAATCGAGGCGTCATAACCAGGTCCCGATCCGTGCGGCACGATGCAGGGCGGCGAGGAGGTGTTCGGCACGGCTGCGAACCTATTGCACGACGTCACAAGCAAACTCGCCGAAACGACGATCGCCACGAGTGGGCCCGTGAACCCCGTAGCGGCCTTCAACAAGAGCATCACCTCGCGCACAGCCAATTAGCGAGCGCGATTCGACCATCCGCGTACCCTCGAACGGCTACGCACCCACAGCGGCTGTTTCGTCTGAGTCTATAAGCTCTCGTCGAAGCGCTGAGTCTTGATTCAAAATGCCCCTCTCCACAGTTAGGAGAGGGGCATTTTGATGATCATCAGTAGGTCTAACAATCGAGCGCTAGCGTCGGAGACCGGCAGTGGGACTCCAGCTCACCGCTGGTTGTCGAGGACCTCTCCGAGCCAGCGAACAGACTCGCGCGCGTCCGTGACTGCCTCTAATTCGGTCTCGTACTGTCGTCCCGAAAAGTAAGCGACCGGAGTCCAAGCGCCCATGTCCTCTGGATCCCGTCGGAATTCCTCATACCCAAAGGTTCCGTCAGGTCTGACGAAAATGTCCACACACCGGTCGATGCTTGGCGTTGAAGGACTCGCGACGACCTTCCACGATTTGTCGAGACGAGAAGACATCTCCGGATGGTACTTCGGATAAGGCGTCGGCGACGCTGCGACCGGTCAAAACAGCGGCGACGACATGAACTTCAACGGGGACCCGTGGCACGGGAGCGCTGTATCTGGCCGAGCTAAGTAAGAGACCTGACTCTTCTCGATACGCATCGAACACCTCTGGGGAAACTCATGCTGAGTGTCTCCATAAAAGAATGTGACTGGCTCCTCGCTCGTTCGAAGGTACGAGATACCTCATGCACTCTGCACTTGAGGCTGGCGCCCAATATCGCACCGCCGAGTCGGTTGAACCCTCTCCACGCGACCCTGCGGTCACGCCGGTTTTGGATGACGTGCGAAACCGTTGACCCAGAGGCTGTTTGACCTTGATGAGCAGAGGCCGCAGGTGGTCAGCTTTGCCGAGGTTGCTCACCAGCCAATCGCGATCTACGACTGTCATCGCTCTCATCTCGGTCTTGACCACACGAAGTTGCGACGACGCGCCTCATAGGTCGAGGTGATGATCCGTCGCGTTATCTGAGCTACGTAGGGGCCGTAAAAGGCGATGGCGCTCGGCAAGTGCAACGGTTACAAGATCATCTTCGCTACGCGGCGGTGCCACCCCGGGCCCAGGAACAATATCGGTCTCGCTGGCCTCGACAATCTCTCCACAACAACTACAACGTCCGGTCGGATCGAGCTCTCCATCATCAGTGGCATGTCGGAAAATGCGACGTGGTCCATCGGGTGCATAGTTATTGTCCCCCCAGACCGTCAACGAGCGAATCACGGGCCACAGCGACTGGCCCTTCTCGCTCAGCTCATACTCATCCCGATGACCATCAGCTCGTACGCGCAACAGAACACCCTCGGTCGTTAATGCCTTGAGCCGCTCAGCAAGCACAGCTCGAGGGATTTTCAGATGGCTCGCGAAGTCTCCAAACCTGCGGACACCGAAAAACGCGTCTCGCACGATGAGCAATGTCCATCGCTCCCCAACAACCTCGAGAGAACGTGCCAGCGAACAGGCCTGACCCGAATAGTCACTTGGAAGAGCCATAGCACCATTATAACGTTCTTAGAGTTCGGTCATTGAACTATCACGTTATATTGAAATAAACCGTTCATTGACCGAACTCAAATTGCGAAGGACGTTCCGATGCCATCGAACACCCAACCGCTCACAAGCTCGCCTCCAGTGATACCCGCAGCCACAATCCGCGGTCAGACCTGGTTGGCTGAGGAGGGTCATCCCCAGCGGCCGTGGATCCTTGCAGTGCTCGCGTCGGTCGCTTTCATGGCACAGCTCGACCTGTTCATCGTCAATATTGCGATACCTGCGATCGGGCGTTCTTTCGGTGGTGCCGGCCTTTCGAACGTCTCATGGGTGTTGAACGCCTACGCAATCGTCTTCGCGGCCCTCCTCGTGCCGGCGGGAAGACTCGCCGATCATTTCGGCAGACGCCGGTTTCTTATCGCGGGCGTCACGATTTTCACGGTTGCATCTGCGCTGTGCGCTCTTGCGCCAAACCTGGATGTTCTCGTGCTCGGCAGGATTGTCCAGGCAGTCGGCGCGGCAATCGTCGTCCCGACCTCACTCGGACTGTTGTTGCCGAGCTTTCCAACGCGTCAACACAGCTTTGTCGTCGGAGTCTGGGCAGGCGTAGCCGCGGTTGCAGCGTCGTCGGGGCCGCCTGTGGGAGGTCTTCTCGTCGCAATCAACTGGCGCTGGATCTTCTTGATCAACCTACCGATCGGTCTCGCAGTTGTGCTTGTCGGCCTGCGTGTACTGCCAGAGATTCGCGCCGGAATCAATCAGAGGCTTCCCGACGCGTTCTCGGTGATTGCACTCCTTGGCGCGATCTCACTTTTGATCCTGGCGACCGTGCAGGGACAGAGTTGGGGTTGGGCAAGTGATCGCACCTTGGGCGTATTCGCCGTTGGAGCGCTCGCCCTTGGCTTGACCATCTACCGCACCATGCACCACCCGAACGCACTGATCGAAGCGAGCCTCTTTCAAAGCCGCGAGTTCACGACCGCAGCGGTTGCCCTGTTCCTGTTCTTTGTTGCCTTTTCCGTTTGGTTGCTCATCACCGTGGTGTTCTTGCAAGACGTCTGGCACTACAGCGCTCTTCGTGCTGGACTCGCTATGACACCTGGCCCCATCACCGCTGCTCTGTTCGCCCTCAACAGTGGTCGGATAACCCGTCGAGTCGGACGCGCGGTTCCCGCTATCGCCGGAGCATTTTTCGTTGCGGCCTCCGCCGGGTACTGGTTGAGTTCGGTACCCTCACATTCCTCCTATTTTGGAAGTTTCCTTCCGGGGCTGATCCTTGGAGGTGCTGGGGCGGGACTCGCACAGGCGCCGCTCTTTGCGGCGGCGAGCACCCTTGCGCCAGATCGTGCCACGACCGGAAGCGCGGTACTCAATATGTCACGCCAGGTTGGCAGCGCCGTTGGGGTCGCGCTGTTGGTTGCTCTTCTCGCCTCGCCACATCCCACAGCGCTTGGTCTCTATCACCGAGGATGGATCGCGGAGATCGTCGCGTCGTTGCTCGCGGCGCTCGCAATCGTCGTCCTTCGCCTACGCCGGTCGCCGCCGAGAGACTCAGCATCTGGTAGGTAAAAGAGAGCGATATCAAATAGAGGTAAACCGAACTCAATCATCGCTTATTTGGGAGTTAACGGTGCCTGCGATGTGCGTGGATACCGTGCGCACACGCTGGAGGTGAAATGACATGTACTGAGAGGGGCATGCGCGAAGGCCCTGTCTATTATTCAGGACCTTCAATAACGGCGGTCTCCGGTGTGGGACTTATCGAAATAATCGCGCGTTCAAGCTGCGAGTTTTGCACCTGATGGTCGCGACCATCGGGTGTTCTCACCATCGAGAAATCCCCGTTGTTTCTCACGAGTGTCACTGATTCATGAGCCGCCAGCGCGACCATGTCGTCCCCACTGCAGAGTGCGGGGTCCAGATGAAGCATTGAGCCTTCTGCCACGTCCGAGATGTTCACGCGAGTCCTTTACCGGTTCTGTCGGGCCTTCTCTTATATAAAATTACAGGTTAAATACATAAAGAACCTTGGCTTTTTCCGAAAGGTTGAGAGACCCTGTTCAGCGTCCCGGTTTTTTCCTCCAAAGGCGAGTTTCCACAGATAGGAGTGGGGTGTCTTCATCATTTTGGGCATCGCTCGAGAGGACGAGGTCTCGCCAGGTGCCCACAGAGACGGTTTGGAGGGCAATTACGGAGGTGGTGCGAGTCGTGCCCGAGAAGAGCCGGACGCGCGAACGTTGGCGAGAACGGCTTCGACGAGACCGATATCAAGCTTCACGCCGTCAAGGGACGCGCGCAAAGGCGAGTGCGAAGGCCACCCAGGACAAGACCGCTGTCTTGATTCGTGCCGCTGCCGCGAAATCTGCTCAACTCCGAGTTCCTCCCGACCGAATCCCTCGATTGAGCGTCCCAGGGCCCACCACGGGTCCACTTTGTCGCGCCACGTGACCAGCGACAACCGCTTACCGGATCGCTGATCACACAGCAGAGGAGGTGATCCCTCGTCCTAAAGCACGCTTTGACCCTGTTCCCTGTTCAAAAGTCATAAGGGAAGGGCTCTTGCGTGACTTTTGAGAAGCAAAAGTCTCTTCTTTTAGGAAACAGCCCTTGTGGAGGTGGCGGGAATCGAACCCGCCAAGCGGGGAACGCGTGTTCGCTGGTCAGAGGGTCGAAATAGGGCTTGACCTGCAAAAACATGTTACCGACTCTGACCGAGTTTAACCGATGTTGACCGCCAATGCGTGCCCTTGTTGTGCCCCGCGTGCCCTATTTGTGCCCTGCGCGTCGGTTTTTGAGGTCGATCACCGTCGCCTCGGATGGAGGTGTCGCGGTCAATTCGCGCAGCGCGTCGAGCTGCTCCGAGAGCTTCGCCTGAGCGCCCTCGAACAGGTGCCCGTAGTTGCGGAGTGTCACCGCCGCGTCCGTATGTCCCATGCGTTGTGCGACCGCCAGGGGGCTCGCACCGAGTTCGATTAAGAGCGACGCGTGCGAGTGTCGAAGGTCATAGGTGCGGATCGTCTCGGGTAATCCAGCGGCAATGAGCGCTGGCCTAATCACCTTCTCGCGAAAGTGATCGCGGTTCAAAGGATTGCCATAGCGAGAGACGAATAACCACCCGTCACGGTCAATGGTGCCACGTGCCGCCAGCATCGCCGCCAAGTCTTCGCACAGCCACGCTGGGATCGATATTGCTCTATCGCCAGCATCGGTCTTTGGTGGACCCTCCACGAGACGGTAGGGCTCGTCTCCGAATTTGTGAACCGGCATGAGCGTCGATCGCACGGTGACAACATGTCGAACGAAGTCAATGTCGCGGACGCGGAGCCCGCACAGCTCGGCCGGCCGTAATCCAGCGAGTGCGAGTAACCACACCGCCGGCTTGTAGGGATCGCGAACTGCCGCGACAAGTCGGTTGACCTGAGCCATGTCGAGTACGTCACCCTCTCGGATCTTGTGCCGTCTTACTGGCATGTCGTGACCTTCGGCTGGGTTATCGCGCCGTGCGCCGGACTTCACCGCGCATTGCAAGATGAGCGACAGCACGCTCAGGGATCCGCGCACCATCTTTGGCGACAGGCCAGCACGCAGACGGTTAGAAATGAACTGCTCGACGGTCATGTAATCGATTGTCCCGAGCTTGTAGCCGGTGAAGTTGGGGAGCACGTGTCGATCCAGATGGCCGCGATATCCGCGCCGTGTCGATGGCTTGAGTTTGACCGTCGTTTCCCACCACATTGCCGCCCAATCGTCGAAGAGCGTGCGGGCAGTCGCGGGATCGATGAACTCGCCGCGAACAATATCACCGCCGACTCCGCGTAAGAACTGTCGAGCATCCTCGAGACGATTAAAAGTCATTCGTCGGGATCTCCCATTCGGATCGCGGTAGCGGGCCTTGTATCGACCGTTTGGCTGCTTCTCAATACTGCTCATTTGCTACCTCGTTTCATGTGGTGAACAAGGAATCTATGTCCTCTGATATATCCTCAGCGAATAGGCGCTCTAGCGCTGCATCGTCAAGTATCAACGGAGTAGTCAGTGGAGCCCTGTCAAGCATCGCTTCTGAGGCGTCCGCAATGTCACCTTCAGGATCAAGGTCATCAAAGAATGAACTGTTCTTCTCTTGATTACCTTTCTGAGTACCTAGAGCGTCGCGCGTCTCGCGCCCGACATCGGATCGAGGGTCGCGCGATAAACGCACCTCCTTCTCGGGAAGCGTCGTATCTTGGCTACTGGTCGAGGTGTCGCGCGTTTGTCGCGCCACACCCTCCCGATTTTGGTCCGGAGTCTCTTTCATTGAAGCGAGCCGAGAGCGCGGTCGTGCCCGTCGTCCGCGAAGAGGCATCGTCGCATTCTCGTTGACCTTCTTGCGCGCGGGATTGTGGATCACCTCGTACTCGGTGGCCTTGTGCGCGCCTGTCTCGGTAACGTGTTTGTGGATACGCACCACTCCGGCACCGGCGAGGTGCAACGCGTGGACGCGGACGGTTCGCGCCTGGCATCCCAGCGCCTCGGCAATCGCCTGATCTCCGCGGGCAAAGCGACCTCTCGTGCCCTGTCTCAGGTCGAGATAGTTGAACAAACTTTGGCACATCGGATCGCAGGACTCGATCAGGAATCGAGGTGTGATCGAGTACTTCGTGTCCTGAACACCTGCGGGCCCGCGCTTCTTTGGGCGCTCGAAAGGGCCCTTCCGTCGCGCGGTCTTCTCCACGAACAGATCGGACATCTCAAGGTCGAGCGCGCTCACGATTGCTGTCGTCGCGCAACCCGCGAAGCAATACAACAAGGCCCTCCCGTCGTCGCCGGTATCGAGTGAGAGGCTCGGGCTCGCGTCGTCGTGAGCCGGACAGTGCGCGCTCACCTTGTCGCCATGTCGCTTAGGTTTACAACCGTGAGTCTCCAGGGCCGATAAAAAGAGTTCGAACGGGGTCACGGTATCCATTAACGAACTGCTTCGACTCGACTCTTCGCGATAAGAGCGTCGAGGTCTTCGCGGTCGAGTAACACGAGATGGCCGAGTTTCGTAAAGGGCACTCTGCGTTCAGCGATTAGTCGGCGGATGTAACGATCGGTTACGCCCACATAGAGAGCAGCCTCGGGTACGCGAAGACGTCGCGGAAAGGTGTTTTTGTTAGTAGTAACTGGCATCGGGATCGCTCCTCCGAACCGCCCCATGTAGGAGCGGTGATACCGGAGGTTCGTGGGATTGCTTCGGCGTCCCGTTCAGTTGTGGCCTAAGCTTACGCGATGTCCCGGTCAAACATGGGTATTGACGGTGAATCGTACGGCGCAGACCGGACCGTGACGGTGTGCTGTCATAGTTGCCGTAAACGGCTAACTGATCTTCGCCTTGTTTACTTGTCGAGTTCCGGCTATTCGGACAGGGTAGAGGAAGTTGATTTAGTGGCCGAGCGGGCATATCAGGCCGCGTACGAGAGAACTCCGTATCCGCAATGGCGTGATGCACAGAAGCAAGCGATGACAGCCGGACTTCCAGCCATGGGTCGTGCGAAGTCACCGGAGACGGCAAATCGAGTGCTGGGAATTCCTGGTATGCGGACTCAGGCTAAGGGCGTTGCCATCACGCCGCCAATGTCCGGGGACGAAATGTGGCGCTTTATTTGTAAATGTAAAGCAAAATTAGTCATTCCGAACGAGATGGTCGTTCAAATCGTGCGCGACGCAATCCGGAGTGACAAGCACGCCTTCGTCCTTCCTGCGCCGCGAGATTGAGCGCGACAAGGCGGTCAGGTCAGGCCGACTTTGCCGACATAGGCGCGGTGGATTGGATCATTGCGGCCACCGTACGGGGATGCCATCGCGCGCCTTCGTGACGCGGTGTGATGCCCTCAGAGTCGAGCTGCGCTGCGATCTGGCGCAACGAGAGTCCATCTTTGTGTAAACGTCGCACACGGGCTATTACGGCTTGCTCAGCCTCATCGGGAACTAGCTCGCGATCCTTGGCCCGATAGCCATAGGGGGGTCGCCCGCCGCCGTAGCCTTTCCGAGCAACCTTCGCCGCCTTGCCGGCCATCATCCGTCCGCGGATAACGCTGCGCTCGTACTGGCTGATCATTCCGAGCATCTGGCGCACGAGCACTCGTGTAGCGTCGTCGGAGTCAATATCTGCCTCGCTCACCGACAGCACTTCTGCTCCGGCCTGACGCAACCTTGCCATTAGCGTCTCTTGCAACATCAAGTCGCGTGCGAGCCGGTCGAGGCGGTACACGATGATGCCACTGACCTTGTGAGCTTCGAGTAGGGCGAGAGCCTCGGCAAGCTCGACCCGAGTGTCGAGCCCGTTACTGCCCGACTGTCCCGCATCTGAATACACATGCACGAGCTTGAGCCGGTGTGCCTTGCAGTAGTCGCGGATTGCCGCGCGCTGCACGTCGAGCCCGAAACCTTCGACCTGCTCTTGCGTGCTCACTCGAATGTATCCGAGCATCCGTTTCGCGGGCATCGAACCTCCCCTATGTATTTAAACCTACAAGTATAGTAACATACCTGCTCACATGGGGTCAAGCCAGATCATTGACCTCCGCATCCGTCGCAGGAGATATGGGTAGTTCGTCGATCTCTGGTTCATCGACGGGCTCTGGCGTGAAATGGTCAGAGACACGCGCAAAATGAAACAGTTCTTCGCCTCCGCGGCGTCCGTGATCAGGGTTCTTTCTCAAGCTCGCCGGCCATAGCGGGATAACTATCTTTCGGTCCATCTAAAACACCTTTCGCAAGTCCTAGAAACCTCTCACGGTCACTTCGATGACGTAAAACGCGAAGAAGACGATCACCCAGAAGAGAACGACCACCGCTGCATACAGGATAGAGCCGAACAACCTTCCGAGCAGTTTTCCAAACGACTCAACCAGCTTTGCCCCGATCTGCGATCTTTCAGTCGTCGGATGATCATCAAATAGCCTCTGCACGAGATCTTCGCCTCCAGTTGGCAGGCTTCCAGTGCGCTCATCCCGCCAGCGACCACGCTAGTTTTAAAGTTGCCTTGTCAGCGATTTACTAGGCATAACGCTCGCTTTGCGTATGTATGTGAACGTCGTACACGCTCGCCACGCCACGCTGTTGGTGAACCCACATTGATGGTCTGCGGTTGTCTCATCACTACTCACTCAATAGTTGCTGCTAAATGCGCTGCTGGTGATGGTTGTATGGCTGGATGAACCAGGAACGACGCGAACTAGGGATAGTCGGCTCATCGATGAATGTCTATCTATCAACCCCCGATGTGTTCTATTGCTGCAGTCAACCTTCGTTATACCTGTAAGACCATTTTCTGTCCCTCTTCGAGAGCCGCCCTCGTGTCTTTTCTTCGGCCTTAAGACGATGGGCGAGCGGGCCTGGGGATTAGCTCACGGAGTATTATTCTTCAGCCCAAGCCCCAACGCATCGCACTCGTTCGCGTAATCCTTCAAAGCCTTTCCTATACTCGAGTTGCTGTTGGCATCGATCGCTTGGTGTAGTTGCAATGTCGCTTCTTTAATGGTGAGATCAGCGGCCTTGTAGCCATAACGAAGTACGGCGCCCCGAAGGGAATCGGACACCGGTTGAGAGGTTTCCACATCGACCGAGAATTGATTGATGGCGGTGCAGGCCAACTGGTCGTTCTGTGGATACCTACCTGTGGCTTTCCAACTTTGCTCGACGCGCTTCCACGACCACCCGAAAAGAAAGCCTTCCACGATCACGAAGATCACCACGATCATGACGATTACTATGCCGAGGCGTAAGAGGACCTTCCGACGTCGCATGGGCAACGACTATACGAGTACACCGCGCTCACACGAGTCGAGTCGCCACATGGCGTGTGCCCTATTCGTGCCCTTTGGGGAGTCTTCTAAAATATAAGTGCAGGTCAAACAGCTAAAAAGCTAGTGGAGGTGGCGGGAATCGAACCCGCGTCCTTCAGTTCCTTATTGGTTCTTCTCCGAGCGCATCCGACGGTTTGATCTCGGATCCCGCCTCGCCATCGGCAGCGGCACGGGGTCCCAGCCAGCTGAGTTGTCCCTCAGAGTCGCGCTGGCGTCAACTCAAAGGTAAGCCCCACTAGATGTCGCCTGGATCCGACCCGTGGGGCTGGGGCCGGTCAGACGTTGCTGTTATTTAGGCAGCAAGCGCGAGCTGTGGCTCGGCATTTGTTTTTGTTTCCGGCTCTTTAACGTGGCTCCGGAGACCACGGCTCGCTTCTCCCAACTTGACACCTGAAGTCGAAGCCTGTCACCCCCATGTTTGTTTCTTTATAGGGATGTTTATCCTAGCGGCACGATCGTGACAGCGAGAACGCGAATCTGTTGCAGTCCAGTGATGTATTTTGGCCGGGGTGTCGCGCAAATCCCTCGCACGCATGATCATCATCCGTGATTAGCGACCGGCATTCTTGATCTCGCGCGCTGCCTCTCGCGAGGCGTCGCGCTCAGCAATTGCATGGCGCTTGTCGTGCAGGCGCCGTCCGCGGGCGAGCGCGATCTCGATCTTCGCGCGGCCGTCCTTGAAGTACATC
>Ga0307373_10011755_pt1 | contig 12616 bp, 14 predicted proteins | sample OX2MG_FD_202534 | JGI IMG/M metagenome (GOLD analysis project Ga0307373, IMG submission 202534) | Soil microbial communities from Risofladan, Vaasa, Finland - OX-2 | ecosystem: Environmental > Terrestrial > Soil > Coastal area > Acid sulfate soil | place: Finland: Risofladan, Vaasa | collected...
GTCGGTACATAAGAATGGTCAGGGCCGTCTACAAGGTCTGCCAGAGGCAGGCCGTACCGCGCTACTCGAGCAAGTATTCGAGGAAGGACTACACCCTCTGGCAGCACATCGCCCTGATCGCTCTCATGCAGCGCGTCAGGAAGTCTTACAGAGAATACGTCAACGACTACCTGACCACGACGGAGAGGCTCCTGGATGTCCTGGGGCTCTCCAAGATACCTCACTTCACCACGATAGAGAAGTTCCTCCTTAGGGTGCCAGGCGCCCTCCTCGAGGCGTCATCGGCGGGTTCCTGGGCCTCACGAGGGTCAGGTGGCAGCTCTTCTCTCCAGACTCGTCTGGGTTCTCGCCGCACCACGCATCCCACTACTACGTCCTCAGGACGAAGAGGGACATCCTCTCCTCGATGAGGAAGCAGGTCAGGCAGAAGGAGAGGAGCGAGAGGTGAGACCATGAAGACCAAGACGAGACGGTTCGTCAAGCTCACGATAGGCGCCGAGCTCAGGACCCAGCTCGTCACCGCGATCAAGGTCAGGAGGGGTCCAGCCAACGACAACAGGGACTTCGAGCCCGTGGTGAGGAGGGCGCATGCGATCAAACGCATCAAGGTCGGGATAGGCGACAAGGGGTACGATGCGGAGAAGAATCACGAGCTCCTGCGAGAGGAGCTCCACGCCCAATCCATAATCCCGGCGAGGCACGAGGACGTGCCGATCTGGAGGACGAGAGGGAGATATCGCAAGGAGATGAAGCGAGGCTATTCGAAGAAGACCTACCACCAGAGGTCGAAGGACGAGACCATCTTCTCCGTCATCAAGAGGACCATGGGGGACGAGGTCAGGTCGATAGGCGTGAAGGGTCAGAACAACGAGATGCGGCTGAAAATAATTTCCTACAACGCAGCGAGGATAGCGAGTCTAGCCTGCTCTTTACTCAGAGGGTTTCTACAGAGCCTCAAAACCCCCAGATGATTTATATTACAACCGGAGCGGGAGACTCGAACGGATGCCCAAACGCGGACCTTTTTCCCACTTGGAAGCCAAGGCAAACCTGGGCGCGTGCTAGATCATGGACTTGTTCGTGCTTAGACACGCGGAGGCCGGGAAGAGACTGCCGGCCCAGGCGAGGGACGCGGAGCGCTCCTTGACGGCCCAGGGGAAGGAGCAGCTGGAGGATGTCGCCCGCTCGCTCTCGAGGATGAAGATCAAGCCCGACCACATCGTATCCAGCCCCCTGAAGCGCTCGCGCGAGACCGCGACCATCGTCGCCAAGGCCCTGAAGGGGCGAGACAAGGTGGAGATCTGGGACGAGCTGAAGCCAGAGGGGAGCAAACAGGAGCTCTTCGCGAGGCTCTCGAAGCTGAAGCCGGAGTCAACCGTGCTATGCATAGGGCATGAGCCCTACCTGACGCAGGCCATCAACGACGTGATGGGGCACCAGGGGCCGCCGAGGATCCTCCTCAGAAAGTGCGGCTTGGCGCGGCTCTCGATCAAGGCGTTCAACCCAAAGGTGGAGGGAGAACTAAGATGGCTGTTGACACCAAGGCTCCTGAAGCGGATGTCGTAGGCTACGGTCCCGAGGGATTCGGTCCCTCGACCGGCTTCACCGCCTCCGTCCTGGACCTCGGATTCAACTCGGCGAAGCTCGCCACCTACCATGTGAACGGAAGGACCAGCTACAGGATCGTCTCCCAGGAGGACGCGAAGGTCAAGCTCGGAGAGGGGCTGGACGAGACCGGCTTCCTCGCGGTCCCCCCGATGGAGAGGACGCTGAGGGTCCTTAAGATGTTCAGGGAGATAGTCGACTTCGAGGCCCCCCGATACGTGCTTCCTGTCGCGACCAGCGCGGTGAGGGAGGCGGCCAACAGGAGCGAGTTCCTCCACCTCGCCGAGGAGACATCGAAGTTCAAGTTCAGGGTCCTCTCCGAGCAGGAGGAGGCTCTCCTTTCGTACTTCGGCGCCGTCCTCGCCCTCCGGATCCCCACGGGGGTGTTCTTCGACCTCGGCGGAGGGACCCTCGCGATCGTCTACGCCGAGGAGTTCAGGGTCAAGAAGGTACTCTGCCTCCCGCTAGGGGCGAGAAGGCTCTCCTACCTCTACGGCAGCCCGAAGAAGGGGGGGCTCTTCGTCCGAAAGGACTACGAAAGAATGAAAGACCACATCCTTGACCTCCTGCCGAACCGGAAGGAGCTCCGGCTCGCGAAAGGGACGAGGCTGATCGGGGTCGGAGGGACGGTGAGGGCCCTTTCAAGCTACCACGCCGACAGGTCCAATTATCCCTTCGAGAAGCTTCACAACTACGTGATGGACTACGGGGAGGTCGCCTGGACCGCATCGCAGTTCTTCAGGATGAAGAGGCGCCAGATGCGGTCGCTTAGGTCGATGGGCCAAGCGAGGGCGGAGACGATGGCCGCGGGCTCCTTCGTAGTCAGGCTCCTGATGAAGTCCCTGGGCGTCTCCGAGCTCGTTGCGAGCACTCACGGGCTACGCGAGGGCACCCTCGCGCTCTTCCTCCATGACCACCGCTGGTTCACTGCCCGGAGCTTCGAGCCCGCGACAATCGACCGCCAGCTTAGCGCCCCGGGGAGGGGTTGGCGGACCTCGTGGGAGCGCCACGTCAACGAGCTCTTCGCCGCGCAGGCCATCAACGAGTCTGAGTCCTCTCTGCTCTTGGAGGCGCTTCAGATAGTGAAGAACGCACCCCAGGCCGCCGACCTCAAGGCGCGCTTCCACGAGCTCATGGGCGTCGACTCGGCGCTCAGCCACGTCGACCAGCTGAAGGTCGCGATAGCGATAATGGTCGCAGCGAGCGGGAGCTACGCGAACGTGCTCACCGATGAGTTCACCCCTCCGCTGAGGCGGAGGGACAAACAGACCATCAAGAGGCTCTCCGCGGCGTACCGGCTCCTCGAGCTGCTGGAGATGATGAGGGCGCGCATCTCGATCACGGGCTTGGCGAGAACAGGGCCGCTCAAGATGCAGATCTCCGTCCACGGCGTCTACGCGGAGGAGCTTCTGGCGCGCGCCGTCTCAACGGTCAGAGAAGACCTTAAGATGGACGTAGACTATTCGGTCATCAAGGAACAGAAGATGGCCCCCATGGAGTTGCGGAGCTGATTTCATCTTGATGGACCAAACAAGGCGCACAGGCGACGGCGGGCCCAGGAGTCGCCGGACCGGCACTAAGGCGGCCGCCGGGACTAGAATGAGGAGGAGGGCTGAAAGCGCCTGGGACCCGGCGGCGGGGAGGCTCATCGCGGTCGAGGGAGTGGACGGCTCAGGCAAGTCGACGCAGCTTCATCTCCTTGAGCAGTGGCTCCGGCACCAGAACCTCAAGGTGTTCAAGACGGAGTGGAACTCGTCGGAGACCGTCAAGGAGATAACCTCGCGGGGGAAGAAGAAGGGCCTGCTGACGCCCACCACCTTCAGCCTGCTCCACGCCACAGACTTCGCCGACAGGTGGGAGCGGAACATTCTGCCTCTCCTCGAGGCCGGATACTTCGTCCTGGCGGACAGGTATGTCTTCACCGCCTATGCTAGGGACATCGTCCGTGGCTGCCACCCGGGCTGGGTGAGGAAGATATACAGCTATGCCGCGAGGCCGGACCTCACGCTATACTTCAGGGTCCCAGTGGACGTCGCGGTCTCCAGGATACTCGCGGGAAGGCCCAAGCTCAAGTACTACGAGGCCGGCATGGACATGAACCTCTCCAACGACCCATACGAGAGCTACAGGATCTTCCAAGGGAGGATCGTCGAGCAGTACGAGTCGATGGTAGAGAGCGAAGGGTTGGTAGCGATCGACGCGAACCGCGGGATCGAGGAGCAGCAGGTCGAGGTCCGCCAGCGCGTCACGAGGCTGTTTGGCGAGAAGGGGATAGGCCCGATGGCGTCGGAAGTGTTGAGATAATTTGGCCGGCGACAGTCCCGAGCTCGAGGACGACGACCAGGAGGCCGTGCCGAGACAATACTCTCAAGAAATGCCAAAGCCGCGCGCTTCCGGTGGCAAGGAGGGCGGAGAAAGGAAGCTGAGGTTCTACGGGCACGGGATGCCCTACCTCAAGGATCTCGAGGTGAAGGGGCATCTCATCGTCATAGAGGGACCAGACGCCTCAGGGAGGAGCACTCACACTCAGACGATCCAGGCCAAGCTGGAGGCGGACGGGCACGCGGTCCTGGGGACGGGGCTGAAACGCTCCGAGCTCATCAGCGAGGGGATAATCGAGGCGAAGGGGAACCTGGGCGTCGGTAAGCGCACGCTGTCGCTCTTCTACGCCGCGGACTTCGCCGACCAGCTCGAGAACAAGATAATCCCCGCCCTCGAGGCCGGATACGTCGTGCTCGCCGACCGATACATCTACACTCTCATGGCCAGGAACAACGTGAGAGGGATCGAGCGGAGGTGGTCGCGGAGCCTCTTCGGATTCACGCTAGTCCCCGACCTGATATTCTACTTGGACGTGAAACCCGAGGAGCTCGTCCACCGCGTGTTCCAGAAGAACTCGATCCTGGACTACTACGAGTCGGGGATGGACATCGGGCTGTCGGACGACATGTACAAGTCCTTCCTCATATATCAGGGGAAGATGGCCAAGGAGTTTGAGAAGATGAAGAAGCTCTTCGGCCTCCAGTTCATAGACGGGAACCGGCCTATAGTGCAGGTCGACGTTGACCTCCAATCGCGCATCGACGGGTTCCTCAACCGCCCGAGATGAAGGCCACGCGCATTCCTCCCCAGCAACTGGCAAAGGCCTTCAACCGGAACGTCGCGACCGTCGACACCCGGCTCCAGGACTTCCTCAAGTCGGGGGACTCGCCTACGACAGCAGCCTTGAGAAAAGCCATAGCGAGACTTAGAACCACGTATTCGGTGCTCCCCAAGAGGGAAAGGCAGAAACCCCGCATGGAGCGATACATCTCGGCCTCAAAGAGGCTTTCGAGAGACGCAGGAAAGGTTCGGGACATTGACACGATAGCGGCCTGGACGATGCAGCTTTCAGAGGGGAAAGACCAACGGTCGTTCATCTCGGACCTAGGGAGGTTCAGGGGCTCCAACCTCAGGACGGCGATCCTCAAGGCCAAGAAGCTGAGGAAGGCGAAATCGCCTCTCTTGGATTTCCGAGAATTCGACAGGTACGACGAGGGCAAGCGCGTAGGCAACGTCGAGAAGCGCCTTGCAAAGAGGGTCGACAAGGAGTTCGAAGAGTTCCTGTCTACCCAGGAGGTCGACGTGATGCACGCGCTGCGGAAGGACTCGAAGCGCCTCCGGCATCTCCTGGAACTCACCGAGAGAGGAGAGGCGCCTCCCCTGCTGGGCAGGCTCAGGTCCATCCAGGACGACCTCGGCGCGATACGCGACCACGACCTCGTGATAGACTACCTCCGGAGCAGGGTCAGGCTTACGAGCACTCGCTCCCTCGTCAGGGAGGAGATCGCGAAGAGGCACGCTAGGCTGGAGGACTTCGTCACTAAGAACAGGGGCCAGGGGCACCTCATCCCAGTGCCGGCGAAGTAGGCTCCTTGCAGATTCGGGAAAGTCAATAAATAGCTGCACGGTCTACTAGCTTTGCTTGCCTCTCGTCTGTGACTCAGGGAAGTGCGACCCGAACGAGTGCGTCGACCTGACGAGCAGAGAGTCGTTTGTGTGCAGCATCGTCTGCAAGTCACAAGAACCAGTCTCATTCACCCAACTGAAGCAGTCCACCGGACTCCACCAGGAGATTCTTTCGCGAATCGTCCGCCGGCTGGCCGTCCACCGCTTGGTCCGAAAAGTGGACGGCAAGTATGAAGGCGAATGCAGCCAGTAAGAGCGCGCCTCAGCGGCCCGCCACAGAGAAGTTTTTTGCCAGATCCTTGACCCTGCGTTCGATATCGTCCCGGACGAGCCTTATCTCTTCGATCGGCCTCCCCTGAGGGTCAGGAACGCTCCACATGACGACCTTCTTCCGCATCCTCTTGGGGAGGTTGCCCGGGAGCGCCGTCTCAAGAGACGCGTCAGTCAGGACCACCACGCTCGCGTTGTCTATCATCTTCTCCGTGACCTCCTTTGTCTCGCTCTTTGATACGTCAACCCCAACCTCGCCCGTCGCCTCGATGACAAGCGGATTGACGTGGGTGGAGAGAAATGTGCCGGCACTCAATGCCGCGAGTCCGAGCATCCTTGCGAACCCTTCAGCCATCTGACTCCTGTTAGAGTTCTCTATGCACACGAACAGCACCACGCCCTTCACACCTTCTCCTCGCCCTGCCATTGTCTGTCATTTTCAGTCGCCAGCCACCTGATTATTATTGACCAACTTCGTTGACCGAATTCCGCGCGACCAACGAGCCCGTCACCCGGCCGGTCTCGCGGTGACCAATGGTAGTCGGTTGAATGAGAGTACCCTCGACCGATGTTACCAAGGCCACAAAAGAAGCTTGTGGACTGGAATCTCGACGACCCAGGGGAAGGCTATCGCCGACGTGCGGGGTCGTGACGAAATCGAAGGAAGGAGCTACCGAGGTCTGAGAGGCCCGGCTGTCGGCTTCGTTGCCTTGATGTGCGAGCTGTGGTACCTGAAGAGATACTTCCCGATGTTCGAATCAGACACGTGCTCGATCTGGATGTCCTTGAATCCTGCGCGCTTTAGCAGCTTCTTGTAGTCAGAATCGGTCAGGGCTCCGGCGATGCAGGCAGACCACGAGTCCATGTCCTTTCTCGCGCCCTCAGGGATCTCGCTCGGAAGCGTCACGTCTGCGACCGCTAGGGTTCCGCCTTCCTTCAGGACGCGGAAAGACTCGCTGAAGACGGCTGGCTTGTCGGGGGAGAGGTTGATGACGCAGTTGGAAATGACGTAGTCTACGGTGCTCGACTCGATGGGCAGACGCTCGATCTCTCCAAGCCTGAACTCTGCGTTCGCGTACTTGCGACCATATTTCGCCTTCGTCTCCCTCGCTCTCCAGATCATCTCGGGCGTGGCGTCGACGCCGAGCACCCTTCCATTCTTGCCGACCATCCCCGAAGCCCTGAACACATCGATGCCACCACCGCTCCCGAGGTCGAGAACGACGTCGCCTTCGCGGGGAGCTATCAATAGAAGAGGGGAGCCGCATCCTGCGTCCACTGAAGAAGCTTCAACCGGCACGGCCATCCCTAGAGAAATGGTGGCAGATTGGTCAGCGCAGCCGTCGTCGCCACAACAATCAGACACAGAAGTCGTGGCTATCTTCGCATATCGTTCCTTTACCGCCCTCCTGACCTCAATCTCCGACATACCTCTGCCTTGACATCGGGAGTTATTTATTGACCGTGCTGCTCCGACCTGCGGGACTCCCCCTTGACATGGATTGCCTGACTATCCTTTTTAACATCGGAATGGCGGCGAGCCACAACAGCCGGGTGGTGGTGACGCTTGTGATATTGGCGTCTAAATAGCCCCCAGTCTTCCTCACCGTGCAATCTTCCCGTCTCGACAGGATTTTCGCTCATGTTATCATGGCTACAAAAATGAAACCGCGAGGGAAGGGATTTGGTGTGAAGGGTTCCGCGCACACGGTCTTCTGGCCGAAATACAACGACTACAGGCTTGGCGTTCTCATCGGAATGATTTACGGGGACGGCAATCTTATCAAGAGAAGCACTGGACTTCGCACAGGGAAATGGAGAGTCGAATTCTGCGAAGGCGACCTCTCGCTGGTGGAAAGATACGCTCGCTTGACTAGGCGGCTATTCAATGTCGCTCCTACGATAAGGGACCGCGGAACCTGGTACGAGGCATATTATAGCAGCAGGATTGCATATGAATTCCTCACATCCGTCGCCGCACATCCCAACGGAAAGAAAACTGGTCGTCTTGAGGTTCCGGATGTCGCGAAGCTGTATCCAAGGACCCTCCGAGGCCTAATTTGTGGACTTTTCTCTGTCGAAGGGTCAGTAAAGGACAGACGCTATCCTTGATTGGCGATGGAGATGCTCGAACCCAAGCTTATACAGTCAATAGCGGAGCAACTCAAGAGCTTCGGTTTCAATCCCTATTTGTATCATTATTTGAAGGATGAACAGACAATGTTCGGTTTGTTTCTATATGGTCGGAGAGAGTGTGTCCGGTTCCTAAAGGAAGTCGGTCTAATTGGAAAGAGAAGAAGAAAGCTGAGCAGGTTTTTAACCCCGCCACCGCAAGCGGCGTTAGCTCGGAAGCAGCCCGGTGGAGGATTAATCCGCCGAATGTAGTGGTCAAGCATACTGGCCTTTGGAGCCGGTGACCCAGGTTCGAACCCTGGCCGGGCTACCAATCTCAAATCAGCCGTTTTTTGGCCTAAATGGTCTGATTATCAGGGATTCAGCTGCCTTGTTCAGACTCGAATCAGAAGAAAACTCTTGCACGGGTCTTCCTAATCGATTACTTCGAGTCCGCTATTGGGGAGCCGGCTCTTCACATGCCCGACGTCCCGAGGCATCAAGTCCGTTCCCAGCTGTGTCCTTGCCATTAGGTGATTCGGAGGTCTGTCTGGCGGGTCGGGCGGCGGATGGTCGAGCCAGTGTTCGAGGCCGAAAAAATGACCAATCTCGTGAGCTGTCGTGCGATAGTCGGGCACGGTCGTGCTATCGACGACAATGAGCGCCCTCTTGGGCCTGAACACCTTTCCGTTTGACCCGCCGATAGAGTGCAAGTAGATGGCCGTTATCTGTCGAGGAGCGTCCCCTGTCACTTCGCTCAGCTTGTCGGTGTCTCCTCGACGTTGGAATGCGGCCATCACTATTTCATCCAAGCTCGCCGGGTCAAACCTCCACTCCCGCACAGTCACATCAAACTCAATGTCGGCTTGACGCCATATCTTGTTCGCTCTGTCGAATATTTGGGCAACCTCCTCAACCGTCCTGCACGATGAGTGCCATGGGTCGTTCTTTGAAATGAGAGCACGAACTTTCAGCGTCGGCATCTAGGCGGTCGTTCGCCTTGGTCATCGTCAGTGCGGGTAAATATCTTGTGATTGAACAGGGATTGAGATCCCCGCGAATGCCTCACCGACGCGAACCTGGGCCACGCTAACAATCCAGAATCAGCGACTTGTCTGAATGGCCCGCGCGACCGAGTGGGCCCAAGGTGCCGAGAGCGAGGCACGCAGCAGCACTAAGCAATCGCATTTGGTTATCATGCAAGGGACGGGTTGACGCGTGTCACAGCTCCCTGATGCTTCAAGCTGATTGCTATGCTAACGATTTTAAGCCGGGAGCACGAAGCTCTACAAGCAATGCCAAAAGACTCTACCGCAGCTGACGCTGGATCCGCCTCGTCCTCCGCGAGGGCAGAGATAATCAAGGGGCTCAACGAAGACCTTGCGAGGGAATACAAGGCGATCATACAGTATGTGGTCTTCAGCGTAGCGCTGAAGGGAGCCGAGTACAATGACATCGCAGACCAGCTGAAGAAGCATGCTTCCCAGGAGCTCGGTCACGCGCTCGAGGTGGCCAGGCAGATCGACTACCTCGGAGGAGACCCGACCGTGAAGGGCAAAGAGGCTGAGTTCTCGAGCAACTCGAAGAAGATGCTGGAGATCGACCTCAAGGACGAACAAAATACCATCAAGAACTACAGAGAAAGGATCCGGCAGGCCGAGGCCGCAGGAGAGTACGCGCTGTCAGAGGCGCTGAGGGACATCATCGCGGAAGAGCAGGACCACGAAATAGACCTGAAGGATGCCCTCGGCTTAAGATGACGGGTCTATCCATGTTAACCGGCGTCTCGTCTAGTGCCCCCGCTGTCGAAGCGACGGGAGAGCGAAGAAACACTCATTAGTTCGTCCTGAACTCACGACCTCGTGGAAGGCTTCCCCCAGTTTGTCGAACGGCGCCCCTGCGAGTTCTGCAAGCCGCCTTGCGGGAACTTGGCCGAGGGCGTAGCTTTCGCGGACGGCATTCATTTCGTCTATCCAAGAGGAATCGAGGCTTGGAACGCCAAGCACGAGAAGAAGATCATCCCGCACGGCACCTAGCCGACCGGTCAGCAGAATCGCTGACATCGGGACGAAAGGGGAGCATCAGCAAGGAAAAAATGGAGCTTCGCGGCGCGAGAAGGTTCCCTCGGTCAAGAGGTCTAAGGCTTTGAACCCTCTAGCCTTTCGCGAATCTCGCTCGCCGGTATGACGACCCTGACCCCCTCGACGTTCTTCGCCCTCCTGCGGTGCTCGTCCTTGGTGGGAGTTATCCAGACGATGACGGTATTCGTGGGCGACTCGCCCATTTCGTTGCCGTGGCCGTCACGAAAGCTTCGCTTGTAGACGTTCCCGGGGAACCGTTCGTTCAAGTACGTCTTTAGCTCCTCCAGCTCCTGCTCGGAAAACTCCTCCTTGTCGAGCCTCCGGATGTTGATCGAGGCCACGGTCTCGCCCACCTGCTTGCTGCCCTCACTGACCTTGAAGTCGTAGAGTTGTGCGTCCAGCAATTCCTTTCCAAAACAGCGCGCGGCGAGTTAAAGAAGGTTCCTTTGCCCATCCTTTCAGTGGGTCTGCGCTCTGCTCGGCGATCTCAATCTTGGTAGGGCAGCCATGGAGAGGACTTCGCGAGTTGCCCCGCCGGTCGCATGCCAAGACAGTATAGGCGTTCGCTAGGATTTTCCCGATGGCCGTGTAGACGCCTCAATCGCCGCCACCTCCCGTAATCATCAGCGGCGGCGGGCCGCTGCCCTGCCGCTCGAAGTGGAGCTCGGCGCCACTCGCCTTCGTCAGACCAGATTTCAGCGGAGCCACCGCCGAATCACGACGAGCCTGACCTGAGGCGCAGGGGAAATCGGGGATCTTGCACGCGGCTGCCTCGTCTAGTGCTTGCCGTAGTAGTCTGCCACCGCCTTGAAGGACTCCTTAGGCTCCCAAGGCATGTCCGGGTACGTCGCGCCGTGCTTCTTGTCGGCGTAGCTCTTTACCAGGCTGTGGCTCGAGATGTCGGGATCGAACCTGATCTGCTCCAGCATCTTCCTGAACTCTGGGTCGTCCGTCTCGATCGCGGGCGCTACGAATGTGAACACAAAGGCGCCATCGACGCCTGCCTCGTCGAGTATGCGCAGTTCGTCGGCGAGTTCGCGCGCCTGCGTGCCCTGGTCGTATACGTAATCCGCTTTCAGCTCCGGCGGCATCTTGCTAAAGTCGATGATGTCCCAGCCCATCCCGCCCAAGTCCTCAGCTCCCTTGAAGGTGCAGCAACCGAACTCCCCTATCACGACGGGCTTGCCATGAGAGAGATACTCCCTGGCCTGGTCTCCGTACGAGTCCCTGTGGAGCTTGTGCCGGTAGTGGTCTATGCACACGACGTCGAAGATGCTCCAATCGACCGCCTCGATCCGGTTGACGGCCGCGTAGGTGAGCTTGCCGTGAAAGACTCCCCTGACGGCGGCGTTCGTCTTGGCCAGGAACTCGTTGAGAGCCGGGTTGTATGTTCCCCTCACGACATTCGCCATTGCGCCTGGATTGCCTAGCCGCTCGCTGAGGTTTTTCCCGGGCATGATGCCTTGCATGAAGAGCATCAACTCGGTCCCGATGGAGAGCACCACGTGGTCAGGCCACCTCTGACGCAAAGCCTCCGCCGCAGCCGCGGCCTTCACCGTGTAGTCGAAAGTCTCCTTCTGGCTCTCTTCGAACATCTCTGGTGCGAGCCAGACCTCTAGTCCCTGGGAGAGGGCGTCCTCCGCCGCGTCCATCACCCTCGTGATGTCTAGGCCCTGGACCTTGACCGCGTTGCAGTGGAGGTCATCCTTGATTATCTCGAGCTCGCGATGCACGACGTCTGGGTCGAAGGTGGGGCGCATCAGCCGACCTTCGAGCACGCGCCCTACGTCGTAGTTGACTCCCTTCAGCCTCATTGTGGGTTAGACCTCGGAGAATCCGGCCGGAGCATCCGCATGATCACCCGGGCGTCGGGGAGGGACTCCCTGGCCGCCTCTGGCTCGAGGACGACCATCCTCCTCGACAGGCCGTCCAGGCACGCCAAGATCGCCCCCACCAGCTGGTCGGGATCATCGTTCGCGACCTCGCCGGTGACCTGGCCTTCGACTATGAGCTCTCGGATCATCCCCTGAATGACTTTGCCGCTCCTGCCAACGACCTCGCGCAGCTTATCCGGCATCTTCTCGTCGTTCAGCACCTGGTATAGGAACTGATAGAATTCCGGCTGTTCGCGCCTCGATTCGAGGACGTACGAGACCAGGGTGAGGAGCCGGTTCCCCGGGGATCCAGGAATCTTCTTGACCCGCGCGGCGGCCCCTCCCCCGGACTCTGCCATCTGCTTCACGAGAGTGGTCAGGATCGCCTCCTTGCTCGGAAAGTAGCGGTATGCAAGCCCCTGGCTTATCCCCGCCTCCTCGGCTACTTCGGCCATTGTGGCCGCCGCGCCTCTTCGCGCGAACACCTTCCTTGCGGCGTCGAGTATCTTCTCACGGGCCTCAACTCGCACCTTCTGGTTTGCCGTCTCGGTCCTGGGCATCGACCTCTACCTATTGAATGAATGATTCATTCATTTAATAAATGTTCCAAGCTGGTCTCCGCAGTGGGTCCTGGTTGCAAGTAGAAAGAAAGTCTGCATGGGGAGTTTTCATCGGCCCGTAGCGCACCTGGCACCGACGGTTTTTCCCCTGCTGTTCTACTTCCCA
>Ga0307373_10011758_pt1 | contig 12614 bp, 12 predicted proteins | sample OX2MG_FD_202534 | JGI IMG/M metagenome (GOLD analysis project Ga0307373, IMG submission 202534) | Soil microbial communities from Risofladan, Vaasa, Finland - OX-2 | ecosystem: Environmental > Terrestrial > Soil > Coastal area > Acid sulfate soil | place: Finland: Risofladan, Vaasa | collected...
ACAGGTGAGGCGTTGAACTGGCTGCTCGGCGAGCTTGCGCGCATACGCGAGTCCGGCGAAGTGCGCGAGCGGATTCTCGCCAAGGGCAGGAACGGTTCTCCCCTGACTCCAGCGGCGGCCTGCGCACTGGACACAGCGTTACTCGATCTCGAGGCTCAGGAACGCGGTATCGCGCTCGCTGCGCTGCTCGGCGCCACGGCTATCGAGCCGATTGAATTGTGCGCCCTACTGACTTCACGGTCCCCGGTTGAGATTGTGCGCGAAGCAAAGCGCGCGCGTATCGCGGGCTACCGATGCCTCAAGCTCAAAGTGGGAGCGCGGACAATCGAGGACGAGATCCGGAATCTGAAAGCGGTTCGAGAGGCGGTCAGCGATGAATGTTCGATTCGTCTCGACGCCAATCGCGCGTGGACGTTTGAATCGGCGCTGAGTGCGCTGAGCAGGTTCCACGACTGCCGGATTGAGTTGGTGGAGGAACCGCTGAGTTCGCCCCGGCCTGGTGAGCTAGCCAAGTTGCGCGACCTGACGGGAATTCCAATCGCACTCGACGAATCAATCAACTCCAAGGGCGACCTCGATAAATGCATGGCGGAGGGTGGTACGGATTACGTGGTCCTCAAAGCCGCGCGGATCGGCGGCCCCACGCGCCTGGTTGAAATGGCGACGCTCGCGAAGTCCGCCGGAATGCGCGCGGTTGTCACGGACTCGCTCGAAACCGCCGTTGGGATGAGCCTGGCCATTCACATCGCGGCGGCGCTTGCACCGCCGCGAAGCGCGACTGGTCTTGGCGGGGTGCGGGTGTTTTCGTCGATGCCCGCCAGCGGTCTTGAATTCCAGGTAGCATCGGCGCTGATCCCGTGCGGTCCGGGACTGCGGGTCGCGGCGCTCTCCACAGGAGGCGCAAAGCTCATATGATGATCGGTCCGATTGAAACTTCCAGTCCGCCCTGGCTATGGGAGCGCGCACGCCGCGAGCCGCGAAATTTCGCTCTTGGCTTCGGCGGAATAAAACGTTCGTTTCAGGAACTGGCTATTCGGGCCGAAGACGCGGCCGGCCGCCTCGTTGCGCTCGGGGTGCGTGCCGGAGACCGAGTGGCTTTGCTGATGGACGCGTCGGCGCGGATGGTCGAGCTGATTCACGCCGTCCAGCGGATTGGTGCGGTGTCGGTTCCGTTCAACACTCGGCTCACCGCCGAGGAGATCCGCGCGCTGGTCAATATCACGGAGCCGCGCATTCTCATCTTCGATCGCGAGCACGCCGAAACGGCCAAGGCGCCGGGCAAATGCGAACAAGTCGAGTCGCAGGACGAATTCGACGCGATCACACCGGCTGGATTGCCCGCGCTCGGGCCGATCGATCTGAACGCTGTTCACACTATTATCTTTACCTCGGGAACGACCGGCGTGCCGAAGGGCGCGATGCTCACGAACCGGAACCATTTGGCAAGCGCCATCGCCTCGCGGAACAACCTCGGGACCGGCGATCGGGATCTATGGCTCAACTTCCTGCCGCTCTATCATGTGAGCGGTCTCTCGATAATTTTGCGCAGCGTGATCGATGGGATTCCGGTGACGTTGCACCGCGGATTCGAACCGCACACGGTCAACGAAGCACTGCGCGCCGAAAGGGTTACTCTGTTCTCCGCGGTGGCGACGATGCTTTCCCGGATGCTCGATGATAACGGAGAACGTAGATACCCGGATTATGTGCGCTGCGTTCTTCTGGGCGGTGGACCAATTCCGAGTGCGCTGGTGGAACGCGCTCTACGAACCGGGCTGCCGGTCGCGCCGACCTATGGGATGACGGAAACCGCCTCGCAGATTTCGACCGCCGCGATCGGCGAAGCGAGCCGTGGATCCGGCGGCGTGGGCCGTCCACTCCAGGGAACAAGCGTAAAAATCGTTAACCCCGATAGTGGCGGCCGCGGCGAAATCGCGGTACGCGGCCCCACCGTTATGTCGGGGTTCTTTCGCCAGCCCGAGGCGACCCGCGCTGCAGTACGCAGTGGATGGCTGCTGACGGGCGATATCGGCCATGTGGATATGGAAGGATATCTTTATATTGACGATCGGCGCGGCGATTTGATCGTCAGCGGCGGCGAAAACGTATATCCAGCGGAAGTTGAAGCCGTCCTCGCCTCGCATCCTGAGATTGCCGAAGCGGCGGTGTTCGCGGTGGGAGACCCTGATTGGGGTCATCGCGTGGCGGCGGCGATAGTCAGGCGCGATGGCGCCGTGATTGACCAAGCTCATCTGCGTCAGTGGTGCGAGCCGCGGCTTGCCGCATTCAAAATTCCCCGGCTGGTTAGATTCGTTGACGCGTTGCCGCGCACGGCCTCCGGCAAGGTCAGGCGTACGGTACTGAGGAGCCGGTTCGACCGCGGCGGCAATACCTGAGTTTTGAACCGGTGTAGGTGAGGCATATCCGGAAGATGGAAGCCGGTCGCGGATCGGAATCTCAGCGGGGCGCCGCCGTAACGGATCGGCGTTCCTTAAGGAGTTGGCGGACAAAACGCGCAACTCGCGGATGAAACATTATCTGCTGGATAAAATTCCAACCTGACTCAACCCTGCCAGAGCCGCGATCAACGAAATATCCAGGTTATTCGCCAGTAGATCCGCCATGCGGTCATACGCGCGCATGCGCACGCTCTTGGCGTCGCCGCAGCCGGAGGTATCCAGCGGACTGAGTCCCTTCCACGCGCGGATTTGGTTGAGATAGCGGCGGCGAAATCCGGGAGCATCGAAAAGCCCGTGAATCGACGTGCCCAGAACGCGGCCGTCATCGGAAAGCGCGCCCTCCGGTTCGTCCATCGCGCGGCCTGCTTTCTCTTGGATTCTGAACGCAGCGCGATGGCCCAAGCTGATTACGCGGCCGCAATGAATCTCGTAACCGGATATCTCAAGGCCGGAAGAACAATCGACGGCTCGAACGATCGAAGTAATTTTTTCGGGGCCGAAGACGGTCTCGATCTCGAGCAGGCCCAAGCCCAACGCCTGGGCGGCGGAACTCTCGACCAGCTCAGGGTCGGCGATCGCCCGGCCCAACATTTGATAGCCAGCGCATATGCCGAGGATCCATCCGCCGGCCCGGTGATGCGCCGAGATTCGGCGATCCCATCGCGCATCGCGCAGCCAATCAAGGTCGGCGATCGTGTTCTTGCTGCCGGGAAGACACAGGATATCGAAGTGCCCGGCCGGCTCCGGCTTTTCCAGATATTGCAGATCGACGTCGGGTTCGCGCGCCAGCGCCTCGAAGTCGGTGTAGTTCGAGATGCGCGGAAGGCGCACGACCCCAATCCTGATCGGCCGCTCGCCCTGAACCTTTGCTCCAACATTCAGACTCGCGCTGTCTTCTTGCGGTATGTCCAAATCCGCGGCGTATGGCGCCACGCCCAGAACCGGAACGCCGGTTCTCTCCTCGATGATTCGAAGCCCATCGGTAAGCAACGCCGGGTCGCCGCGGAACTTGTTTATGATCAAGCCCCGGACGCGGCGGCGTTCCTCAGGCGAGAGGAGATAAACGGTTCCCACCAGCGCCGCAATTGCTCCGCCCTTATCGATGTCGGCCACGATCAGCACCGGTGCATCGGCCAGTTCGGCGATCCGCCAGTTAACCACATCACGGTCACGCAGATTGACTTCGGCCGCACCGCCGGCGCCCTCGATGATGACGGCCTCGAATTGCGCGGCCAGCCTGTCATAGCTCGCGACAATCTCGGGCCAGGCCTGCTCACGGTAATGCTGGTGGTCGCGGGTGGTCATCCGGAATCGCGGCCGGCCGCCGATAACGACCTGGCAGCGCTGATCGCTTTCCGGTTTGAGCAGGACGGGGTTCATGTCAACGGTCGGCTCCAAACCGCAAGCTTCCGCCTGGACCGCCTGCGCCCGGCCGATTTCCCCGCCGCCACGACACACCGCGGCGTTGTTCGACATGTTCTGCGATTTGAATGGAGCGACTCGCACGCCGGCCCGCGCGAAAAGCCTGCACAGGCCGGTAACGATGACGCTCTTGCCCGCATCGGACGCGGTTCCCATCACCATCAGGCTGCTGGCTCTTTTGACGGCACTCACCTCATCTCACCGTTGCGGATGCCCGGTCGCGGCTGGCCGCTAAAACTCGATGCCCTTCTGGGCCGCGACGCCGTCGCGATATGGATGCTTGATCACCCGCATCTCGGTCACCAAGTCGGCGAGCGCCGCGAATTCGGCCGGGGCGGCGCGGCCGGTCAGGATCACATGAAGTCCCTCGCGGCGTGACTTCAGCGCCGCGACGATCTCATCAACTGGCACATAGCCGTAGTTGACGACGTAGGTGATCTCGTCGAACACCAAGAGGTCGAAGTCGTCGCCGGCCAGCCATCGGCGGGCGGTCTCCCACGCTGCCACCGCCGCGGCCCGATCCCGCGCCAGATCCTCGCTTTCCCACGTGAAGCCGCGCCCCATCGTAAGCCAGGTCAGGTTCGGCGTGTTCTCGCCGAGCTTGCGTTCACCGGTGCGCCACTTGCCCTTGATAAATTGCAGCATGCCGACCCGCATCCCGTGGCCTAGGGCGCGAAACGCAACGCCGATGGCGGCGGTGGTTTTACCCTTGCCGTCGCCGGTATTCAGAAGGATTAAACCGGGCTTGTGCTTGGAAGGATTCATCCGCCAAAACCGTGCGCCGCCGCCGCGGCGTTTTCCGCCTTCGCGAAGAGATATCCGGATATCGTTCCGAGCACGATCCAGAAGAGCAGAGCGCTCCCGAGAGCGCGCACCATGAACAGGTGATCAAGCGCCGCCAGTGGCGGCAACGATGTGGTTGCGGACGCGATCGGAAGCAAACCTCGAAACACAACTGCGGGTAGCAGGAGGAATGGAACTCCAATCAGCCGGGTGGCTCCTTTGAAAATGACCATCAAGGCAAGTCCAATTCCGGTTGAGCACGCCGCAACCAGCCATCCCGTCTGTCGTAACAATAGCGCGGCGACTTCCATTCCGGGCGCCGCCGGCGCGACGACGAGGGCGGGACCGAGCTGGAACGTCGCAAAGCCGGCTGCTCCCCACAGCAATCCGTAGAACCATCCGTACTTGCCGCTCAGCGCATAGATCCCAGTCAGGATTAATCCGAAGCCAATTGCCACGAACATATCGCCCAGCAATGTCGAAACCGAGCGCATTGGTTCTTTTTCGAAGGCGGAATCCGAGTGCGGCCCGGATGGAACACTGCGCGCGCGTTCATAGGTTTCCGCAGCGCGAATTAATGGCAGCACCGTCCATCGCTGAACCAGAAACAGGCAGAGCCCCGCCACGAGTCCGGCCATAATCGCGGTCGAGATGGTCCTAAACATCATGTGATGGGACCGCTCAATTCAATGGCACGGAAAGCCCGTGGCATGGCGAACGTCATGGGCCGCCGCGTGGATCAACTCCCCGTGCGAAAAGCCAACCACGAACAGGATCGCCGACCCGAGCGCGATTGCCGCCATCGCCGCGACGATCGCTTTCGAGGCGACCCCAATTCCAGTTCGTGCGCCCGCGTGGAGTTTGTCGAGATTCAAGACCGCCAAATTTTCGTTAACCACTGGAATTCTCCTTTTTTCTCTGAAGCCAGGAATTTTCAGCCGCTTCGTTGCGATTTTTCAGCTCCGGAACTTTTTCCCCGCCGCCGCACGAGTACACGCTTCAACCAGCGTGTGAGCCACCGCCGGATTCGATGCCCAATGCGCGTGAACGTACGAGGCGATGGTATTGCGCGCCTGAAATCCCTCTTCCAACTCGAGGCCGTCACGCCTTCGCCGGAGGGTAAAGGCCGGTTCGATCTCGTTCGACAACATTTCTATCGTCGAGTATCGGAACTGATGACCCCGGAACTCGAGGCCCGCCGCGCCCAAGATTGAATCCCGCCGCGTCTGGACTTCCACGTATCCGAGCGCCTGCAGCCGGTCACACATCTGTGTCCGCGCGCTCACAACGCCGCACATTGGATACACACCGCCATCGAGGGTGCGGAGTTCTAAACACAAGTACATCAATCCGCCGCACTCGGCGTAAACTACTCCATCCGCGGCGGCGAAGGCGGCAATCTGGTTTCTCATCGAGGCGTTGGCCGCAAGTTCCGCCGCGTGAGCTTCCGGATAGCCTCCGCCCAGATAGAGTCCATCCACCATTGGCAACTCGGCGTCATGAATTGGAGAAAAGCGGATGAGCCGGGCGCCGGCGTTCTCAAGCCGCGTCAGGTTGTCTTCGTAATAGAAATGAAATGCCTCATCGAAGGCGACTCCGATGGTGCAATTGGTTGCCCGCCGATGCGGCGGCGGCGCGTTTGCCTCGGGCTCCCGTGAGCAGGACTCACCGGCGAGCGCGATTATCGCATCGAGTTCGCACCAATCGCCGACCAACTCGCCCCAGGTGGCGAGCAGCGCTTCCGGAACGGAGCGCTCGTCCGCCGTTCGCAATCCCAAGTGCCGCTCCGGAAAACTCGCGGATTCATTTTTCGGCAATCCGCCGAGCACCGGCAGACGTTCAGACGCATCGCGCAGGAGTTTCAGATGTGACTTGCCGCCAAGACGATTGCATATCAGGCCGGCGACATGCACTCCCGGATCGAAGTCGGCGAACCCGCGCGCGACCGCGCCGACCGAACGCGCCATCCCGGAAGCATCGACGACCAGCAGCACCGGAGCGTCCAGCCACTTCGCGATTTCGGCGGTCGAGCCGCTCTCGTCCGTCGCCGACGCTCCGTCGAACAGTCCCATCACACCTTCGATAATCGCGAGGTCGGCGCCGGTCGCCGCCCGCACGAAGGTGCCGAGGACAGCTTCACGCCCCATCATCCAGCCGTCGAGGTTGTGCGAGATCGACCCTGCCGCCCGCGCATGATAAGTCGGGTCGAGATAGTCGGGGCCGCACTTGAAGACGGCAACTTTCAAGCCGCGTGAGCGAAGCGCCCTGATCAGTCCCACCGTGAACGTGGTCTTGCCCACTCCGCTTGCGGTTCCAGCCACGACCAGACGCGGTATGTCGATCCGATCGCGCATCAGCGATCCGTCTCGCTCGGCTTCGGCATCAATTCAGAAGCGTGCTGGTCACGATGACGGGGCCTGCTCACGCGCCGCTCCGACGGCGGCATTTTCTCGAACCACTGGATTCGCTCGCGCAGCGCGACCACCTCGCCCACGATAACCAAGGCGGGATCGGGCCATCGCGCGGGATCAATCTTCGCCGCGAGGTCGGCGAGCGTTGCCGTAATTACAACCTGCTTTGGAGTAGTTGCCGCCGCGACATAAGCCGCGGGGGTTGAGGATGCATACCCTCGTGCAATTAGCCGATCGAGGTTCTCTTTGAGCCGATGCGCCGCCATGTAGAGAACCACTGTCTCGCGCGAGTCACCGCCGTCCGCATCCGCACAATGACCAGTCGCGAGCGTTACCCGCGACGCGTAGCGGCGATCCGTCAGTGGAATTCCCGCATACGCGGCGGCGCCCAGAGCGGCCGACACGCCCGGCACGATTTCAAACGGTATTCCCGCTTCCGCGAGTTCCTCGGCTTCCTCCGCGCCACGCCCGAAAATCAATGGATCACCGGATTTGAGCCGCACCACGACGCGTCCCGCCCGCGCGCGCTCGAGAACGATCGGATGCAAGCGGTATCCCGTCGTGCCATGCCCGTGGCGGCGCCCGACGGCGAGTAATTCGGCTGGTGCGGGAACTAGCGACAGGATTTCCGGCGGCACCAGTTCGTCGTACGCGACCACTTCCGCCGAGCGCATCAGTTCGAGCGCGCGGATAGTCAGTAACTTCGGATCGCCCGGACCCGCACCGACCAGATATACGATGCCCTGCGCGGCCATCATTCGTGCTCCGCCGCCTTGACCTTCGCTTTGCGAAAGCGATGGCTGAAGTCGGGTGCGTACAACCGTGAATCCGCGAAGTCGTTTGAAGTGAGTATCCAGCCCACGATTATCATCGCCTGGCTCTTTATTCCGGCCTCGCGCACCCGAGCATGAATATCGCGCAGAGTTCCAATGACGATCTTCTGGTCCGGACAAGTGGCCTTGTGAATCACCGCGACCGGGCAATCGGAGCCGTACTCAGGTATCAACGATTCGGCGACTTCCCGCATAAGCGTGATGCTCAGGAAGAGCGCCAGGGTCGCGTGATGCCGCGCCAGATCGCCAAGTTTTTCCCGCTCCGGCATCGGCGTGCGTCCCTCGGCCCGCGTCAAAATCACCGTCTGGCTCAGTTCGGGCAGCGTCAGCTCGCGGCCCAGAACGGCGGCCGCCGCGCTGAACGACGAAACCCCGGGGACAACTTCATATTCGATGCCCAACTTCGACAGACGCCGCATTTGCTCGGCGGTCGAACCGAATACCATCGGGTCTCCGGTGTGAACCCGCGCTACATCGTGGCCGGCGTCACGCGCGGCGACGATCACATCGAGGATCTCATCGAGCGTCATGCCCGAGGAATCCAGCACCTTCGCGTCCGCCCGCGCCATCGCGATCGCTTCACGCGGAACCAGCGACCCCGTGTAGAGAACGACGGGGCACGACGAAATCAGCTCCGCCGCGCGCAGCGTGAGCAGCTTCGGATCGCCGGGACCCGCTCCGATGATGTAAACCTTCATCGTTGTCCTCACAGGCAGCGCAGCACGGTATCGCGCACGATACTCCAAATCGGTGCGGGAATTCCCGCGAGCCAGCGCGCGTCAACCGCTTCACCTTCGGGTGGTTCGTCCAGACCTTCGGGATCGATCAACAACCGCCACAGGCGCTCACTCACCGATGCGTTGCGCTCGATCAGCAGCCGCTCCGCGAGCATCGCGGCGAGCGCTTCGCCTTCCAGTTCCAGCGTCAAGTAAGGCGCGGCGAGTTCGACCGCGCGCCGCGGCACGAGCCTGATGTAGCGCAGCTTGAGCGCGTCGATTTCGCCCGGCGGCTCGAAGCCCGCCGCGTTAAAGTCGCACGGCTCCTTGGTGTCTCCGACCAGAAAAAATTCGCCGGCGCTTTCGGCCAGAATGGCGCCGGCCAGCCGTCCGACGCGCGCCATCATTCGCCCTCCGCGTGATCTGGCGTCTCGGCGAGCACCAGCGAATAGCCCGCGCGCTGACCGGGCAGCACCTCGCCCTCGGTCGTGTATTTGTTGGTATAGCCGCGCGGCGTGACCATGTAGCCCTCGAAGACGTAGGTATTGCTCGAACCGATAATCACCGTCGTGAGCATCCCGATTTCGTATTCGAGAAAGTGATCGACGTCGGTCAGAACCGCATGCTGCAATTTCCGATACGCGCTCTTGACCAGCGCCACCGGCGTCGCGCCGTCCCGATATTTCTTGACGATTGCCTGCGCTTCGACGATCTGGCGCGTGCGCCTGCCGCTGGCGGGATTATAGAGGCCGATCACGAAATCGGCCGAAGCCGCGGCTTCGATCCGGCGCGTGATTACCGGCCACGGGGTCAAAAGATCGGACAGCGAAATCGCGCAAAAGTCATGCACCAGCGGAGCACCCATCAAGGATGCGCATGAACTGAGCGCGGTGACGCCGGGGATGATCCGAAGCTCGGGCGAATCACCCCGCTTCCATTCGAGATCGCGCAGGACCTGGAACACCAGCCCAGCCATTCCATAGACCCCCGCGTCACCCGACGAGATCAGCGCGACCTTCGCACCGTCACGCGCGCGCTCGACGGCGGTCCGCGCGCGTCCAATCTCTTCGGTCATTCCGGTTCTGACGATCTCCTTGCCGCGAATCAGCTCGCCGACGAGCTTGATATAGGTCGTGTAACCAACCACCAACTCGGCATCGGCAATCGCGCGCGCCGCGGCTGGAGTCACATGGTCGTGCGCGCCGGGACCGATTCCCACCACGTAAAGAACGCCCTTGGTTTCAGCCATCGGCGGCCTCCATCGTTCGTTTGCTGAATGGTACGCGCGCAACCGCGATCGTCATCGAACGGCCCGCTCCGGGTTCCGTGTACGGATGCTTTGGAACGAGCAGGCGCTCGGCGCCCGCGCGAATGAGTGCGGCAGGTTCAGCGACGCCGCGCGTTCCGACATAACGCTTGACCGTCTCTGACGGATTTTCGATACCGGGCGCCCGGTCCAGTTCCTCGGCGGTATAGAATTCCAGCGGCCATCCGAATCGCTCCGCCAGCGCCAGGATACCCGCCTCGTCCCGCTTCTTGTCGATCGTGGCGAGAGCCTTCACCGACTTCCGTGAAAGCTGATTGCGCTCGAGCACGGCCATCAGCCCTCGCTCGACGAGCGCCGCCGGAGTCCCTCTGTCGCAGCCGATTCCGGCCACCAGGCTCTTGGGGCGGTAGATCACGGCATTGGACCAGTGCTCCGGATGCGTCGCCTTGATCTCGCGGTCGGTCGCGATGAGTAGAATCTCGAACGCGCGTGCATTAACTCCGTCAAGCGAGGTGGCGTAGCGCACGCCCGGCGGCAGCGGTTTGTCGAGCGGCCACCAGTTGGGCTCGCCGCTCTCTTGCACGAACAGGACCGGGGCCGCATTGACGACCGCGGCGCATCCGCGGGTTACGTTGCGATCCGGGTCGTCCAGCTTCCAGCCGAACTCGCGCCCCAGAATATCAACCGTAAGGGTGCCAATCGCGTCCGATGCGGTGGTCACGACCGATTGCGAGCCGAGCGCCGCGGCGACGCGATCGGTGAAGAAGTTCCCGCGCCCGACGTGACCGGAGAGCACGCAGATCGCGAAGCGCGCGGCGTCGTCAACGCAGATCACGGCGGGATCGATCTTCTTGTCCTTGAGCAGCGGTGCAATCATTCGCACCACCGCGCCCACGCTGATGATGAAAACATGGCAGTCGTAGGCGGGGAAGGTTTCCGCCAGCACCGGACCCATCGGCAACTTGAGCGTGAGCGCGCGCGACAGCTCAGGAAGCTCGCATGCGGCGCCGAGCAGTTTTTCGGATACGTAAACGTCGGCCTCACCGAGCGCCGCGGCCAGACGCGCCGCGATCCCGATCCCGTGGCGGGTGATCGCATAGACCGCGAATGATTTCCGCCCGGCTATCACGCCCCAACCTTCGCCAGCTCGGCGCCTGGAGATACCTCTCCCGCCAGCACACCGCTGCGTTCCCTTCGCGTGACGATGATCATCGCAAAACAGTCGCCGCGTTCCGTGCGCACTTCGCGCACGTCGGTCACGACTCGCTGCTCACGCATCGTCGCCTTGGCGACGTATACGGCCTTGTCAAGCAGTCCGGTCCGCTCGAGCGCGGCGACAACCTTCGGCATCTCGGAGCCGATCTTCATCAGGATGGTGGTGTCGAAGGCGTTTAGCGTGGCGACCAGATCCTCGACCCCGTAATTCGCGGGGATTATCGCGATTCGCTCAAGCCCGTCGGCCAGAGGCGTGCCCGTGATCGCCGGCACGGCCGTCACCGAGGATACGCCCGGCACTACTTCCACCCGGATTCCGGGCCACCGCTGCGATGCTTCCCGCTGCAGGTAGCCGAACGTGCTGTACAGCGAAGGATCGCCCTCGGTCGCGAATGCCACCGAGCGGCCGTGTTCGAGATGTTCCCCGATCTTCGCGAATGCGGCGTCCCACGCTTTGCGCAGGCGCCGTGGCTCCTTGCTCATCGGAAAGGTCAGGAACAGGCGCTCCTGTCCCGGATTTTTTCCGACGACAGGTTCGATTATCTTCCACGCCATCGAGGCTCCGTAGTCGGAGCTTCGTGGCAGCGCGAGCACGTCGGCGCGCTTGAGGGTGTCCACCGCGCGCAGGGTCATCAGGTCCGGCGCGCCCGGTCCGACGCCGACTCCGTAGAGCGTTGCGTAGTTCATTGCGGCTCGCCTCCGGCCGCGGGTTTTTCAGCGGCGAAGATTTGGATCGGATTGAGCGCCTCGAAACGAAGATAACGGGCAAGCGGTTCCGCCCGTGAAATCTGCAACAAGGTTACTTCCGGCACAATTCCGCGCTTGCGCATCGCGGCATAAACTTCGCCCGAATTCTCGAGCGTGATCGCGTTGGCCACCAGACGCCCGCCCGGCCGCAGCCGTTCCAGCGCCACCTCGACAATCTCATCCATGCTGCCCTTGCTGCCGCCGACGAACACCGCGTCCGGCGGTTCGAGATCCGCCAGTGCCTCGGGCGCACGCCCCGCGATTACACGCACGTTGTCGATCGCATGCGTGCGCAGGTTCTCCCGGCAGATTTCCACACCCTCGGGATCGACCTCGATCGCGTAAACCCGCCCGAGCGGCGCCAGCATCGCGGCCTCGATCGATACCGAACCCGAACCCGCCCCGATGTCCCAGACCACGCTGTCAGGCCGGATCCGCAACGCGGCCAGCGAGAGCAACCGCACCTCGCGTTTCGTGATCAAGCCCTTCTTCGGCATCCGCTTGGCGAATTCGTCCTCATGCAGAAACGGGATCGCGGTGGGCGCGCGCCAGGCCGGATCGGTCCTCACCAGGATCAGGACATTGAGCGGCCCGATATCTTCGCATACGGCCAGTTGCTCGACCGAAAACGCGCGCACCCGCTCATCGGGTCCGGCCAGATTTTCGCAGACCCACGCCTGCCATTCGGTCTCGCCGAATTCGCGCATCAGCGCCGCCAATCGCGCGGGCGAATTCTCGGGATCGGTGAGAACACCAACTTT
>Ga0307373_10011760_pt1 | contig 12613 bp, 16 predicted proteins | sample OX2MG_FD_202534 | JGI IMG/M metagenome (GOLD analysis project Ga0307373, IMG submission 202534) | Soil microbial communities from Risofladan, Vaasa, Finland - OX-2 | ecosystem: Environmental > Terrestrial > Soil > Coastal area > Acid sulfate soil | place: Finland: Risofladan, Vaasa | collected...
AACTCCACGATATTTCGAAGATCTTTGGCTCTGCTAAGACATTTCGAAACGCGGGCATTTTGATTCAAAGCAGGACAGGTGTGCTGATTTGCAGTGCGTCAGCCACGATTTCCTTCGACGCAGCGCGGTAACTCCTTCCTCTGCAACGCAACGACAATCCCCGTTTGGCCACGATTCTGCTTTTATTCGCTGCAGAGGTAATTTTCATGGCGCACGGAACGGACGGATCGAGCCGCCGAGTCGAGATCTCCGGATGGGATTTGACCGAGAATTTTTTTGTGGAGAAGGCCATGCTCTCCCGATATGGTGACGGCAGCCCTAGGGCGCTGTTGCATACGCCCCTGCGCGTGGGCGCGCTGGTATTCGTGCGCGCGACGGATGAGCCGTCAGCCGAGCGCACGATTCCCGTGACGTATCAGGTAGCGACCATAAATGGAAAATATTCGAGCGGCGGACGCGAAGTTCAGTTGACGCAGCGGTACCCGCGACACGCGCCTGTGATTGAATTTTCCGACTTCGTCATTCAGGAAGCCGCGAAGAATTAAGCTGCGAACATGGAACAGGCGCAAAAGAGCGCGTTCCCTTTTGAAACCCGAAATTCGCATTTGAAACGCGGCTATAGGTTCAAAGCGAAGCGAAATTCTTCTTAACACATCCCCGCATTCCTGTTCCGAAACGAAACGCACTTGATAAGCGCTTTATTCCTCAGCGAATCCCCGGCATCGAATGGAATTCGTTTGTGGCGCGACTGATCTGCTCGCCAGTGTGCCGAGGTGAACGTTCTGGCACGGGCCTTGCTTGTTAGGCAGGCAGAATGGCCGTCACAATGGAACGACCTGTTGCGGAACTGGTTCGGCGAAGCGTGCCCATTTGCGTTTTGGACGATGACGCGGAGCTGGTTGAATTGACCACCGCGAGACTGGAGCGCATGGGGTTTCCGTCGAGCGGGACGACGAACCCAAGCGACGCGCTGGCGCAGGTGCGCATGGGCGCGTGCCGTATGGTGCTCGTGGACATGAAAATGCCGGGGATGGACGGCTTCGCGTTCCTCGAGAAGTCGCTGCAGCTTGACCCAAATGTCGCCGTAGTCCTGATCACGGGACACTACACAGTCGATTCGGCGATCGAGGCGATCAAACGCGGAGCGTACGATTATCTTTGCAAGCCGCTCGACCAGGAGAGATTGCGAAAGTCTCTCGACGAGCTTGCGGAAGTATCGTCGCGGCGGTCGCAAATCCGCGCCCTCGATGAGCAATTGCTTTCGAATTTCGAGTTCGAGGGCATCGTGGGGCGCAGTCCGGCGATGCTCGAAATGCTGGACATGGCGCGAAAAATCGCGAAGCACTATACGAACGTGCTGATCAACGGGCCGACGGGCTCAGGAAAAGAACTGGTCGCGCGCGCGCTGCATCAGATGAGCCCCGTGGGAAAGCAACGATTCGCGGTGTGCAATTGCTCGGCGCTGGTGGACACGCTTCTCGAGAGCCAATTATTCGGCCACATGCGCGGCGCGTTCACGGGAGCCACGGACACGCGGCCGGGGCTATTCGAATACGCGAACGGCGGCACGGTGTTTTTGGACGAAGTGAGCGAAACGTCCCTGCAGATGCAGGCCAAGTTGCTGCGCGTGATCCAAAATCGTGAAATTCAACGCGTCGGTTCGCCCGAAGTGATGAAAGTGGATGTGCGAATCATCGCGGCAACGAATCGCGATTTGCGCAACGAAGTGCTGGTCGGGCGGTTTCGCGAAGATCTCTTCTACCGCTTGAGTTCGCTCGAAATTCACGTGCCGGGGTTGTCGGAGCGCGCGGAGGATATTCCCATTCTCGTGCGCTATTTCCTGAAAAAATATAGCGACGAATATGGCAAGACGTTTCAAGGACTCACGCGGCGCGCGCAAATCGTTCTGCTGCACCACGACTGGCCAGGGAACGTGCGCGAGCTGGAAAACGTGATATCAAGCGCCGCCATCACGGCGACAAACGAATTCATTGACGTGGATGACCTGCCGGGCAACTTGCGGCGGCCCGCGGGAAACATCGGACCCATGGAAGAAAATTGGCGGCCGCTGCCGCTCGACGAAGTGCGGCGCATCCATATCAAGCGCGTGCTCGAAATGTGCACCGGGAACCGTGTGCGCGCCTCCCAAATGCTCGGCATCGGCCGCACCAGCCTGTATCGTTTCCTCAAGGGCGAAGAAAGAAAGACTTCGCCCAAAAACGCCGCGTAGAACTTTACTGCCCCTGTTGACTTCTCCTAAAACAGCGTGGTTTCCGCAGCGCCGGCGTCCCGCCGGCTCTTTTCTCCTTTTCCGCTTGCTGGAAACCCCCAACGAGGCGATGGTGTTACGATCTCCTGGTTTCCCGCAAAAGTTCACCGCCAACTCGCAGCGCCGGAACTTGGATGCCAACGGCGCCAGCCTTACCCCTGCATAGATCGGTACTAGATCGCCCGCGTGTGTACCGCGATAGCACATCTGTATCGGCGCGCGTCATACGCCACGTCCCGCCGCTTCGCCCATTTCCTTTCTGTCCATCAACTTAACTTTCAACAGTCTGGCCGCTGGCTTGCCTTCTCTATTTGGAGGGAGGCTCGCCAAAATGCAAGCGCAGGTCAATTGGGAAGAACTGGGAATTCAAGCGAATCAGGACCGGCGCAAGGAGACACGCATACCGCTGTCCGTGCCGATCGAGGTAACGGGTTTCGGCGCGGACGCACGATTCTTCAGCGAGCGGACGGCCACGATCGATATCAGCGAGTGCGGCTGTTCCTTCCTGCTCAAACGAGACGTACCGCGAGGCAGCATCGTTGCGGTCCGAGTGATGCTCAAGGAATACGCCAAGGAAAATCTCGCCGAGCGGCCTTTCTTATATCAGATCGCTCGCGCCGTGCCGGAGACGAATAGCTGGATGGTCGGCGCCGCGAAACTTCAGCCGGAAAGCATCTGGCTGGTCGCGTTTCCGAAACCAGGCGATCCGAGACGCGCAGCGTAGCGCGTCCGCATCAAGCTAGTTAAGTTGTTAATTCTGCTAGGACACCCGTCGCCTTTCGTAGGGCGGCGTTTACCCCGCCCAGTCGGCGCTGAAACCCGACCCTCACGGCGTCCGTTTTTTGGTTTTGAATTTGATATTCCGTTGCATCTCGATCCCGCCGAAGCGGGCCGACACGCGCGAGCGATCCGCTAGAACTTCGAATCGGTACAACAAATTATTAGAATCGCCCGTAAGTTGCAGAAAACAAACATCGGACCTTAATTCTAATCGGTACAAAACCCCGCTTTCGTGGGTGCGAGCATCACGGCTGAACCGCGCAAAGTTCACGCGGCACTCCCCTGGAAGTTCTAATCGGCACAACAAATTATTAGAATTCCCCGTAAGTTACAGAAAATAAACATCCGGCCCTCATTCTAATCGGTACAAATCTTCGTTTTTCGCGTGCGGGAAATCCTAACTTCACAAAACGTTTTAACCAGCCCACATTCGTCTCAATTGTGGCCGCGCATCCAGACAGTTAGTGCCGCGCTGAATCCGGTGTAGCAACAATCGCCTCGGAGGGCCAGCCGAACTTTGCGTCAATGCTGTCGAACACGCCGCGATCCGCGCCCTCGACGCTCAAGCATTCCTCCTGAAAGCACCGGAGAAACACATTGCCGAAGGCCGCAAATTCCGGTCCTTCCGCAGCAGGCGCTTTGACCGCATATTTCTTCTCGAGCGCGTCGCGATACGCGCCGAAAAAAGATTCCGTATCGGTTTCATTCTCGAGGGCGAGGCGCACCACCAGGATCGTTTTCTTTGTTTTCTTGTTTTCGAACAGCGCGTAACGGTCTCCATCCCACATCGCGGAAAAATGCTTGGCTTCGGGTGCGCCGAGATATTGTTTCAACACCTCCCGCAGCGCAAATTCGCCGACGACGTTTTCGTCCAGCTTTTGCCAGCCATGCGGGATCGCCGATTTCAGATGAGGAAGCGTAATCGTACGCGGTTTCACACCTTGAAAATAGAGCTTCGGGTGCAGAATTTGCTGCGTCGACACGGGCGGGTTCTCGAATACTTTTTTAAAGTCCGGCCAGCCCGCGGTCGCCTTCAGCACTTGCTGGGTGAACACGGCGCCGTCGAGATATGGAAACAGCAATTCGTCGCGGACAAACGGCGGGGCCTTGGCGAGGTTCGGATCTTTGTCCATCTCCGCCGCGACGCTCGATTCGATGAACGGCGCGATGTCCGGCACTTGCCGAACACTGGTATGCAAATCCGCCAGCGTGTAATCCATCATCGCCGCCAGCGCCGAGCCTTCGATAACCGCATCGCGCGCCATCGAGGCGTCGTCATTTTTGCGCGCCGCGTTTTGCCATTTTTCGAGATGGAAATACTGGTCGTCCAAGGCATGCGTGAGTTCATGAGCCATCACGGGCTTCTGCTCGGCGGGCGAGATCCAGTCCGCAATGAAGAATTCTTTTTTTTTGGGGACGTACATTCCCGCGACTTGATCGGTCAGCAAATTGAGCAGAAATGAATCGAGCGGAAATCCTTTCGGGATCAGGCCAAAGGCTTCGAGAGTGCGTCGATCCGCGTAGCGCTTCCGCGGCGATTCGCCTTTCTTCTGTTCGTCCGCCAGGTACTGCCGGATCTGCGCTTTCGTGCGAATGCTTTTCTTCAGCGGCGCTTTCACGGGCAAGTCGAGTATTTTGCTCATCACCTGAAGGACCTGATCTGCCGCCGCGAAAAATTGCGCGTTCGTTTGCGGCGTTGGCGCGGAGCCAAAACCATACGTAGCCGCTGGCGTCGACCCCACCGTCGTGCTGATGCCTCCCATAAGCGCGCAAATTATTGCCATTGAGCTTCTGATTCGCATAACACCTCGCCCGGATAGGATGTCAGTTTCACGCAAACAGTTTCCATTCTTTTCTCTTTTCACGTGAAGTGCGCTTCACAAGTCGCGCGCCAGCCCAACCGCTTGCAGAGTGAAGATTTCGAGAGGCGCTTGAAAGCGAAGGCAAAACGTGCGATAAAGCCTTTGTTCCGATTTCATAACAAGGCGATAACTTGGCTATAATGTCATCGTATCCTGGGCACGCTCGCAGCTCTAGTGAAGCGTTTCCCGGAAACCAACTACGTCAGGTTCGCGAACGGCTAGGTTTGACTTATCGGGACGTCGAGCATGCAAGCTACGAGCTCGCCGAGCGACACGGCCGCTCGGAATTCATCATCCATATCAGCCGCCTGGCGGACTTCGAAAACTCAGGGGTGGTGCCGAGCCTCCACAAGCTGTTTACCCTGTGCAGCATCTATCATCTGGATGTCCAGGAAGTATGCCAATGGTACGGCGTGCCGCTGGCCGATATTTTTGGCGCCGCAACTTCGCAAGCGCCACCCCGTACTCATCTGGGCGGGCCGCCGCGGGGGGTTCGTTTGCCGATCCATTTTGATCCGGCATTCGATCCCATGCGGACGAATTACCTGACGCGCATGGTGGAAAGCTGGGGACACTTCGAAGCCGCGTTGCTCAAGAATGGCCACAACTATCACTACGGATATATCGGGCAGGAGGATCACTGGATGGAGCCGCTGCTGCGGCCGGGCGCGCTGGTGTTAGTCGATCCCCAGCGCCGGAAGGTGGAAGCGGGCGGGTGGCGGAACGAGGCAGAAAGACCCATCTACCTTATAGATATCCGAGGCGGTTATCGCTGCTGTTGGTGCTTGATGGAAAAGGGCCGGCTCGTCTTGCAGCCGCATCCGCTTTCCAATTGCGCGCCGGAAACTTATCGTTTCCCTAATGAGGCCGAAATTGTGGGGCAAGTGGTGGGCGTGTCTATGCGGCTGATACCGGAGTAGACTTTTCCTCCGCAATCAGCCGAAGTAAAACGCGCAAATTCGAGCAGAAAAGTTCGCGCAAGTACGGAGGAGCTCCGGAAGGAATCAGGCATCGGTAAAACTCGTGCTCCTGCCAACGCGCGGCAACACCGCCCGGCGAAGCCCCCAGACCTTCCAGACATTTCCGCAGGTCGGTCTCTTGCTCCTCAAGCGAAGTCTCCAGAATCCTCTCGAAAAGTTCCTGATGGCACAAACCCAGCGCCTGATGAACGGCCGGTTCGGAATAGATCGTTTCGAGGCCTTCGTGACGATATCGTCCCGTTCCCATGTCGCGGAGCGTGGCGACGTGCAGAAGCCTGCACAAGTCTCCCGGAATGCCCGCAAGGGTAATTGAGGCGAAGTCCTCAATCACTCGGTGGTTCTGCTGAAATTCGTCTAACGCTTCCATTGGCCAACCTGTTCCCTTGCCAGAACATTTGAATAATTTTGACTAAGCCGTATCGGTTCCCTGCGAAAAGACCGTTCCAGGAGGCATTCCACTATGAAACGGACGGTCGCTTTGCTTTTCGTTCTCGCGTTACTGCTGGCGATAGTAATCCCGATGAGTTTTAGCGTCAACACGCAGTCAGCAAATGTTTGGTTGTCGCATCCAGCAATCTGGGCCGACGGCAGCGGGCCGGTACCTCCATTCCCGGACATCACGGCTTCGATGCCTACCTTGCTGGCGGACGGCAGCGGGCCAGTACCTCCATTCCCGGACATCACGGCTTCGATGCCTACGTTGCTCGCGGACGGCAGCGGGCCGGTACCTCCGTTTCCGGATATGCTGAACGCCTAAGCGGCTGGCACCAGGGTACCTTGCAGTAGACGTAACCGACATCGAAATGGTACAGTGCACCTTGGTGCGTATGGGTTTGTCACTCTTTCAATCGATGCAGTGGGCAATTGGCAGCTTGCTGGAAGCAGCTATTCTTGTCCTTGCTTTGCGCAACGGCGCGTTAAGGCGCCTTCCCTTTTTTACCGCTTATCTTGGCTTGCTAGTCGCGTCAGAGATCGCTCGGTGGTTGGTGTTCCAATACGTGGGAATCAACTCGAGATTTTCATTCGATGCATATTGGACCACACAGGCGCTCCTCGTTCTCTCTCGCGCGGTAGTGGTGTACGAGGTTTGCCGAGCGCTCCTGTCACCATACGCAGGCATCTGGAAACTCTGCCGTCCACTCTTGATCACGTCGGGATTGGTGCTCGCAGGCAGCGCGGTCGCCACCGCTCGGCGGCGAGTGCATCCCATTTCCGCGACCACGCTGATGGCTGAACGCGGCCTAGAATTCGCGGTGGTCAGCGTTCTAATTTTTGGACTGATTTTTTGCCGGTATTACGGCGTGCGGATCGACCGGTACTTGGCTTGGATTGCGCTCGGGCTGGGATTCTACTCAGCGATACAGGTCGCTAACAATACGTTTCTGGGCACTTGGCTGACGCACGCGCACTTTACGATTTGGGAGGCTCTGCGTAACGCGTCCTTCAACGTTGCGACGATTTTTTGGGTTGTGGCGCTGTGGAAGCCGCTTCCGGCGATGAAGCCCGCACCTGTTCTGCTGGCTCGCGGTGAGTATGACCGCCTCGCTCCTCAAATGACGTTAAGGCTGCGTGAATTAAACACGCGGCTGCTGGAGATGTGGAAATGACAGTTTTTGCCGTTACACTCGGTGCACTCGGCGTTCTTGTTGCTCTGTTCTGGCTGCTGTTCGGCTCGCCAGCGACCGAAACTCCTGCTCCCCTCGACGCACGCGATACCGAGGAATTTCTGCCGGTGAATTGCCGTTACTTTCCGCAGATCCGGCAAATGCTGGAGACAGAGGATCATCAATTTATGCGAAGGCGGGTACCGCGCCATATCGAGGTCGAGTGGCGAAGGGAGCGTCGCGGGATTCTCGGACAGTACTTAAGCGGCCTGGGGCAAGACTTCGGCCGGCTCGAGCGACTAGCGCGCCTTATCGCCAGGCTGTCGCCAGAAATTCGTAGAGCGCAAGAATGGGAGTGGATGTGGCTGGGAATTCGATTCCGCTTATTGTACCGGATAGTGGAGCTGAAAATCGCCCTTGGGAGTTCCTCGGCGGACGATATTGCGCGGCTTACGGATCCTATCGCCGGACTAGCGGCCGAGCTGGAAAGCCGAATGTCCCTGATTGCTGAGTGCGCTCCTTCGCACCTTCACGCTGATTTTGGTGGTTGACGAAAGCCCCACGCGAAAAAAGCACGCCGCCCGCGACTCTTGCTAAAACCAGAAAATTATGGCGCCTATCTATCGTCCACAGACCGTAACTCGTACGTCCTGACGCCGACAATACTGACTTAACGCGTTTACGCCCTGTCTTATAATAGCTGGCAGTGGCGCCGGGAGAACGCATTGGCTGGAGAGAAAATTCTGGTTTGCGACGACGAAGAGGCAATCCGGGAAGTGGTTTCGACTCTTCTGGAAGCGCGAGGCTATAAGTGTACCGTTGTAGGGGACGGCTTTCGTGCGTTGCAGGAAATCCAGAAGGACTCCCACGATCTGGTGCTGAGCGATATTGTGATGCCGGAAATGGACGGGATGCGGCTGCTGCGCCAGATCCGCTCCCAGGACGAGGACATTCCGGTAATCATGGTTACCGCGATGCACGATATCTCGATAGCGCTCGAAGCGATCCGCACCGGGGCCTATGATTACATCCTAAAGCCCTTCGAGAAGGATCAGCTCTATCACAGCGTGGAACGCGCCCTAGAGCACCGGTTTCTGAAGCTGGAGAACCGCTCCTACCAGCAAAATCTGGAGCACCTGGTGGCGCAACGCACGCAGCAGCTCTCCCTGACGTTGCGAGACCTCGAACAATCGTATGATTACACTCTGGAGGCGCTGGGCGGAGCGCTCGACGCGAAAGACGCGGAAACGGAAGGCCATTGCCAGCGCGTGACGGCCATCACGATCCTGATCGCGAAAATCATGAAAGTAGAGCGGGAGCAACTGCGGCACATCGCCCGCGGTGCGTTCCTTCACGACATCGGAAAAATGGGGATACCGGATCAGGTGCTGCGCAAGCCTGGGCCGCTTTCGGATGACGAGAGGCACGTGATGCGACGGCACTGCGATATCGGATACACGGTGTTGCAGAAAATTCCGTTCCTGAAGGATGCCGCGGAAATCGTGCTGGCGCACCAGGAGTGCTACAACGGCAGCGGCTATCCGCGCGGACTGAAGGGCGAAGAGATCCCGCTGGGCGCGAGGATATTCGCGGTGGCTGACACTCTGGATGCCATGTGTTCCGACCGGCCGTATCGAAAGGCTCTGCCCGTCACGGCCGCACGGGATGAAATTAAAAAGTTCTCCGGGACGCAGTTCGATCCGCGCGTCGTGTCAGCGTTCCTGTCAAAACCGGATGAATTCTGGACCGAGATAAGGCAAAACATAGGCGACCCGTTCCGATTTTTGCGAGTCGAAGAGCCCTAGAAGGGCGGCCGGGCGCTCAAATCTCTGGCTTCAGAAGTGGCCACGCTGGTTCCCGATTTGCGCGATGAGCACGACGTATGGCACCAGCGTCTCGCTGGGTTTCCCACTCACCCTGAGAAGCAAAAAAAAGCGGCGAGACGCCGGCGCTACGGGGAAGCCTAGATGTCCCTTTCCCCAGTGGACTGTGGCAATTCATGCATCCTTATCTCGCCGCTGTGCGTCCGACATCTCGCACTGTCAGAAATAAGGATGCTTCGCGCAGAACAGAGAGGCAACTTTCTCAATTCGGAGCAGCGCGGGCCCACGCGGTTCTGTTATTATACGGGCCTCATTCGAGGTAAGTCCTACCAAGGAGACGGCGCATGAAGCGAATCGTTACGATGGCGGCCGCACTGCTCCTGGCGTTTTCTGCTTTGACGTTTGCAGCTCACGCCCAGGATCAACAAGCGGCAATTGCCACGACGACATTGAAGGTCGGCGACGTTGCTCCGGATTTCACGCTGCCCAGCGATCAGAATACAATGGTGTCGCTCAGCAGCTTCCGGGGCAAGAAGACCGTAATCGTGGCCTTCTATGTTCTTGCATTTACCAGTGGTTGAACGAAGGAACTCCAGGCCTATCAGTCTGATTTGGCCAAGATTACGGCAAGCAATTCGGTGATTTTCGGAGTCAGCATCGACAGCCCGCCCGCTAACGCGGCATTCGCAAAGCAGATCGGCGTCACGTTTCCTTTGCTGAGCGACATGAACCGCACGGTTCTGAAAGAATACGGCGTCGTGAAAGCCTACCCGATGGCAAACGATAAATATGAATTTGCGCGGCGGACGACGTTCGTGGTTGGCAAAGATGGCGTGATCAAGCATATCGATTTCGATACGACAGCCATTGATCCAACATCCGCGGTGACGATTTGCACGGATCTTCACGAAAAGCACGGAAAGTAATGCTGAGATAAGACGGCTCTGACATCCTATGCTTCACCAAAGGGAAAAGGAGAAAAGAGCGGGCGGGGCGCCGGCGTTACGGAAACTCACGCTGTTTAGAAGGAAATCACCATAGCCAGATAAGTCCTTGCAAGGGCTGAGGCGCTCTCAGCCCTTGCGAAACTCCGCAGTCTCTCACCAGTATCTTTCAAAGGCTTCTGCGGCGAGGATCGCCGGGCAGGCGCGTTCTCGCAAGGAGTTTTTCCATCTCTGCAATGTCGCGCGCGGAATTTTAAAAATAGCTTAATTCAAATGAAGAACGATTTCGGAGGGGTTGCTGGATGCGGGAGGATTTGCAGCTGAGACATGCTCGAGCGATTCGCGGTGCACGTTGCGGCGAAGGCAGAGAAGCAAGAAGAAACCCACAACGATCAATGTGGCCGGAATCATAAGAATCAAAATGCCGTGCCTTAGAGCCGCCTCGGCATGAGGGCCGGTTGCGGCGGCGTCGGTATAACAGAGGGCGCAGCCCTGAGCGAAGGCCGCGGAAGCGCAGACGAGCGTCGCGGAGATTGCCGCGCCTACGATCATCAGTGCCTTGAAAATAGCCCCGTGCTTCATCCAGTTCCCTCGAATCGTGCAGCCAGCAGCTTCCACTTATATTTTCCGCCCATTTGGCGGAATCAGTCAATCGCTTACGGATGCAAATGAACAATGCGCATGCTATCCGGGAACACGAAAATTAAAATCATCGTCAAGCAAAACACCAGCGTGGGAACAACAACGAGAAACAAACCAATTTTCTCGAATCGCAGATGCATGAAATACGCGACGATCAAGGCCGACTTGATCAGTGAAAGCCCGACGAGCAGGATGAGCATGAGGTGCGGTTCGAGCCTCAGGTAGGCGAGCAGAACTTCGACGCCCGTCAAAATCAGAAGCCAGAACCATACCCACATGAATAATTTCTTGGTGGGGCTGTGGTGTGTTTCTGCCGTTGTGGTGTCATGCGCGCTCATGGCTCGATTCGCTCCTCAGCCTTTCAGGTTGACGGACATCAAATACACCATCGGGAAAATGAACATCCACACCAAATCCACGAAGTGCCAGTACAGCCCGCTGACTTCGACGTGGTCTGCATTGAATTTCCGGCGGCCGAAGCCGAATGCGATGATGCACAAATAAATCACGCCAATCGAAACGTGCAGCATGTGCAGGCCGGTCAGGCCGAAAAACGTGCCTCCGAACAGCGGATCGCCCCATTTATTTGCCCACGGAGTGACGCCTTCATTGAACAGGCGAAACCATTCCATCAAGTGGAGCACGACGAATGCAATTCCGCCGACGGCGGTCAAGAGGATGTAAATCACGGCTTTCTTGATTTCGTTGCGATGCGCGGCGGCGACGGCCATAACCATCGTCAAGCTGCTCGACAGAAGAATGAATGTCAAGAATGTGGCGTTGAGGATCGCGGGCGAGATCTCAAAAGGCCTGGGCCAGTTCGCGCTGGACAGGCGAACGTACGCGTACGCGAGAATCGCCGTCGAGAATGTGAGCGAGTCAGAGAGAAGAAATAGCCACATGCCGAGCTTCTTGGTATTCGTGGCAAACGGGGCCGCGCCGCCGTCCCAGGACGACCCCGCAATCGCGTCGATGTCCAATTCAGCCAAGTATCACCGTCCCAGCAATAGAAGTAGGAAGAGAAAAACCCATAGTCCGTCCATGAAGTGCCAGTAATACGACGCGACCTCCGTTGCGGTTGCCAGCGTGAGCCGTTTCAGTTTTCCCCTGCCCACATACAGGAGCGCCACGATGCCGCCCAGCAAGTGAAGTCCGTGCGCGGCCGTGAGCACGTAGAAAAAACTGCTGCTCGCGTTCGTCGCCACATAGAAACCGGACGCAACCATCTGCCGCCACGCGATTAACTGCCCAACCAGAAACAAAAAACCGAGAATCGTCGTCACTGCCCACCAATGGCGGAAGCCTTCGCGATCGCCCTGGGCAAAAAAGCGCCGGGAGCGAACCATCGTGGCGCTGCTGACAAGCAGAATCAGCGTGTCCAGCCACAAAATCCTCGGCAAAGGAAACGCATGCCAATCGGTGCCGACGCCTTTGCGAACGATGAAGGCGCTGACGAACGCCATGAAGAACATCAGAATGGCGGCCATTCCGATGGTGATGCCGGTCACGTAAATGCGCTGCGGTAGCCCCGAGCGGCTGCCGCCCGGACCGTCGCCGTCGCCGCCCGAGCCGGAAGGCGGTTTCGCGCCTCCTCCGGCTTCGATAATTTCCAGTTCTTCAGTGGCTGATGTATGCAGCATGACGGCGCCTTATTTTTTAGGCTTTGGCCACCTGTTCGGGAGCCAGATCCTGCGGAATAAAATCATCGG
>Ga0307373_10011761_pt1 | contig 12613 bp, 10 predicted proteins | sample OX2MG_FD_202534 | JGI IMG/M metagenome (GOLD analysis project Ga0307373, IMG submission 202534) | Soil microbial communities from Risofladan, Vaasa, Finland - OX-2 | ecosystem: Environmental > Terrestrial > Soil > Coastal area > Acid sulfate soil | place: Finland: Risofladan, Vaasa | collected...
GCGCTGAGCCTCCAAAAGCGGTCTGATTGACCATTTCTGATCTCGAAAAGTGGTGCCCCCGGAAGGACTCGAACCTCCGACACGCGGTTTAGGAAACCGCTGCTCTATCCCCTGAGCTACGAGGGCTAAGGCGCCGGACCAGAAGGGGCGGCGCCGACCGTCAAGACTACCGATACCGGGGAGCGCCAGCCACTGCCACCCGGCTGGCCCTAGTCTCTGAAGGGTGCTGGACAAGCCCGAACCCTCCGTCGACTCGGATTTAGGGCCATCGACGTCTCTTCCAGATACCGAGGCTGTCGGCCCGGTGGCGGCGATGGGACGGCTCTTCACCGGTGCCGCCGACCGGTGGGGCGGGTCGCGCTCGCTGCGGGTGTCGATGACCCTTTGGAGCGGACTGGGGTTGGCTCTCTCCCTAGGAGCCGGAGCGAGCGCCGGGGCGCTCGGCGGCCGGCTCGCGCTGGGACTCATCTCCGGCGCAGCCTGGTGGGCTGCGACCACGGCTTGCCTATTCGGCGGAATGTCTCTGCTGCTGCGCTACCCAGACCAAAACCCGGTGGACCGCTTCGGGGTACCCAACGGGATAACCGCGATCCGGGCGTATCTCTCCTTGCCGGTGGTCCTCTACGCCGCCCTGCCGCCAGTAGGCCTGGCCCGAGTGCTGGTCTTGGTGATCGCCGCTCCCATCGCGGCGCTGGATTCGTTGGACGGTTACATCGCCCGCCGGGCTGGTCCGCTCACCGTCTTGGGACGGGCCATCGATCCGATCATGGACACGGTCTTCTTCTCGCTCTGTGCAGTCGCCTGTCTGGTGGTGGGGTTCATCCCGTTGTGGTTGATGGTTCTGATCCTGGCTCGGTACGGGCTACCGGGGGTGGGATTCCTCTTGCTTTATCCCTGGCTACGACGCCGACCGGCGCTGGTCGCCACGAGATTCGGGAAGATCAACACGGTTGCCAGTGCGGTGACCATCGGGGTCTCGTCATTGCTGGTACTGGCGGGCGGACCTGACTGGCAGACCGACATCGCTCTGGGTGCGGTACTGGCGGCGACCACCCTGGGCCACTTCGTGACACTGTGGCGCCGCACGTTCCCGTCCGCCGTGCAGCAGTCTGGCGGGCGCAGCAACTCCCGGGCCTGAGCGCCCGCGACGGCACTGGCCCGAGAGGGAGCGCCGAAATCGGATGGCGGGGCGTAGAGCCTCGGGGTAAGGTGCAGGTCATGCCCACCACCCAACTAAGTCCGGACGGAGCGGGCCTTCCTGGCGATGCCGTGGCCAGGGCCCGTGAGCTGTTGGAGCGAGCACCGTCTGGCTGGGCCAGCGAAGCTCTGGCGGCCAAGGTGGGGCTCAGCCCGGGTCAGCTGCGGCGCCAGTTCCGGCGAGTGTTCGGGGTTTCCCCGGCCGAGTACGCCAGGGCGATCCTGACCAAGCGCGCTCGGGTGGCACTGGCTGAGGGCAGCCCGGTTACCGAAGCGCTCTACGACGCCGGGTTCGGGTCCAGCCGGGCTTTTTACGAGGTGGTCCCGGCGGCACTCGGGATGACTCCCACCCAGTTCCGCCGAGGCGGAGCGGGCGTCGAGATTCGCTACACCGTCTTCGAGTCGTTCCTAGGCCTGCTCGTGGTCGCGGTCACCGAGCGAGGGGTCTGCTCCGTCAAGATTGGTGACGACGCGGGAGGGTTAGAAGGCCAGCTGCGGGAAGAATTCCCGGCGGCGAGGCTCCTTCGTGACGACGCCGGGCTGACGGAAGTTCGCGAGGCCGCGCAGAGCCTGGCGGCCGGTCGGACCGACCGCCAAGCCCTGCCTCTCGACGTCCACGGCACCATGTTCCAATGGCAGGTCTGGCGGCAGATCCAGCGAATCCCCCGGGGACGAACCAAGACCTACGGCCAGCTGGCCAGCGAGTTAGGCCGGCCCATGGCCTCCCGGGCGGTGGCTCGGGCCTGCGCCACCAACCAGGTGGCACTGCTGATCCCCTGTCACCGCGTGGTGCCCGCGGCAGGTGGGGAGGGCGGGTATCGGTGGGGCAAGGATCGCAAGCGGCGCCTCCTGGAGGCGGAGGCGGAGGCGGGCGACCAGTAAGGCCGGTCGGATCTACTCAGCGGGAGCGGATCTGGCCAACCACCTCAGGGGCGACTACCCAGCACAAGGTGGCGTGTGCCACCCGGAAGCCTCGACCCAAGCTGCCCACCCGGACCAGTTGAGCGTGGGTGTGGCGGAGGGCCACCTCAGCACCGTGCAACCCCGCCCCGACCGCGGCGAAGGGAAGGAGTTGGAAGTCGACGAAGATGGCCATGGCCGCAGCGATCCCCACCGGAACATGGAACTGGACCAAGAGGAAGACCAAAACTCCCTCTCGGATGCCGATGCCGTTGGCCGAGATTGGGATGAACGTCACCAGCAGGGCCACCGGCAAGGCCAGGGCGAAGACCTCCCAGGAGATGGTGTAGCCGAGCGCTCGACTGAAGGCCTCCATCGACAGGAGGTTGAGGCCCCAGCCCAGTCCGCCGGCGGCGATCGAGTAGATGAGTGCCAGGGGGGTTCCCTTGTAGTTGGCCAGCGAGCGCAAGAAGGGCCCGATCCGTTGCACGTGGACCCTCCATCCGAGTTCCGCGGGCTCCTTCCCCACCACCCTGGCGAAGAGCCGCTCCGCCCCCAGGGCCAGCCCCCAACAGATCAGCATTACCCCGCTGAAGCAGGCGAAACCGATCAACCCCGGAACGCGGAAGACGTTGTGCATCACCACTGCACCTAACAGTCCCCAGAGGGCCATTCCTAGCGTCCCGGCCATGCGGCTGCCGACCAACGAAGCGATCACCGGGCCGTGGCCGGCCACCTTGCCCACCTGCACCGCCCGGACGGCGTCGCTGCCCACCCCGGCGGGAAGAACCTGATTAATGAAGAGACCCTTCATGTACCAGCCGCCCAGATAGCGCCAGCCCAGCATCTTACCGGCACCTCTAACCAGCGCCCCCCACTCCAAGATGCTGGCGAGGACCGAGAGGCCGGCCAGCGCCATGGCGAGGAGCGCCCACTGCCAGTGGAGGTGGGAGAAGGCCCGTAGCGCCGAGCCTAGGTTCACCGAGTGAACGAAGATCCCGAACGCCAGCAGGGTGATTGCCACCCTCACCCAGGGCCGTGAGACGGCTCGGCGGATACCGGAGAAGATCATGAGGGCGGGGCGCTTACCCACGCTTCGGCACGATACAGGATGCCGCGCCAGGCCACGTCGTCCGCGAACACTTTGTCTCAACCCTGTCGCCCACGGCTTAGGATTTTGTCCAGTTGACCTCTCTCTCGCCAGTTGATGCAGCGCCCCAGGTGACCCCTCGGGTCGGCCTCCTGCCCTCGTTCGTCCCCCATGCCCGCCGCGATGGGCTGGCTCGGCCCCCCCGTCGGGAACGGATTGAGCAGCGCCTCTGGGAGATGGCGCCCGGTCTCACTGTGTGGACGATCTTGGTGACTCCCTTGGCGATCGGGTTCATCATCACCTTCACCAACTTCGAGTACCTCTGGCTGCTTGGTCTATTCGCCGTGCTGCTCGACTCTTACTGGCTGGTCAAGCTGGTCCATACCTTCCGGTACGTGCTGCGAGGCATCCGGCTCTTGGAGGAGGGCCAGGCGATCGACTGGGCGGAGCGGACCAGGACGCTGGCGATTGCTCCGGGACAGCCCGACCCGCGGGAGGTTGTGCACGCCTTTTTGATCCCGACCTACACCGAGCGCTACGAGACGCTTCATGCCACGGTCTCGGCGCTGGCGGCCGCCGACTATCCAAACGAGAACAAGATCTGCGCCATCATCACCAGAGAGAGCGATCTCCAAGGCTGCCTCAACGTGGAGCGGCTGCAGGAGAAGTTCGGGGGTAGCTTTCGGGCCTTCTGGCATATCAAAGACCCCTTGCTGCCGGGGATCGTGGTCGGCAAGTCGGCGGCGATGGCTTATGGCGGGCCGGTGCTGAGACGGGCCTGCGACAGCGTGGGGTTGGACCCGGCCCGGGTGATCGTCACCGACCTGGACTCCGACTACCGGGTCCATCCCCAGTACCTCGCCTACACCACCTACCACTTCTGCACCGCCGAGGACCGGCTGACCTCCATCTGGCAGCCGGTGCCCATGTTCCTGAACAACCTCTGGAAGGTGCCTTCAGCGGTCCGCTCGATGGCTACCCTGGGCACCCAGTGGCAGCTTTATCTGCACCAGCACCCCAAGCGTCTGGTGATGTTCTCGGCTTACTCGATGTCGCTGCAGATGCTCACCGAGGTGGGCTACTGGGACGACGACGTGATCCCCGAGGACTCCCGGTTTTTCTGGAAGGCGTTTTTCAGGTACGGTGCCCAGCTGCACGTCCGTCCGGCCTATCTGCCGATGTACGGGGACGCGCCCCGGGCCTCCGACTACGGCTCCACCATCGTCAGTCAGTACAACCAGATCAAGCGCTGGGCCTGGGGGGTGACCGACGTTCCGTATGTGGCCTCGCGGATGACGTCCCACCCGGAGATCCCACTCCGGCTTCGGCTCGAGCGCTTCCGGATGCTGGTCTTCAACCATCTCAGCTGGGCCACGGTTCCGATGCTCATCCTGATCTCCGGGACCTTGCCGTCCCTCTTCAATTACGACTACGCGCTCTCCAACATGGGGGCGATCCTTGAGACCACCGCCAGCATCATCTTGACCACCACCCTGCTCAACATCGTGGCGGTGGCGGTGCTTGACAATCGGCTCCAGCCAAGGCCCTCCGGGTGGCCCTGGTGGAGACGCCGGCTGGTGGACATGCAGACACTGACCTACCCGGTGGTGTTCATGCTCCTTAGCGTGATTCCGGCGCTCGAGGCTCAGACCCGCTTGCTCTTCGGATCTCATCTGGAGTATCGGGTCACCGAGAAGAGCTAGCCTCAGGACCACCGGTACAATCTGGGCGATGGTGGACCGCCCGGTCGTGTTCAGCGGGATGAAGCCCACCGGAGTGCTGCATCTGGGGAACCTGCTGGGCGCGCTGCGCCCGTGGGTGTTGGAGCAGGACCAGTTCCGAAATTACTTCTGTGTGGTTGATCTGCACGCTCTGACCGAAGCCCACGACCCCCGGGAACTGGCCGACCAGACCCGTCAGGTGGCCGCGCTCTACGTCGCCTCAGGGATCGACCCGGAAGTCTCGACCCTGCTCGTGCAATCTCATGTGCGCGAGCACAGCGAGCTGGCCTGGATCCTGGGCTGCCTCACCCCGACCGGCTGGCTGGAGCGGATGACCCAGTTCAAGGACCGGTCTCGCCGCCAAGATGCCGAGCGGATCAGCACGGGACTCTTCACCTATCCCGTACTGATGGCGGCCGACATCCTGCTCTACCGGGCCAACTTTGTGCCGGTCGGGGAAGACCAGCGCCAGCACCTAGAGCTGACTCGGAACTTGGCCGCCCGCTTCAACCGGCTCTTTGGCGAGACCTTCGTCCTCCCCGAGCCCAGGATCGGTCGGATGGGGGCGGGCGGGCGTGTGATGGCGCTTGATGATCCGGAGACCAAGATGAGCAAGAGCGCCGCTGGTGACGCCGGTCTGATCGCCCTACTGGATTCCCCTCAGCAGATCCGGTCCAAGCTGATGCGGGCTAAGACGGACGGCGGCACGGAGGTCGACGTGGACCACGCCGAGTCCGGGGTGGCCAACCTGCTGGACATCTATCGAGGTCTCACCGCTTGCACCACCGAACAGCTCGCTGCCGAGTTCGCCGGAGTGGGGTACGGCCAGTTGAAGAGCACAGTGGCCGACGCCGTGGTGGCCACGCTCACCCCGATTCAGGCGCGCTATCAGGAGCTGATGGGTGAGCCGGGCCACATCGATTCGATTCTGGCGAGCGGGGCAGATCGGGCGCGGACGGTGGCTGGCCAGACGATGGCCGAGGTTCGCGAGCGGGTTGGTCTGCTACCGGCCGCTTCGATCTGCTGAGGGACGGCGGCCCAGTCCGATCGAGGGGAGGATCTTCGGGTCGGGCCTATAATCCCGCCGATGCGGTGGAGTCGTATAGGCGTCTTCCTCACCGCCGCGGCACTGCCAGCCTATGTCCTGCGCGGCCACCTGCTCGGGCGGTTGCCCTTCACGGGTCTGGAAGTCGTGCTGGGGCTCACTGTGCTGGCGTTCATCGTCGAGAGCTCGCTGCAGCGCCGGATGCCCCGGCTGGACACACCCTTCAGCGTGATCATGGCTGTGATCCTGCTGGCCACCGTGATTGGCATAGTGGTCAGCCCCGACCACCAGGCCGCTCTCGGACTGGCCAAGGCCTACATCGTCGAGCCGATGGTTCTCTTCATCGTGGCGGTCAACGTCCTGCGGTCGAGCTGGGACTGGGAGCGGGTCGTTTACGGCTTCTACGTCAGTGGGCTGGTGGTGGCGGTATCCCAGGTGGTGGCCCTGGGCCAGGCGTTGGCGAGCCACTCGGTCAATCTCAATTTCTCGCCGCCCTCGCCGACCTGGCTCTGGAGCAACAACAACTTCGGCGGCATCTTCCTGGACCCGCTAGTGGGACTGGCTCTGGGCTTGGCCCTCTTCGGTGGAGTGCGCTACCGCAACGTGCACTGGGTCGCCCTGGCCGTGCTGACTGTCGGGGACGTCCTCACCCTGAGCCGGGGCTCGTGGCTGGTACTGGTGGCGCTGGCGGTCTTGGCCGCCGCCCTGCACCCGCGACGCAAACTGCTGCTGAGCGTCTGCCTCGCGGCGTTGGTGGTAGCCGTGATCCTGCCCCCGGTGCGGCACCGGATCAGCAACGAGTTCAACGCCAACAACCCGGCCAACTCCCTGGTGACTCGGGTGCATCTCTGGCACGCCACGGTTGACCTGATCGAGAGCCACCCCTTCACCGGTGCCGGCCTGGCCGGATACCAGTCGACCATTGGTCCTTACCGGGCGCAGGTCCACGACCCCTCCACCCAGCCTCACAACTACCCCGACCAGCTGGAGCTGGACTTCTGGGTAGAGCTGGGAGTGCTCGGCTTCGTGGCCCTCCTGGCTTTCTTCGCGGAGCTGGTCCGGTACCTGGCCCCCGCCGTGCGGGCCGGACCTCGGGAACATCCCTGGGCGGTGGCGCTGACCCTGTCCTGGGTGGCGATCCTGATCCACGGGCTGCTGGACAGCCCTTATTGGAAGAACGACCTGGCCGCTGAATGGTGGCTGCTGGCCGCCCTGGTCACGGTCGCGGTGGTGCCGGCCACCAGGCACCTGCAGATGCCCCGGCGCAAGCCGGTCGCGCCCTAGGCCTGGCCGCATGAGCACCGCTCAGAGGGCGGTCCGCAGCACCACCATCCTTTTCGTCGCCAGGACCGGCTCCAAGCTCTTTGTACTGGGCGCGTTCTTGCTCCAGCAGCACGCCCTGGGCGCCCGGTTATACGGTGAGTTCAGCTTGATCGTGGTGCTCAGCACCCTCTCCAGCATCGTCGGCGACCTCGGGCTTCAGATCGTCTATTTGCGCGAGGGAAGCCGGGACAACGCCCGGATGAAGACCTACCTGGCGGCGGTGCTGGCGGCCAAGATCCCGCTCTTTTTGCTGAGCCTGGGGAGCTTGGTCCTGATGGCCGCCGTGGCCGGGAAAGGACCGGGATTCCTGGCCCTGGTCATCCCCGCCTTCGCCCTCCAGGTGGCCACCAGCGTGGCCAACGTCCTGCGCAGCACCTTCTACGCCACCGGCGAGATGCGGTACGAGGCGGTCGCGACCATCTCGGAGGCGTTGATCCTGCTGGTGGGAACCTTCTTCGTCGCGCGGGCTCACCTCGGGGTGGCTGACTACCTGTGGGTCTACGCGCTGAGCTATGCCGTGACCTGTGTCTACGCCTACCTGATCATCGCCCGACGCTACTTCGTGCCCTCGGTCCACTTCGATCCGGTGCTGGCTCGGCGGCTGCTCAAGATGGCCTTGCCCTTCGCCCTGGTCTTCTTCCTCAACACCGTCTACTTCCGCATCGACGTGGTGATCCTCAGCGTCTACCGACCGCTTACCGAAGTCGGCTACTACACGGCCGCCTACAAGTTCCTAGACGGCCTCTCATTCGTGCCCCAGACCATCATGAACGCGGTCTTTCCGACCCTCTCCGTGGTCCACTTGGAAGCCATCGCGTCGATGCGCCAGGCCTACACCGCCACGATCCGGCTGCTGGCCGCCCTAGCGATGCCCTTCACCGTGGTGCTGGGCTTCGGGGCGGCTCCCCTGCTGAGCTTCCTCAAGGTCTACCACCAGTCCGATCCCGCCATGCAGATCCTGGCCCTGGCGATCGTCTTCATGTTCGTCAACAGCACCTTCGTTTTTGGCCTGGGCGCGATGGACCGGCAGATGGACAGCGTCATCCTGTCGGTGATGAGCATCTTTGTGAACGTCATCCTCAATGTCATCCTGATTCCCATCTTTCCCCGGGCGACCGGCTATCTTGGCAGCAGTTGGGCCACCGTGATCACGGAGGTCTTCCTGCTAGTGGCGGGGTACTGGATGGTGCGGCGGCGACTGGAGTACCGACTGCCCTGGGGACGACCGCTGTTGCCAATTCTGGTGTCCGGAGCGCTGATGGTGGGGGTGATGGGGCTGCTCTCCCAGCTGAACATCTTCTTCGTCTCGATCCTCTCCGGCCTCATCTACCTGGGGGCGCTCTACGTCACCGGAGGCATCTCCCCGGCTGAGCTGCGAACCATCCGCACCAGCTTGGGGCGCCGCATCAGTCCGGTCTTGGGGGACGACGGTGGTGGCTGAAGCCGAGCCGTTGCTCCGATCCCTAGAGCTGAGTGGGGCGTCGCGGCATCGCTGGCGACGGGCGCTGCCGATGATCGCCCTGCGGGTGATCGGCGACGCCTTGGCGGTCGCCGCCGGCGCTCTGGTCGGCTTCCAGTTCCGCTTCTATCTGTCCGGAGTTCCCATCCCCGGTACCCAGGTCCCGAGTTTTCACGCCTACCTCCTGGCGGTGCCGGTGGTGGCCGCCCTTTGGGTGCTCACCTTCGCTTTCACGGGACGGTATCGACTCAGCCTGGGCCAGTCCTTCGTGGACGAAATCCTGGGCGCGGTCGGATCGGTAGCGCTCTTCGTGGTGGTAGCCCTGGCTCTGGAGGGCCTCTACCGAGGCTTCCCCTATTCCCGGCTGGTGCTGGCCGACGCCGCGGTCGCGGCGGTGCTCCTGTTCATCGCCGAGCGGGCCCTGATCCGGCTGGTGCAGGGGGCGATGCTGCGTTCGGGTTTGGGCGGCATCCGGGTACTGGTCGTCGGCAGCGGCCCGGTGGCCGAACTGCTGCTCCGCCGGCTCCGGATGTTCCCGGAGTACGGATACCAAGTGGTGGGGAAGGTCGGGACCGAGGCCGAGCGGTCTCCCGCTGGGAACGGCAACGAGGTACCGCGCTTCACCCTGGACTCCGACCTCACTCGGATCGTGCTCCGCGAGCGGGCGGACACCGTCCTGCTGGCGCTGAGCGGAGAGGGCCACGACCGAGTGCTGGAGCTGGCTCGTGAATGCCTGGCGGCCGGGGCCGAGGTCAAGGTAGTCCCGGACGTGTTGGAGATCATGACCAGCGCCGCCAGCACCGAGGAGGTGGCCGGGCTGCCGTTGGTGGGGCTCAAGCCCAACCGTTTGGTGGGCGGTAACCTCTGGGTCAAGCGGGCCTTCGATCTGATCGCCACCCTGGTCCTCGCGATTGTTGCTATCCCCATCGTCGCAGTCTGTGCGGTCGCGATCGCCATCGGCTCCCCGGGCTCGCCGTTCTATCGACAAGTGCGGCTGGGCCGCGACGGGCGACCATTCCAGGTCTGGAAGCTCCGCTCCATGGTCAAGGACGCTGAGCGGGGTCTGGGACCGGTGATGACTGAGGTCGACGACCAGCGCCGGACTCCAGTGGGGCGCTTCGTCCGTCGCTATAGCCTCGATGAGCTGCCCCAACTCTGGAACGTTTTGAGCGGAGATATGAGCCTGGTAGGCCCCCGCCCGGAGCGCCCGTTCTTCGCTCAGAAGTTTGAGGAGTCGGTGCCTCGGTTCCGCGAACGGCTCCAGGTCAAGCCGGGATGCACCGGCTGGGCCCAGGTGAACGACCTACGCCAGGCGAGCAGCATGGAGGAGCGCCTCTTCTACGACATCTACTACGTGGAGAATTGGTCTTTGAGCTTCGACCTAAAGATCCTCCTGCTGACTCCCTGGAGGCTGCTGTTCCACCGCCACGCATACTGAGCGAGCTCGAGGGATCGGGCCTAGCCGGGCGGGCTGCTAGCCTTGACCCCCGTGAAGGGGCTGGTGCTGAGCGGTGGCAAGGGCACCCGGCTGCGACCCATCACTCACACCGGCGCCAAGCAACTGGTGCCGATCGCCAACAAGCCGATTCTGTTCTACGGACTAGAGGCCCTGGTCGAGGCCGGGGTCACCGAGATCGGAATTGTGGTGGGGGACACTGCGGCGGAGGTCCGGGAAGCGGTCGGGGATGGCTCCAGATTCGGAGCAACGGTCGAGTACATCCCCCAGTTGCAGCCCTTGGGTCTGGCCCATGCGGTCCAGATCGCCCGGGAGTTTCTGGCCGGTTCTGACTTCGTGATGTACCTGGGGGACAACTTCATCCCAGGGGGCATCACCGGGGTTGTGGAGCAGTTCCTCCGCGAGCGCCCCGACGCCCTCATTCTGCTCAAGCAGATGCCCCACCCGGAGCGCTTCGGCGTGGCCGAGCTGGAAGGGGAGCGGGTGGTGCGGCTCACCGAGAAGCCCCAGAGCCCCCGCTCTGACCTGGTTCTGGTGGGGGTTTACCTCTTCCAGACAGGAATCCTGGACGCTGTGGATGCCATCGAACCGTCGTCGCGAGGAGAACTGGAGATCACCGACGCTATACAGTGGGAGATCGATCACGGACGCCTAGTCACCCCCCATGTGGTGACTGGCCGCTGGATTGACACCGGCAAGATGGACGACCTGCTGGAGTGCAATCGGGTGGTTCTGGAGATGCTCCCGGAGGTTCGGCAGGGCCAGGTCAGTGAAGATTCCAAACTGCTCGGCAAGGTGATCCTGGAGGAGGGGAGTCAGGTAAGCAGAAGCACGATCCGGGGTCCGGCCATCGTGGGCGCTCACACCCAGGTGATCGACTCCTTCGTCGGACCCTTCACCGCTCTCTATCACCATGTGCTGCTAGAAGGCAGCGAGATCGAGCATTCGATAGTGTTGGAGAACACGACCATCAGGGGCGTGAGCAAGATCGAGGATTCACTGATTGGGCGCGATGTCGTGATCGAGAAGAGCGAGACCCGGCCCCGGGCCCACAAGCTGATGCTGGGCGACCACTCGCGCGTCAGCCTCGCGTGAGCTGGCGGGGGCTTCACTTCTGATGGCGTGGCAAGTCACCACTGCGGAGATGGACTCAGTTCTCGACGGACTGCGCGGGGTGCCGGCGTTGGAGCGGCGCGGACAGGTCGAGGGGGTGATGATCAAGTCGTTCCAGGTGCACACGGATCAGCGGGGATTTTTTGTGGAGCAGCTGAAGCGCGGGGATAGGGATGATCAGGGTCGACCTTTTCTGCCGGAGCAGAACTTCGCTCAAATGTCGCGCTCGCTGGCCTACGCGAGGGGCGGCAATCCCCCGGAGCTGATCAAGGCGTTCCACTGGCACAAGCACCAGTGGGACTACTGGGACATCGTCCAGGGCAACGCCAGGGTGGTACTAGTGGACCTGCGCCCCGAATCTCCGACCAAGGGGATGACCCAGGTGATCATCGCTGGCGAGAACGCCCCCAAGATGATCGCGATTCCGCCGTTGGTGGCCCACGGCTACCAGGTGCTCGACCTTCGGGACGTACTGCTCTGCTACTACGTCACCGAGCCTTACGATCTGGAGCATCCCGACGAGGGGAGGATTGCCTGGAACGACCCCCGAATCGCGTTCGACTGGTCGATCGAGAATATCTGAGTGACCAAGCAGGCGCTGCTGCCATCGGTCGGCGTGGGGATTCCGCCCCGACTGCTAGTAGCAGGCGGCGCCGGGTTCATCGGCTCTGCGTTTGTGCGTCAGCTCCTCAGGGATGGTGAGGGCTTCTCGATCACAGTTCTCGACAAGCTCACCTACGCAGGCAACTTGGCCAACCTCAAGGAGGTCGAAGCGCAGGCGGGCTTGCGGTTCGTGCAGGGAGACATCTGCGATGCGGAGCTGGTCGGCAAGCTGGCGCCCGAGGTGGACTGCATTGTCAATTTTGCCGCGGAAACGCACGTGGATCGCTCGATTTTGGATCCGAGCGGGTTCATTCGTACCGACGTCCTGGGGACCCATCGGTTACTGGAGGCTGCTCGCCAGTCGGGGCACGTTAGGTTCCTGCAGGTTTCCACCGATGAGGTGTACGGAGACGTGGAGGCGCCGCAGCGGTCAACCGAGACCGACCTCATCCGGCCCCGCTCGCCATACTCCGCGAGCAAGGCCAGCGGCGACCTGCTGTGTTTCGCGTACCACGCCACTTATGGTCTGCCGGTACTGGTGACACGGGGCTCCAACACCTACGGACCGTATCAATATCCTGAGAAAATCGTGCCGCTTTTCATCACCCAGGCCTTGGATCAACTGCCCTTGCCCATCTACGGTGATGGCGCTGCGGTCCGCGACTATCTGCACGTGGATGACCACGCTCGCGGTATCGCCGCCGTG
>Ga0307373_10011762_pt1 | contig 12612 bp, 11 predicted proteins | sample OX2MG_FD_202534 | JGI IMG/M metagenome (GOLD analysis project Ga0307373, IMG submission 202534) | Soil microbial communities from Risofladan, Vaasa, Finland - OX-2 | ecosystem: Environmental > Terrestrial > Soil > Coastal area > Acid sulfate soil | place: Finland: Risofladan, Vaasa | collected...
GACGCCTATGACGACGAAGGTGTCCGCCACCAGCTCTGGGTGCTGAGCGACCGCGATGCCATCGGTGCCATTGCGGCGGCCATCGCCACCGCACCCGTGGTGGTGGCCGACGGGCACCACCGCTACGAGACGGCGCGGACGTACCAGGCCGAATGCCGGGCCGCCAACGGCGATCAGGGCGGGCCGCACGACCTGGTGCTGGCGCTCGTCGTCGAGCTGGCCGAGGAGCAATTGACGGTGGGCGCCATACACCGCACCGTGAGCGGCCTGCCCGAGGACTTCGACGTCCCCGGTGCCTTTGCCCAGTGGTTCGACGTGGTGCGCGCCGGTGCGGCGGATGAGCGCACCCTCGGGGCGCTGGTCGACTCCCGCTCCCTGGCTCTCGTGAGCGGCGGCCAGGCTTTCCTGCTGCTCCCCCACGCCGAGACGTACGAGAAAGCGGGCGATGACCTCGACTCCAGTCTGATCGCGACGGCGCTCTCCCACCTGCCACCGCACGAGGTCGTGCACCGGCACAGCCTGGCCGAGACCATGGAGGCCCTCGACCACGGCGAGGGCCAGGCCGCCTTCCTGCTGCGCCCGGTCACGGTGGCCCAGATTGCCGAGTGGGCCAACGCCCGCCGCCGCATGCCGCCGAAGACGACCTACTTCAGCCCCAAGCCCCGGACCGGCATGGTCTTCCGCTCCCTCGACATCCCCTAAGGTCGGGCCATGCAAGGCTCGGTCACGGTCCACATGGCAGCGCCCCCCGACCGGATTTGGGAACTGGTGAGCGACGTCACCCGCATCGGCAGCTACAGCCCCGAGACCTTCGAGGCCGAGTGGATCGGGGGCGCCACCGGGCCGGCCGTGGGTGCGAAATTCCGCGGCCATGTGCGACGCAACGGCCGGGGACCCACCTACTGGACGACTTGCACCGTGACCGACTGCGAGCCCGGACGGTCCTTCGCCTTCGGCGTCGGAACGGGCGAGCGTCCTCTCAACGTCTGGCGCTACGCCATTGCGCCAGTGGGCGACGGGGCCGACGTGACCGAGTCCTTCACGCTCGCCCCCACCCTCGGCCTCCGGCTCTACTGGGCGCTCCTCGGCTGGAGCCGCGGCAAGACCAACCAGCGCGGCATGCAGACGACATTGGAGCGGGTCAGGTCCGAGGTCGAAACGGGCGCCGGATAAGGGAGTAGGGACCGCTCATGGTTCCGCTGGCGCAGGCGTACGCTCCCGGACGCAGCCGCACTGCATGGAAGGAAGCGCTGCCCTTCATCGTCTCGGGTCTCCTCACCCTCGCCGTGGTGGTGTACTTCGTCCGCTGGGGACATCGCGACGGCCTCGATCTTCAGGTGTACCGCGCCGGTATACGGAATTGGCGGAGCAGCGGGAATCCCTATGCCTCGGGATTCACCATCCACCATCTGCCGTTCACCTACCCGCCCTTTGCCCTGCTGGCCCTCTCGCCGTTCTCGTTCCTGCCGCTCCCTGCCTCTCTGACCTTGCTGTGGCTGCTCAGCATCGGCGCGCTCGCCGTCACGGTGTATCTGGTGTCCCTGCGGGGCGGGCAGCGCGGCGGCGCCCGGCTGGTGGCCCGGTCGGTCGGCTGGACCTCGTTCGCCGTCCTCGCCGTCGAGCCTGTGCGGAGCACCCTGGACTACGGGCAGATCAACGCGCTTCTCCTGTGCTCGGTTGTGGTCGATCTGCTCGTGATACCCCGGCGTCATCGCGGCTGGCTGATCGGCCTGGCCGCAGCGGTCAAGTTGACACCACTCGTCTTCCTGGCTCTCCCCCTTCTCGAACGTGACCGGAAGTCTCTGTGCCGGGGCGTGGTGGCGGCGGCCGGCGCATCCGGCCTGATGTGGCTGCTGTGGCCGGCGACGGCGCGGACGTATTGGGTGAAGGATTTCTCCTCGGTGCGGCGGGTCGGCAACGTCGCCTCGGTGGGGAATCAATCCCTGTACGGGCTGCTGCACCGTTGGCCCTTCTCCGGTGCCGGGGAGCCGGGCGTGTGGGTGCTCCTGGCCGCGATCACCATCGGCCTCGGTCTCTCAATCGCCCGCCAGTGCCTGGCCTCCGAACGCCGGGCGCTCGCCATCCTGGCCATCGCGCTCGTCGGCCTGCTGGTCAGCCCCATCTCGTGGACCCACCATTGGGTCTGGGTCGTCCTGATCCCTCCCCTCTTGTTGAGTCCCGAGGGACGGACCCTGGGACGATCGGTGTCGGCGATGCTGTGGTTCCTCTGGACCCTCACGATCCTGGCCCCTTACTGGTGGCGCACGTCGGTCGCCCCTGCCCATTTCCTGGGGACCTCGCTCACCGCGTGGGCACTGGCAACCCTGGCCCTCTGGAGTTGGAGCGAGCACCGCCACCACCAGGCAGCGCGGCATCGGTCCGGCCCGCCCCCTCTCCCGCGCCTGGTGGGAGTCCCCGCCGGAACGTAGATCTCCCTGACCTCCCCTCGAACTGGGCGGACTATCCCGGCTTTTCGCGAACTGGGGAGCGCCAGGCAGGGAGCATCTGGAGACCAGACTTCACTGGGGGCGGGATTCGGAGTGTTCGGTGTCGATTCGTTGCGCTCGTGGGAGGCACAGATGAGCGATGCGTTTGCAGCGCTCAACGCCGGGCTCCGGTCCGCTTGGACGGAGATGCGGACGGCCCGTAACATCCCTGGCCAATGTCGTTGGTGGCGATGTGGCACTGTCAGATCTGATCACTCACCCAGTTGAGTCTGGACGATGGTTGGGATGGCAGTTGGTGTTGCGGACCCGCCGCCGAGTGTCACTATCCCGCCTGAGCGAACGGCTGCCCTGGGGTGCTTGGCTCCAGTTGTGCGGCTGGGATGCAGCCGCGATCACCGGGGCGATCGGCCGGTTGTCCGATCCGGGTCTGACCTTCGTTCAGGTGGGTGCCAACGACGGAGTGCTCTACGACCCGGTCCACTCACTGGTTGCCGAACGTGGGTGGAGGGGGGTCCTCATTGAGCCGGTCCCGTGGATATTCAAGGAATTGGTCGAGAACTACAGCGGTGTAGACGGGCTCTCGTTCGAGAATGTGGCGGTTGGCGCCACCGATGGCATCATGCCGCTCTACTACGTCACCCCCCGGGAAGGGGAGCCCGACTTCCTGCGGTGCCTCGCCACCTTCAAGAGAAGCATCCTCGAGAGCCACGCGTGGGCAGCCCCGGACATTGCCGAACGGGTCGAACAGATCGACGTACCGACCCTGAGTCTTGCCTCGTTGGTCGAACGGCACGAGATCAATCTGCTCGACCTGTTCGTGAGCGACACAGAAGGCTACGACTACGAGATTCTGAAGCAGATCGACTTTCGTGCCCCGTGGGCGCCTCGATTCATCATTTTCGAGGTGAGGCATCTGGACAAGGCCACTCTGCGCGAGGCGAAACGGCGGCTCCGGCGATCGGGTTACCGGTGGTTCTCAACGTGGCAGGATGTGTTCGCATATCGGGATACGCCCCGCGGCGCGAGACGCCGGAAAGAGGCAGCTCCGATGGCCGGCGCCGACTGTTCGGGTACCCCATGGGGTGAAGGGACGATTCATGCCAACCCCTAAGCGCGGCCAGGTGACCATTGAGATCGTCGCCCCACCCGCCGGCGTGTACGACATGATCGCCGACATCACGAGGATGGGTGAGTGGAGTCCCGAATGCTTCCTCTGCGAATGGGTGGGCGAGGTCCATGAGCCAGTTGTCGGGGCCCGATTTCAAGGCCATAACCGCATGGGACCACTCCGGTGGACTACTACCTGCCAGATCATGACCGCTGACCGGGGCCGAGAGTTCGCCTTCACGGTCATGCACGACAAGAACGATCGTGAGTCCACTCGGTGGCGGTACTGCTTCAGCGCCGCCGAAGCCGGGACCGTGCTCTCCGAGTCCTTCGAGTTCGTGTGGTGCCCGCTAGCCGGCCGCATTGGCGAACTCTTCCTGCCCAGAGGTCGGGTACTGCGTCATGGATTGCATGAGACTCTTGAGCGCATCAGGACCATTGCGGAGTCGAACTTGGCGACGGCTGACCACGCCGTGCTTCTGCCTCCGTCCCGGCTCCGGCCGACGTGATGACTCCTGGGACTGGGCTCGACGCCCATCGAGTGTCTGTGATGAACCTCGACCCATGACCGAGCGGCTCGAGATCTCCCGTGACATCGCCACCGCGCCCGAATTGGTATACGCCGCCATCTCGGACGTGACACGCATGGGCGAGTGGTCCGAGGAATGCCATGACTGCGTGTGGCACGAGGGCTTCGACGGCCCGGTCGTCGGCGCTACCTTCGACGGCCATAACCGCCACGGCGAACACGAATGGACCACGCAGGGCAAGATCATCGAAGCCGACCCCGGCCGAGCATTCGCATTCGAGTGCTCAATGATGGATTTCCACTTCTCGACCTGGGGGTACCGAATTGAGCCGATTGAGTCGGGATGCCGCGTGACCGAGTGGAACGAAGATCTCCGGCCCGAGTCCGTCATGGAGTTCAGCAAGCAGTTGTCTGGAATAGATGACCGCACGGAGCGAAACCGTAGGACCATGAGTGGCACTCTCGAGCGCCTCGCCGTTGCTTTAGAGGACTAATCGGCTCGATCCTCAATACGTACCGATGCTACGAAAGAGCAGCGGTATGCCCCTCGTTCCTGCGGGGATATCCAGCCAGAGGACTCACTCCGAAGATTCCGCTACTGCCCTCTTCCGCCGGATCGGTGGAGCACTTGAGGGCACACCATGGGGTGGGCGCTCACTCTCAAGCGAGCGTCGCCTGGCGTCACTATTCGACCGTCCAGCTCGATCCCGAGCGCAACAGTGCCCCCAGGTCGCCCAGGCCGCGCTTCTCCTGGGCGTCCACGATCTGCTCGGACATCTGCGCCCCGTACTCGGGCCGCTCCACGGCGCGGAACACGCCGATGGGCGTCGGTTCATAGGGCCCGCGGGCCAACCGCGACAGAGCGAAGGCCAGCCCGGGATCGTCCCGCTTCTCGTCGTGCACCAACAGGCCCGCCGAGCCGGCCTCGCCGACCGATACGATCTCCAACCCGCCGTCGGCGCGCTGGGCCACGCCCCTCTCCTTGCCCTCGGTCCCGAAGACGATCGGCTCACCGTGGACGAGCGGGATCAGCATGTTGGAACGAACCTCCTTGCCGGTGACCTTCTCGAAGGCACCGTCATTGAAGACGTTGCAATTCTGCAACACCTCCACGAAGGCGGCCCCGTTGTGCTCGTGGGCGCGCCGGAAGGTTTCCTGCATGTGGGCCCGGTCCATGTCGTGGGTGCGGGCGACGAAGCTCGCCTCGGCCCCCAGAGCCAACGAGACCGGGTTGAAGGGGGTGTCGAGCGAGCCGAACGGTGTCGACTTGGTGACCTTGGCCACCTCGGATGTCGGAGAGTACTGCCCCTTGGTCAACCCGTAAATCTGGTTGTTGAACATCAAGATGTTCACCCGGACATTGCGCCGCAGCGCGTGGATCAGGTGATTGCCACCGATGGAGAGCGCGTCGCCGTCACCGGAGATCACCCACACGTCAAGGTCCGGCCGCGTCGTGGCCAGACCAGTGGCAATGGCCGGGGCGCGCCCGTGAATGGAGTGCATGCCATAGGTGTTCATGTAGTACGGGAAACGGGCGGCGCACCCGATCCCCGAAAGGAAGACGGTGCTCTCCCTCCGGACCCCGAGCTCGGGCATCAGCATCTGCATGGCGGCCAGAATGGAGTAGTCGCCACATCCGGGGCACCAGCGCACCTCCTGATCGCTGCTCCAGTCCTTGCGGGTGGTGACCGGAATGGCTGTAGTCGTCATGGCGTTCCTCCGAGCATTTCGGTGATGGCAGACTCAATCTCCCCCACGCGGAAGGGCATGCCCTGCATTTTGCTCAACGACCGGGCGTCGACGAGAAACTCCGCGCGCAGGATCCGGCTCAGCTGCCCCAGGTTGATCTCGGGCACCAGCACCTGGGCGTAGCGCCCGAGGACTTCCGCCGTGTTGGCCGGCATGGGGTTGAGGTAGCGGAAGTGGGCGTGGGCCGCCTTCATCCCCCGGGCTCGCACCCGCTTGACTCCGGCGGCCACGGCGGCGTACGTGGATCCCCAGCTGACCAGGAGCAGCTGGGCGTCGCCGGTGTCGTCGTTGACCTCAAGGAGCGGGATGTCGGCGGCAATGCCGGCGATTTTGTCCCGCCGCAGGTGCACCATGCGTTCATGGTTGACCCCCTCGTAGGACACGTTGCCGCTGCCATCGGCCTTCTCCAGACCGCCGATACGGTGCTCCAGTCCCGGAAGGCCGGGAGGCGCCCACGGGCGGGCCAAGGTGTGCGGATCGCGGATGTAGGGCCAGAAGGAAGCGTTCCCTTCCTCGTCCAGGTGGTTGGGCTCGGAGGCGAAGCCAGGCTCAATCGGCTCCAACGCGTCAAGGTCGGGCAGGCGCCACGGCTCCGCCCCGTTGGCCAGGTAGCCGTCGGAGAGCACGATGACCGGGGTGCGGTACTTCACGGCGATGCGGATGGCCTCAATGGCGATGGCGAAGCAGTCGCTGGGGGTCTGTGGGGCCAATATCGGCAGCGGCGCCTCTCCGTGTCGCCCGTACATGGCGTGCAGGAGATCGGCCTGCTCGGTCTTGGTCGGCAGCCCGGTCGACGGTCCACCGCGCTGCACGTCGACGACGACCAGGGGCAGCTCAAGGTTGATGGCCAGTCCGAGGGTCTCGGACTTGAGGTCCAGTCCGGGCCCGCTGGTGGTGGTCACGCCCAACGACCCACCGAAGGAGGCGCCCAGGGCGGCGCCGATGCCGGCGATCTCGTCCTCGGCCTGGAAGGTGCGGACGCCGAACTCCTTGCGCCGGCTGAGCTCGTGGAGGATGTCGGAGGCCGGGGTGATGGGGTAGCTGCCCAGGAACAGCGGCAGCCCGGCCAGACTCGTGCCGGCAATGAGGCCCCAGGCCAGGGCGGAGTTGCCGGTGACCTGCACGTACTCGCCCGGTTCGAAGACGGCCGGCCGCACCTCGTAGTTGGACTCGAAGAGCTCGGCCGTCTCCCCGAAATCGAAGCCCGCTCGAAAGGCGCGGGTGTTGGCCTCCACCACCTGCGGCTTGGAGGAGAAGCGCTCGTTGATCCACTTGATGGTGGGGTCGACGGGGCGCGTGTAGAGCCAGCTGACCAAGCCGAGGGCGAAGAAATTCTTGGATCGCTCGGCATCACGCGGCTTGACGCCCGCCTCCTTGCAGACCTCCTGCGTGATGGAGGTCATGGGAACCTCGTAGACCGTGTAGGCGCCCAGTGACCCGTCGGTGAGCGGGTTGGCGGCGTAACCCGCCTTGGCCAGGTTCCGCTCCTCAAAGGCATCACTGTTGACGATGAGGATCGTCCCCTTGGCCATCAGGTCGATGTTGGCCTTGAGGGCGGCCGGGTTCATGGCCACCAGGGCGTTCGGCGAGTCACCCGGGGTGAGGATGTCATGGTCCGAAATGTGGACCTGGAAGGCCGACACCCCGTTCAGCGTGCCGGCGGGAGCCCGGATCTCCGCCGGGAAGTCAGGGAACGTCGACATGTCGTTGCCCATGAGGGCACTGCTCGTCGTGAATCGGTCACCGGTCAGCTGCATGCCGTCGCCGGAGTCCCCGGCGAAGCGGACAATCACTTGATCTAGCTGCTCTGTCGCGTGGTGCGTTCCCGATGCCACGGGCTCCCTCGTCTCATCGCTCATGGACGTCAGCGATCCCGGGCTCCGACCATCGGGCCCTTGCGCACCCTTTCGGCAGGGTGCGTCTCACTCTCCGTCCGAATAGCTCGTCCGGGCGTCCACCCTACCCTCGGGGGGCCCGGCCACCGGTCAGGCGACGGTGACTTCTTTGCTCAAGAAGACGTCCTGCACGGCATGGATCAGGGCGGAACCCTCCGCCAGGGGCCGTTGGAAGGCCTTGCGCCCCACAATCAGGCCCATGCCACCGGCCCTCTTGTTGATCACCGCCGTGCGCACGGCCTGGGCCAGGTCACTGTCGCCCTTGGATTCGCCGCCCGAGTTGATGAGGCCGATCCGACCGGCGTAGCAATTCACCACCTGCCAACGGGTCAGGTCGATGGGGTGATCGGTGGTCAGCTCGTCATAGGCCAGGGGGTCCGTCTTGCCGAAACCGACGACGTTGTATCCCCCGTTGTTCTCGGGTTGCTTCTGCTTAATGATATCGGCCTCAATGGTCACCCCGAGGTGGTTGGCCTGACCGGTGAGGTCGGCGGAGACCTCGTAGTTGACCCCGTCCTTCTGGAAGGCCGGGTTGCGCATGTAGCACCACAGGACGGTGAACAGGCCCAGGCGATGTGCCTCGGCGAAGGCGGCGGAGACCTCCTGCAGTTCACGGTCGGAGTCCTCGGAGCCGAAATAGATGGTCGCCCCCACTCCCATCGCTCCGAGGTCGGCCGCCTGGCGGACCGAGGCGAACATGATCTGGTTGTAGGTGTTGGGGTAGTGCAGGAACTGGTTGTGGTTGAGCTTGACGATGAAGGGGATGCGATGGACGAAGCGCCGGGAGAGGAGCCCGAGGTTGCCCAACGTGGTGGCGACGGCGCTGCACCCTCCGGCCAGCGCCAGCTCCATCAGATTGGCCGGGTCGAAGTAGGCCGGGTTCTTGGAGAAGCTGGCCGCGGCGGAGTGCTCAATGCCCTGGTCCACCGGGAGGATGGAGACATATCCGGTACCGCCGAGACGGCCGTGCCCGAACAGCGAACCGAGGTTCCGCAGCACGGTGGGTGGGCGGTCGCTGTCGGTGAAGACCCGGCTGAGGTAGTCCGGGCCGGGCAGCACCAGACCCTCTGAGGGGAACGCCTTGGCGGTGTACCCCAGCAGTGATTCGGCGTCGCCACCCAGCAGGGCGTGGAGATCGAGGCTCATGGGACAAGCCTAACAATGGGCAGGGGGCAGTCCGAATTCCTCCCGTGCCCCGCGGTGGTGCTGGCCAAGGGTGGCGCTTCATGACGCTTCAAAACGCTGTCGAACCCGTACTCTGAATGCCGATCAGGTCGCGCGTCGATGGGCGAGGAATGAACAGATCCATGAAGGTTCTTGAGTCCCACGGCAGGGCACCTGTCCGGCTGCGCCTGTGGCTCGTCGTGCCGGCCGGGGTGTTGGCCGGCGTGGTCCTCATCGCCACGGTGGTCCTCTTGAGCAGAGGGGGCGGGACGCCGAAGCATTCGCCCGGCGGGGGTGCCCGCGGCGTTGCGCACCTTTCTCTCGTTTCATCCTCTCCGGCGTCCGGAGCGGTGGACATCGCCTCGGATACGGCCATACGGCTCACGTTTTCGGCACCGGTGTCCCTGGGACAGGCCAAGCCGGTCCTGGTGCCCGCGGTGGCCGGGACCTGGGCCAAGTCCGGCACCAAATCCCTGGTGTACCGCCTGGAAGCGCCACTCATGCCCTCCACCACCGAGACCGTCACCATCCCCGGTGGCGCGCACGGCCTGAGGGCGGTCGACGGCCGGACCCTGTCCGCCGCGACGTCATTGACCTTCACCATCGCTCCGGGTGACCCCACCCGCCTTCAGCAACTCCTGGCGCAGCTCGACTTCCTCCCCTTGGCTTTCAACCCATCCGGAGCACCACCCGCCCCCAAGGACCTGGCCCGGGACGAGCCGGGCAGTTTTGCCTGGAAATGGCCCGGTCTGCCGGCCGAGCTGACCTCGCAATGGACGCAGGGCTCAGTCGACATGATCACCAAGGCGGCCGTCGAGTCCTTCGAGAACCAGAACGGGCTGACGGTCGACGGGGACGCCGGACCGGCGGTGTGGGCGGCCCTCCTCAGTGCCGCCAGGGCGCACAAGGTCGACGCCGTCCCCTACGTCTATGTCCTGGTCACGAAGGTGCTGCCCGAGCACCTGACCCTTTACGACAATGGCGTGGCCCAGTATTCCGGCATCCTGGTGAACACCGGGGCCACCGGTGCCGACACGGTGAACGGCACCTTCGCCGTCTTCGAGCACGTCCGGTATTCCGACATGAAGGGGACCAACCCCGACGGCTCCAAGTACAACGACCCCAACGTCCCTTATGCCAGTTACTTCAATGGTGGCGACGCGCTCCACGGCTTCATCCGCGCTTCCTACGGCTCGCCACAGAGCAACGGCTGCGTGGAGATGACCTACACGAATGCCGCCCTGGTCTGGCCACTCACCCCCATCGGGACCCTGGTCACCGTGGAAGGCCCGGCCAGCCCTCCCCTGCCGACCACGACCACCACGACCGCACCGGCGACGACGACCACTGCCCCGCCAACCACGACCACCGCTCCCCCGACCTCGACGACCCCGCCCACGTAACCACCCTGGAGTACCGGCCTTATGAGGTGGCGGTCACCTTCGGGTCGGCGCCGGGTGCCTTGCCACGCGGGCGCGCCTTGGGGCGGGTCTTGCGCTCGGGTCCGAGGCCGGAAAGGCGGTCGAGGACGTCGTAGGCCTCACGGTCCACCCGGGCCACGCGCTCGAAGAGCTCACGGGCCCGGGGCACGTCACCGGCGCGCTCATACAGGTCACCCAGGAGGTACCACTGCCGGATATGGCGGTTGGAAGGATTGCGCAGCGCCTTGGAGGCACCGGCGGTGGCCAGCATGGCGATGGCGCCATGGAGGTCTCCGGTCTCGGCCAGGGAGGCGGCGGCCACCATCCGACCCTCGGCCAGCACGTCGGGCTCGGGTGAGCTCTGCCGCAGGTCGCTCCAGAGGTCGACCACCTTCTTCGGCTTCCCCAGGGCGCGCTGGCAGTCCATCAGGACCGGGAGGTGCTCGGTGGAATCAGTCAAGGCGGCGAAGGCCTGCAGGTGTCGCACCGCCTCACGCCACTTGGCCGATCGGTAGGCCGCCAACCCGGCCAACTCGCGGACAGCCGCCACACCGGGAGTCTCCTCGGCCACCGGCTTGATGGCGCGGAGCGCATCTTGGTAGCGGGCGCGTTCGTAGGCTCCGTAGGCCGACTCGGCCTTCTCCACCAGCCGCTCCCGGTGCTGCGCCGTCGCCACGTCAGCCGCATTGCGGATTTCTGCGGCGATCTCGGGCGGCAAGGTCTTGCGAGCCGACAGCGTCGAGACGGCGGTGCCGCCGGGCTGGACCCGATCTGAATCTGCTTGCCGGGCCGGTGTCCGGCGTGCCTTCGCCTTGGCGCGTGGGGCGTCCTCCCATTCATCGGGTGAGCCGTCGGTGCGTACCCAGGGTGTGGGGCGGGGCGGTGGAGCAGTCCGCCGGCGCTCCTGGTCGTCGGAGAAATGTGCCGTGCGCTGCTCGCCGTCGGCGTCACGCCCCCGGACCTCCCGCGCCCCGCGGCGGGCCACGTTGCCCCACTTCTGGGCCTGGCTCGGCAGCGGATCGTCGTCGTAGGGGCGGTAGAACGGGTCACGGGGACCCTGAGTGGCGCGGGGCGATGGTCGCCGGTCCCGCGGGGGCGGCCGGTCACTGCGAGGGGATCGCTGGCTGCGGGCCGGATCACTCCGACCCGCGCTCCCGGGGGCTCCCGATCGGGAGCGGGATGCCGATGAGCGGGGCGCGGAACCTCTGCTCGCCGGAGGCCCCTCCCGATGCGCGGGGCGGGGCGGCCGACCGGTGCGGGCGCTGCCACCTGGGCCCGCTGGGCGACCTGGCCTCTCGCCGCGCGCCGGACGGGCAGCACCAGCGGACCGGTCATCCCGCGACGGCCGGGCCGAGCTGGCACGGCTGGTGGGGCGCGGGCGACCACTCGACGTCGGGCGGCTCCCCGCGGGCGAACCGCCGCTCCGGCGGGGTCGGGCACCCAACTTGTGCTCCTCTTCCTCTTCGCTCCGGCGCCGTGCGGGACCGGGCGTTCGACCAGATCCACCGGGTCGCTTGGTGGTGCCGGCACCGCGCCTGGGGCCCGCCTGTCCGGAACCGGCCCGGCTCGACGACGAGCCACCGGCTCGGCCACTCTTCGCCGCCGGCTTGCCCTTTCCCCTCCCCGCTCCGGTACCCGGGCGCGCCGAGGGGGCGCGACGATCTGGCCGGGGGGAATCAGCGGGCATTGGGGGAGTTTAGGCGGGCAGGGGTGGCCACCTTCACGCAGAGGGCGTTACCGATATGGAGGTATCCGGGCCGCCGCCGGATGCTCCGGCCCCCGGACGACAAAATCCCCCTCGAGCGAACTCGAAGGGGATCTCGTCATTAGAAATCCCGGCGGCGACCTACTCTCCCAGGGGGCCTCCCCCCAAGTACCATCGGCGCGGGCGGGCTTAACTGCCGTGTTCGGAATGGGAACGGGTGTTTCCCCGCCGCCATGGCCACCGGAAACCGTGCGCTCAACCTGGTCTGCGGCGCACTGAAGCGCGGCAGACCAGGCCAGAGGATTGCGTTACCGCAACCCCTGAGCGTTCCAAAGCGAGCACGAGCAAGTTCCCAAGCCCTCGGCCGATTAGTACCGGTCGGCTGAATGCGTTGCCGCACTTACACCTCCGGCCTATCAACGTGGTCGTCTAGCCACGGGCCTTACCAGGTTAACCCTGTGGGAGATTTCATCTCGAAACGGGCTTCGCACTTAGATGCTTTCAGCGCTTATCCCACCCGTAGGTCGCAAACCAGCCGTGCCCTTGGCAGGACAACTGGCACACGAGAGCTACGTCCGTCCCGGTCCTCTCGTAC
>Ga0307373_10011765_pt1 | contig 12611 bp, 15 predicted proteins | sample OX2MG_FD_202534 | JGI IMG/M metagenome (GOLD analysis project Ga0307373, IMG submission 202534) | Soil microbial communities from Risofladan, Vaasa, Finland - OX-2 | ecosystem: Environmental > Terrestrial > Soil > Coastal area > Acid sulfate soil | place: Finland: Risofladan, Vaasa | collected...
CAGTGGTTCGCCAGACCTCGATCACCCGATCGAGGATCTCGATCTCACCGAGCGTCCGCGTAACTGTCTCAAGCGTGCGCAGATCAACACCATTGGCGAGTTGATCCGTTACACCGGTGACGATCTTCTTGCGATTGCGAATTTCGGACAAAAGTCTCTCGATGAGGTCATCGAGAGACTTGACGAGCGTGGGCTTTCTCTCGCTGGCGAGGGTTTCTAGAAAATGCCAGGAACCCCAAAGAAGGGCCGACGCCTGGGCGGTTCGGCTGCGCACCAAAAGGCGATGCTTGGCAACCTCGTTGCCTCGTTGGTAGCTGCTGAGGCGATCGTCACGACCGAGGCAAAGGCCAAGGCGCTGCGCCCGGTTGCAGAGAAGATGATCACCAAGGCCCGCGCTGGGGGCGTGCACAACCAGCGTCAGGTGGTCGCGTTCATCCGTGACAAGGACATGACCCACAAGTTGTTTTCTGAGATCGGACCACGCTATGCCGACCGCAATGGCGGGTATCTGCGCATCTTGAAGCTTGGACCCCGTCCGGGTGACAATGCGCCGATGGCGCGCATTGAATTTGTCTGACCGGTCGTTTTACCGAGTAGCGGCGTGATCTCATAGCCACCATGGCACAACAGGCTCAACTTGACGAAAGGGCGGCCCCGAGCGGGTCGCTCTGTCGCGTGGCGTTCGGACTCTCCTATGACGGCGCAAAGTTTCACGGTTTTGCAATTCAGCCCAACAACGATACAGTCGCAGGGGCGTTTCTTGCCGCACTGGAGAAGATCGCGGGATCAGAATTGACCTACACCTGCGCTGGGCGCACCGATGCCGGAGTTCATGCGCACGCCCAGGTGGTGCACGTCGATCTCGACCGAGCGGTACTCGTGCGCCGTTACCAGCTCGAGGACCTCTCCGTCGGCACCGAGATCCCCGATCTCGCGCGGTCGTTGAGCCGCCAGCTGCTTCCCTCGATCGTGGTCTGGCGAGCAGTCGTTGTTGAACCGACCTTTGACGCAAGGAGGAGCGCGATCGCCCGCAGATACCGTTATGACCTGAGAGTTGGCGACCGGATTGATCCGCTGCTCGCAGGGTCATCGTGGTGGGTGGGTTCCGGACTCGATCTTTCGGCGATGCGCCTCGGCTGTGACCCACTGATCGGGTCGCATGATTTTGCTGGATTCTGCCGGCGTCCTCCGGGTCATACCGGCCCGATCACCCGTCGGGTGACCGAGGCGACATGGCGGGAGATTGATGACCAGGTATGGCGTTTCGAGATCGAATCGAGCTCTTTTTGCCATCAGATGGTGCGCTCGATCGTCGGCTCTCTCGAGGCGATCGGCGAGGGGAAGATGCGTGCAAGTGACATCACCGACCGCCTTCTCGGGGGAGATCGCACGGGTTCACCCCCGCTTGCCCCTCCAGGTGGTCTGACGCTCATCGCAGTCACCTATCCCGATGAACTTGGCGGAACGTGGTGCTGAGCAGGGCTGTTTGCTCCGACCCATTTTGTCGCCTACGCTGGTGAGCCGGCCCATCCTCGGAAATTGATCGAGATCGGGCATAGGCGAGTCGCAAACTCTTGCGAGCAAAGGATCTTTTTGTGCGTACGTATTCCCCAAAACCGAGTGAGATCGTCCGCGCGTGGCACGTTGTCGATGCCGAGGGTCTCATCCTTGGTCGCCTTGCGACCGAGGTCGCGCGCGTCCTTCGGGGCAAGCACAAGCCAATCTTTGCCCCGCACATGGACACCGGAGACCATGTCATTGTGATCAATGCCTCGAAGGTCGTCATGTCCTCGAACAAGGCAGAGAACAAGTTCGCGTATTACCACTCGGGTTACCCGGGATCGTTGCGTCAGACCAGTTATGCAGAGCTTCTCGCAACCAAGCCAGAAGAGCTTGTCCGTCGAGCGGTTCGCGGAATGCTCCCGAAGGGCACCCTTGGTACACAGCAGCTTGGAAAGCTCAAGATCTACGCAGGACCAAATCATCCGCATGCAGCTCAGATGCCAACGGTGTTGGAATTTCCCAGCACCCGACGCGCGTCGTAAGGTCGAGGAAGAATCATGGCAACAAAGCCTCTCGTACAGTCAACAGGTCGTCGCAAGCGTGCAGTTGCCCGGGTGCGACTGCGCCCAGGTACGGGCACGATCACGATCAACAAGCGTCCACTTGATGAGTACTTCCCTTCGGCAACGCTGCGCGTGCACGCGACCGAGGCACTGAGGGTTGCTAATCAGGTCGAAGTTTTTGATGTTGACGCGACAATCGGTGGCGGCGGCATTGCCGGGCAGGCCGGTGCTCTTCGTCTTGGCATCGCCCGTGGTCTGATCGAGCTTGATCCTGAACTCAGAGCCGCTCTCAAGCGTGCAGGACTTCTTACGCGTGATTCGCGTGAGAAGGAGAGCAAGAAGTACGGCCTGAAGAAGGCACGCAAGGCGCCACAGTACTCAAAGCGTTAAATCCTCGATGTCGACCGTGTTCGGCACAGATGGAATTCGCGGGGTCGCGAATGCACAGCTGCGACCAGAGATAGCCCTCGCACTTGGGAGAGCCGCGGCGCGCCATCTTGGATCGACGGCCTTTCTCGTCGGACGCGATACGCGCCACTCTGGGCCAATGCTGCTCAGCGCGCTAAGCGCCGGAATTGCATCAGAGGGGTTCGACGTCATCGACGTCGGAATTATTCCCACACCTGGTCTCGCATGGCTTGGCGCGACGCGCAATCTTCCGGTTGCAATGGTCTCTGCCTCGCATAATCCCTTTCGTGACAATGGCATTAAACTGTTTGGCCCGGGTGGCGCGAAGCTGTCGCCTGATGTCGAGCGTGTCATTGAACGTGATCTCAATACGCTGTTACATGGCGCTGAGATCTTTGTACTTCCGGTTCCCACCGGACGCGAGGTCGGCAGTCTGTCGTTTGATGATCATGCCGGTACGGCCTACATCGAAGATCTTGCGTCGAGTGTCTCTCTTTCAAACATGCGTGGGCTTCGGGTTGTATGTGACTGCGCGAATGGCGCAGCGAGCACGCTAGCGCCCGAACTCTTTGGACGCCTTGGGATCGACACGGTGTTCATTGCAAATACTCCTGATGGAACCAATATCAACGACCACTGCGGGGCGACTGCACCGCATCTGCTTGCCCAGACCGTGATCCGTGAGGGAGCTTCGCTAGGATTTAGCTTTGACGGAGATGCCGACAGGCTGATCGCCTGTGACCGTTTCGGAAATGTCGTCGATGGTGACGTTCTTCTTGCGCTCTTCGCGTTTGATCTTGATGATCGGAGGCTTCTCGGGGACCGCCGTGTTGTAACGACCGTGATGAGCAATCGCGGACTGGTGCGATCACTTGGCGAGCGGGGAATCTCGGTGATCGAGACCGGCGTCGGAGATCGTAACGTGACAGATGCGATGGAGCTGAACGGAGCCGCGCTTGGTGGTGAACAGTCGGGTCACATCGTGTTTCGTCGCAAGGCACTGATCGGTGATGGTCTTTACAGTGCATTGAGACTGATCGAGCTTGTCACCCGATCGAATGAGGATCTTGGAGAGTTGGCGACGCGAGCCATGACGCGTATACCCCAGGTCGTTCACAACGTTGTCGTTGACGATCCATCTCAACTTGAAGCACACCCGGAGATCTTTGCCAGGGCATCGCTTCTGGAACCCTCTCTCGGGAATTGGGGTCGAATATTCATCCGCGCGAGTGGAACTGAACCGAGAGTGCGGATCATGGTCGAAGGCGAGGATGTCGAACAGGTCCGGCAGGTGGTCGATGATCTCGTTGAGGTCGTCGAAAGCGAGATGGCACATCGATAGCAGCACCTTGGTCTCGGCCTTTCAAGGTGACCGATCGGTCTTGTCAGTCGGCGTTAGCCTATAAAGACTATGTGCGGAATCATTGGACTGACGGGCTCGAGCGACGCGCTTCGCATCCTGCGAGCAGGTCTTGAGACGCTTGAGTATCGCGGATATGACTCAGCGGGCATCGCAATCGCTGATGGAGATGGAAACGGCATCACCCGGCATCGTTCCGCCGAACAGGGACGCGCAATCGCCTGCCTCGGAGATCCATCGCTTGTCTGGCCGGTCGCAAGCGGCGCTGGCATCGGCCATACGCGATGGGCAACACATGGCGCCCCAACACATGACAACGCCCATCCCCTCGCTGATTGCACCGGCACAATTTCGATCGTCCACAACGGGATCATTGAAAATCACCGCGAACTCGCTGCAGCGCTTGTGGCCGAGGGACATTCGATGTCCTCAGCGACGGACTCCGAGGTCGTCGCACACCTTGTCGAACGCGAGCATGGAAAAGGTCTTTCTCCAGCCGATGCCGTGCGCGCTGCGGTGAGAGAGCTTCGCGGGGACTTTGCTCTCTGCGTGATCTTTGCCGACGAACCCGATCTGCTTGTCGCCGCACGCCGTACCTCGCCATTGATCATCGGAAAAAGCGCATCGATCGGTTATGTTGCCTCTGACATTGCGGCGTTATTGCCGATGACGCGCGACCTGTACGCACTCGGTGACAATGAAGTCGCAGAGATTCGCCCGAACGAGATCAAGGTGACAGATCTCTCGGGTAAGCCCGTTGAGCTCTCACCGCTGAACGTCACCTGGGATGTGGCCGCTGCGCAAAAGGGCGGATACGACGATTTTATGACCAAGGAGATCTTCGAGCAGCCTGCGGCAGTGACCGAGACCCTGCTCGGTCGTTTTGCAGGCGACGGCGCGACAGACTTCGAGGAGCTCAGCCTTACCAAGGATCAACTCGTGGCCTTTCGTCGTGTGATCTATCTCGCGTGTGGGTCGAGTTATCACGCAGCGCTGAGTGCGAGTCTCGCAACCGAGCATTTTGCCCGCGTGCCCGCGTCAGCAGAGGTGGCGAGCGAGTTCCGTTATCGCGAGGCGGTGCTTGGGCAAGAGACGCTCGCGATTGTGGTCAGTCAATCTGGCGAGTCTGTCGACACATTGCATGCGATGCGCGAGGCGAAAGAACAGGGAGCGACGACGATTGCAGTCACCAACGTCGTGGGTTCGGTGATGGCACGAGAGGCTGATGCGGTGCTCTATACCCGTGCAGGCCCTGAGATCGGTGTCGCCTCGACAAAGTGTCACCTTGCACAGATCGCATTGCTAGAGGCTTTCTCTTTGCATCTTGGCATCGCGAGGGGCGTGATTGATGCGACATCTTTAGCGGATGCCTCAGCTGCTTTGATCGATACACCAGGATTGATCGCGCACTGTCTTGACCGAGCAGAAGATTATTTTGAGATCGCTAGGAAGTACGCGAATGTCAACGATTTCTATTTTCTCGGGCGTCGGACTGGATTTCCGATCGCGCTAGAAGGTGCCTTGAAGCTGAAAGAACTCGCCTACGTGCGTGCTGAGGCGTATCCAGCGGGTGAGATGAAGCACGGTCCGATCGCGTTGATCGAGCCAGGGGCAATCGTTGTTGTGGTAGCGACTCGCACCACGTTGTGGGAAAAGATGATGGCAAACGTCGAAGAGGTGCGCGCGCGTGGGGCAACGGTGATCGCCGTCGCTGAAGAGGGTGACCACGAGACGGAATCTCTCGTCGATGCGGTGTTGGTCGTTCCAAAGACGATGGAGTTCTGTTCTCCGATAATCGATGTAGTCCCATTACAGTGTTTTGCCTATGCCATTGCACGTGCACGCGGCAACGACCCAGATCGCCCGCGCAATCTTGCGAAGGTTGTAACGGTCGAATAGGCGTAGTTGGCGCTCGTTTACGCCCCTTTGGAGGCTGTCGCAGGCGAAGTCGCATTCAGCGACTATTTTTCACGCAATGATCGGTATCGGTATTGATGCAGTCGAGGTAGAGAGATTCCGGAGCGTTCTTGAGCGTCGGCCGACGCTTGTCAATCGCGTCTTTACCCCCCACGAGCTCGAGTCATTGAGCGGTCGAAGCGATCCTGTGCCCGGCCTTGCGGCGCGCTTCGCCGCCAAGGAGGCGACCATGAAGGCGCTCGGTGTAGGTCTTTTCGAGATTGCATTTCGCGATATCGAGATCACCCGTCAAAGTTCAGGAGCACCTTCGCTTTGTGTGAGTGGACGCGCCAGACAGCGCGCAGATGCACTTTCAGTTGACGAGATCCACGTATCGATGACCCACACCCAGCTCATCGCCTCCGCGGTGGTTGTTGTCGATGGACCGCGCTAGGAGCGATATCGCATGCAACCGGTCGTCAGCGTTGAGCAGATGCGAGAGATTGATGCCAGAGCAATTGCAACAGTTGGTCTTGAACAATTGATTGATCGCGCCGGGTATGGCGCGGCGATGGTGGCGCGGCGGATGATGGGCGGGTGTTATGGCAGACGCGTTGTGATCGTGGCGGGCAAGGGCCATAACGGCGATGACGCGAGAAGCTGCGCGCGGGTCCTTCGTTCGCGTGGAGCTCTGGTGAACATCGTCGGAGTCGAAGAGGCAAAGACAATGACGATCGAGGCTGATCTCGTGATCGACGGTGCCTATGGAACGGGATTTCATGGTGACTTCGTAGCGCCGCGAATTGTCGGCGCAACAAAGGTACTTGCGCTTGACATTGCGAGCGGGGTTGACGCGATGACAGGGGTCGCCACCGCGGGGGCCGTACGCGCCGATGTCACGGTAACCTTTGGCGCTTACAAGCCGGGTCTCTTTTTCAATGACGGTCCGGCTCATTCGGGAGAGATCGTCCTTGACCATATCGGTCTTGAGGCCCAACTCGCTACCTCCTGGCTCGTTGACGAAAGCGATATCGCTCAGGCCATCCCAGAACGTCCAATCAATGCGCACAAGTGGAATCACGCGATTCTTGTTCTGGCGGGCTCACCGGGAATGACCGGAGCTGCACATCTCTGTGCACTCGGAGCACTGCGGGCTGGTGCGAGCATGGTTCGACTTGGCGCTCCCGGAGTGGTCGCGGGTGACTACGACCTCATCGAAGCTGTCTCAATCACATTTTCGCTCACCGGGGCGGTTGCCGAAATCAGCGAAGAACTCACACGATGTCGAGCCCTCGTGATCGGGCCCGGGCTTTCGATCAATCATGCGGTGCTCCAAGTCTCGCGCGAGGTCATATTCTCCGTCACTCGTATTCCCGTAGTCATCGATGCCGGTGGATTGAGTGCGCTTGGAGAGATCAAAGGCGCTGGTGATCCTGTGTTCTTGCACAACCCCTCCGTCATCGTCACTCCCCATGACGGAGAATTTACGAGACTGTTCGGGAGAGCTCCTGGCATTGACCGGATTGGCGATGCCCAAGCACTCGCGAGGAGACTCGGTGCAGTGGTGCTCTTAAAGGGGCCTACCACGATTGTCGCGGGTATCGATGGTGAGGTGTTCTTGATCAATTCGGGTTCGAATGCGCTGGCGACCGCGGGAACCGGAGATGTCTTGAGTGGCGTGATCGGTGCTCTGTTGGCTCGCGGACTCGCCCCATCGCGCGCCGCGGCGATCGGTGCCTATTTACATGGCCGGGCGAGTCGCCTGTTTCATGGAGAGGGTCTCATCGCCTCAGATCTGCCTTTATTGATCGCTCAGCTGATGGGGCCATCGTCGCATGCAACATCATCGGTACGGGAGGATATGTGACCACGATGAGGTGTCCACATGAGCGTTGATGCCTCTGTTGCAGCGATATTTCGCCCGGCATGGGCAGAGATTGACTGTTCAGCTCTTGCGCACAACGTAAAGGCGCTGCTTGGCCACGTTGCTCCGTCGGAGTTGTGTGCGGTTGTCAAAGCCGATGGCTATGGCCATAGCGCGGTTGTCGTTGCAGAAGAGGTGTTGCGCGCAGGCGCGACTCGTCTCGCCGTTGCATTGGTTGAAGAGGGTCTGGTGTTGCGAGAGGCAGGCATTAAAGCGCCGATCCTATTGCTCTCCGAGCCACGGCCACAGGCGATGCACGCCTGTGTCGCGAACGATATTACTCCGACGCTCTATTCGATTGACGGCATCATTGGCGCGCACAACGCGGCACACACACTCGGTGCTCGCGTTGGTGTGCATCTCAAGATCGATACCGGAATGCATCGCGTCGGAGCTGATCCTCAGGACGCTCTTGGTCTCGCGCGTCTGATTATCGAAAGCGAGGCACTTGAACTTGAGGGGATCTGGACACATCTGAGCGTTGCGGATGCGCCTGACGACCCCTATACCGGGGTCCAGATAGCGCTGTTTGACGCAACGGTCAAGGCGCTCGAGGTCCACGGGATCACCGCTCCAATCATCCACCTTGCAAACAGTGCTGCAGCAATAGCGCGCCCGGACGCGCGCCGTGACTGGGTGCGCTGTGGAATCGCGCTCTATGGCTACCTTCCTGCACCCGAGCTCAAAGGGAGCCTTGCACAAGAGCTTGAACCGGTGCTCTCATTAAAGGCTCAGGTGATTTTGGTCCGGACGCTCGATGCAGGTGAGAGACCAAGTTATGGGAGGCGGCGCGCGCTCGAGCAAGAGAGCGATATTGCAGTGGTTCCGCTTGGATATGCAGATGGCCTGCCGCGCCAGCTTGGAGAGAGTGGAGGCGAGGTGCTCATCCGTGGACGGCGTCGGAGAATCATCGGCAACGTCACGATGGACCAGATCATGATCGACTGCGGCAGTATCGGTGAGATTGTCGCTGGAGATGAGGTTGTGCTTCTTGGTCATCAAGGGGGAGAATGCATCAGCGCCGAGGAGTGGGCGGAGAGGATCGGTACCATCTCCTATGAGATTCTCTGTGCAATCGGGCCGCGCGTTCCACGAGTCGTGATTCATGACCGCAGATCCTGAGCAGGGGAGAGTGCCTACGCTCCCAGCCCTGCGCCTTGAAGCAGAGAGTTGCGTTGCCTGTGCCCTCAGCTGCACGCGTTCAAAGGTCGTCTTTGGATCAGGCCAAGTTGCTTCGAAATTGATGTTTGTTGGCGAGGCGCCTGGCCGTGAGGAGGACCTCTCCGGGCTCCCGTTTGTTGGTCGCTCCGGTCGTCTCGTGATGGATCTCTTGCGAGCGGAGTTTGGTTTCGGCCGCGAGGAGTGTTACATCGCAAATGTGGTGAAGTGTCGCCCACCGGCGAACCGGAGCCCAAAGCCGGCGGAGATCACCAGCTGCGCACATTTTCTCGACCGTCAGATCGCGCTCGTCGCCCCATCGCTCGTGATGACGCTCGGCAATATCGCAACGCGGGCACTTGTCGGCACAAAGATGGGAATCTCCGCGCTTCGAGGAAAGGTCATTGAACAAGACGGATACCGGTTACTTCCGACCTTTCATCCAGCGGCGGCACTTCGCTCTCCAAAGGGCGTGCTCGAACTGATGCGGGCTGATTTTCGTCTCGGCGCCGAGCTTCTTGGTGATCTACAAAAATGACCGGTGCTCCTCTTGTTGATGAACTTCTGCTCTGTGATGAGCTCGACACTCGAGCTCTCGGCGCAGCCATCGCAGAGCAGGTTCGTGCCAGCGATACCGTGATCTTGAGTGGTGGTCTTGGTGCCGGGAAGACAACGTTTGTCAAAGGATTCGTTGAGGCACTCGATCGCGATATTGAGGTAACGAGCCCATCATTCGCACTCTGTCACCGCTATGAGTGCCTTCCACCGGTCGCCCATGTGGACTGCTGGCGCATGCAAAGCGAACGCGAACTTGATGATCTCGCGCTCGATGAGCTGCTCGGCGACGGCTGGGTAGCTTTGATCGAGTGGGGAGAGCGCTATCTCGAGTACTTCGGATCCTCGGTATTGGTCGTGTCGCTCTCGACCGAGCAAGATCATCGTGTCGCAAGACTCTCCTCGACAGCGACGCGGTGGCTCGAATGCGCTGACGAGCTGAAAAGGGCGACTCGAGAGATTGGCCAGGAGCAGTGTTGATCCTCGCGCTTGAGAGCGCAACGATCGGTGTCGGCGCCGCGGTTGTCAACCACGAGGGCGTGCTTGGCGTTGCGAGCGAACTTCCTGGAAGGCTCTCGACCGAGACGCTTCATCCGTTGATTTCGCAGGTGATGAACCGAGCTGGTGTCGCAATGGGAGAGCTCGACGCTATTGCTGTTGATATCGGCCCTGGTCTCTTCACCGGCCTGAGAGTCGGTGTTACCACCGCAAAGACACTTGCTTTCGCGCTCGGGATTCCCGTCCTCGGATTGTCGTCAACCGAGGCGCTGCTCGCTGGCGCTGCAAATGAGCGGACTCGATCGATCGCAGTGATCGACATGCGCCGATCCGAGGTGGTCTATGCCATCGATGATGCACCCGATGCGATGTCGCTCTCGACGCCGATGGCATGCGTGGAACACCTTCGTTCACGTCCAGAACTCTCGGGAGCTCACATCGTTGGAGATGGAGTCGGTCGCTACGCAGAGATCTTTGCGGATCTGATTCGCGAACAGGGTTTTGTCGTTGGAGCCGGCGTCGACCGTTTTGTCGACGCAGGCGTGCTTGGCATGCTTGCGATTCCTGAATTGATAGCGGGAGCTGGAATCGCCGGAGCGGATCTTGAGCCGCTCTATCTTCGCGAGGCGGATGCGAAGATCAACTGGAGCACGCGCGATCAGGTTCAAAAGGATGAGCGGTGAGATTCTCTCGACGTGTAAAAGTGCAACGCGACGCGATCAGCGTGGAGCCGATGCGGAGCGCGAACCTTGACGAAGTGATTGCCATCGAGAAGTCGGTGTTCAGCGCGCCTTGGTCGCGGTCTCTCTATCGTGATGAGCTCGCGATCACCGATACGAGGAGGTATCTCGTCGCGCTCGATCATGGACGCGTCATTGGATACGTCGGATTGATGATGATCCTCGATGAGGCGCATGTGACGACGATCGCCGTTGACATTTCACACCAGGGGCGCGGTATCGGAAAGCTCCTGCTCTATCGGGTGCTTATTGAGGCAATTGCGCTTGGTGCAACATCTGCGACTCTCGAGGTGCGTGTCTCAAATACTCAGGCTCAGGCGCTCTATCACCAGTTCGGTTTCGTGCCCGCAGGGATAAGAAAGAACTACTACGCCGAGGTCAATGAGGACGGACTCGTGATGTGGGTCTATGACCTTGACAAGGACGAGTCACGGCTGCGTCTCGGATCGGTGCGTGCCGCTCTTGAAGAGCGTGCACTTCTTGCGCGACAGAGCGAATCATCTGGGAGGACCGGATGAGCGAGATCGCACCCAAGACGCGCCCGGGCAATCTTTTGCTCGCAATCGAGAGTTCGTGTGACGAGACTGCCGTCGCGATTTTGCGGTCGGGCACACAGATCGTTGCGTCTGTGGTCGCGAGTCAGATCGACCTACATCGTGCCTATGGAGGCGTCGTGCCCGAACTCGCGTCGCGCGCCCATCTCTCGTTGATCATTCCACTGCTCGACCAAGCACTCAAGGAGGCAGGTTGTGATCATTTTGGAAGATCAAGAGATGGTTCCGATGCGATCAGCGCCGTTGGCGCCACCTATGGACCTGGGCTGATCGGACCACTTCTGGTTGGTGTCTCTGCAGCAAAATCGCTCTCGCTTGCATGGGGAGTTCCTTTTGTCGGTGTCAATCATCTTGAGGCACACCTCTATGGAGCACTCTTAGAAGATCCCGACATGAACTTCCCAGCAGTCGTCCTGCTCGTCTCGGGTGGCCACACTCTGCTCATCTCAATGCAGGCTCCGGGGCGTTATTCGGTATTCGGTTCGACGGTCGATGATGCTGCGGGCGAGGCGTTTGACAAGGTGGCGAGATACCTTGGCCTTGGTTTTCCAGGCGGTCCGGCGATCGAGCAGGCTGCCGGTGCACTGAGTGGCGACGCGCGCACCAAAGATCACGTGCGCTTCACGCCACCAATGCTCAATGATGGACTTGATTTTTCCTTTTCTGGACTCAAGACCGCAGTGGTGCAATATGTCGATGCTCACCCAGAGGTGTCAAGCGCGGTTGTTGCCGCTGCGTTCCAAGAGAGCGCAATCGAGGTTCTCGTGAAAAAGACCGAGCGGTGTGCGGAACTGATCTCGGCTCGGTCGATCTGTCTGGCGGGTGGGGTCGCGGCGAATGGGCCTCTTCGCGAGTTGATGACACAGATGGGAGAGCGCAGCGGTCGGCCGGTCTACATGCCGTCTCGGGCGATGTGCACCGATAATGCAGCGATGGTTGCCGCAGCCGCCCACTATCGCCTTTTCGTCGATGGCCCCTCGCCTCTCGAGCTTGGAGCGGCGCCCAACCTCGCCTTTCCCAGTCACGCATAGGGCGCTTTAGCTGCTGGAACAGAAAACTCGCGGTCGGTGTTGCCGAGTGCCAGCCGTTTGACTACCATTGGCACTCCAAAGGTCAGAGTGCTAATGAAGCCATAGGAGGCCTCAGAAATGAAGTTGCAACCACTAGACGACCGGATCGTCGTTCGCCCAAGCGAGGCAGAGGAGACGACTGCTTCGGGTCTTGTCATTCCCGACACCGCCAAAGAGAAGCCACAGCAGGGCGAAGTCCTTGCCGTGGGCCCAGGGCGCCGCGCCGATGCGACGGGCGAGCTCGTCCCGCTCGATATCAAAACAGGTGATCGCGTCGTGTACTCCAAGTACGGTGGCACTGAGATCACCATCGATGGCGAGGATCTTTTGATCCTCACAAGCCGTGACGTCCTTGCGAAGGTAGGCAAGTAATGTCAAAGAT